>Ga0209810_1004822_pt1 | contig 12668 bp, 10 predicted proteins | sample Coa_R1_7_FD_187159 | JGI IMG/M metagenome (GOLD analysis project Ga0209810, IMG submission 187159) | Surface soil microbial communities from Centralia Pennsylvania, which are recovering from an underground coalmine fire - Coalmine... | ecosystem: Environmental > Terrestrial > Soil > Unclassified...
CCAAGTTGCTACCTAGGAACACGTTTGAGAGAGAATCGCTCTGGAAACCGGCTTTTGCATCACCGTTTGCCTTCTCGAAGAGGCAAGGTAGCAACTTGAGTTAAGTATTCCATCGGACTTGATATAAGGAGTGGGGTATGGGTGAAGAATTGACCTGGGAGCGGCTGAAGGCGCTGGCGGCGGCGGAGAGGCTGGCGCGTGAGGCGTTGGAGAAGGCGGTCGCGCAGTCTGGCGGGAGCGCCGAGATGACGTTGCGCCTGGCGCGGGCCTGCGTGCGCGATCATCGGCTGGTCGAGGCGCTGGCCCACTACGACCGCGCGGAGGCGCTCGGCCACCCGGAGGCTCCTGCCGAACGCCGCCTGCTCGCTCAGCGCGTTGGGGATTTCCCCGAACGGGAGGATGGTTCTCACGCCTGAGTACGTCCCGACGCGGCAGGGTATAATGGAAGTATGGAGAAGACGCAAAAACCTGATAAGGTGATTGGTATTCTGGCCTTGCAGGGCGATTACGAGGCCCATCGCAGGATGCTGGAAGAACAGATCGGCGCGCGCACGGCGTTTGTGCGTCGGCCCGAAGAGCTTGCAGACGTAGATGCCCTGATTTTGCCTGGGGGGGAAAGCACGACCATCGCTAAGCTGATGGAGCGTATCGGGCTGGATAAGGCGATTCAGGTGCGGGCGCAGGCGGGTATGCCTATCTATGGAACGTGCGCCGGGTTGATTCTGCTCGCCAAAGACATCGAGGGACGGCCCGATCAGCCCACGCTGGGCCTCATGGATGTGCGCGTGGCCCGCAACGCCTTCGGGCGGCAGGTGGATAGCTTCGAGGCCGACCTCCCGTTTGCGCCCGACAGCGAGGCGAACGCGCCGCCGGTGCGCGGCGTCTTCATTCGCGCGCCCTACGTCACCGAGGTCGCCCCGGACGTGCAGGTGCTCTGCCGATTCCAGAATAAGATCGTCGGCGTTCGGCAGGGAAACCTGTTGGGAACGGCCTTCCATCCGGAACTGACCGATAACCCGCGCATCCACGCCTATTTTGCGCATATGGTGGACGAGAGCACGGAAAAGCGCTAAGTCGGCGCTCCTCAGCCCTTGCGCTCTCTGCCGCTTCTTTCGAGAGCGGGCGCTGCAAAGGCGGTTGGGAATCTGCTTAGGAGAGATCAGGAGAGAAGTTGTTGATACGCTGGCACAACGCGGCCCGACTCGGGCTGATAGGAATCGGTTTGTGCTGGAGCGGGGCGGCGCTGGCTGCCCCGATTACGTTGAAATCAGGACTGAAGATCACCGGCAGCGCCGTCGTCAGGCCGGGAGAGTACCGGCTCGACGACAGCGGCGGCGGCATCGTGCAGGTCTCTGGCCGCAATTTCACCGTAGATTTCCGGGGCGCCCGGCTCGTCGGGGGCGGCGCGAACCGGGGTATTGGCATCCACATCACGGACGCGCGCAACATCACCATCAAGAACGCCGACGTGAGCCGCTATCTGTGGGGCATCGTTGTGGAGCGCAGCGTTGGCGTCCGGCTGGTAAACTGCACGGCCTCCCGTAACGGCGACCTGCCGCCCGGAACCGTGATTGACGAGAGCGGACGGGAGCCGGAGGATAATCATGGCGGCGGCATTCTCCTGCGCGACAGTCGCCGCTGCCGGGTGGATCGCTGCACCGCGCAGTACCAGTGGGACGGCATTGACGTTGTCCGCTCCGAGGGCAACGTGATCCAGGATGGGGATTACTCCTATAACGGCAACTGGGGCCTGCATCTCTGGAACGCATCGCGCAATATCTTCCGGCGTAACCGGGCCGTCTGGTGCACCACCGGCGGGGGCGCGCTCTTCCAGGCGCTCACTGGCTGGCAGACCTACGACGCGCAGGCCGTCGGCATTGACCACAACAGCAACGAGAACCGGATCGAGGACAACGACCTGCGCTTCGGCGGCGATGGCATCTTTATCCGTGCCAACGAGGGACCGATTGCGCCGGGAACGGTCGTGCCGCCCAAAAACGGCTCCCACCGCAACATCCTCCGCAACAACGACTGCTCCTTCAGCCCCAACAACGCCATTGAAGTGGACCTCGTGGACGACACCCTTATCGAGGGCAACAACTGCTCATACTCCCACTACGGGATGTGGCTGGGCTACTCGCGCCGCTGCGTCGTGCGCGACAACATCGCCGTCAACTGCACCGCGCACGCCGTCGAGATCGAAAACGGGCAGGGCGACGTGTTCGAGCGCAACGTTTTCGGCTACGACGCGCCGCGCGAGGCCTCGCTAGTCTACCTGCGGCAGAACGGGCGCGATAAGACCCCTTCCGGCCCCTATACCTTCCGCAATAACCTGTTCTACGGCGCGCGCAAGGCCATCGAGCTGCGCGCGACCAGCCTCTATCTCGATGGCAACCTCCTCGCGCAGCCCTCGACGGATAGCCCGATCCCGCAGATGGTCGTGGCGGATGCGGCCTCGCGAGTCACCGGGGAGACGCAGGGGCAGCGCGCCTCCCAAATGCCGGCTCAGTTCTCTCCGCCGCAGGACATCCGCGCTGGCTCCCCGATCACGCTCTCCGGGAGCGGCCTGCGCGCGGCAGAGGCGCCGCCCGTCGTGGAGGTGGAGGGCATACCGGCCTGGGTACGCCGCGCCACCGACCGCGCGATCACCTTCTGGATGCCTGCCGACCTGTGGGATCGGCCCGCCAGAGACGTAGTGCGCGTGCGCGTGTTGAATGGGGACAGATGGAGCCAGCCGATGGAGGTTCCGGTCTCCTGGCCGCCCGGCCAGCCCCGGATTGACGGCATCACGCCCAACCCGGCCCATCTCGGCGAGACCGTCACGATCACCGGCCACTTTCTGTCCGGGCGTCTGCTCTTCAATAACGCGCCTGTGCCGGAATTGACGCGCCAGAGAAACGGCGACCAGGTCGTGGTGACCGCGAAGCTGCCGGAAGGCATTCTCACCCCGACGCGCTACAACGTGCTGTTTGAGCAGCGCAACGGCACGGTACGCCGCACCTGGCCGGTCACCTTTGCCGTCGAAGTGCCCAGCGCGCAGATGCCGCATCTGGTTTCGGCCACCTTCAGCCCGACCCGGCTCCGGGTGGGCGATCTGCTGAAGGTGACGCTGGTCGTCCGCAACAACCTGCCGCATCCCGCGCCGCTGATGATGGCCCCGAAGCCGCCCTTCACCTATGAAGAAAAACAGGCGTGGTGGGAGCTGGGCGTTCAGGAGGTTCCCGGCACGCTGCACCTGCGCGTCACCTCGGATAAGCCGGCGGGGCACGATCCCGGCTCCTGGCCCTGGCTGTTCGGCTTCGATAAGGACCGCCTGGCTCCCGGCGAAACTGCTACCGTCACCGGCTACATCAAGGTAGAGACCCCTGGCGAGCGCGAGTTCCGCGTCGGCCTGGTCGCTACAGGGAGCCGCTTTATTGACGATAACGCCTTCCGCACGAAAATCACGGTGACGCCGTAGGGAAGCCTGACCCGGGAGCGCCCATCCCTTTAGGGCCGGGCGGGGCCTTCTTATCACCGGGCCTGGCTTAGCTGCACATGAATACGATGGTCCGCCATCACGGTGGGAATATCCGTATCCGGAAAGGCTTTCCGGAGCGGCATATGACAGCCGATGCACCCGCTGGAGGCATTCACCGGGCAAACTTTCCCTCTTACCGACTGGGAGCGTGTCTGGGAAGGGTGGGCCGTATGGCATTGCAGACAGACCGCCTCATATGTCCTGGGATTATGGCTGGCATCGGTATGCGGATCGTGGCAGGAAATGCAGGAAAGCTTAGTCTGCCCCTGGGTGAAGCAGGCGCTTTGCATCAGGCCATAGGCTTGGAAGCGCTGAGTCTGTACCTCGGTAATGCTCTGCTGTTCGGGAAGACTCTCTATTCCCTGGGCGGTGTGGCATTTGCCGCAAAACTCATTGATCTGGGTAGCGCTCCAGCGATCTATCTTTTCCATGTGCAGGTCTGTAAAATTCCCAGCCTGCATGGCAGCCACATGCGCGCCGCCGGGACCGTGGCAGGACTCGCAGCCGACCCCCAGGAAGCGCTTCTCCGGCATCAGCGAATGGTCGGGCAAGGTGACCGCGTGGCAGAGGACGCACTGGCGGGCCGCATCGCCCTGCCGTGATCTTCCCAGTTCCTGATCTCGCGCCCACTCCTGCCCCGGCGTGATGTGCCACCGATGCTGGTGGGGAAAATAGGTCAGCCGGGCCTCTTCGAGCGTATCGCTGCTCAGCAGAGAGACGTAAGTTATGCCTGTCTTGCCCGAGCCAAACGCAAGTTGAAGTGGGGGCGACCGCTGCGGCGCGTCCTTTAAGGCCACCTGGAATCCCTCACCCACGGCGCGGATTATATAGGCTGTCTGTGGGATGTCCCTGGCAGGCGGGTTTGACGCTTCCGGGCTGGAACGGTCAACCAGGTGCAGCGTGGTGGCATGGCGGCTGATACGGTGAGTCTCCGCCTCCTGCGCGTGGCACGCGGCGCAGACGGCGCTGCCGACGAAAAGGGAAGGCGCCTCTGTCCGAACCGCTTGCCTCTGGCTTGTTGGATGACGAACACAGCCAGCGACCAGTACCAGTCCGACGGTCGCGAGGATCCAGACTCCGATCAAGAGACGGGAGGTGCAAGAGCCTTCTGGCGTCCTGTTCCGCAGATCCCTCGGGCTGATAGGATGTCGAACGGGCACTTCAACTGCTCCTTGAAACTCCTGAAGAAAGGAAAAAAGGAAGAGAGGCCCCTTGCCCATCGCAGAGACAAAGAGGAAGCTGTGGGAGTTGCTGGATGCTCTGCGTTTACGGGAATAGAACCGTTGAGCCCTCGAACTTTTGCGCCGATAGCCCTGTCATCAAGCGGGGTTGCCCCTCGAGGGCTTTACTCCTCCCTTCTATTTGACTACGCAAACAGACTTAAAGAAACAGGCAGGCATATAGTTGGATAAAAATACCCGACGGGCAAGTAAAGGCTGTCTCTCTCTATCAGTAATCCTGTAAATCCTGAGAAATCCTGTTAATCCTGTTGAGGTATTGGCTTTGTGTAAGGTGACGTTTTTGCCGGAGGGGGTGACCGTGCAAGCGCAGCAGGGCGACACGATCCTGGATGCAGCCCTCCATAACGGCGTGGAGTTGGCGCACGAGTGCGGCGGCAACTGCGCCTGCACCACCTGTCACGTCCTCGTGCTGGCTGGCAGCGAAAACCTTTCACCAATGGAAGAGGCTGAGGAGGATCGCCTGCGCACAGCGGAGGGGCGGATGCCAAACTCGCGCCTGGGCTGCCAGGCGCTTCTGCGTGGTGGAGAGGTGACGGTCTTCATTCCAGAGACTGAAGACGCATTTTAAGAATGGAAAGAGGGGAAAGGGAGCGAGGGCCACCAGGTAAGATTGGCAGGACACCGACGCGATTCCGCTGAACCAACAATGCGGCACAAGTCTTCAAGCCGCCGCATCAGACCGAAGGGAAGGGAGCGAGGATGTTCCGCAGAAACAGCCTGAAACGGAATCTAGGACTTGCACTCTGGCTGATGGTTGGGATAATCTACGGAGGGCCAAACGCGATGGCACAGGCATTGCCCGGTTTTGACTTCACGCAGGCCCAGGACGTGCAGGGCTGGGAGCCTGCACACGATGTCGCCCGGCTGCAAGGCACGCCGGAAGGGCTGCTCATCGAAATCAGCGGCAACGACCCCTACATCGTCGGGCCGGCGCGGGACTATCCCGCCGGGCAGCCGCTCTGGCTCAGCCTCCGTCTGAAATCCGAGCAGGCGGGCGGGGGACAGGTCTTCTACTTCCCCCGTGACCGGGGGCCGTCCGAGGAAAACTCGGTGCGCTTTCCCGTGAAGGCGAACGAATGGGTGGACGTGCGCGTGCCCATGCCGCCGCTCGGCCCCGGATATCGTCTGCGCCTCGATCCGCCGGGCACGGGCGGCAAGGTGCTTGTAGCCTCCCTGCGCTTTGAGCCGCGCATCCCTCTCACGGAACCGCAGTGGCCGCAGCCCGTTCCGCCTGCCCTGGAGGGCCAGACCGTGACCGTGCAGTCCGGCGGCCTGGAGATCGTTCACGCCCGCAGCCAGTACGGCGGGTTTGCCGTGCGCGTGGATGGGCAGCCGATGGCGATTGGTTTCACCCGTCCCTTGATCGGGTACGCCCACAACGGCGCGGTGCGCTGGCTCCCTCTGGCCGAGAAGGCGCAGGTGAGGGCGGAACAGGAGCAGGACGGTATTCGCGTGCGGACGACCGTTCAGGACGAGGACGGGGCCGATTGGGAGATACGCCAGCGGTTCGTCCCTGCCGGCAAGCCGGGCGCGGTGGACGTGCAGACCGACGTGACGGTCAGTCAGGACCGCGCGGTCGTCTTCCTGCCGATGCTGGTGATACTGCCGGGCGCAGGCGCGTTCGGCACGACCAAGCATCAGGCGCTCTTCGCGGGGTTGGAGTATCTGGATAAGGACGAGCCGAGCAGCAGCGAGGCCGATATTATTGGGCCAGGCTCCAAACGGCAGGTGCCCGACTCAGAAAGAATTACCTTCCCTCTGATGGCCATTCAGAACGGCAGCCGCTACGTCGGCCTGATCTGGGAGAAGCAGCCGGAGTTCAGCGCCCTCTTCGACTCGCCCGACCGGCTCTTCCATTCGGGCGGGCATGTCCTGGGCGTGCTGTTCCCCGGCTCCAACGGCAGCAACCGGGCGGAGGGCAGCCTTTTGCCGTACGAGGGCGCGACGCTGGCGGCGGGCAAGCCGCTTACGCTCCATGCCACCCTGATCGGCGGCAAAGGGGAGAGCGTCGTCCCTGCCGTGCAGCAGTACGTCGCGCTGCGCGGCCTGCCGCCCATACCGGATACCGGCCTCGATCTACAGGGCTACGTCGCCCTGGCGTCGGCGGGCTGGCTCGATTCTAAAATCCGCGAGGACGGCAAGTACCGCCACGCCTATCCGGGCGGATTCCAGCCGCAGCCAGCAGCGGACGCCGCCCTTATGATGGACTGGCTCGCCCTCCAGAGCAAGGACGCCGCGCTAACCGAGCGCCTCCGCGCTCAGGCGAAAGAGACCCTGGCGCAGGTGCCGCCGCAGGATTATAACTCGGCGGGCGTCTCGCATATCCGATATCCCGTTCCGGCGCTGGTCTACGGCCATGCGGCGGAGAACGCAACCCAGGCGCGCGCAGGCGGGCGCAGCCTCCTCTCCCGCTTCGAGCCGGACGGCTCCGTTCTCTACCACAAATCGCCCGACGGCCCGGATTTCGGCAAAACGCATTTCGCTCCCGACGCCAACGGCCTGACCTCTCAGGTCGTCCTGAGCCTGCTGCAAGCGGCGGCGGCGAGCGGCGATCCGGACCTGACACGCGAGGGCCTGCGCGTGCTGCGTGCCCTGGATAAGTTCGCCAACACCGTGCCGCGCGGCGCGCAGACCTGGGAAGTTCCCCTGCACACGCCGGACATCCTCGCCTCCGCCCATCTCGTCCATGCCTACACGCTCGGCTACGAGTTGACCGGTGACACGCATTTTCTGGAGCAGGCGCGCTACTGGGCCTGGACGGGCGTGCCGTTCGTCTACCTGGTCAAGCCTACGGATCAGCCGATAGGCCCCTATGCCTCGCCTCCCGTGTTCGGCGCGACGCATTGGGTAGCGCCCAACTGGATGGGCCTGCCGGTGCAGTGGTGCGCCCTGGTCTACGCCGACGGGCTTTATCGCCTCCATCGCTACGATTCGACCGGCCCCTGGCAGGAGATCGCCGACGGCATCACCGCCTCCGGCATCCAGCAGACCTGGCCCGTCGGGAGCAACGCGGAGCGGCAGGGCCTGCTGCCCGACTCCTTCAACCTGACCGCGCAGATACGCAACGACGCGGCTATCAATCCCGGCACCGTGCTCGCCAACGCCGTTCGCTTCTACCACCGGCCCGCCCTCTACGATTACCACGTCTTTCGCGGCAAGGGGCTGATCGTTCACGCTCCCGGTACGATTAATGTTGTTCAGGGTCGTCCCGACCGCGTGGCGTTTGCCGTGCAGGGCTGGCCCGACCATCCTTACGATGTCCTGATCGTCGGCTTGAAGTCCACGCCGCGCGTGCGCATCAACGGCCAGGAGACCGCGCTGGCGGCCCCGCATCATTATCTAGCGGAGGAAGGCCGCCTGATCCTGCACGTCCAGGGCACGCCCACGATAGAGGTTCTTACGGAATAGCCCTGTGGGCCGCCGGAAGCCGGGAACCCGGACGTTTTGCCTGCCGTCCTACGCCCGGCAATCCGGGCCAGGGAGTTAGGTAACGATGCAAACCATCAGGCGCGCAATCCTCCTCGCTCTGCTTGTTCTCGGAATGCTGGCGTTCACCGGATGCGGGAACAGCGGCGCGCGCAAGGTGACCCTGCGCTACTGGAACGGGTTTACCGGACCGGACGGCAGGACGATGCTGCGCCTGGTGAAGCGATTTAACGAGGCAAACCCCGATGTCTACGTCCTGATGCAGCGGATGGACTGGGCCACCTACTACAACAAGCTGTTCGTGGCCGGCATGGGCCACCGCGCCCCGGAGGTGTTCGTGCTCCAGACCCACGCCATCGAGCGGTTCGCGCAATCCCATTTTGTCCGCACGGTAGATGATCTGGTTTCCAGCCCCAACGGCCTCGCTATCAGCGACATAGACGCCAATATCTGGGATTCGGTGGCGGTGCGCGGCAGACACTACGGCGTGCCGCTCGACATCTGGCCGATGGGGATGTACTACAATCGGAGGCTGTTCCGAGAGGCCGGGATCGTGGACGCGCGAGGAGAGCCGCAGCCGCCCCGCACCCGGCAGGAGTTCCTGGACGCCGCTCGCAGGCTCACCCGCGACACCAACGGCGACGGCATGCCCGACCAGTGGGGCTTTGTCTTTACCAACTTCCAGTCCAACGTCTACACCGTGATGAAGCAGTTCGGCGGCGAAATGTTCACCCCGGACAACGCGCGCAGCCTGCTCAACAGTCCGCAGAACGTGGCCGCGCTCCAGTTGTGCGTGGACCTGATCGGCAAATATAAGGTCGCCCCGCCGCCGGAGAACTTCGACGCCTGGATCGGGTTCCGGCAGGGCAAGGTCGGCATGGCCTTTGAGGGCATCTATATGCTGGCCGACCTCCAGAAGCAGCAAGACCTGGATTTCGCCGGCGCTCCCGTGCCGGTGCTGGGAGATCGCCCGGCGACCTGGGCCGGCTCGCACAACCTCTGCCTGCGCGCCGACCTCAAGGGGCCGCAGCTTCAGGCGGCCTGGCGCTTCATCAAGTTTCTTTCGGACAACAGCCTGGACTGGGCGGCAGGCGGGCAGGTGCCGGTGCGCAAATCGCTGCGCAACACGCCGCGCTTCCAGAGCATGGCCGTGCAGGCGCAGTTCGCCCGCCAGATCCCCTACGCCCGCTATATGCCCAAGATGACGTTTGCCTTCGAGTTTCAAACCGAGTTTAACAACGCCGTCGAGAAGGCGCTGCGCGGGAGCGCCACCCCACAGCAGGCGCTCGATGTAGCGACGGCCAACCTCAATCGGATCATCGCGCGGCAGCGGGCATTGCAGATGGCGGGAGGCCGGACCCAATGACCGAGCGGCGCTTCCTCTATCGGCTCTCTGGCTACCTGTTCGTGCTTCCTTATCTGATGCTCTTCGTCACGTTTCTTGTCGTGCCGGTGATTTATGGGCTGGGGCTGAGCTTCTTCCGTTGGGAGATGCTCTCTCCCGCGCCCCCGAAGTTCATCGGAGCGGATAATTACCGGGAGGCCCTCGGCGACGCCTATTTCCGCCAGGCGCTCGGGGCCACCTTCCGCTTTGCGGTCACGGCCGTCCCACTGACGATAGGGTTGGCGCTGCTGCTTGCCCTCGGCCTTCATGCCCTGCCCGACCGGCATCAATCCTTCTTTCGCGCCGCCTTCTTCCTGCCCACCATCATCACCATCAGCGTCGCCGGCCTGCTCTGGCGCTGGTTTTACAACAGCGAGTTCGGGCTCTTCAATGCCTACCTTTCTAAAATCGGCATCAAAGTGCCCTGGCTCACCCAGCCAGGCTGGGCCATGTTCTCCATCGCCCTGATGACCCTCTGGTGGACGGCAGGCGGGCCGATGGTGGTGTTTCTGGCGGGGCTGAAAAACATTCCGGCTCAGTACTATGAGGCGGCTGCCATAGATGGGGCCAACGCCTGGAACCGCTTTACCTATATCACCCTGCCGCTTTTGAAGCCGGTGCTGCTCTTTGTGATCGTCATGAACATCATCGGCGCGTTCCAGGTCTTCGGCCAGACCTACATCATCACGGGCGGCGGACCGGAACTCTCTACCCGCGTGCTGGTCCAGTACATCTACGAGACGGCGTTCAACAACTACCGGATGGGCTACGCCGCCGCGATGAGCTGGCTGCTGTTTTTGCTTATCGCGGTCTTCTCGTTCGCGCAGTTCCGGCTGATGAGGGAGCGGTAGATGGCTGTGGAAGAGACCTATAGCAAGCCTCTCTCGCGCGCTTCCGGTAGAGTTCCCACCTCCCGGAAGGCGGCGGTCCTGCTGCTGGAGCTGGTTATGGGGCTGGGCGCGGTGGCGTTCCTGCTGCCGGTGCTCCTGATCCTGCTGACGGCCTTCAAATCCGACGCCGAGATCATCCGCTTCGCCAGCATCGTCCCGCAGCACTGGACCGGGAGCAACTTCCGCGACATCCTAGACAACCCGGAGGAGATACCCATCTTCCGCTGGCTTGCCAACAGCGTCTTTATCGCCACCTCCGTCTCCGCGCTGGTGCTGACGGTGGACTCCCTGGCGGCCTATGCGCTGGCCCGGCTCGACCTGCCGGGCAAAAAATGGGTGTTTGCCCTGATCATCGGCACGCTGATGGTGCCAGGGCAGATCCTGCTGGTGCCGGTCTATCTGATCCTCAACCGCCTGGGCTGGCTGGACACGCCGCTGGCGCTCATCATTCCGGCGGGGGCCGGGGCGTTCGGCGTGTTTCTGCTGCACCAGTTTTTCCTGGGCATCCCGAAGGATATGGAGGAGGCTGCCGCGCTGGATGGCTGCTCCCGGCTGGGCATCTTCTGGCATATCGTCCTGCCGCTCTCCCGGCCCGTCCTGGCTACGCTGGCCATCTTCACCTTCATGGGCGCCTGGAACGACTTTCTGGGGCCGCTGGTCTTCCTGGACTCGGTAGACAAATACACGCTGCCGGTGGGCATCGCCCTCTTCCAGAGCTCTTACGCCTCCGACTACGGCCTGACCCTGGCCGCCAGCGTCATCTGCACCCTGCCTGCGGTGCTGGCTTTCCTGGTCTTCCAGCGCCAGATCATCAGCGGCATCGCCCTCACTGGCCTGAAGGAGTAACCTTCCATATCTCGGAAAGAGGCTGATGGCGTCTTTTGAAGCGACCTTCGCGGGACGTACCGGTTAAAGTAGTTCTCGCCTCTGGCCTGGACGGCAGCACAGAAGCAGCATCGCCACCATTCCTGCACCAACCAGAGCTAGTCCACTAGGTTCGGGGACGCCCCCAACGCCGCCAGGCGTTAACGTGCCAAAGAAGGCTAGCGAGATAATCCGGTTCTGGGGATCGATATCCACCACGTTCATCCCGCCGGTTGTCGTAAACACGTTATGGTAGAAGTTACCGTTTATGTCCGAATCCGTCAAGCCTAGAGTCTGACCGAATGGAGTAAGCGTATTGCCGGTTTCGGAGAGATTCGTCGGTGCCGTGGAAACAAGGAAGGGCAGGAATCCGAACTGTCCGCCTGTAGTCAAACCATTCGGAGTCCCCGATTCAGCGAAGGCGACCAGCCCGCCTCCATGATTGATGTAGTTGAGAATATCCGGGGAGCGGTTATCCAGGATGTCGAGTTCGGATTGACGCAGCCATCCGCCAAAATCGGAAGCTACGACCACGGCATTGTAGTCAGCAAAATTGACGGTGTGCAGGTCAAGGACGCTGCCGCCTGCCGTGCCGTCATCTGCGACTGTGAAAGTATAACCTGCCGCGGCCAAACCGTTGCGTGGATCACTAAAGCCGCTGCCCGGATCATTGAGGTCGGTGACCAACAAGATATTGCCCACGTTGTTCGCCGGCCTTTGGGTGACAAAAGCCAGCGCATCTTGAATGATGTGTTTTGCGCCGGCGTTATTTCCGCCGCCAACGACTGCATGGAAGTCCGGATCATGCCCGGTGACAAACACGCCGCCCTGACCCCAGGCCAGGGTGGTTACAGCGACAAATAGGTAGATGAGGGTTAGCGTCACTACTGTTCGCATGGAAGACCTCCTGTCTGGAGAGAAGAGACTGCCCTGGGATTGTCTTGCTGGTAGGTATCGGGCCGCGTTCTTTCCCAACTGCCCAGGTTCAGGGATGACTGTTTGCCGATATGTAATTCACAGCGCGATTATATCAATGCATTTTAAGGCTGTCAAGCACTTTTCATCGAGTATACGCTAAATAGCGAGGGCTTGCAGAGCATACGCATGATGCCCTACAAGCCCTGATTTATATCGCATCCGGTGGATGGCTCCCCTCCAGGCCGCACTACCGTAAGTGTTTCGCTGGAGGGGAGATTAGATCTATCTCAGAAGGGAAAGGACCTGCTGGGGTGCGGCATTGGCCTGGGCCAGCATCGAGGTGGCCGCCTGCTGGATGATCTGATTCTTGGTCAGATTCATCACCTCGCTAGCCACGTTGGTATCCCTGATCTGGCTCTCCGAGG
>Ga0209810_1004823_pt1 | contig 12667 bp, 10 predicted proteins | sample Coa_R1_7_FD_187159 | JGI IMG/M metagenome (GOLD analysis project Ga0209810, IMG submission 187159) | Surface soil microbial communities from Centralia Pennsylvania, which are recovering from an underground coalmine fire - Coalmine... | ecosystem: Environmental > Terrestrial > Soil > Unclassified...
AGGATTCATCGCGTGCTCCGGGCCGAGCGCGAGGCCGACCGAGACGGTCATCCGGCCGATGCCGGGGAAATCCACGGCGGCGAGACGGGTCTGCACCCGCTCCGCCACGCGGACGGCGTCCTCGCCCCCGCAGCCGTCCATCACGACGGCGAACTCCTCGCCGCCCAGCCGGCAGATGATGTCCTCGGGCCGGACGATCGCCCTCAGCGCTTCGGCGAGGAAGCGGAGCAGCTCGTCGCCCACGGCGTGCCCGTGCACGTCGTTGACGTGCTTGAAGTCGTCGATGTCGAGCATCAGCAGCGCGAGCGGCCTGTGCGTACGGCTCGACGTCTGGAGCGACTGCAGCAGACGCTCGTAGAAGACGCTGTGGTTGAAGAGGCCGGTGAGCGAGTCGGTCCTGGCCTGATGCTCGAGCCGCGCCCGGCTCTCGGCGTTGTCCAGCGCGAGCGCCGCCGCGTCCGCGAAGCGCTTCGCGATCTCGAACTCCATCTCGGTAAAGGCGACGCCCTCCCCTTCGCGGTAGATGTTGAGCGCCCCCTTGATCTGGCCGCGAGCGATGAGCGGGACGCAGATCAGGGCCTCGGGCTCGAGCGGCGTTCCGGGCACCGTCCGCACTCGCGGGTCGAGATGCGCCTGGTTCGTGAGGACCGCCTCGCGGTTCCGCGTCGCCCAACCGGTGATCCCCTCGGCGAAGCTCACCGTGGTGCTCATGATCTCGTCCGCGTACACGTCGCGCACGAGCACGGGCTTCAGCACCCGCTTCGTCTCGTCGGCCTCGTAGATGGTCAGGGTGTCGTGCGGAATCAGGTCACCCACGGTGTCGGCGATGCGCACGAGGAGGGCATCGAGGCTCTGCTCCGCGAGAACCTCGTGGAAGACGTCGGCAAGCCGCCGGTACGACTCGACGAGCGTCGGGTCGCCCGCCGGAGTATCGGCGTCGAGCAGCCGCAGATGATTGGGCCGGGCTACCACCGATCCCCCGATCGATCGCAGTTCAGATACACCGTTTCGTGGCTCCCGGAAGTGGACCGCAGCGGACGCACGAAGCATCGGTGCGAGGCCCCCTGCGCGAATCCCTCGTGAGGGGGAACCCACACCCCCATGCTTTCGCGCCGCGAGGGCCGGGAATGGCTCTGGGATGCCCGATTCCGCCGCCGACCTCGTTCCGCCGAGGCCGACTCTCCCCAAGCTGCGCCAGGCGGCAGCGGACTGTCGGGCGTGCCCGCTCTGGGAGAACGCAACGCAGACGGTATTCGGGGCCGGTAGCAGCGGCTCGGCGGCCATGTTCGTCGGCGAGCAGCCCGGCGACCGCGAGGACCGAGATGGAGCGCCCTTCGTCGGGCCGGCCGGACGTGTCCTCGACGATGCGCTCGTGCAGGCGGGCATCGACCGGCAGGCGGTCTACGTGACGAACGCCGTCAAGCACTTCAAGTGGGAGCCGCGCGGCAAGCGCCGCATCCACGCGAAGCCGAGCTGGAGCGAGCTCGCCGCCTGCCGCCCGTGGCTCGAGGCGGAGCTGTCCGTCGTGCGTCCGAGCGTGCTCGTCTGCCTCGGTGCGACCGCCGCGCAGTCGCTACTGGGCCGTCAGTTCCGGGTCACGAAGCAGCGAGGCGAGTGGATCGAGTCAGACCTGGCCGAGCACGTCACGGCGACGATCCACCCGAGCGCCATCCTCCGCCAGCGCGACGACGAGTCGCGCCACAAGGAGATGGAGGCGTTCGTCGAGGACCTGAAGCTCGTCGCCTCGGTTCTCTAGGCCGGAGGCCAAGCCTCGCGCAGCGGGCTTAGCCGCATGCTCCCTCCCTGGAGCGGGTGCGCAGCACCCGCGACCGAGTCAGTCGCCCCAGTCGAAGTCGCGGGCGCCGCCGTTGCCCCAGAACGCAGACTCCTCCATGGCGGGCACGGTGGCCGCTTCTCTCGTCTCGGCCGTGAGCTCCTCGAAGGGCTCCTCGCCCGGCCACACACCGACGTCCTCGAGGCTCGCGTCGCTGAAGTCCGGCTCGACACCGTCCATCGTCTCCTCGATTCGCGCCTGCTCCTCACTCTTGAAGAGCGGATGGTTCTCGAACGGGTCCCCGTCCTTGTAGTGCTCGATCGGCATCGCGTGGCCGAGCCGCGCGTTCCGTTCCTTCAGGTCGAGGTGCTCCCTGATGACCTGCGCGAAAATCGACGGTGTCTCTACCGGCATAAAGCGTCCTCCCGTGGGTCGTTCTCGTCGTCCGCGGGATGATAACGGGGATTGCTGCGGTTTCCCGGTCGAAAGTGTCAGAACGCGGCGGGCACCGCCCGCTCGACGCGATCCTTGCCGGCGCGCTTGGCGCGGTAGAGCGCGCTGTCTGCGGCGACGAGGAGCTGCTCGCTGTTCGACTCTCCCGCGTACTCGGCCACGCCGAAGCTGGCGGTGACGCGGAGACCCGGCGCATCAGGGATCTCCCGGGCGCCGAGCGCGACGCGGACCCGTTCAGCGAGCTGCACCGCTCCCTCCAGGTCGGCGCCGGGCAGCAGGAGCAGGAACTCCTCGCCGCCCCAGCGTCCCGCGACGTCGGACTCGCGGACGGTCTCCCGTAGCACGTCGGCGAAGGCCCGCAGCACTGCATCGCCCACAGCGTGGCCGTGCAGGTCGTTCACTTCCTTGAACTCGTCGAGATCGGCGAGGACGAGCGAGAGTGGGGTGTCGAAGCGCTCTGCACGGGCGGCCTCGGCGTGCAGGGCATCGGTCGCGGCGCGGCGATTTGCCAGTCCCGTGAGACCGTCGACGAGCGCCTGGCGCTCGACCATTCCGTGCAGGCGAGCGTTCTCGAGCGCGACGACCGCGTGGGCCGCGAGAGACGCAGCGTTTATCCGCTGCTCCTTGCTGAAGGAGTCGCCGACGAGCTCGAGCGTCCCGAAACGCTCGCCGGAGGCGGTCAACGGCAGGATCAGCCGGTCGCCCTCCGCGTCCGCGTCGCCGCTGACGACGACCGAACCGTCGGCCGACACGATCCGGCTCATGCGGGCCGACGTCGCCTCGGCGGCGGCTGCTGCCACGATCCGCAGCAACTGCTTCGCGTCGTGGGTCGCGGCAAGCGCCTCCCCGAAGTGCGCGAGCGCCTCGCGCACGCGTGCGCGCTCCTCTTCGAGCTCGAGCAGCCTCGCCTCGAGCTGCGCCGCCATGTCGTTGAGCGCCGTGCCCAACGCTGCGAACTCGTCCCGTCCACGCACCGGCACGCGCTCGGCCAGCCCGCCTCGCGAGATCGCGCGGGCGACCGTCGCGAAGCGCCGGAGGTTGCGGACGATCGACCGCCCCTGCAGGTACGCGACGACACCGACGAGCGCCAGGCAAGCGAGCAGGCCGAGCAGGAGACGGTCACGGGTTCGAGCGTCGGCGGCCTCGATCGAGGCCTTCGGGGTCAGGACCGCGAGGCGCGCCGAGGGAACTCCGGGCAGCGCCGGGGCGACGAACGCGCGATAGGACGCGCCTGCGACCCCGACCGTCCCGCTCCGCCCGGCGGCGAGGGGGACGCGACCATGAAGAGGCGGGAACGAGGCTACGATCCGCGTCCCGTCGAGCAGGACGAGTACGTCGCCCGAGTCGAGGGCGGCACCGAGACGGAGGCGCGCGACGAGGCCGCGGTCGAGCGGGACTGTCGCCACGACCTCTCCCAGCCGCTTCGTGCCGGCGACCACATCGACGGGTACCCGCGCGGCGAGACGCGGGGACGAGCCGACACGGAGGCCACGGGCGCCCACGACGTACACCGAAGGATCGCCGGCGAGGATCCGCACCAACGCCCGCCGGTCGCGCTGCGCGAGCGCGCGCTGCAGAGCCCGAGAGCGCGCGACCCGCTCGGCCTGCGCCTGGGCCCGGCTCGCCCGCTCCTGATACAGCGTGAGCGCCGCCCGCAGCCCCTCCTCCTGGCGGAGGGTGACCTGCCGCGCCTCGCCCGCGCCGGCGACCGTGCTGAACCCCCAGTACGTCGCTGCCATCGGGACGAGTGAGAGCAGCACAAAGTACGCCACGAGCTTGAGCTTGAAACTGCTCAGCTGAAACCCCCCAAATGTCAAGCGAAACGGCCCTCCTGCCGATAGCTTGCTCTGGGGAACGTTGTCGGCGGGAGGAGGGAACAACATGAGCCGGAAGGAGCGGATCGTCGCTGCGCTCCTACTCGCGATCGCCGTCGCGGGCGCAGCCCTGATCCCTCGCCTGCTCGCCTCGCCCCCGGCAGCCCCGGTCGGCGTCGCGCTCGGGCCGACTCCCGGGCACAGCGTCGTCCACGCGCCCGCATTCCCCTCGTCGACGGTCCCCTCGACGGTCGTCCCCACGCCGCATCGGCCGGTCGCCTCGTCGCCGCCTCGGTCGGGTCCGCAGCCTGGGACCGGTGCAGGCGCGGTCCCGCCCCGGCACACGAGGCCTCCGGCGGCGAGCGCTCGGCCCGCGCCGCCCGCCGGGGCGAAACCGCCTCACGCCCACCAGCCTCCCCAGTCCCCGCCGGTCACGGTTCCCGTCACGCCGGCCGCGCTCGCCCCTGGCACGACGAGCTGCAGCGGCACCTATGGCGGCACTGGCGCGAACGTGGTCGTGCCTGGCGGATCCACCTGCGTGCTCCAGCCCGGAACCACCGTGACGCACGATCTCACGGTGCAGCCGGGCGGGACGCTGATCGACCCCGGCGTGACGGTCCAGCACGACCTCGTCGCCCACAATCCCGCCGGGATCGCGATCACCGGCGACGTCGTCGGGCACGATCTCCGCGTCGAGGGCATCAGCGGCTCCGCCACGAGCGTGGGCAACTACGTCTGCGGCACGACCGTCGGGCACGACCTCGTGATCCAAGGTGGCCAGAGCTCCGCCGGGGCGTTCCTCATCGGCGGCGCCTGCTCGGGCGGCGGCAACACCGTCGGACACGACCTCGTCGTCGCCGGGAACGCGAACACCGTCGCCGTCGGCGGGAACTCGGTCGGCCACAAGACGCGCGTGCAGGGCAGCACCCAGGCCGGAGGCCCAGGAAAGCCGCCGCCGTCGCCGAAGCCGCACCCGAAGCCGAAGCCGGACGACAAGCCCAAGCCACCGCGGCCGCCGAAGCCGCAGCACGAGCCGAAGCCGCACGACAAGCCGGAGCCACAGGACCAGCCGAAGCCCCCGCCGCCGCCGAAGCCGCAGCACGCCCCCAGGCCGGGGCCGGCCAAGGACAAGCACGACTCGAAGGCGAAGCCGCCCAAACCGGCGACCGCGCACGGGGATCTGCAAGGATCAGGGCATGGCCGGCAAGTTCCGCAAGCTCCGCCCCACCCCGTGGGCCATCGCCATCGGGGCGTGGGACATCTGGCGCCGTCTGCCCGCCCAGCAGCGCCGCCAGCTCCTCAGCCTCGCGCGAAAGCACGGCCCAAAGCTCGCGGCAAAGGCGGCAAAGGCGGCAGCGGACCGCCGCCGCCGGTAGCACCCGGCCACGACCACGGCCACGGCCACTAGCTACAGGCCTAGCGCCGCGCGCACGATCCGGTCCTGCTCGCGCAGATGCGCGGTGGGGTAGCCCTCGCTCGGGCTGGCGCGCCACGGCCGCCCGATATAGAGGAGCGGCACGTCCTCCGGCTTCGTCTCCTCCAGCCGGTGCCTGATCGCGCGCCAGGCGCCCATGTTCTGCGGCTCCTCCTGCGCCCACACGACCTCGCGGAGGTTCGGGTAGCCGGCGAAGAGGGCTTTCGCGCGTTCGCTGGGGAACGGGTAGAGCTGCTCGAGACGGCCGATCGCCACGCCGGAGGCCTTCCCACGCTCCTCGTGACCGGCGATGTCGAAGTAGACCTTGCCCTGGCAAAGCACGAGCCGCTCGACGCCCTCGCGTGCGCCCTCGTCGGCGAGATCGGGGTCGTCGAGGACCGGGCGGAACTCTCCGCTCGCCAGATCCTCGAGCGTCGAGCCCGCTTGCTTCAGGCGTAGAAGGCCTTTCGGCGTCATCACCACGAGGGGCCGCGCCGTCGCGTCGAGCGCCTGCCGGCGCAGCAGATGGAAATACTGGCCGGACGTCGTGCAGTTCGCGATGCGCAGGTTCTCCTGCGCGGCGAGCTGGAGGAAGCGCTCGAGGCGGGCGCTCGAGTGCTCCGGCCCGTTGCCCTCGTAGCCATGCGGCAAGAGGAGCGTGAGGCGAGTCGACTCGCGCCACTTCGACAGCCCGGCGGCGATGAACTGGTCGATGATGATCTGGGCGCCGTTGACGAAGTCCCCGAATTGCGCCTCCCAGAGCACCAGCGCCTCGGGCGCGGCCGCGGCGTAGCCGTACTCGAAGCCGACGCAGGCGTACTCCGAGAGCGGCGAGTTGTAGATCTCGAACGCAGCGCCGGCGTCGTCCAGATGCTGGAGCGGCGTGTACGTCGCTCCGGTGCTCACGTCGTGGAGGACGTCGTGCCGGTGGGAGAACGTCCCGCGCTCGGTGTCCTGGCCCGTGAGCCTGATCGGGATCCCCTCCACGAGCAGCGAGGCGAACGCGAGCGCCTCGGCCTGGCCCCAGTCGACGCCGCCCTCTTCGAGCGTCTCGCGCCGGCGCTCGAGCTGGCGCATGAGCTTCGGATTCGGCGTGAACCCCTCGGGGACGGTCAGGAGCTGCTCGTTGAGCGCGCGCAGTCGGTCGGCGGCCACCGCGGTCACGACCTCGTCGCCCGTCGCGGCCGGCAGGTGCGTGTCGGTGCGCGGAGGGGGCTCGGCCTGCCCGAACGTCTCCTTCAGCGCCTCGTGCGCCTGCCGTAGCTCCGACAGGACGTCTGCCTCGAGCTCGTCCGCCTGCTCCTGCGTGATGTCGCTTTCGGCGACGAGCCGGGCGGCGAACTGCTCGCGTGCGGTGGGGTGATCCGCGATCGCGGCCGCAAGCAGCGGCTGTGTGTACGCGGCCTCGTCCTGCTCGTTGTGACCGTGCCGCCGATAGCCGACGAGGTCGACGACGACGTCGTGCCCGAAGCGGCGCCGGTAGGCGAGCGCGAGCCGGATCGAAGCGAGAGCCGCCTCGGGATCGTCCGCGTTGACGTGCACGATCGGGATGTCGAAACCCTTTGCGAGATCGCTCGAGTAGCGCGTCGAGCGGCCGCTCTCCGGGTCGGTGGTGAAGCCCACCTGGTTGTTCGCGATGAGGTGGAGCGTGCCGCCGGTCGAGTAGCCCGGCAGCGCCTGGAGGTTGAGCGTCTCGGCGACGCTCCCCTGGCCGGCGAAGGAGGCGTCGCCGTGGATGAGAACCGGCAGCGCGACACTCGGGTCGTGATAGCCCTGACGCGAGGAGCGGTCGGTCTGCTCGGCCCGCGCGCGCCCCTCCACGACCGGGTCGACCGCTTCGAGGTGGCTCGGGTTCGAGACGAGGGTGATCGTGATGTCGCCGGTCGGCGTCGAGCGAGTCCCCTGGGCGCCGAGGTGGTACTTGACGTCGCCGCTGCCACCCTCCTCGCTCGAGACGACGGCGTCGATCGTCCGCTCGCCTTCGAACTCCCGCAGGATCGTCTCGTACGGCCGCCCGACGACGTGCGCGAGGACGTTGAGGCGGCCGCGGTGCGCCATCCCCAGCACGATCTCGTGGGCTCCCCCCGCCGCGGCGAGCTCGATCGCCTCGTCGAGCATCGGGATCATCACGTCGAGGCCCTCCACGGAAAACTGCTTCTGCCCGAGGAACGCGCGCCGGAGGTAGCGCTCCATCCCCTCCACCTGGCTCAGGCGCCGGAGCAGCCGCACCCGCTCGTCGCGGGACAGCGGGCGGCGGTACCGGCCCGACTCGATCGCCTGCCGCAGCCAGACGCGCTCCTCGTGGTCGGAGATGTGCTCGATCTCGTACGCGATCGAGCCGGTGTACGTCTCGAGCAGCCGCGGCAGCGCCTCTGCGAGCGTGTCGCCCTCGACGTGGAGGCGCAGGAGCGCGGCCGGGATGCGGGCCTGGAGCTCGGGCGTCAGCTTCGGGGTCAGGCGCTCGGGCTCGAGGGCCGGGTCTCCCGGCGGCTCCGAGCCGAGCGGGTCGAGCCGCGCCGCGAGATGACCGTGCATGCGGATCGCCTTGACGAGCGCCATCGCCGCAGCGACGCCTCCGAGGAGCTCCGGATCCGCAACCGGCTGGGGCTGGGGCTCCGCCGGCTGGAGGGCGACCGGCGTCGGGGGATGTCCGTCCTTCTCAGAGTCGGCGAGTAGCCGAGCCAGGCCGGGCTGCCGCTCGAGGAGCGTCTCCGGGCGGGACTCGAACAGGTCACGCCATTCCTCCGGCACCGCACCGGGGTTGTCGAGGTACTGCTCGAGGAGCAGCGCCGCGTAGCCCGTGTTCAGCCCGTCAACGTCGGGACGTCCCATGTCCAAGCTTGTTGTAGCAGGGGCTGTGCGACTACCAGAGCGCGTGACTCGTGATCACGGCGACCGTGAATCCGAGGAAGAGACAGGCTGCGCAGATGAGCACCGCCGCGAGCTGGAGTCGGCCCTTCCCGCTCCCCATGCCCGACGCGATGAGCGCGACCGCGAGCGACGGGAGGATCAGCCGCAGCGGATGCCACGCGATGCCCACGAGGCTCACGAAGATCGCGGTCGCGGAGAGAAAGCCGGCAACCGTCTCCGCAGGACGCCGACCCGTGCCCTCGTGGAGGAACTCGCCCTCGGCGTTCAACGGTCGGCGACCCTATTGGCGGCCGCACGCGCCGTGCGCGCGTAGACGCGGGCCGGACCACCGTGTGGCCGCGGTGGCCGGCGGCGCGGCCGCCGGCGATAGCTGTCATATCCGGGCGGAGGCGGATCCGGGGTCACGCGAACGCCCGCTGCGCCGCCCCGCCTGCGAGGCTCCGCCTTGATCGCGTACCAAACCACGTAGCAGAGGTATGCGATGGGGATCTTGAGGATCACCATGAGGAAGACGAGCTCCCAGAGCGTGTCCGGCGCCTTCACTGCTCCTGAGTCTACCCAGGGAAGCGCCCTCGAACCCGGACGCGTTATCGAACCGTGAAGCAGGGCAATAGCAAGCCATGACCCACGACCAACTCCGCGCGCTGATGGAGCATGCCGAGGAGGCCGGCTGCGTCAACCTGTCGGCTTTCACGCAAGTTGTCAACGAGCTCGAGCTCGAGGACGAGGAGGTGTCCTCGCTCTACGAGCAGCTGGAAGAGCGCGGGGTCGAGCTGACGGACGACTGCAGCCTGCCCGACGTCACGGAGACGCACTACTCCAACGAGGCGGTCGCCTCGATGACGACCGACTCACTACAGCTCTTCCTCAACGAGGCGGGCCGCTACCCCCTGCTGACGGCTGCCGAAGAAGTGGAGCTCGCGAAGCTGATCGAGCGCGGAGACAGCCGGGCGAAGGACAAGATGATCAACTCCAACCTCCGCCTCGTGGTCTCGATCGCGAAGAAGTACCAGGGCCACGGGCTCTCGCTGCTCGACCTGATCCAGGAGGGCATCATCGGGCTCATCCGCGCCGTCGAGAAGTTCGACTGGCGGCGGGGGTACAAGTTCTCGACGTACGCGACCTGGTGGATCCGCCAGGCGGTGCAACGCGGTGTCGCGAACAAGTCGCGCACGATCCGGATCCCCGTCCACATCGTCGAGCGCGAGCAGAAGATCGCGCGCGCCGAGCGGGAGCTGACGCTGAAGCTCGAGCGGCCCCCGACCGACGAGGAAGTGGCAAAGACCGCGAAGCTCTCCCTCAAGCACGTTCGCGAGGTCCGCGCGGCGGCGCGGGCGGTCGCGAGCCTCGACAAGCCACTCGGCGACGAGGGCGACACGGCCTTCGGCGACATCGTCGCCACCGACAAGGCGGACGTCGAGGAGGAGGTCGTCGTCGGCCTGAGCGAGCACCTGCTGCGTGCCGCAGTTGCGAAGCTGCCCGAGCGCGAGCAGCAGGTGATCAAGCTCCGCTACGGGCTGGACGCCGATCAGGACCCGAAGTCCCTCGAGATGATCGGCCGCGAGATGGGACTGACGCGCGAACGCGTCCGCCAGATCGAGACGCAAGCGCTCGAGCGGCTCGCCCGCGAACGCGAGATCGCGGCCCTGGCGCCGGCCTAGACCGACGACGCGAAGGCGTTCAGCGCCTCGACGACGTAGCGCAGCCGACGGCCTGCTTCCGTCAGGCGGTACTCGACGCGCGGCGGCCGGGAGTCGAAGACCTGCCGCTCGAGCACTCCCGCCTCCTCGAGCTCGTTGAGCCGCGCGGCGAGCGTTCGCGGCGGGATGCCCTCGAGCGTCTGCTTGAACTCGTTGAAGCGCACGGCCCCGGCCTCGGCGGCGGCCCAGAGGATCGCGAGTGCCCAGCGGCGCCCGAGGAGGTCCGCCGCGCGGGCGACGTCCTCGGGCAGCGGCCGGCAGGCCCTACACCGCATGGAGACTCGGCTTCGCCTTCGGCTCGAGGGCGAGCTCGAGCACCTCGCCGAGTGTCATGACCGGGTGGAAGCGCATGGCCTCGCGCACGTCCTCGGGCACGTCGTCGAGGTCTGCGCGGTTCCGTTCGGGGATGACCACGTCGGTGAGCCCCGCGGCGTGGGCGGCGAGCACCTTCTGCTTCAGGCCCCCGATCGGCAGCACGCGGCCCTGCAGCGTCACCTCGCCGGTCATCCCGACGGTGTGCTTCACCGGGCGCTCCGCGAGGAGCGACGCGAGCGCGGTCGTCATCGTGATCCCGGCGCTCGGCCCGTCCTTCGGGATCGCGCCGGCCGGCACGTGGACGTGGAACGAGCGGTCCTTGAAGGCCTCCGGCTCGATTCCGAGCTCCTCGGCATGCGACTGGACGTAGGAGAGAGCGATGCGCGCCGACTCCTTCATCACGTCGCCGAGCTGGCCCGTGAGGACGAGCTCGCCGTTCGCCCCGTCCATCGACGTCGCCTCGACGAAGAGAACGTCGCCGCCGGTGCCCGTGACGGCCAGGCCGGTTGCCACACCGGGGACCGCGGTCCGCTCCGCCGCCTCCTGAAAGAACTTCTGGCGGCCGAGCGCATCCCGCACGACGTCGAGATCGACATCCACAGGAGCCTCGGCCTGGCCCGCGGCGATGCGCGTCGCAGTCTTGCGCAGCACGGTGCCGAGCTCACGCTCGAGCTGCCTGACACCCGCCTCGCGCGTGTACTCCGAGACGACGAGCTGGATCGTGTCGTCGGAGATCGAGACCTCGTCCTCGCGCAGCCCGTTCCGCTCGACCTGCCGCGGCCAGAGATAGCCGCGCGCGATCGCCGTCTTCTCGTCGACGGTGTAGCCGTCGAAGCGGATGACCTCCATCCGGTCGAGCAGCGGCCCGGGGATCGTGTCCGCGACGTTCGCCGTCGCGATGAAGAAGACCTCCGACAGGTCGAGCTCGACGTCGAGGTAATGGTCACGGAACGAGTGGTTCTGCGCGGGGTCGAGAACCTCGAGCAGCGCCGCGGAGGGATCGCCACGCCAGTCGGCGCCGACCTTGTCCACTTCGTCGAGGAGGATGACCGGGTTCATCGTCCCGGCGTCGCGCAGGGCACGCACGAGCCGTCCCGGCAGCGAGCCGATGTACGTGCGCCGGTGGCCGCGGATCTCGGCCTCGTCGCGGATTCCGCCGAGCGACATCCGCACGAACTCCCGGTTCAGGGCGCGCGCGACGGATTCGCCGATCGACGTCTTGCCGGTGCCGGGCGGGCCGATCAGGGTGAGGATCGCGCCCGACCGCTTGTCGTTCGGGATCCCGCGGTCCTGGCGGAGCTTCCGCACCGCGAGGTACTCGACGATGCGGTCCTTCACGTCTTCCAGCCCCGCGTGGTCGGCGTCCAGCACCTCGCGCGCGCCTTGCGGGTCGAGCGTCTCGTCGCTGCGCTTCGACCACGGCACGGCGATGAGCCAGTCGAGGTAGGTGCGGATCATCGAGGCCTCGCCGGTCGAGTCGCCCATCGTCTCCAGGCGGCGCAGCTCGCGATCGGCCTGGGCCCGCACGTCCTCGGGCATCCCGGCTTCCTCGATCTTCGCGTGGTACTCCTCGACGAGCGAGCCTTCGTCCTCGCCGAGCTCCTTGCGGATCGAGTTCATCTGCTGCCTGAGGAACCACTCGCGCTGCTGCTTCTGCGCGCCCTCCTCGACGTCGTCGCGGATGCGGCGGCGCACCTGCAGCTCTGCGAGCCGCTCACGCTGAAGCTCGAGCGCGAGCTTGAGCCGCTCGAGGACGTCCACCGTCTCCAGGAGCTCCACGCGCTGCGCGAAGGTGATGTCGGGCGCGTAGGCGCAGGTGTCGGCGAGCGCGCCGGCCTCCGTGATCGCGCGGAGGAACTCGCGCACGCGATCGTCGGCGCCGCGTAGGTCGAGGATCTCCTCCACCACGGCGCGGTACTCGCGCTCGAGCTCGCGCGTCTGCACGGGCGGCGGGTTCTCGTCTGGCTGCTCCTCGACTTCCGCGCGCAGCCGGCCGAGCGCGTCGCTGTGGGCTGCGCCGATGACGCCGCGGTGGAGCCCTTGGAGACTCACGGCGCGCCCGCCGCCGGGGATACGCACGTGGTCGGTGACCTCGGCGACGGTGCCGACGGTCGCGTACTCGCTCTCGTGGCGAGGCACGAGCACGACGCGGTCCTCGTCGCCCACGTCGACCGTGAGAGTGACGGTCATGCCCGGGAAGACGACGGTGTCCTCGAGCGGGACGAGCAGCAGATCGGTCAAGGCAGTTCACACTCCAAGCTGTAGTAGGTATCGGAATTGTACCTACCCGGACGTCTACTCGGCTGGGAGCCCCGCCGCCTCGAGA
>Ga0209810_1004825_pt1 | contig 12664 bp, 10 predicted proteins | sample Coa_R1_7_FD_187159 | JGI IMG/M metagenome (GOLD analysis project Ga0209810, IMG submission 187159) | Surface soil microbial communities from Centralia Pennsylvania, which are recovering from an underground coalmine fire - Coalmine... | ecosystem: Environmental > Terrestrial > Soil > Unclassified...
GTTGCCCCATTGGGATACTCAGGGCTCATCGCTTGCATGCAGCTCCCCCTGAACGTTTCGCCGGTCTCCGCGTCCTTCTTCGGCTTTTCGCGCCAAGGCATCCACCTCGTCCTCTCTGTAGCTTGTTATGTATTCACTTGCTCACATCTCCACTACCATTGCATCTTCAAGAAGAAACAATGGAGGTACATGTGTGTCCTCTGCTTCTCTTTTGCTCGGCTGTATTCTCAGCAAAATTGAAGTTATGTTGTATGAAGTTGTCAAAGTGCATTTTTGTTTATGTGCGCCACGTCGTTCTCTTGTGGTGCTTGCATACTATCGCATATTTTTTGCGATGTGTCAATACCTTTTTTCGTGAATTCTGAAAAATCGGGAAAATTAGCCCGAACATCCTATAGAGGATTGACGAAGACGCTCCAATAGGGTACGCTTGTAGGTGGGGAAGGAATTTTCAGGCAAATCATCCACAACTTCTTACCACCGGCTACAACGATAAAAGGAGGGCAGCACTTCTTACCATACAGGTGCTGCGTATCGAAATAATGAAATATTTTTTCTGGATCGCTTTCGCGGTATTTCTAGCGGCTTCGATCCCGCATGTTGCATATTTCTTCGCGTCTTTTGAGCCGTCAGGGGGAACAGAGGGAATATGGTGGTGGACAGTGAGCTATGCCATCGCCATCAGTATCGATGTGACCGTCTACTTGCTGTCGTGGACTGCATTTCAGCGTTATCGGCGCTTCCGCACAGCTAAGGCGGTCTGGCAGCACTGGCTGCTGATAGTGATGTGTACCGTCTTCTCCTGGGTGGTGAACTGGGCCTATGCGAAGCAATTTCACAGCCCGACGATGCTCAGTGCCGCCGAGTCGACGGCTCCCTGGCTGACCGGTATCTTCCCCTTCATGGCCAGCGCCTTCCCGCTGCTGGGTATTGTCTACACGATGATGGCGGAAACCATTTCAGAGTCGGAAGCGGAGGAGCGCAGAACCAGAGAGAAGCAGGTGCAGGCCCTCTCCGAACTCTCGAAGCAGACGCAGCTGCCGGTAGCGGCCCTGCGGCGCGCCCTGCGTGTCGGTCACTTGACTCACCCGAACTTGCTGGAAGAGAAAAGCGGGGAGGGCGAAAGTGGGCCAGGCAGCGACGGCAGCGGCATGATAGCAGAACTGGGAAATGTACGCACGGTGACGGGGCAGATACTGGCGGTCAATACGGTAAGCACAGCGAATACAGGGCAACCGACAACCGGCAATACGGGCCAGCTCAAGCCGGTACAGGCCACCAACCCCAACCTGGCATCAGCACTGAAAGAAGCCGGCAACGACAAACTCCAGATGACGATCGAGGCGCTGCGAGTGCGACCGGATATGACGGATGAGGCGCTGGCGGAATACCTTTCACTCAAACGCCCGGCCAGCGCGCGTTTCTGGCGGCTGAAAGCCATCGAAATACTGAATGCAGCGGCGGCAGCGGAAAGGGGGCAGGCAGGTTCGGGCAGCCCGGGAGCCGGGGCGCAGAGCAATGGCTGGATGGCCTCCAACGGCGCGGGAAGATAAAGCAGCGAACAAGGAACATGTGAGGGCAGAGAGGAGGGTTGGAAAGAGCCGAATTTGCCTTGCAATTTGCTCAATCTTATGCTAAACTTGGCAGTGAGTGCAGTACTGCATGCCAGAATTTCTGATGAATGAAAATGTTTGTTCGTGTTCAGTTTGACAACGTAGTCTAACAGTAAGGGCTAAGTCAGCCCATCTCCAGGTATTTACAGGAGGAATCAATGTCGGCCAGATTCAGTTACGCGACGATCTTACATGCAGTAGGTCAGGTGTTAGATCAGATCGGTGTGAAGAGCATTGCCCTTCACGAGGAAGAGGATGGTCTCTTTGTCGAAGGGTTCAATAGCGAGGGTCAGCTGCAGGTTCAAGTACGCTACGATATTGCCAGTCTCTACGACCTGGTAAGTCGCGTGGAGAATCAGGCGCAAGAACTCCCGGAGGTAGAAGATGAGGGAACTCTGCGCCGTTTCCTGGCAGACCATCGTCTCGAACTCGTCGGTCTGTCTCGCTAGTTGACAGCGCCGTGTTCGGTAGCAGCACGCGGAACCGGGGGGATACCCCGGTTTTTCTCATCCGTATCTCGCAGAGCAGAGCAGAGCAACAAGGCGCGCGACAACACTGCACCAGAAGAAAGGGCAGGGAGTCAACTGCAATGCACAAAGCAGGTCCCTGAATGGCGAGGGTGCAATGCATGTGACAGACCGTTTATGAGTTACAGAGCCAGCGTTTGCCATAGCTGCGCATACTCTCAACGACCTCAACCAGGTCGCGGCCCTTCGGGGTCAGAGAGTATTCAACGCGGGGAGGCACCTCGGCGAAAGTTTGCCGGGTGATGATCCCCTCCTCTTCCAGCGAACGCAGGCGCTCCGACAGCGTTTTCGGGCTGATGCCGTGCAGCGAACGCTCAAGCTGATTAAAACGTTTGACCCCGGTGGCTAGATCGCGGATAATAAGCAATGTCCACTTGCCACTGATGATCTCAGCAGTACGAGCGACCGGGCAAACCGTTTCAGCGAGGTGATTTGTCTTTGTCAGTTCCATAGGTAGTTACTCTTTTGCAAGACCTCTCTTAACTAGAGAATATATCATAGTAGCTTCGTAAAGTAAAGCGCAGACCACTCGACTTTACCCGTGAATTATGGTATGCTCATAGCAAGCGGATGAACTATCTGGTAGTCCATCCCGGTACCTGAACAATCATATCATAAATCTTGGACTGCGCGGTTTCTCCTATGAATATTGAGAGGAGAAGAAAGTGCCCGAAGATATAGCTTTATTCATCGACTTTGAGAACATCCGTTACAGTATGTTGAATATCCAACGCCGGGAACCTGATCCCCAGGAGTTGATTGCGGTTGCTCGTCGCTATGGAACAGTCATGGTTGCCCGCGCCTACGCCGACTGGTCGCGCCAGCCGGAACCATTCAAAGGCAGCCTGACAGCAGCGATGATCGACCGCGTCGATTGCCCCGCCAAACAGCGAGACCGGGTGCGCACGGGAACAATCCACTACACCGGGAATCCTGCCACAGGAGGACTGGGTGCCACAGGATACGTAACCGAACAAGGCTACCCGTCCGGCTCCTACCAGCGGCCCTGGGCCAATGGCATCACGGGGCATTCGGGTCCGCTCCCGGCGATTTCCCCGCAGCAGCAAGCGAACCAGGACTGGGGATATCAAGATGCGCAGGGCGAACTTGATGAAAGTCTCCTTCCTTCCGACGAAGGAAGGGGAACGGCAGAGAGCGGCCAGGAGCAGTACGGTGTCGATTATCAACAGCGCGAGGCTCCCCGGCAAAGCATGCACTACCAGGGGTCTTATGGCCAGCCCCCTAGCGGCCCCCTTGGTCAGAGCAACACCGGCCCTCTGGGCTATCCGGGGGCGCCATCCGGCCAACATACTGGGAACACCGGACATCTCCCGGCGGTGAATGCGAGCGGAACCAGTACCATTGTGCAGAGTACGGTGGTGCAAAGCACGGTGGATTTGAATATGCTTATGGATATCATTGAAACCGTCTTTGACCGCCCCACCATTTCTACCTTCGTCTTAATGACGGGTGATAAGGATTTCACGCGCATCAGCGCCCGTCTGAAGCTACGTTTGAACAAAACCGTTATTGTTGTTGGTATACCAGGAACCGTCAGCCGAGATTTAATTAGCAGCGCCAGCCAGTTTGTGCCTCTCGTCAGCGGAGGCGCGGGTATCAGTACGGGCAACACCGGCGCGCTGCCAGCGATCAATGGCGGCTATAGCCAGGCTTCCAGCGGTAATACCGGGCCTATGCCCGCCATCTCCTACGGCACGCCCGGCCAGCAGTATCAAAACTATGGCACGCCGCCGATGGATGTGCTTGATCCGCAGTTCTTGCAATTCCTCGATTACATTGATCGCAACTGGTCGTGGCGCACCATTATTGGCGTCTCCAATTTCATTGGAGACCCGGTGAACCCCAAAAATCGATTTCGCGGTCGGCTCACGCGCGAATCGGCCCGCGAACTGTTAAATGCTTGTATCCAGCAAAATATTTTGCTCGTGCAAACCGATGCAAGCGGCTCAGAAGACTTGAGGCTCAATCGCGCTCATCCCGGCGTCGATGAGGTGCTGAAACAGTTCGTGCGCTAAAAAATATTACGATATTACAAACTGCGGGCGCCGGTTGAGCGCACACAGCCATTGAAGTGGCGTGCGCGCTCAACCGGCGCTTGCAGTTTCTTGAAGGAGTCTTCGATGGATGAATCTCGCATAGCATTTTTCCGCCGCATGATCGCGGCTCCCAGCCCATCCGGCTTTGAGCAACCGGTGCAACAGGTGATCCGCGAGGAGATACGGCACTATACGGATGAAGTGCGTACAGATGTACATGGCAACGTGATCGCGGCCCTCAATGCGAAAGGCGGCCCGCGTGTGATGCTCGAGGCCCACTGTGATGAGCTGGGGTTTCTGGTGCGCTATATCGATGAACAGGGGTTTATCTACTTCGCGCCCATTGGCGGCTTCGACCCCTCGACGCTGCCGGGCGAGCGCGTGCAGATTCACACAGCGAACGGGCCGGTTCTCGGCGTGATTGGCCGCAAACCGGCTCACCTGCTGCGCGGGGAGGAGCGCGAAAAGATGCCGAAACTCTCCGAGCTGTGGATTGACATTGGCGTCCCCGATAAGGAAGAGGCGCAAAAACTGGTTGCCCTCGGCGATGTGGCTACGCGCGCGGCACAGTTGGAGCCAATGCACGACGACCTCGTCGTTTCTCGCGCGCTGGATGACAAGTCGGGCGTCTTCGCCATTACCGAGGCGATGCGCCGCATTCACGAGCAGCGCGACAAACTCAAGGCCGCCGTCTACTTCGTGTCTGCCGTGCAGGAAGAGGTTGGTTTGCGCGGCGCCCGCACAGCAGCCTACGAGGTCAACCCGCACATCGCCATTGCCGTCGATGTCACTTTTACCTCCGACCACCCCGGCGTTTCAGCCAGGGAGATCGGCGAAGTGAAGCTGAATAGCGGACCGGTTCTCTCGCTTGGCGGCAATATCAACCCGCGCGTCTACCAGTTGCTGCGCAAAGCCGCCGACGAAGCCAACATCCCCTGCCAGATCAGCCCGGAGCCGAGCGGCACAGGCACTGATACTGATGTGATTCAGGTTGTGCGCGGCGGCGTCGCCACCGGGCTGGTCAGTATCCCCTGTCGCTATCTGCACACCGGGTCCGAAATGGCTTCGCTCAAAGACATCGACCAGGTGGCAGAGGTCATTGCCCGTTTCATTCTCGCCATCAACGAGAACACCAACGTCATCCCATAGGTATCAGGAGTTCAGCGCCTGCTCGACTTCGGCAACGGTTTTCAGGCGGCTGACATGCTCGGCGAGGGCGGTCAATTCCGCGCCAGGGCGTCCGGTAAGAGCAGAGCGTACAGCCGGGAGCGCAGTGGGCGTCATGCTGAGTTCGTCCACGCCGAAGCCGACGAGGAGCGGGGCCAGGCGCGGGTCGCTGGCAATTTCGCCGCAGACGGCCACCGGTTTCCCTGCTGCGCGCCCCGCCTGCGCGACCTGGCTGATGAGCCGCAGGAGCGCGGGCTGCGTGGGCTGGTAGAGATGGGAGACGGCAGGGTTGATGCGGTCGCTTGCCAGCGTATATTGCAGCAGGTCATTGGCGCCGATGCTAAAGAAGTCGACCAGCGCGGCCAGTTCAGGGGCCAGCAGCGCAGCGGACGGCACCTCAATCATGATGCCCAGCGGCACATGCAATGGCAGCGGCACAGCCTGCGCGCGCAGCCGCTCATAGACACGCTCAAAAATGGCGCGCACGCTGCGTACCTCTTCAACGGTGCCAATCATGGGAAACATGATGTGTAGCTCGATGCCTGTAGCGGCGGCTGCCCGCAGCAGCGCGCTTAATTGCTGTTCCAGCAGTTGCGGATAGGCGAGGTGGATGCGCACGCCGCGCAGGCCCAGCGCGGGATTGGCTTCAGCGAGCGGGCCAATCACCGCTTCCAGCGCGGGCATGGGCTTATCCGCGCCAGCATCGAGGGTACGCACGACGATTGGCCCGACGCTGGCTGACGCTCTATCACCGACAAAGGCGCGAAAGACGCGCGCAAAGCTCCGAAACTGCTGCTCTTCGTCCGGCAGGGTAGCAGCGGCGGCAAAGAGAAATTCCGAGCGCAGCAGGCCAATGCCCTCGGCTCCCCACTGGCGGGCCGCCTCCGCCTCCGCCTCGCTCCCCACGTTTGCCAGCAAGGCGATACGCCGCCCGTCGATGAGTAAGGGGGCCTGCGCCTGCCGCGCCTCTGCCTGCCGGGCCGCTCGCTGCGCCTGTTGCTCGCCCACGCGGGCCGCGAGTTGCGCACGTATCTCCTCTGGCGGCTGGACATAGAGCAGGCCTGCGTCCGCGTCCAACCCCAGTTCATCGCCCGTGCGGATCGTCTGGAATGCCGCTTCGTTGAGACCGGCCATTGAGGGGATACCGAGGGCGCGCGCCAGAATGGCGGCATGGGCAGTGGGGCCGCCGGAAACCGTGCAGATGCCCAGCACCATATCGGGGCGCAGCTGTGCCGTGTCCGAAGGGGTGAGATCGTGGGCCAGCAGGATGACGGGGGCAGCCAGCGAGCCGAGGTCAAACGTGGGAGCTGGACGACCCGCCTGGCCGCGTAAGTGGCGCAGCGCCCGGCTCACGGCATCGCGCACATCGACGGCGCGAGCGGCCAGCAATGCATTATCCAGCCCTTCCAGCAGCAGCGCCTGTTGCTCACCGGCAAGGGCAAGGGCGCCGGCGGCATCGATCTGCCGTGCAGCAATCGTCTCCAGCGCCTCATCCAGCAGGGTCTCATCGCTGAGCATAAGAGCCTGGGCTTCAAAGATCGCCGCTTGCTCCGCTCCAATGCTGCTTTGCAGGTTGCGAGCCAGCGCCTGCAGTTCCTGTTTGGCGGCAGAGAGGGCATCACGCAAACGCTGCTGCTCCGCCGCCACCTGCCCTGGCGCGATGCGTTGCTGCTCGATATCTTTCAGCGCAAGGCGATGCTCATTCACCACCAGCGCGGGGCCAAGCGCGACGCCGGGCGAGGTAGGTACACCGCGCCAGGCCTCTTCAGGCAAACCGATCGATGGCTGTCCCTGCGTTTGAGCAGGTGGAGCTGGCGCCGCTGCCGGGGCGGAGACAACCGGCGGTTCCGCTTCATGGAAGCTGGCGCGCACCAGGTTGCTCATAGCAGTCAGGGCAGCTTCGGCCTGCGGGCCGCGCGCCCGCAGGGTAATGGTATCTCCCTGGCGCACACCGAGCGAGAGAACGCCGTTGATGCTGGTGGCCGATGCCTGTTTACCATGAGCAAAGACCTCGATCTGTGCATCGTACTGCCCTGCCGTCTGCACAAAAAGGGCTGCAGGGCGCGCATGCAGGCCCGTCGGATTGGTAATGGGCAACGTGATCTCAAGTGCAGATTCGGTCGTTTCGGGGGATGGCGCGGGTGCAGGTGGGGGGGTCTCAGAGGAGGTTTCGGGCTGGTTGATCGGCTTCAGCATCTGGAGTTGCTCTTTCGTCGCCATACGTTCCGCCGCCTGCCGCACCTCCGCCAGCGAGCGGCCAAGCGAGGCTTCTAAGGCTGCCGCCACTGCTCCTTCCACCAGTGGGGCGGCGGTAAGCTGCACATGTCCGCCCGGCTCCTCGCCGAGAAATTCCAGCGCCGTCTCGGTAGAGAGAATGGCGCTGCCCAGATCAAGCAACACCAGCACACCCATAGGATTATCGACCGACTGGATGGCGGCGAGAATAGTATCGGCGGAAGTGCCGATGACATGCTCGCCAGCTTCACCGGCGCCACCGGCAGGAGCAATCGGCACCTTTCCCTGCACCATCTGGCCGACCAGTTCGGCCACGCCAGCCGCAAGTTGTGCGCTGTGAGAGACAATTACCAGTCCTACTGGCATAGATAGGGACTCCTTGAAAAATGCGGTCAATAACAGGGGCCACGCCTGCATCCCAGGGTACCTGCAAGAGGTACCCCTACTATATACGGCGGCCTGGCCGCGCGGCTCGCGTAGAGTAGGGGTACCCCTGGCGGGTACCATGAGACAGGGTAATATTACATTTTCGCGCACACTTCGGCCAGGCTACGCAGCATGAGCCAGCTGGAGGTAGCGCCGGGGTCTTGATGACCAATGCTGCGCTCGCCCAGGTAACTGGCGCGGCCTTTTGTGGCAAGCATGGGAATAGTGGCCTTCACCCCCTCCTCGGCGGCGGCTGCCGCGCGGGCCGTGATCTCGGCGAGGCTCGCGTTCTCGGCCAGGGCCTGCTTCGCGGCGGCAAGGGCGGGAGTGAGCGCGTCGACCATTGTCTTTTCGCCCGGCTGCGCCTTGCCGCGTGCCACAATGCCGCCCAGAAAGGCTTCGAGCATGGCGACGACATCGGCAGGCTCAAGCTCTGCCTTGTTTGCCGCCGCGCCGCCGGCGCGCAGGAAGGCGGTACCGTAGAGCGGGCCGCTGGCGCCGCCAACCGTCGAGACAAGCGTCGAGCCGACGGTGCGCATCTGCGCCGCGATATCCGTTGCCGCCATCGCAGGAAATTTGTCACGTACAGAACTAAAGCCGCGATCCATGTTGATGCCGTGATCGGCGTCGCCAATTGCCGAATCGAGCTGCGTCAAATAGTCACGATTCTCGTGCAGCACTTCCGCTACGCGCCCTAACCAGCGCATGGTATCTTCATTGGTCATCATGTGAACAGCATCCCCTCATTGTTGAATCAGTGATATGGCGACTCATCCATCTATCGCCATATCACTAATTGTACTACATCCCCCAGCGCAGTGCAGGGGTATGGACGGGTGCATCCCAGTACTTCGTCAGTTCATCATCCAGGCGAACCAGGGTGATGGAACAACCGGCCATTTCCAGCGAGGTGATGTAGTTGCCGACCAGGTTGCGGGCAATGGTGATGTTCTTACCCTTCAGAATCTTGAAGAGCGCGTTATAGACGATGTAGAGTTCGATGAGCGGAGTGCCGCCCATGCCGTTGACCATCGCCAGCACCTGATCGCCCGCTTTAAGGCCGAGGTCTTCCACAATAGGGGTGGTGAGCATCTCTGTAATTTCGTCGGCGCTCGCCAGTTTGACGCGCCGCCGCCCCGGCTCGCCGTGGATGCCGATGCCGATTTCCATTTCATCCTCGCCCAGTTCAAAGGTTGGCTTGCCCGCCGCCGGGACGGTGCAGGAGGTGAGGGCCATGCCCATGCTGCGCCCCTGCTCGTTCACCTTTCTGGCAAGCGCGGCCACCTGCTCTAACGGGGCCTTCGTCTCGGCCAGGCCGCCGACGATCTTTTCCAGCAGGACAGTCACGCCCACGCCGCGCCTTCCAGCCGTGTACAGGCTATCCTGCACGGCCACGTCATCGTTGGTGACAACGGACTCAACTTTGATACCTTCCGCCTCCGCCAGTTCAGCCGCCATCTCAAAGTTGAGTACGTCGCCGGTATAGTTCTTGACGATGTGCAGCACGCCCGCGCCGCCGTTGACGGCTCTGGTCGCCGCCAGCATCTGGTCGGGAACGGGCGAGGTGAAGACGGCGCCGGGGCAGGCCGCGTCGAGCATGCCCACGCCGACATAGCCGCCGTGCATCGGCTCGTGGCCGCTACCGCCGCCGGAAATCACGCCGACCTTCCCCTGAATCGGCGCGTCCTTGCGAATCACAATCTGTTGCTCCAGGTCGACGCGAATCAGGTCAGAGTGGGCCTCCTGCATGCCCGCCAGTTCTTCGGTGACAACATTCTCCGGCTTGTTAATCAGTTTCTTCATGTGACCTCCTGAAATATCGGTTCCACGTTACTGCTTCTGCTGCTGCATAGGGGTATGTAGCCCTTCAGCAGCGACTTGCCGTTCGACTTCGCTGCGGTAGGCTTCCGCCAGTTGCTGTTGCTGCTCCGGCGTCCAACCCTCCTCTTTCGCCATCATCGTGGCTACCTCGTCGAGGATGCCGAGGCCGCGCCGGCGGTCTTCCAGCATGATCGAGGTGCGGCGGGCCAGCACATCAAAGGGGGTCATCGCCATCTCGTCGCAGCAGGCGTGAATGACTTCGGCGCGAATGTAGGGCAGGTCTTCGATGAGCAGATTGCCCAGCGATGCGTCCTTCTCTACCAGGTCCAGCACTTCGTTGGCCAGCGAGCCATAGCTTCTTTCCAGGTGCGCCAGCGTATCGGGCAGAATAGCAAGCCGCCCGGCGCGTTCCTCCAGATCGTTCTTCACGTTCGGCCAGCCCGCGCTGCCTGCCAGCGGTAGATTTTCCGTCGGGTGCAGCGGCTTCTTCACGCCACTGTGCTTGCTGATGACATCCAGTGTATCTTGCGCCATACGCCGGTAGGTAGTCAACTTGCCGCCGACAATCGTAATCAGGCCGGAGGAGTCTTCCAGCACGGCGTGCGTGCGCGAGAGCCTGGCCGTCGAGCGATTCTTCGCGTTACGCGGGCGAATCAAGGGGCGATAGCCCGCGTAGGTGCTGATGATATTCTCCTCGGTCAGGTGGACAGAAAGATAGCGGTTCAGGTATTTGAGCAGGTATTCAATCTCTTCATGCTTTGTGACGGGGTGGTCGAGATCGCCACTGCCGGTGTCGGTCGTGCCGTAGACCGCACGCGATTGCCAGGGGACGATGAAGAGGATGCGCTTATCTTCGGTTTCAGGCAGTACAATCGCCGAACTACCCAGCTCCAGGTCTTTGCGCGACAGGACAAGGTGGACACCCTTGCTCGGCTGCACCTCAATCTGCGATTCGTGGCCGGTCAGCCCCTCAATCTGCTCCGCGTAGATACCCGTTGCATTGACCACGTAGCGGGCGCGAACGGTCAATTGCTGGTTGCCGAGGCGGTCAAGGACGTGCGCGCCGACGACTCTGTCCTTCTCCATCAGAAAGCCGGTGACGTCGGTATAGTTTGTGATGGTCGCGCCGAAGCCGGCGGCGGTGCGCAGAACGGCCATGGTGAGGCGGGCATCGTTGGTTTGCGCGTCGTAGTAGAGGTAGCCTTCTTCCAGATCCTCGGTCTTGAGGGCAGGCGCCAGCTTCATCACGTCCTTGCGGCTCAAATGGCGATGTCGGCCCACATTGCGTCGCCCGGCCAGCGCATCGTACATGTAGAGGCCGATATTGAGGATGAAGCTGAGTCCAATGCCGTTGGGCGTGGTAAAGGGCATGCCAACAGGGTGAAGGTCTCCTTTGTACAAGGGCAGGACAAACGGAACAGGATGCACCAGAAAGGGAGCGGTATGCACGAGAATACCACGCTCAACCAGGGCTTCATGCACGAGCGCGAAATCGAAGTTCGGCAGGTAACGAATGCCCCCGTGAACCAGCTTCGTCGATTTGCTGCTGGTGCCGCTGGCGAAGTCGTTCTTCTCGACAAGGGCCACCTTAAAGCCGCGAGCAACGGCGTCCAGCGCCACACCCGCGCCTGTGATGCCCCCGCCGATGACCAGCACATCAAACGGCTCGCTATCCAGCAATGAGAGATTGTGCATGCGCACGGTTGGTGATAGTGGTTGCATGGTAGGTGCCACGAACAGGTGAGGTACTGGCGGCAACAGAACAGACCCCACCCCTCACCCGCTCGCAGTTTCATCCTTTCATGTCTTGTGAGTCAGGCGCGAAGCTATTCGACAGCAGGCTCCCGAACAGCTTCACCCTTTTCTACAGCCGTGCCGGACTTCATCAGCCCCCTGGCGATCAGCACCTTCGCGATAGTGTATTGCCAGATCAGGCCACCGACAACACCGCCTAACAGAGGCGCGACAATGGGAACCCAGAAGTAGTAGTTATCGGCGCTGAAGCTGGCGCCACCACTGACAATGGCGATCCAGAGGCGAGGGCCAAAGTCACGGGCAGGGTTGATAGCATATCCGGTGTTCGCCCCGAAAGACGCACCAATGGCGACGATCAAGAGGCCAATAATCAGCGGATTAATGTTTCCCTGCACCGGCTGGTTGCGCACATCCACGATGGCAAAGATCAGCCCTACCAGGAGGGCGGTACCCACAAACTCATCAGCGAAGGCGCCAAAGAGTCCGACAAACGACCTGTGGCCGGTGTAAAAAACCCACCCGAAGCCCTTACCGCCATAGGTAACCTGCTGAGCAATGTCGCTCATGTTGTGCAGGCCATTCGCCGCCAGAGCATTGGCGAGCGCCCCCTGATAGACAAAGTACAGAATCAGGGCGGCCACAAATGCGCCAGCAACCTGAGCGACCCAGTAGGGGATCACCTTACTCCAGGGATGATCCCCTTTCACCGCAAAGGCCAGCGTCACCGCCGGATTGAGATGCGCGCCACTGACCGCTCCGGCGACATAGATGCCCAGCATTACCGCGAGACCCCATCCGAAGATGATGACCACCCAGCTATTCGCACCTATGTTGAAGAGGCCATAGACTGCTACACATCCATCACCAAAGAGGATCAGGATCATCGTGCCGAAAAACTCGGCGAGTGCCTCGCCCCAGACGCCAGACAGAACAGAGGGCCTGGGAGCAGCCGGATTTGCAGTTGCCATAGATGCTCACTCCATTTCTGCGTCGCGGGAACAGAACAGCGTCAGGAAGTCTGTCCCGCTGCATTACTGTAAGTATAAGGACAAACTCACGAAGG
>Ga0209810_1004828_pt1 | contig 12653 bp, 10 predicted proteins | sample Coa_R1_7_FD_187159 | JGI IMG/M metagenome (GOLD analysis project Ga0209810, IMG submission 187159) | Surface soil microbial communities from Centralia Pennsylvania, which are recovering from an underground coalmine fire - Coalmine... | ecosystem: Environmental > Terrestrial > Soil > Unclassified...
TGGTCTTCCTCGAAGAAATGACTGATGTACAATTCGCGCTCTGCCAGTTCGCGATTCACTTGTTCGACGGCTTCCCAGAAATTCGTCGCCAGCGCCAACTCCTCCGCCTGTCCCAGCGGCATCACCGCGTCAATGTCGCGACTCATGGCATACTGCTCTGGAGGATCCGAAAAGCCGAGAAGCAGCGCGGCTCTTCCGTACAAAGTCAATTCCACTGGCGCGTTTAACTTTGCATCCAGAGAGGCGAGAATTCTCCCGGCATTGGTCACGCCACCAGCCTCCAGCGTTGCGCGTTTACCCGGCCATTTACCGGCACAGGCTCGGCAAGTCTCGTGTAATGCAGAAGCGGTTCACGCAGCGGCCTGGCATTGCCAAATAAATCGGCAATCTTTCGCCACAGCGGATGGGCTGGGTCCACGCGAAGCGCCTGCCGAGCCAGCTCCGCAAGAACTGGCTCCACCCGCTCCTGGATCGCACGGCTTCTGAGCTCGTCCAGGGCGGGTTTGCAGGCGCTAACCAGTTGCGCCGCCAGGCGCAGCATCTGTGGCCTGTCCCGATTCTGCAGGAGCAGCAGCCCGACGGTTAATTCTCCATTACTGAGCTGCGATTCGAGCGGCGCCCTCACCACTGCCCTGGGCGCCGGGTAGCGGGTAACGATGCGTGCGCCACGCGCATTGGCCACATCGACAAGCCAGTCCTCCAAAGTGGCAGCGTCTCCCGGATTGCTTTTCCACAATCGCCACAATTTTATGCGTAACGGCGAAATGTGCGCCGTGCAGCCCAGCCGTTTTGCCAGAGTAGGTTCCTTCTCCCCAAACAAACTCATCAGTGTTAGAACATAAGGCTGCCACCTGCATTTTCCACCGCCGGCACTTTGGGGTCCGCGACGCCCTGGCAGCGCCCGGCCAGCACGGCGTAAAAGAACGAAGTTGCTCGGAACTTGCGCGATCGTCCTCTTGCGTCTTGCCGCTGTGCCGCTGCCCGCTAAGTTCGTCAGCCTATGGCTAAATACAGAATTGCATGGATGCCAGGCGACGGCGTGGGCAACGATGTGATGGAAGCGGCGCGCATCGTTTTGGATCAGATGAAGTTTGACGCCGAGTATGTTCCCTGCGACATCGGCTGGAAATTCTGGTGCGCCGAGGGAAACGCCCTTCCCGATCGCACCGTCAAAGCTCTCAAAGATACCACCTGCGCACTGTTCGGCGCCATTACCAGCAAGGCGCAGGACAAAGCCAAAGAAGAGTTGAACCCGGAACTCAAAGACAAAGGATTGAGCTATTTCTCACCGATTGTCGGTCTGCGTCAGTTGTTCAATCTCCACACCAACATGCGCCCGTGCAAAAGTTACCCCGGCAATCCGCTAAATTTTCGGGGAAACAAAATTACCAACCCCGGAGGCGACGAAGTGCCGATCGATCAGGTCGTGTTCCGGGAAAATACCGAGGGCATGTACGGCGGCGTGGAGTTTTTCCCATTGCCGGAATCGGTTTTCAACGCGCTGTGCGCGAATCCGAAGATGAAGAAGTTTCAGCAGAAAGGCTTGGAAAACATCGCGCTCTCCACGCGCATCATGAGCGTGCAGGGGTGCACAAACATCTGCAGGCAGGCCTTTGAATACGCAAAAAACACCGGGCGCAAACGCGTGACCCTGATAGAGAAGCCCAACGTGCTGCGCGAGACCGGCGGATTAATGACGCGATGTTTTCGCGACGTGGCCCGGAATTACCCCGATATTTGGGCGGATGAAGTGAACATCGACGCCATCTGCATGTGGATGTTCAAAAACCCGCAGGATTACTCCGTGCTGGTGGCGGAGAACATGTTCGGCGACATCGTCAGCGACTTGTGCGCCGGCCTTGTAGGCGGGCTCGGCTTCGCTCCCAGCGCAAATCTTGGTGACAATTACGCCGTGTTTGAACCGACACATGGGTCGGCGCCGAAATACGCCGGCCAATATAAGGTTAACCCAATCGCCATGCTCCTGACCGTAAAATTGATGTTCGACTGGCTCAATGAAAAAGAAATGGCCGAGCGCCTCGAATCCGCCATTGCCCGTGTAATCAAGGAAGGCAAGGTGCGGACTTACGACATGGGCGGCAACGCCTCCACGCTTGACGTGGCCAGGGCTGTGGCGAATTACGCCGTTGCCTGACGAGCACCTGCCGCAAGCGGGTCCGGGAAATCTTGATCCACGCTGGATTCTTAGAGCGCGCGCCGAGGACAAAGTCTGCGCCGCTCGCAGGACGCAATGGAACCGTCATCACTCGACGGCGATGATCACCTTGCCGCGCGCGTGACCCTGCTCCACGTAACGAATGGCTTCCGCAATTTGGTCCAGCGAGTATGCGCGGTCGATGACCGGCGCGATTTGCCCGGCCCGCATCAAATCCGCCAGAATCGCCATGTCCCTGGCATTTAGCTGCGCAAAAAACGATTCGAATTTCTGGCTGATGAACGGGGATAAGAGGAGCGCCTCCAGGAGGCGAGGAAGCGGACCGACGAAGAGGCCGTCCCTGGGGCCGCCGCCTCCAACGATGACGCAGATGCCGTGCGGATTGAGCGCCCGCTTAAATTTCGCCAGCGGCTGAGTGCCAACGTTATCCAGAATCACATCGTAGCGTTGGCCGCCGCGTGAGAAATCCTCCTGTGTGTAATCGATCACGTGATCTGCGCCAATGGATCGCACAAGCTCGACATTGCGCGTTCTGCAGACACCGGTCACTTCCGCACCGTACGATTTCGCGATCTGCACCGCGAAAGTGCCTACGCCGCCGGACGCCCCGTTGATCAACACCTTCTGTCCCGGCTGCACCTTTCCCTTGTCGCGAAGGGCTTGTAATGCCGTAATTCCGGCAATAGGCACTGACGCCGCCTGCTGAAAGGTGATGTTGACGGGCTTTAACGCCAACGCGCCGCCTTCCCGCACGCATACGTACTCGGCGAAAGCGCCGGTGCGGCCGCCAAATACTTCGTCTCCCGCTTTATATTGGGTGATGTTTTTGCCGACTGCTTCAATCGTGCCGGCAAAATCAACGCCCAGCCGCGTTTCCTTCGGTTTGCGCGCGCCGAATCCAAACAAGAAACGACCTATGTATGGGGTTCCCTCGACGAAATGCCAGTCGAGCGGATTCACTGAAGCGGCGCGGACTTTCACCAGAAGCTGATCGTCCAGTGGCGCCGGCTTTTCGATCTCCCGGAGCTCGAGATTCGATACGCCGTAGTCGCAATAGACCACAGCCCTCATCGAATTCGCAGGAGAAGAAGCGTAGCTGCCACAGTCGTTGCTTGATGTCCAGTAAACAATAAATGCCCATGCAACGAAGGCGAGCAGGAGCACCACAACAGCGCGTCCCAACCACCTTAAGATGCGTCCCGGTTTCACCGAATCCGGGGAGCCTAACCAGTTTGGCGCCTTGAAAGGAAGCGTTTTCCAGGAAAATTTCCTCCGCCCTACGCCGCACTGTTTTGCTCAGCCAGCTTCACCAGGGTGAACAGCGCGTGGTTAACCGGCGTTGGAACACCTAGCTCCGCGCCGCGCCGCGCGATGTAGCCGTTTAACGCATCGATCTCTGTCGGTCGGCCGCGATTTAAATCCTGTGCCGTCGAAGAGAACGCGTCCGCCATTTGCGTCGCGATTTCCATGGCCGCCGCCATTCCCGATTCGGTGTCGCCGATACCGGGCATCACGACTCCGCTGGCCCGGGCAACTGCCAGCACTTCATCAACAACACGGCGCATCAACTCTTTTGCGTTGCGCTCGCGAGCCACCTCGCGGTAACGCGCGCGACCCAGCGCGGAGATGGCGTTCAACGCGCAATTGCACACGAGTTTGGCCCACAATTCGCCTTCAATGTTTTCAGAGACGCGGCACGGAATTTTTGCCCGTTCCAGAAGCCGGGCAATCTCTGCTGTCTTCTCCGATGGGGGTCCGATAATCAAATCGCCGCGGGCGAGATGCCTTACATGACCCGGTTGCGGCACAGACACCGCGACATAGACCGCCGCCGGTATCGCGTTCACTCTGGCAATGGCGCGCACCAGCTCGGCATTCTCAACGCCATTCTGCAAGCATACGACGGTCGTCTGCGGACTGATAAAGGGCGCCATCTGTTGAGCGGCTGCTGACGTGTGGTTTGCCTTCACGCAAAACAGGATCAACGCGCAATCCCGCACGGCGCTCATCTCTGTGGAGGCGTTCGCGTGAATCCGCAGCTGGCCATCCGGTCTATCGATAATCAAGCCATGCGCGTTCACGGCATCCACAAACGCTTTGCGGCCGATCATCACGACCGGCGCGCCGGCGCGGGCGAAGATTCCGCCAAAATAACCGCCCACCGCGCCGGCGCCCACCACGCCTACTCGGGGCCATTGTTCGGTTTCTTCCATGCGCTGATTCACCAACAAACTCAAGGGGCGGTGCGCGACAAGTCGGTGACTGAGCATTGGTTCCGTAACCACAAAAATAATTTGCGCGCCGGCAAGCGCCAAACCACACGCTGAATACGTCGAGCCATCCGGCCGCGGCGCTTCGCGGATTGCAATTGCGTAAATTCGATCACCGGAGAAATTCAGAATCAACGTGGAACCGATAAAGGGCGCGGCGAAACTGGAATCAACGAATGACAAGTGCCCGGTTGATGGCGCGACACTTGATCTTTATTCGCTCTTCTCGGCGCATTTCGAAGGTTGCCCGCAATGTGGCGGCATGTGGCTATTCAAGGACGAGTTGCGCAAACTGAAGAACAAGGCTTTGGATGGCCGCTTGCATTGGCTCAACGACGAGATCGACAACCTCGAAAAAACGAAGGCAAATCCCAGTGAACGCGTCTGTCCCAAATCACACGGCAAACTGGTGTCAGTCACCTTTGGCAAATCGTCAGTCGCCGTCGACTGGTGCCCGGTCTGTCACGGAATCTGGCTCGATCGAGCGGAATTCAATTCCATCCTCGAATATTTGAATACTGAGGCTGCAAACGCGACTCGCAAAGATGTCGAGAAAGAGATAATCGAAGATTTGAAAAAGCTGTGGACCGGCGGTCCTGAAGGCAGGGCGGCGGAACTTTCCGATATTGCCTCAGCCGTTATGACTCTGGCCAATTTCACCCTGTTTGAACATCCCCCGCTGGTGCGGTTTTTGAACAACATTGCGGCTGCCGGTCGCAGCATTGGGATGGATTAAACGGGAAGCGTTCTTCCTTTTGGGGGAGATGAAAGCCAGCGCCATTCAGTTTCATGCGTCCGCGCCATTGCCAGGCGATCGCCGGAATTGCAGCAGCCGCTTTATTCGGTGACGGCGGCTTCGAGCGGCGTATCGGCGGAGCGGTCAGGAACGCCCGGCGTTTGATCCAGAGGCGCAGGCTGAATGGAAACGATCATAAACTCCGTCTCGCCATGGTCTGCGTTAACTGAAACGGTCTCGCCGACCTTGTGGCCGAGCAGCGCCTGGCCGATGGCGGTTTGGTACGAGATGATGTGGCGCTCGGGATCGCCGTCCCATGCGCCAAGAATGGTGTAGGTCTCTTCAGCGCCCGTCGCCGCGTTGCGCAGCGTGACCATTGTGCCAATGGAAACCCGCGAGGTGTCGGGATTTTCAAACGACATGCCCCGGGCGTTGTGCAGCATCTGTTCCAGCTCGGTTTTGCGCCGCATCAGGACGCGCTGCATTTGCTTGGCCGCCTTAAATTCGAAATTCTCGCTCAGATCGCCGTACGACCTGGCGAGCGCAATCTCTTTGCTATTTTCAGGAATTTTTACTCTCACCAGTTCTTCATACTCGGCTCTGCGTTTTTCCAGGCTGCTCCAGGAAACGATCACTGGCCCGGCCGCTTTCTCCTGCGGTTGCGGGCCTGCGATCATGTTCTCCAACTCCGGATAGAGCTTGACGATTCGGGCCAGGAGCGAGCGTTTTGTCAGCTCGTCAAACAAGGGGCTGAGCTGAAGCCGCCGCATGGCGTCGCGGGCCAGAGCGATGTCGGCATTTTTAAAAATGTCTCCCAGCAGCTGACGATCTTCCACCAGGACGCGATGCAGCTTGCCGGCGCGCCCCGGCGCTTCGTGCTGTTCCCGCTCCAGCGCGGCCAGGATGGCGCCGAGCAAATCTGGAGTCACAAGCTCGGGCCAGTCCTGCCGTTCACTACAAAGCCAGACCAGCATCTCGCTCGTCGCCAAATGTTCACGGATGCTCCGCTCCAGCAGTACCCGCAGCTCGGCGTGCCCGCCGGTTTCACTCAGAATGCGCGGAATTTGCGCAACCATTCTGCCGTGGCTGGCCTGCATCAATTTCAGGGCGCGTGCTGTCCAGCGCGGGCCGAGCGCCGCGGGCAGGGTCTGCAAGATTCTTTTCTCTTTGGCCGCAGACAGTTTTGGCAGGATGGCGACGAGGCGCTCTTCCTCCTCGACGATTAGTTTTGCGAGCGTGAGTCCAATATGGGTGAGATGCAGCGACGGCGCGCGAGCCAGCAAATCATCGCGCGCGATGAGAAGCTCGAAAGCGAACTCGGGATGCATTTTCTGGTGGCGCACCGCCATGTTTTCGAGCACACCCACGATGGGCTGAAGCTGGTCGTCTCTGAACTGATGCTGCAGTTTGATGATCTGCTCTACGGCTGCGATCTGCTCTTTCGGCTGGCGCGCCTTTTTGAAAAGCTCAAGCAGTTCGTCAGCCTGAGAAACGCCTTCGGCGCGGATTTGAATTGGCTCGGTCTTTTTTGCGGGAACGGAAAAAGCGCCGCTGGCTTTTAGCGCTTTTCTGGTCGATTCCCACCAGCGTTTCCATTCCGCCTCGGTGAAAACATCGCCGATCAACCATTCGCCGATCTGCTGCGCGCTGGCCTGACCATCCAGACTCTCCAGAATATTTCGCACGAGAGCTACTGGATCCTCACACGCCAGATTTTTGACTGCCGTCAGATCGGTGGCCTTGCGCACCAGGAAGTGCTCCGTCGCGAGCGGCACGAGGTTTTCCGCCGCGTACTGGGCCTGCATGGGATGAGCCTTTTTTCCGGAAAAATCTATGAGAACCTGATTGAGCAGCAGGTTCCATTCGCGCACCTGCCCAAATCCCCAGCTCTTATGCAGACAAAAGGTGCCCGGCTTAAGTTTTTCCAGTTGGCCGGCAGCCTTCGCGGTGAGTTTCCCGGCTTCGACAAGTTTTTGTAATTCGGAATCCATTGAGGCGACAGATCGCTTCCCTGTCACCTATAGGTGATGCCAAGACATTGTGCAATTTACCATTGCCCTGCGCGCTGGCACATGAAAATCTCCCCGCCGTGACAACCAGCATCTGGTTTTGGGTTGCTTTTCATATCGGTGTCTTCGTGGCGATCGGCGTGGATCTGATCACTTTTAAGCGCCGCGACCGGGAGCTGAGCATGCGCGCGGCGGCGCGGCGCAGCGCGCTCTGGGTGGTTGTCTCGCTCGCCTTCAATGCGCTGGTATGGCGTATCAAAGGGCCGCATCACGGCGTGGACTTTTTTACTGCCTACCTGGTCGAATACTCCCTGAGCGCCGACAACATTTTTGTTTTTGTGCTGATCTTTTCGCATTTTCGAGTGCCTCCCAAGGCACAGCATCGGGTTTTGGTGTGGGGAATTCTGGGCGCCCTGGTCATGCGGGGAACAATGATTCTGTGCGGCATAGCCCTGGTGCGTCGCTTCCACGTCGTTCTTTATCTTTTCGGCTTCTTGCTGGTGGTCACTGCGTTTCGCATGCTGTTTGGCAGACACGCCCCGCGCGATTTCCCCGAAGGCTGGGTGATGCGCGTCTGCCACCGCGTCTTGCCGATCAGCCGCGAGTTTTATGATGACCATTTCAAGGTGCGGATGGATGGCCGTTGGATGCTCACACCGCTGGCGCTAACCATGATTGTGATCGAACTCACCGACCTGGCTTTTGCCATCGATTCGATTCCGGCAGTCTTTGCCATTACCCAGGATCCCTTTATTGCCTACACATCCAATATCTGCGCCATTCTGGGGTTGCGCTCCCTTTACTTTTTGCTGGCTGGCCTGATGGAACGCTTCGTTTATTTAAGAACCGGACTCGCACTGGTGCTGGGCTTTGTTGGCGTCAAGATGATGATCGCCGATTACGTTCGGCTGCCGCGCAGTTTGTCGCTGGGAATCATTACGCTCATTTTAACTGTCACGATCACCATTTCCATGTTAAAGACGCGGAGAGACCCGCAACCCAGGGCAAAATAAGGCTTGCGACGGCGTGGCGTGTTTTGGTTAACTGATTGCTTGCAACATGAAAAAGCTCGCGGTCATCTGCCTGGCATTCGCGCTCGCGGGGAGCGCGCGCGGAGATATTCAGGATCCGCCTTCGAATGACTACGGTCCAACGCGCAAGCTGGGTCGCGGAGTGGCAAACCTTTTGTTCGCTCCCACGGAAATTATCGTGAACATGACCAAATTGAACAAGGAGGAAGGCAACAACGCCGCCTTCAGCTACGGGCTGGCGCGCGGCATCGGGCGCTCGGCAACCCGACGCGTTGCCGGTCTGCTGGAAATTCTTACCTGGCCATTCCCATCATATGTGCGCGGCAGTTATTACCCGTTGTTGCCGCCTGAGATTCCGTATATTCACGCCGGCTATTCGGAGTTTCCACCCGAGATCGGCAACGAATCAAAATACCTCTACGTCCGCGATTCCGATCAGGATCCCTACTGAGGCTCGTTCCTGTCTGGCTTGACGCAGTCTCAAAGAGCGGATTCAAGTCGAAAGCAAAACGGGCTCCAAATCTCCGATTTTACCAAATTCTCCGGGAATGGGTCCGTGCGGCCGGGGCGCTCAAATTCTACGGTTCGAATTATTGCCGAAGCTCGCTGCTGTAACTTTTGGCCATGCGCATCGTCGATCTGAGAATTGAGGAGATCAGTTTCGGCGGCAAAGGCGTCGGGCGCGATCAGGGCAAGGTAGTTTTCGTCCCCTGCACAATTGAAGGCGAACTTGTTTCGGCAGAAATCGTGCGCGAGAAAAAACAGTTCGCCGAAGCGGAACTTGTGGAGGTGAAAGAAAGTTCGCCGGATCGTGTCGCGCCGCAGTGCCCGTATTTTGGCCGGTGCGGGGGCTGCGCGTATCAGCACATCAGCTACGAACATCAGTTGGCAATCAAATGGCGGCAGGTGCGCGACGCGTTTCAGCGAATCGGCAACTTCAAGGACATCGCCATGCGGCCGATCGTCCCGTCTCCAAAGCAGTACGCTTATCGCAATCGCATCACGGTTCATGCGCAGGATGGCGTGATTGGCTTTTTCCGGCGCGATTCCCATCGCTTGATTGATGTCGAGCGTTGCCCCATTGCGCGCGAGGAAGTCAACCGCGCGCTGGCGGAACTGCGGGCGCAACCGCAGGTTTGCAACGGCCATTACACGTTACGCGCGCAATCAGGCGCGCGCGTGTTCACGCAAACCAACGACGAAGTGGCCGCGATGTTGCGTCGGTTGATCGTTGATCTTGTTCCGCCACAACAAAAACTCTTGATCGACGCGTACTGCGGCGCGGGCTTTTTTGCCAAAGCGCTTCTCCACAAATTTGAGCGCGTGATCGGAATCGACTGGGATAAATTCGCCATTGCAGCAGCGAAACAAAACGCGACGGAGAAAGAAACGTACATCGCCGCCGACGTTGAAGAGGAGCTGGCAAGAAAGGCCGCTTCCCCCAGCACCCGCCAGCAATTGGGAAGCCGTCAACCCTTGACTCTCATCGTCGATCCGCCACCGACCGGCCTTGGCGCAAACACGCGGCGAGCAATTCTCGATCTCGCACCGGAGACATTCATCTATGTCTCCTGCAACCCGCCAACTCTTGCCCGCGACTTGAAAGAGTTGCGGGAGAAATTCACGCTCAATTCCATCACGCCGCTGGACATGTTCCCGCAAACCGCAGAGATCGAAGTCCTGGCCGTTGCCTCGCTGCGCTAAAGCTTGCCCATCAACTTCGCGCCGCCGACGATCTGACCGCGTAACAAAACAGCGACGCGAAATCGTCGGCCCTTTTTGTTTCGCGTCTGTAAAAATCGCGCTCGCTTCGAAGTCCTCGTGCCATTTGCGACCGACGTCCTGCTCAGTCATGAATGGTTGTTGCTGAACGAAAAGCAAACAGAGCCGCGCCGCGGCCTTGCGCGTTTCGAATTGCGCATAAAACAGCTCGAGCAGTCTGAATGGTTGGGGCCCGGCTATTGATCTAACAAATGGTTGGCGAACGCCAGAGGATGAAAGTGATGGCCGTGGGCAGCATCCCAAAAAGAAGGATTTCGGTATCGGTTCACGCCGTTAATGATTTTTTAACGCATTTGGCAGGCGTTTTAATTAACGCTGCCGTTGCATTGGCTGCACGATAAGGCCGATATGAGTGACATTCTTTTTACTGGGATCATCGTTGCATTTTTTCTCGCCAGCGCGCTGTACGTGCGCCTTTGCGAAAAACTTTAGAAAATGGAAACGGCTATCGTCGGATTCATCGCGCTTCTGCTTTTCGTCTATCTGTTTGTGGCCATGATTCGGCCCGAAAAATTCTGAGAACCGGCCGTGCAAGCTTTGACCTGGATTCAATTCGTTCTCTTTCTCGTCGCACTGGCGCTGAGTACGAAGCCGCTGGGCCTTTACTTGCTACAGGTCCTTGATGCCGATGGCAGAACATGGCTCGACCCGGCGCTGCGCCCCATGGAGCGAGCGACGTATCGCCTGATGCGCGTCGATCCCCACCGGGAACACGATTGGAAGGAATACACCCTGGCGATGCTGCTCTTCAGTCTGGTGGGCTGTCTTTTCACCTACGGGATTCTTCGCCTGCAACATCTGTTGCCGCTGAACCCGCAAGGATTTGGCCCGGTGAGTCCGGATCTCGCCTTCAACACTGCGGTCAGTTTCACCACAAACACCAACTGGCAGAATTACGGCGGGGAATCCACGCTTTCCTATTTCTCCCAGCTGGTCGGACTGACGTTTCACAATTTCGTCTCCGCGGCGACTGGCATTGCGATTGCCGCAGCGTTCGTCAGGGGCGTTGCCCGCCAATCAGCCAGAACCATTGGCAATTTCTGGGGCGATCTGGTCCGGGTCACGTACTACCTGTTGCTGCCGGTTTGCCTTGTTTTCGCGGTGTTCCTCGTCTCCCAGGGGATGATTCAGAACTTCAGGCCATACACCAAAGCCACGCTGATCGAACCGATGAAAGTTCCGGTCGAAAAAAAGAACGGCCAGGGTGACACGATCGAAGGAGCGGATGGCAGGTCGATCACGGAAGAGCAGACCATCACCGAGCAGAATATTGTGCAAGGCCCGATGGCATCGCAGGTCGCGATCAAGATGCTGGGCACCAACGGCGGCGGCTACACGAACGCCAATGCGGCCCACCCGTTCGAGAATCCCACGCCGCTTTCGAATTTCGTGCAGATGCTCTCGATCTTTTCGATCGGCGCCGGGCTCACGTACTACCTCGGCCGCATGGTTCAAAACCAGAAGCACGGATGGACTGTATGGACAGCGATGGTGCTGCTGTTCGCGGGAGGCGCGCTCCTGTGCTGGTGGGCGGAAGCAAACGGAAATCCGATTCATCACCAACTCGGCGTTGCAGGCGGCAATATGGAAGGCAAGGAAGTCCGCTTCGGCATTTTCAACTCGGCGCTGTTTGCCACGGTCACGACCGACGCGTCTTGCGGAGCGGTAAACTCGATGCACGACTCGTTTACCCCGCTGGGCGCTCTGGTTCCATTGTTCAATATGCAGCTCGGCGAAATCATTATTGGCGGCGTCGGCGCGGGTCTTTACGGCATGCTCGTGTTCGTGGTACTTGCCGTGTTCATCGCCGGCCTGATGGTCGGCCGCACCCCTGAGTATCTCGGAAAAAAAATCGAAGCCTACGATGTGAAGATGGCGATGTTGGCGCTCCTCGTCGTCGCTGTCTCGATCCTCGGGTTCGCTGCTTGGGCGGCGGTGAGCAAATGGGGTCTGGCGGGTTTGAACAACGGCGGCCCGCACGGTTTAAGCGAAATTCTCTACGCGTTTAGCTCCTGCGCGGGGAACAATGGGAGCGCGTTCGCCGGTCTCTCCGGCAATACGCCCTGGTACAACACGACGCTTGGCCTCGACATGTTGTTTGGCCGCTTCCTCATGATCGTGCCGATCATGGCCCTGGCCGGCTCCCTGGTGCGAAAGAAAGTTGCGCCGCCAAGCGCCGGCACCTTTCCCGTGTATGGCGGCACCTTCCTGATTCTGCTGCTGGCAACCGTGCTGCTGATCGGTGCGCTGAACTTTCTCCCCGCGCTGACGCTTGGCCCCATCGTCGAACATTTCCTCATGGGAAACGGAAAACTGTTCTAAAGCGAAAATGAATCTCATCCTGGGCCCCTCCTTAACGATCGATCAGCTGCGCGTTGCCGCTGCGCGCCTGAAAAGGCCCTGGCTCGATTCCTTTCCCTCGCTGCCTTTTCACGTCTGCCTGTGTCCGCGGGCTGCCGGCAGGGGAACTTTTCTGCCATGACGCCGAAGCCTGCATCGCTTGCCGACTGGAACATTATTGCGCCGGCTGTCGGAGACGCGTTCAAGAAGTTGGACCCGCGTCTGATGATCAAAAATCCGGTCATGTTCGTGACAATGGTCGGCGCAGCACTTACGACCGTCGGTATTTTTACTGCCGAGTCGGCATTG
>Ga0209810_1004829_pt1 | contig 12652 bp, 6 predicted proteins | sample Coa_R1_7_FD_187159 | JGI IMG/M metagenome (GOLD analysis project Ga0209810, IMG submission 187159) | Surface soil microbial communities from Centralia Pennsylvania, which are recovering from an underground coalmine fire - Coalmine... | ecosystem: Environmental > Terrestrial > Soil > Unclassified ...
TACAGGGGAGAAAGACGCCTTCGCCGCCGGCCAGTCCATCTTCACAGCGATAGCGATAGATCAAGCCCTGCTCGTCGGACAGCCCTTGCATGATGCGCTCGATGGTTGAGAGCATGCGTGGATCATCGGGATCGATGAAGCCCAGCAGGGGCAGCAGGAGATTGGAGGCATCCAGTTCGTCGTTGTCATAGGTCTGTGTAAATGCCTGTAATTCGATGTCGTAGCCACGCGAAAGAATATCCTGGCGTATTCGAGAATATTCCAGGCGCCAGTGCGTTATATCCAGTTCCGGGTGATAGAGTTGGGCCAGGCGAATACCACGATCCAGCGCCACCCAGCACATGACCTTTGAGTACACAAAATGGCCTGTCCCTCCGCTCATCTCCCAGATTCCGCTATCGCGCTCTCGCCAGTGAACGCACACATACTCAACCAGCGTATACAGAAGGCTCCAGAGGGGTCCTTGCAGCATATCATCATCGATGCTGTGCCCGTTACTCTTGTGAGAATGCCTGTACCAGTAAATATAGATAGTCTCTACTATTTCTCCAAAAATGTGGAGTTGCTTCTGAATGGCTGCTTTACTGCCGATGCGCACCGGATAAGAATCGCGGTAGCCGCTCAGGTGGACGAGTTCACACTCAAGCAGGTCGCGCTCTCCACGAATGCCATACATTGCCTGGAGATCTTCGCCGTCCTCATAGCAACGTTGCAGGAGCCAGCCCATGAACGCGTGCGTCTCCTGGGTGAGACCCAGCGCATCGAGCGCATTGAGCGCCAGAACAGCATTGCGCAGCCGGGTGTAGCGATAATCCCAGTTGCGTGTTCCCGCAACCTGCTCCGGCAGGGATGTTGTTGGCGCGGCCACAAATGCGCCCGTAGGAGCGTAGAACAACATCTTGAGGGTAAGTGCGCTCCGCCGCACCCATTCGCTATATTCGCCCTGGTATGTACATCCCGCAATCCAGTGGCGCCAGCAGCGCAGCGTATGCGCCAGTTCGGCGTAGAAATTGCGCCCCGGCAACTCCTGCATGACCAGCCTGCGCGCTTCCTGGAAGTCGGCACCCGCGCCAACCGCGAAGACCAGTCGCTCCCCCTCATGCAGCGTGACCTGCACGCTGAGGGCCGGCGAGGTCTCTTGCTTCTCGTCCAGGATACACAGCGTGAACGAAGGCAAAAGGTGCGATCCTATAATCGCCAGGGCAACATGCTGCTGCCCATCGGTAATCACCGCTCCCATATGATCGGGTGCCAGGAATATTTTGCCCGGAGAGGCGGCGTAATGCGGAGTGACTTTACAGGTCACAGTCAGGGCCATCTCCCCCTGCGTACACTGCACCATGCGTACCAGGCAGTGGCACGCGTCATTGTGCTGAGTCCAGGCGCTATCGTCCATAGGGGCAAAGAGCCAGGCGTTCAGCACGGCAACCGGCATGAAATCGGTCAGTACAACGCTGCCCATAGCATCGGTAAAGGTCGTTTGCAGCACATTGCTGTCGCGCAGGTAGCGTTGTGATGAACTGATCGTCTTATCGGTTGGGGCTATCTGGAAGTATCCTCCACGTTCCGCATCTAGCAAGCGACAGAAGAGAGCCGGGCTGTCGAAATCTGGCAAACATCCCCAATCCACGGATCCGTCAGGGGCGACTAGCAGTGCTGTATGACAATTTCCTATGACTCCATAAGCATTGATTGGCTGATAGGCTCGTGCATATTCTTTCATCTCAACACCTCTCGCGTTCGCTGCATATTTCGGCCCGAGTCCATCTTCGCAGGCTTTCCAGGCCGGGCAGAACTATATTTACGTGCGCTGATCCTGTCTCAGAGAATGTATCAGGTTCCCGGCGCCGGCTCTTGCTCGCGCCTGTGGCGCTGGCCGGAGGGGAAGGGGGCTGAGAACCTGACATACTCAGAGTATGCGAGGAAGATAAGCTCCTGTAGAACGTCTTCCAGGGGGCTAATATGGGGCTGATGCGGAACCGGGGCTACATAGGACCTCCAGAGGTTGTCATCATCGTGCCGCTCTGGCCGTCATGGTTAGTAGAAGCGTTTCTTATACAGCTATTTTCTGGCACCATCATAATCCTACTTTAGCGAGGGAGAAAGGAGGCCAGCTTTGGCAGGAACAGCCCGCAGGCTGCCGAATGTGCGATTGAAGAGAGAACGCGAGCGGCGCGGGTGGTCACGAGAGTACGTGGCAGAACAGATCGGGGTAGCCGATCCCAAGACCGTTGGACGCTGGGAGCGTGGAGTTGCTTGCCCCAGTGCCTTCTTTCGACAGAAACTCTGCAATTTCTTTGGACTGCCAGCGCAGGATCTGGGGCTATGTCAGGAAGACGAGGATGAAATAGCACAGGCCGCTTTTGAAGTCGTGTTGACAGCGCGGAAAGGCATGCGCGCTCCCTCAGCTTCTCGCCTCTATGATCCGCTCATCCCGTCGCCACTGGCCGCCAGTGTCGGACTCGTAGGCAGAGATGAACTGCTGCACAGGCTCAAGGAGCGCCTCTGTACAGAAAAAGGCGAGCGCTGCGCGGCGCTCAGCGGCCTGCCCGGAGTTGGCAAGACAGCTCTGGCGGTGGAGTTCGTGCGTGATCCCGGCATCCAGCAGCATTTTTGTGATGGAATACTGTGGGCGAACCTGGGAACCGGGCCTGGCGTGTCGGGGCAACTGCGCCGCTGGTGCGCGCTGCTTGGAATCACCTCGCCGGGCATCGAGGAACGCGCCGGGGCTATCCGCGCCGCCATTGGTAAGCGTCGCATGCTGCTGGTCATCGACGGAGCCTGGAGCAGCGCACAGGCCCACGCCCTCAAGGTTGGCGGCCCCAACTGTGCCTACCTGCTGACCACACGCATCCCGGCGCTGGCGCTTGATTTCGCCGACTCCGGTGCAATGGTGATGCACTCGCTCAGTCTGGAGGAGAGCCTGCAACTGCTGGCCCGCCTGGCTCCCGATATCGCGCTTAATGAGGCTGATGTGGCAAAGGCGCTGGTGCAGGCAGTGGGAGGTCTACCCCTGGCACTGACTCTGGTGGGCAGATATCTGCAATCGCGGGCCTACAGCGGCTAGCTAACGCTATGTGCATGTCTGGGTGCGCCTGCGGCGCACCCGGGGAAGAGTCTGCGGGCGGCGTGCCGCAGGCATGCCGCCCGCAGACTCTTCCCCGGCGAACCGCGCAGCGGTGAGCCGTCAGGAAAACTGGCGCACGGCATTAGCTAATTCCTTAGAATAACCTGACTGGCTATCAGGCCCCTGACGAGGCCGATCAAGCCGAACAGCGCCGGGTGATGTGGGGTCATGGCAAAGATTTGCCGCAAAAAAAGCGACAAAATATTACGTTGGGCGGCGCCTTTTCGGGTACACTGAGATAGATAGATTGCTCGCGAACTCTTGAGAGCGAAGGAGGGAACTATGTCGGCAAAAGGCCGAAAAAACACACTGGATGTTGACTATCTCAAGGTGGCTACCTCGCATAACCTGGCTGCCAGCGTCTTCGCTATGGGCGTTCAGGAAGAGGAGCAGCGAGTTATTCACGAACAACTGCCGCAGCAGATCCCCATCGATCTGTTGTTTGATAATCCCTACCAGCCGCGTACTACAATGGCCGAGGAGAGCCTGCGGCAGCTGTCAGAGACCATTGCCAGCCAGGGCTTTCAGGGCGTACTCGTCGCACGACCTCACCCTCAACAGCCAGGAGCGTATCAACTTACGGCGGGCCATCGCCGGCGAGAAGCCGCACGTCTCGCCGGCCTGAGCAGCCTGCCGGTCATCATACACGATTGGTCCGAGCAAGAGATGGCAGCGCTGGCCGCGACAGAAAATATCCAGCGCGAAGACCTCTCGCCTCTGGAGGAGGGACGGCTTTTCCAATTGATGATCGATCAGCTCGGCCTGACGCAGATGGAGGTCGCCGAAGCTGTGAAAAAGGATCGCGGCTACGTCAGAAACCGCCTGCGCCTCGCCCGGGCGCCAGAAGACATCCAGGCGTTCGTGAGGGAAAAAAGCGATAGTCTGCGTGCAGTCATCTATCTGCTGGAAATCGAAGATCCGCAGGAGCGTGCACCCATCATCGAGCAATTGCTCAAGCGCACGCTGACTACCGAGGATCTGCCCGCCTATATAGCTGAACTGAAACAACGCAGCCAGGTGTCGCTCCCCCAATCGGTCCCGAAAGATCATATGACGCTCTCCGCTGACCACACACCCCGGCAGAATCAGCGCGCCTCCACTGCTTCACCACAGCCAGGGGTGCCCTCTTCCTCAGCGCCGGCCCTGGCAGCTCCAGACCTTGCGATCAATGAACAGAAGGAACAGCGTATTCGCACGGCGAAGCTCAGAACAAGCCTGCGTTATCTTAAAGACTATAGGAAAATGCTGAACGGACAACCGGCGCTCGCCTCCGAGCGAGAACTTTTGCGACAACTTGTCGCTGTTGCTCGCTCGCTTCTTGTAGAAGGCCAGTAAAAGTCAACGGTTTCATGAAACCAGCGGCCTGCGGCGCCCTTCAAGCCACACCTGCAACAAGTAAGCGTGGAGATTTGATTCGCTTATGGGCTTCAGGTCTCTCCCTTATCAACAGGTATAATCCGTAAGTACCTTTTTATTGACAGCGCGCTCGCCAGCATGGTATACGATAGGCAAGCGGTATGTATTCCCATTCACTCAAGGACCCTTTATCTTCAGAATACCAGCGCGAGGACAACGTGGCAGGAGGAATCTCCCTTTCTCACTGGTCTTCGCGCAGGAGAATGGCCTCCAACACATAGTATGAACGGACTGGGACTATCCCCAGGAACCCTGCTATTTTCCTTAACCTAATTCTTGAAGAAAGGACCAGTGGGATCACTCCACTGCGAAAGCACGGTATGCCTCGATCCTCCCGACTTCATCGACCGCTTCCCCCCTTGCGCCCGAACTGGCGCTTGAAGGCCGCGCGTGAGCGCCGGCGCTGGTCTCAGCAGGACCTGGCCGATCTGCTCAAGATCACGCCCACTACCATCAGCCGCTGGGAACGCGGCCTCAACGCTCCTGGCCCCTTCTATCGGCGCCGCTTATGTGAGCTGTTCGGTCAGAGCGCCGAGGAACTGGGGCTGGCGCCGGGCGGCACGGACGATGCAGCGCCCACCGCGCAACCACTGACGGCCACGGATCTTCCCGCGCCTGCTGTCTGGTCGGTGCCCTTTGCGCATAATCCCTTCTTCACCGGACGCGAGCAGATGCTCCAGCGCCTGCATGAGCGCCTGCATGTGGGGCAGCAGCACTTCAGGCTTCCGCAAGCACTCTGCGGGCTGGCCGGCATCGGCAAGACCCAGACCGCCATCGAATACTGCTATCGCTATGCCCAGGAGTACCAGGCCGTGCTCTGGCTGCGTGCCGAGACCCGCGATATGCTGCTGGCCGATCTGCTGGCCCTGGCCGATCTGCTGGGACTGCCCGAACGGGAGCAGCACGAGTCGCAGCGCATCGTGGAGGCCGTCAAAACCTGGCTCAGAACCCACCGCGACTGGCTGCTCATCCTGGACAACATTGAGGACCTGAGCCTCGTCAGTACGATTGTGCCTGTACATCATGCAGGTCATGTGCTGCTGACAATGCGTGGACAGGCTACCGGGATGCTGGCTCAGAGCCTGGAGATGCAGAAAATGGAGGAGCGGGAGGCGGCGCTCTTTTTACTGCGCCGCGCTAAATATCTCGCCGCCGAGGCCAGCCTGGAGGACGCTTCGGCTGCCGACTGCGACAGGGCAGTAGAGATCGCGCGGCTGCTCGATGGCCTGCCTCTGGCTCTCGATCAGGCCGGCGCTTATATCGAAGAGACCGCCTGTAGCCTGGCCGACTATATTGATATATATCAATCCAAGAGCACTACGCTGCTGATGCTGCGCGGCAGCGCCGTCGATCATCCAGCCTCGGTGGCGGCCACGCTGTCACTGATGATCGAGCGCGTTGAGGCGCAGTCTGCCCTGGCCGCTGACCTGCTGCGGCTGTGCGCCTTCTTGCAAGCCGACGCTATTCCCGAAGAGATGATTCTGGATGGCGCGCCCGCCCTCGGCACCCTGCTGGCCCCGCTCGCCCGCGATCCCTCCGCCTTCGACTCCGCCATCGAAACGCTGCGCACCTTCTCGCTGGTACAGCGACATACCGGTAGCAAGACGCTCTCGCTGCACCGGCTGGTACAGGCTGTCGTGCAAGATCGCCTGGGCGAACTGGCGCGGCGGCAGTGGGCCAGGCGCACAGTAGCGCTGGTGAGTCGCGCATTCCCTGATAGTGGTGTACATGCGAGCTGGTCACATTGCCAGCGCTATCTACCCCAGACGCAAACGGTGGCTGCCCTGATTGAACACTGGGAGATTATGACACATGAGGCGGGGCTGCTACTCTTGAGAGCGGGAGCCTACCTGCAAGAATACAAGCAATATGCCGATGCAGAAGAGCTGCTACTGCGCGCACGCACGATTCTGCTGCATACTGTGGGAGAGATGCATCCCGACTTTGCGCAATGCCTCAATGAATTGGGCGTACTCTACCATTATCAGGGCAAATATACGCAGGCAGAAGCATTCTACCAGCAGGCTTTGAGCATCCGCGAACAGGTATTCGGGGCCGGGCACCTGATTCTTGCCGAGAGCCTGAACAACCTGGGGGGACTACTCTATAGTCAGGGCAAGTATGCACGAGCGAGAGTATTGATGCAGCGCGCTCTGATCATACACGAGAAACTACTAGATCCAGAAGCTCCTCAAATGATACACTCGCTCCACAATATCGGAAGCCTCAATATGCAGCTTGGCAAATATACAGAGGCCGAGCCGCTATTGCTGCGCGCTGTGGAGTTACAAGAAAACCTGCTAGGGCCGGAACATCTGCACACACTTTCGAGCCTGAGCAAGCTCGCTGACCTTTATACCTCCACTCAACGCTATGAGCAGGCGGAAAGCTTGCTCCAGAGGCTTCTGGCGCAGCGAGAACAGCAGTTGGGCGCCAATCATACTGACGTTGGGGGGAGCCTGCATTCTCTGGGGCGAATGTACCACGAGATGGGCCAGCATACACAGGCCGAGCCACTTTACCGGCGGGCGCTGTCCATCTTTGAAGGCGTGTTGGGAGCGGAGCATCCTCGTACAGCGCAGGTGTTGAACGATCTGGCGCGACTCTCACTGGAACAGGGGCAGGACGAACGGGGAGAGGAATTCTGTCGCCGCGCTCTCGACATCCAGGAGCGCAAACTCGGGGTCGAGCATCCCGATTACGCCGATAGCCTGGCAACGCTGGCGCTGCTTTGTGAACACCAGGGCAACAAGAACAGGGCGATGCGACTCTACCAGCAAGCTCTCACCATCTGCGAAGGCGAGCTGGCACCCGAGCATCCTCTGATCATACGCTGCCAGGAAGCACGGAGCCGGCTGCTCGCCAGTGAGAACGGGAAGCTACCCCCAGAGACCATTCCCGATGCCCTGGAGGACTTTCTTGCCGCCTGTTGCCAGCTGCATCCCCATGCCTGCTGCCAGGCCAGCGATCTGTGGCACGCCTACCAGCGCTGGAGCCAGCAGAGGGAGGGCTTACCGCTCACCCGCCGCGCCTTCGCCGAGGCGCTGCGCGCCTCTGGACTCCAGTCTGACCGCACCAGCGAAGTCAGGATCTGGCGCGGTATAGCATTGCGCCCCGATGCGGTACCATGAATGTAACAGGCAGGCGTATATTTCACTATGTTGTGACACTTTTGAAGAAGGGACCGGTGGAATCACTCCACAGCGAAAGCACGTATGCCTCAATCCATCCAGCTTCATACACCGCTCTCACCTGTACGCCCGAACTGGCAGTTGAAGGCCGCGCGTGAGCGCCGGCGCTGGTCCCAGCAGGACCTGGCCGATCTGCTCAAAATCACGCCCAATACTGTCAGCCGTTGGGAACGCGGCGTCAATGTCCCCGGCCCTTATTTTCGCCGCCAGTTATGTGAACTATTCGGCCTGAGCGCGGAAGATCTTGGTCTCAGTGTGGATGAAGACTGCGCGGACCCGGCACTCGCCCGAGCATCTTCCTCCATCACAGTCCCCGCGATCTGGTCGGTGCCTTTTGTGCGCAACCCCTTCTTCACGGGACGCGAGCAGATGCTCCAGCGCCTGCATGAGCGCCTGCACATGGGGCAGCAGCAACGGAGGCTCCCGCAAGCGCTCTGCGGGCTGGCTGGCATCGGCAAGACCCAGACCGCTATCGAATACTGCTATCGCTATGCCCAGGAGTACCAGGCCGTGCTCTGGCTGCGCGCCGAGACCCGCGATATGCTGCTGGCCGATCTGCTGGCCCTGGCCGATCTGCTGGGACTGCCCGAACGGGAGCAGCACGAGCCGCAGCGCATCGTGGAGGCCGTCAAAACCTGGCTCAGAACCCACCGCGACTGGCTGCTGGTGTTCGATAACCTGGAGGATCTGTACTTACTCCAGTATATTGCGTCCTGTATCCACCGGGGCCATGTGCTGCTGACAATGCGAGCACAGACCACCGGGACGCTGGCCCAGAACCTCGAGTTGCAGAAAATGGAGGAGCGGGAGGCGGCGCTCTTTTTACTGCGCCGCGCCAAATTGCTGGCCCCCGGCGCCAGCCTGGAGGACGCTTCGGCTGCCGACTGCGACAGGGCAGTAGAGATCGCGCGGCTGCTCGATGGCCTGCCCCTGGCCCTCGATCAGGCCGGCGCCTATATCGAAGAGACTGGTTGCAGTCTCTCCGACTACCTGGACCGCTACCACAGGCGGCGTGCGCCCCTGCTTCATCGACGCGGCAGAAGCACGAGCAGCCATCCGGCTTCGGTGGCGGCCACGCTGTCACTGATGATCGAGCGCGTCGAGGCCAGGCATGCCCCGGCGGCTGACCTGCTGCGGCTGTGCGCCTTCCTGCAAGCCGATGCCATTCCCGAAGGGCTGATCCTGGATGGCGCTACTGCCCTCGGCACCCTGCTGGCCCCGCTCACCCGCGACGCCTCAGCCTTCGACTCCGCCATCAAAATGCTGCGGAACTTTTCGCTCATCCAGCGCCACGCCAGTAGCAAGATGCTCTCGCTGCACCGGCTGGTACAGGCAGTTGTGCAGGATCAGCTGGGGGAGTCGGGGCAGCGGCAGTGGACGGAGCGGGTAGTAGCGCTGGTGGGCCACGCGTTCCCTACCGCTATCGACGATGTGAACTGGTCGCGCCGCCAGATCTATCTGCCCCAGGCGCTGGCCTGCGTGGCGCTCATCGAGCGCTGGCAACTGGTCTCATATGAGGCGGGCAGGCTGCTTTTGCGAACAGGATATTGCTTGCTTGAGCGCAGTCAGTACGCCGAAGCCGAGAAACTGCTGCTGCGCGCGCGCGATATCCTCCTGCGCACTGTGGGGGAGCAGCATGCCGACTACGCGTACAGCCTCAACAATCTGGGACTCTCCTATCAATATCAGGGGCGCTATGAGGAGGCGGAGCCGCTCTACTGTCAATCTTTGCGTATCCGTGAGGAACTTTTCGGCTCTGAACACTACACCATCGCGGAAAGCCTGCATAATCTGGGAGGATTATGCTATGACCTGGGCCACTATGCGCAGGCCGAAGCGTTCGTCCAGCGTGCCCTGCCCATCATGCAAAAGCTGTTTGGGCCGGAGGACCTTCTACCCCTCCATCTGCTTAATAATCTTGGCTTCATCTATATACGCCGGGGGGCATATGCGCAGGCGGAGCCATTGCTACAGCGCGTCGCAACTCTGCGTGAGAAGCGGCTGGGGATTGAACATCCAGACACACTGATCAGCCTGTATCTTCTCGCCAATCTGTATGTCGCCCACAAACAGTATGAGCAGGCAGAGGCCCTGCACCAGCAGGTCCTCGCGCTGCGCGAAAAGCAACTGGGGAGCCAGCATGATAATGTCGGGGACAGCCTCCATTCTCTGGCACAATTGTACCACGAGCAGGGACGATGCGATGAGGCGGAGAAGTATTACCGCCGCGCCCTGGCCGTCTACGAACACACATTGGGAGCGCAGCATCCCTCTACCGCGCAGGTTTTGAGCAACCTGGCTCGGCTCCTGCTGGAGCAAGGGCAGCTTGCGGAAGGCGAGGAACTGTGCCGGCGCGCGCTCACCGCCCAGGAGCGTGTGCTGGGGACCAGGCATCCCGACTATGCCGAGAGCCTGGCGACGCTGGCGCTGCTCTGCGAGAAGCAGGACGACGAGACCAGGGCGTTGCAACTCTACCGCCAGGCGCTTGCCCTCTGCGAAAGCTCGCTGGAGCCAGAACATCCCCTCTTCGCAAGGTGCCGCGCGGCCTGTAGCCGTCTGCTCGCCAGCGCGGCCAGCCAGCAGCCAGCAACCATAGCCGACTCGCCCGCGCCTGCTCAGGAGCGCACGTCCGAAGGGGGCGAACCGGGCAAGCAAAAAAAGAGTAAAGGCAAGAAGTGCGCCGCGCTGGAGGCATTTCTTGCCGATTGCTGCCAACTGCATCCTCACGCCTGGTGCCAGGCCGGCGATCTCTGGCGCGCCTACCAGCACTGGTGCGCGGAGCGAGGGGAGCGCTCTCCACTCACGCGCCGCGCCTTCGCCGAGGCGCTGCGCGCCTCTGGCCTCCAGCCCGACCGAACGAGCACGGCCCGCATCTGGCGCGGCGTCGCGCTGCTCCCCCTGAACGAGGCTGGAGAGCAAAAAAAATAGGCCGTATATATCCACTCTTTGCTCGCACGAGGCCAAAAACGACAAAAAAAATTACATTTGCGCAGAGGAGGGAGGGCCGTATGGCCCTCCCTCCTCTGCTAGAGCGGGTCATTGCGGTGACGCCATGCATGCACCACCGCCACAACCAAAGCGATCAAGAGAAAACAGGCGGCGGCATCCAGCGCCGCCAAATCCATATTACTTAACGCCCCTGTCGACGACGGCGTCGGGGCCGTCGTCGGTCTCAGCGTGGGCGTCGGTGTCGGACGCGGTGTGGTAGGCGACAATGCAACTACCACGCGGGGAGCAGGGGCGCTCCCGCTCCCACCTCCGCTTCCCCCCAGCAGACCCAGGAAGACGACTATCACTACTAGAAGCACCAGCCCCATTATTTTTACTTTTTTGCTCATACCTCTCCTTTCTTCTCACAAAAAGCCCACCCTTCCCTCGCATGGTGCGCGAGGGGGGGTGGACCATACTTTTAACGGGCCTTACCCTTTATCCAGCGTAAGACAAGATGCAGTCCAAGCACCAGAGTTCCCAACCCCACCATACCGAACAGGGGACAACACCCCCCTCGTTCCCCATCCTCTTCACTTTCGTAGCTACCTTCTTCCTCAGCAGATTCGCTATGTATTGTTCTGGGATCCCACTGGGAATCCCAGAACTTCTTATGGTCCGGATCGTAGTCCCCGACCCAGGCCCAGGGACCCGGTCCCTCTTCTTGATTCATCTCTCTTCCTTTCCAGACCCGCCGCCGGGGCGGTGGGCCTGCGTACTACTTTTCTCACGAACAAAAAGCCCGCCACCCCCTCGCGTGGTGAGCGAGGGAGCGGCGGGCTGACGCACTACCAGATTTCTATGCAACTATGCAGGTGGCAAAGGTGTGGGTGGGGGTTGCGGAACCGGAGGCCGCGGTTGCGGCTCCGGGGCCGGTTGCGGCCTAGGCGGCTCCGGGGCCGGGCTGGGCAACGGGAAAGGCCACTGCATACCTTTTCCTCCTTTCTAGACCAAACTACAACAACCGAGTCCGCCCCGTGTCCTCAGTGCGGGACAGCACCCACCCCTCTGCGACAATCGACCAATAGCAGAGAGACGGGCGCGCTATCCCGCACCGGCGCGTTCGGCGTGTGCAGGGCGCGCAAAAGGACGCGGACTCACATGAACCATCCCAACAATGTAGAATGGCTCATGTGAAGCCGCGTGGAAAAAGGGGGGACGTAATTTACGCTGCCATAGGAGATTAGCAGCGAAGGTAGTCAGGAGGATCTGAAGTTTCAAATCCTCAAATATTTGTTCTCCGTCGCCTCGCGCCCATACTGGTCGCGCCAGCGAGGCTCAAAGATCCGCGCTTAGTGGAGGCTAGCGACTCTCGCCGGTTTGCGAGAGGAGCACATACTATTCTCTACTTTTCCCTGTACCATGCCACCTTGAAAAATGCAAGTCTGGCAGGCATTGGGGACGCCTGTGGAGCGGATCTGTTGCGGTTTTTTTTGTGTCGTATAGACAAACGATGATGCGCAATCATGTCACCCTGGGCCATGCCGGCCATCCTGAATTATGTCTATTATCCTGGGCCATGTATGTTACTCTGAGCGCAGATATGTCATCCTGAGCTGTTGCCATTCCACTGACCGCCGGTGCCGTTGGTAAATGTATGTTACCCTGAGCAGCGTGAGCCGTAGCCCTGAGGCACGAAGGGGAAGGATCCCGCCCGAGCGAAGCAAGGGCGTGGCACGGAGCCTGACCGATGGGGCGCCCCGCAGGAGGCACGCGCCCGTCCTGACGGCGGGCGGATCCTTCGCTTGCGCTCAGGATGACATTCCTGGTTCAGAATGGTATATAGTTCAGAATGACATTCCTGGTTCAGGATGACGAGGCCGGGCTTGATCGATACCATTCATTATCGTGCGGCTGCGCAGTGGGAGAGATTCGTGGCGGATCGGTGAGCGTCATTAAATGCACACAAAAAAAGAAGAACCCCCATACG
>Ga0209810_1004830_pt1 | contig 12650 bp, 8 predicted proteins | sample Coa_R1_7_FD_187159 | JGI IMG/M metagenome (GOLD analysis project Ga0209810, IMG submission 187159) | Surface soil microbial communities from Centralia Pennsylvania, which are recovering from an underground coalmine fire - Coalmine... | ecosystem: Environmental > Terrestrial > Soil > Unclassified ...
CCGTGATCGTCTACGATCTGTTCCACGTCATCGCCAAGTACGGGCGCGAGGTGATCGACCGGGTGCGGGTAGACGAGGCCAATCGGGTGCGACGCGACACGCAGGCGCGGAAGGTGATCAAAGGTGCCCGGTGGTTGCTGCTGCGCAACCGGGAGCACGTCCGCCCCGAGGATCGCGTCCGTCTGCGGGACCTGCTGCAGGCCAACCGCCGCCTCGCCGCCGTCTACATCCTGAAAGATGACCTCAAGCACCTCTGGCAGTACACCTATCCCGGTGCCGCGGTGCGCTTCTTCGACGAATGGTACCAGCGCGCCATGCGAAGCCGTATCGAACCGCTCAAGGGCTTTGCGCGGCACCTCCGGGACAAACTGACCGGCATCTTGGCCCATTGCCGCTACCCCTTACACACCAGTCTGCTCGAAGGGATCAACAACAAGATCAAGGTCCTCAAGCGCATGGCCTACGGCTACCGGGACGATGGCTATTTCTTCCTTAAGATCATGGACGCGTTTCCAGGGAATCCCGGTGTTGCCGGATGAACCGATCCTTTCAAGGTGATGGCACTACCGGGGCGCGCTCAGAGACGGGCGACGTTCGGGGCGCTCGAGAGGTGCCTAGTGGCACCGCGCGCATCGAAGACCACGGGCGCGTGAGCGATGACCTCGGCATAATCCACGGTTCCGTGATCGGTCGTAATGACCACGCAGTCCGCGCCTGACAGGCGCTCGCGGTCGAGTGGGACCGAGGCGATACGTTCACCGCTCACTCGCACCTCCGGCACGTACGGGTCGTGATAGGACACCTCCGCGCCCCACGATCGCAGCACGCTGAACACCCGCAGGGCCGGCGATTCCCGGATATCTCCCAGGTCCCGCTTGTAGGCGACCCCGAGGAGGAGGATCCGCGCGCCGCTTACGCTCTTGCGCCGGCCATTGAGCAGATCGGCCACCCGGCGGGCGACATAGTGCGGCATCTGCTCGTTGATGTCCGCCGCCAGCTCGATGAAGCGGGTATGAAATTCGTACTCCCGGGCCTTGCTGGCCAGGTAGTACGGGTCCAAGGGGATACAGTGCCCGCCGACGCCCGGACCCGGCCAGAACGGCAGAAACCCGTAGGGTTTGGTGGCCGCCGCCTCGATGACCTGCCAGACGCTGAGGCCCATCTTCTCGCATAGTTGAGCCAGCTCGTTCACGAGCGCAATGTTCACGGAACGGAACACGTTCTCGAAGACTTTGGCCATCTCGGCGATCCGCGGAGAGCCGACGGGGACGATTTGGTCGGTCACGTGAGCGTAGAGCGCGCGCACCAGCCGCGCGGATACCGGTCCGATGCCGCCGACAAGCCGCGGCGTCGTGCGGATGGTGAATGCCCGGTTCCCGGGGTCGAGCCGCTCCGGACAGTAGGCGAGGAAGAAGTCGCGCTCGACCTGCAGGCCGGATTGCGACAGGATAGGTAGGACGATCTCTTCGGTCGTCCCGGGGAACGTTGTGCTCATCAGGACAACGAGCTGCCCCGAGCGCAGGCGCCGGGCGATCTCCTCCGACTCCTGAATCACGTAGCTCAAGTCCGGCTCGCGGTTCTTGGTCAACGGCGTGGGGACGCAGACGATGAGCGCGTCTGGCTCGCTCAGCAGGCTGCGGTCCCCCGTTGCGCGGATCCGTCTGGTCCGCACCGCGGCTGCGAGGCGCTCGCTCGGAACGTCCGCCACATAGGATCGGCCCTCGTTGAACGCCTCGACCCGGTGCGGCTGGATGTCGAAGCCCAGGACCGGGATGTCCGCTTCGGCGAACGCAACGGCGAAAGGCAACCCGACATATCCCAGGCCGATTACGCCGACGGTGACGTCGCCGTTGGCAAATCGATGGGCGAGGTCACTTGGGGAACGCCTTTCTCGACGAACCGCTGGCTTGGACACTTCGCTGATCAGCACACCTCTGGGAGACCGCACAGAAATCGAATTCCACGTCGAAAGATCGGTGTACGTTTCAACGGACGCGGAGGGGACTCCTCCCCGGCCCTGACAGGACCGCGAACCCCCGGCAGGTTCTTCCTATCCGGCTGGCCAAAAGACTCGGGCGAATCGGCAGATCTCGCCGGTGCTGCCGCCTAGCAGAGCCTGTGCCCGCCCACGGGCGACCGGCCGTGCGAACGTGCCACAACCCGCTGGCGTGTGGAGGCGGCGCTAGCGTCGTCCACGTGCCGGCGCACCGGCAGGACGCACGAGGATGCCAGAGGAGGGACCAAAGCTGTGCCCCTATCCCTGAGCCGGCAGGCTCGCGTCATCGTTCAGTCGGAGATCCGGGCGATGTCGATCGCGTGTGAGAAGATCGGCGGGATCAACCTCGCACAGGGCGTATGTGATATGGACGCGCCACGGCCGATCCGCCAGGGAGCGCAGGACGGGATCGACAGGGGCGTCAACAGCTACACACGCTTCGACGGGCTGCGAGAACTCCGCCGCGTGATCGCGCGGAAGGTACGCGACTACAATGGCCTGGAGGCCCACCCGGACACGGACATCATCGTCAGCGCCGGAGCTACGGGAGCCTTTTACTGCGCGTGTCTGGCGCTGCTGGACCCAGGCGATGAGGTGGTGCTCTTCGAGCCTTACTACGGGTACCACGTCAACACCCTGCGGGCCGTGGGCGCGATTCCCACCTACGTGCGCCTGCGAGCGCCGGACTGGACATTTACCCGTGAGGACATCGAAAGGACCATCACACCGCGGACGAAGGCGATCGTCGTCAACACACCGGCCAACCCATCCGGAAAGGTCTTCAGCGCGGCTGAACTCGAAGAGATTGCGGAGGTCTCGCATCGATACGACCTTTTCATCTTCACAGACGAAATTTACGAGCACTTTGTCTACGATGGTCGCGTCCACGTTAGCCCGGGGTCGCTGGCGACCGCGGGGGAGCGCACGATTACGATCTCAGGTTTTTCGAAGGTCCTGAGCATTACGGGCTGGCGGATCGGATATAGCGTGAGTCGGGCGCGCTGGGCAGAGATGATCGGCTACATGAACGACCTCGTGTACGTGTGTGCGCCCGCGCTGCTGCAGTATGGGGTCGCCGCCGGCCTACAGGCGCTCGGCCCAGATTTCTACAGCCGGCTCCGCGCAGACTATGAGAAGAAGCGAGATCGCATGTGCCAAGCCCTGTACCGGGCCGGCCTTCCTCCCCACATCCCACAGGGAGCATACTACGTGCTTGCGGATGTATCGCGTCTGCCCGGGGAGACCAGTAAGCAAAGAGCGATGTATCTACTCTCCCAAGCCCGCGTGGCCGGTGTCCCAGGCGACGCGTTCTTCCACGGTTCAGGTGGGACGGATCTCATTCGCTTCTGCTTCGCCAAGACGGACGAGGAGCTCGAAGAGGCGTGCCAGAGGCTCGAACGCATGGGCTGAGAGCTACGGAGTTCCTCCGGACGATCCACTACGGTGTGCTGAGTGACCCGGCTTGCTACGCGGGCACGCGGCGATCCTCGCCGGCGGCAGCGAGCCACCTGCTCAGCACCACGATCGCCCAGAGGCGCGACCAGTGAACGCGCCCTGCTTCGAATCGGGCCTGCAGGCGATGCACCGCCTCAGGTCGGAACACGGTGGCGCTCCTCCTTATTGCATCCGCCACGGCATCACGGAGCGACCCGCGGAGCCAAGCGCCCAACGGAAACGTGAACCCGCGCTTGCTGCGGCTGGGACCGCGGTGGACGTGATGCCCCAATGCCTTTAAGAGAAGCCACTTGGGTGGACGCCCGTCAGCGCGGATCGACCGTGGGAGTCCCAACGCGAACTCGACAAGCGGGTGATCGAGGAAAGGAACTCGCACCTCGACGCTGTGCGCCATGCTCATCGCGTCGGTGTCGCGCAGGAGCTGGTTGTGCATGTATCCTCTCATCTCCAGCACGGCTGTCGCTGCCAACGGGTCATCGGGCAGCGCGGGCGCAAACCCGCCCAGGGCAAACGCCGCGTCCAGCTCGCGCGCGGCGTCCCGGAGCGGCCCGGGCGTGAGGAGGTCGATGAGCTCCTCACGCGTGAGCAGCCCCCGCACGGTCAGATAGGCAGACTGAATAGTCGGCGCCTGCTGCAGGCTCTCCCGCAGCTTTGCTGAGCGGTATGACGGGATCGCGGCGAGCACGGCGGCCACGATCGACCGGCCCACCGGGAGCCGTGCCCCCATCCGCTGCCAGGCCAGCACCCGGGGCACCAGCCCGAACGACGGATACCCGCAGAAGAGCTCATCGCCGCCGATCCCGGAGAGCGCGACGATGGTCCCCGATTCCCGTGCTAGGCGTGATACGTAGTACGTATTCACGCCGTCGATCGTGGGCTGGTCCATCGCCGCGACGATCTGGTCCAGGTCCGCGGCCACGTCCTCTCCGCGTATCTCGCGGGCGGCGTGCTCGGTGCCATACCGCGCCGCGACGCGTGCCGCCTCCGCCCCTTCATCGAACTGAAGTTCCGGGAACCTGATCGAGAACGTCCGGATCCGCGCGTGCCCCGACTCGTACATCATCGCTACGAGCGCCCCGGAGTCGACGCCTCCGCTCAGGAAGACTCCCAGCGGCACGTCGCTCACCAGATGGCACGCGACGGCATCCCGGAGACGCTCGCGCAGCTCTTCGGCAGCCGCCGCCGCATCCCTCTCGGTCGGGGCAGGCCCAGGCATGTCCCAGTAGCGGCGCACCTCGCTGGGCCCGGTCCCCCGGACGGTGAGCATGCTCGCGGGCGGCAGTTCCCAGACGTCCTCGAATGCCGTCGTCGGCCCGGGGACAGACCCAAGGCAAAGAAAGGCGACAAGCGCGCGGGGATTCACAGTGGGCGAAACGAGGCCGGACGCGCGGATCGCTCGGATCTCCGATGCGAACAGCCAGCGGCCGTCGCGGTGTGCGTAATAGAGCGGCTTGATCCCGAGCCGGTCGCGCGCGAGGACGAGCCGCTCCGATCGACCATCCCAAAGGGCCAGGGCGAACATCCCCCGAAGGCGCCGGCACATCTCCAGGCCGTCGCGGAGGTACAGTGCCAGGATGACCTCGGTATCCGTGTGACTTCGGAACCGGTATCCCGAGGCCTCGAGCTCCCTACGAAGCTCCCGAAAGTTGTAGATCTCGCCATTGTACGTCAGGACGACCTGGCCGCTCGGGTCGGTCATCGGCTGGTGCCCGGCCGGGGAGAGGTCGATGATGGCGAGCCGGCGGTTCCCCAGTGCAATCCGTCCTGCGGGATCCACCCAGACACCCTCGTCGTCCGGGCCTCGGTGGGCGAGCGCCGCGGCCATGCGCGTCGTGGCCGCCGCGAGGAGCGCAGGATCGGAGGCCCGTTCCTGGTATACGCCGCAGATCCCGCACATGCTATGGCCCTCTCATCGCGCGGCGCGCATCCACAGCCCCGTGGTCGGCCCGGGGCTCATCGCCGGAGGGTTCAGCGCGGGCTCCCGCGCGCGTGGCGAACCACCCGGTCGTCCGCGCGAGCCCATCCCGCAGCGGCACTCGCGGCTCCCAACCCAGCAGCGTCCGTGCCCGCGTGATATCGGGGCAGCGCCGCGTGGGGTCGTCCTGCGGTCGAGGTGCGAGGACGATGGGGCTCCGGCTCCGAGTCAGCTCCACGATCCGGTGCGCCACGTCGATGACGCGAATCTCTTCCGGGTTCCCGAGGTTCACGGGCGCGTGGACGTCGGAGCGCATCAGCCGGACGATCCCTTCGACCATGTCGTCGATGTAGCAGAAGCTGCGCGTCTGTGTGCCGTCTCCGTGCACGGTCAGCGGCTCCCCGCGGAGCGCCTGGGTCAGAAACGTCGGGATCGCCCGCCCGTCGTCCGGGCGCATCCGGGGGCCGTAGCAATTGAAGATGCGCGCGATCGCGGTGTCGAGCCCATGTGCGCGGTGGTAGGCCATCGTGATCGCCTCGGCGAAGCGCTTTGCCTCATCGTAGCACCCACGGGGGCCGACGGGGTTGACGTGGCCCCAGTAGTCTTCGCCCTGCGGCGTCACCTGAGGGTCGCCGTACACCTCCGACGTGGACGCGAGCAGGAACCGTGCCCCCTTGGCCTTCGCCAGCCCGAGCGTGACCCAGGTTCCCAGAGCCCCCGCCTTCAGCGTCTTGATCGGGTGGGTGAGATAGTCCACCGGGCTCGCGGCGCTGGCGAAGTGCAGGACGAAGTCGACCGGACCGTCCAGGAACAGCGGCGTCGTGATGTCGTGCTGCAGGAACGTGAAGCGCGGATCGGTGATGTGCGCGATGTTCTCCCGGCGCCCCGTGAGCAGGTTGTCCACGCAGACGACCTCGTACCCCTCGGCGAGCAGCCTGTCGCAGAGGTGCGAGCCGATGAAGCCGGCCCCGCCGGTGAGCACCGCCCTCATCGCCCGACCCCCGCGTAACGGAATCCGGCCGCGCGCGCCGCCCGCGGATCCAGCGCGTTGCGGCCGTCGACGAGGACGGGCCGGCGCATGAGGCCCCGCAGCCGGGCGAGGTCGAGCGCCCGGAACTCCTCCCACTCGGTCAGCAGCACGAGCGCGTCGCTGCCCCGCGCGGCCTCGTACGGGTCCGGGCAGTACGCGACGTCGGGGAGCACCCGCCGGGCGTTGGCCTCCGCCACCGGGTCGCACGCCCGCACGACCGCCCCTTCGCGCCGCAGCCGCTCGATGATCGTGATCGCCGGCGACTCCCGGACGTCGTCGGTGTTGGGCTTGAACGACAGCCCGAGGACGGTGATCGTTCGCCCGCCCAGCACCCACAGGGCCTCCCTGAGCTGGCGGATCAGGGCCTCCCGCTGCCCCTCGTTGACCCGGGCGACCTCCTCGAGCAGGCGGAACTCGTACCCGGCCTCCCGCGCGATCTGGATGAACGCCGCGACGTCCTTGGGGAAGCAGGAGCCGCCGTACCCGACCCCGGCGTCGAGGAACGCCCGCCCGATGCGGCGGTCGTATCCCATGCCGTCCGCGACCTGGCGCACGTCGGCGCCCACCCGTTCGCAGATCGCCGCGACCGCGTTGATGAAGGAGATCTTGGTGGCAAGGAACGCGTTGCTGGCATGCTTGATCAGCTCCGCGGTCGCGAGGTCGGTCACGAGCACCGGGCAGTCGAACGGCGCGTAGAGCTCGCGCAGCAATCGCTCGCTGCGCTCGTTCGACACGCCGAGCACGATCCGGTCCGGGTGCATGAAGTCGTGGATCGCCGACCCCTCCCGCGTGAACTCGGGGTTGCACGCCACGTCGAACGGGACCGCGCCCTGGGTGAGGAGCTGGATCTGCTCGCGGATCCGCTCGCCGGTCCGCACCGGCACCGTGCTCTTCTCGACGATCAGCCGGTAGTCGGGCAGCGCGGACGCGATCGCGTCGGCGACCGTGGCCACGTCGGTCACGTCCGCGTCCCCGGCGGCGCGCGAGGGCGTCCCGACCGTGATGAAGACGATGTCCGAGTCGCGGACCGCGTCAGCCGTCTCGGTCGCAAACCGGAGCCGGCCCGCTCGAGTCCCGCGCGCGATGAGGTCGTCCAGCCCGGGCTCGTAGATCGGGCTGCGCCCGGCCTCGAGCAGCCGGATCCGCTCGGCGTCCCGGTCGGCGCCCACCACCTCGTGGCCCATGTCGGCGAAGCACGCGGCAGTCACCAGGCCGACGTAGCCGGTGCCGATCACGCTGAGTCTCATGCGTTCCGCTCCTGCAGGCGCTCAGGCTCTGGGTCCGGCGCGGGGTTGATTTCCCCACCTCTACGCCTGGTATCCTGCCGGGCATGCCATGGCGCCGCGGGAGCGGATGACGACGTCGAGCGCCCAGTAGACGACGAGGGCGTGGACGACGCCCGCCGCGATGAGGCTGAGGTTGGACTCCGCGTCCACCGCGGTCCCCAGGACCGCCATCCCGATCATCACGTTTCCGGGCGCCCCGCTCGCTCCGATCCAGTACCGCCACACGAGGCGGAGGACCAGCCCGACGAAGGCGGCCGACAGCAGCACGCCCGCCCATCCGCCGCTCACCCATCCCTCGGTCACCATCGGCAGGTTGACGCTGTGCTCGGTGTCCCGCGGGTCGAGGAACCGGTACCGGTGCCCGTAGAACTGGCCGGCCTCCTCGCGCGGCTTGCCCGGCCAGAGGAGGCGGGGAACCAGCGCCCCGACGAGAGGGCGGTACGTGGCGGTCCCGGCGTAGGGCACGACACGAGGCGTCGTCTGCACGACGTACGCGAGGTCCGAGAGGCGGTCGATGCGGTTGAGCACCCGCGCCATCCCGAACTCCACGACCCGGAGGGCGCCCGTCGCCCGGGGCAGCCGCAGCCCGCTGGCCTCCGGGTCGAACACGCGCACGCGCTCGCCGACCGAGGCCCCGCCACGGGGCGCCTCGGCCTTCGGCGCCCGGCGCAGGCCGAGGGCGACGGCCAGCGGGATCCGCTGGTACGGCCTGCCGCGGTAGGCTTCGGCTCTGACGACTTCCTTGACCGGCAGCGCGATCAGGACGACGGTCACGAGCGCCGCGCCCACGGCGAGGACGGAACGCGCGGAGGCCCGCATCGCGGTGAGGCCGTACAGCAACGCCACGACGCCGAAGGCGGCCGGGGCGACCCTGGCCAGGATCACCGGGACGCCGAGCCACGCGCCCAGATCGAGCAGCAGGAGCGCCCACACCGCCGCCCGATGCCGCCGGCCCTCGCCCAGGCGGAGCCTGCGCAGGAGCAGCATGCCGAGGACGCAGCCGATGACAGGGGCGAACGCGAGCTGGTGGACGATGTCCTCGAGGCCGGGCGGCATGACGACCACGGCGTGCAGCACCGAGACCGCGCTGCCGCCGGCGGACAGCCAGACAAAGGCGCTCCAGAGCGCCCGCGGGCTCCACTCGCGGGCCGGCGCCGCCGCACCGGAGCGCGCGGGCCACAGCAGGATGCCGAACGCCACCGAAAACCAGGCGACGCACACCGCCGTCGCATAGGCGACGCTGTACGCGCCCACGTACGCCTCCCGGTCGCTCAGATACACGACGAGCGGGATGCGGTAGAAGACGAGCGGCAGGAAGAAGAACAGCGTCACCGGCCCCAGCGCGTACAGGGCGAAGATGAGCCGCTGCGCGCCCACGCGGCGGGTCGCCCCGGGCCCCGCGCCGCCGCTCCGGGCCATCGGATTCGCCGCTCAGGACGCCGCTCGCGCCGCGCCGGCGGCTACAGGGGGCGGCTCGGCGCGTGGCCCGCCCCGCGCCGGCGGCACGGCGAGGAGGGCCAGCAGCAGCCACAGCGCCGCGCTCGTGCCGATCGAAAACAGCGTGTTGTCCGCGAGCTGGTCCACGAGGAGCCCGGCCCACAGCGCGGGCACGACCGCCCGGAAGGGATCGCTCTCCGCGGCCGCCCGGCACCTGCGCCACTCGCGCGCGGCCGCGACAGCAACCCAGACAGCCGCGAGCAGGCCGAGCAGGCCGGTCTCGACCGCGAGGTTGAGGGCGAGATCGAAGGCGAACGGCTCCGGGCTCGCCTGGGGCCGCTTCACCTGGTCGTAGGCCGTCCCGAACGTGCCGAACCCGCTTCCGAGCAGCGGCCGCGCGGCGACCATCCCGAGCGACGTGCGCCAGATGACGATGCGGTTCTGAGAGACGTCGGAGGCGGTGGTCCTCAGCCTCCCCATGAGCGGGGGCGCGAGAAACCCTGCGAGCACGAGCGCGGCGCCTCCCGCCGCGAGCACCACGGCCAACCGGACAGGACGCGTGCGCAGCTCCCGCCACGCGAGGTAGGCCGCGCCGGCGGCCCACCCGACGAGCGAGGCGCGCGACGCGGTGGCGACGAGCCCGCCGAGGCCGAGGAGGGCGCCCGCGAGCCAGCACCACCGCTCCCAGCCGCGCGCGCGAGATGCGAGGCCGAGCTGAAGGATGCCGGCCAGGACGAGCGTGGTCCCGAGCCCGTTCGGCCCGACGCCGCCCGGGATCTGCGAGCGCGCGTGCGTCAGGACACCGATCGCGAGCGCGGCCCCTGCGGCCGGGACCGCGCCCAGCGCCCAGGCGCGCAGGAGCACCGCCCGCGCCCCGGGGTCGTGCGCGAGCAGCCAGGCGAAGGATCCGAAGTACACGGCCCCGGAGATGACCAGCATCAGCGTGACCCCGGCGGCGAGCGGCCGGAACGGCGAGGCGAGCGCAGACGCGACCAGGACCGCCGCGAACGCGGCGAGCGGGAGGTCGAGCGCGCTGCGCCACCACGGGAACGAGCGCCGCGCGAGCAGGCTCCACAGCGCGCCGAAGAACAGGAGGCCGAAGCCGGCGGCCGCGTACCCCGCCGTGTACAGCGCCGCGGTCGCGGCCGCTGCCCACCGGAGGTAGACCACGAACCCCTGGGCGCGGGCGGCGGATGCGGCCGGGCGGGCGCCCGCTGGGCGGGCGGCCGGCGGGGATGCGACCTCGGCCGTCTCGTCGATCAGGAGCGCTGCCTCCCCTCGCCCCCGGCGGACGGCCTACGCGCGGGCTCGGCCGGCACCGGTCCCGATGCGCTGGCGGATCTCGCGCACGAGCTGCGCGCAGACCTCGTAGCGGCCGAACGACGGCATGAGGTAGGCGCCATCGATCCGGTCGAGGATCGCCACCAGCAGCTCGTGGGCGAGCCGGAGGCCCTCCTCCCGGCCGGAGGCGCCTGCGGCCTGCATCCGCTCGCGCACCCGCCGGGGGATCGTGATGCCGGGGACCTCGTTGTGCAGGAACTCCGCGTGGCGGAAGCTCTGGAGCGGCAGGATGCCGACGAGCACCGGCACCGGCAGCCGGCCGACCCGCCGCTCGAAGCGGTCGAGCACGTCGGGCTCGTAGACGGGCTGGGTCATGAAGAAGTCGACCCCCGCCTCGAGCTTGCGCTCGAGCTTGGGCAGCTCCCGGTCGAGCGTCTCCGGGTTCATGTCGAGCGCGCCGCCGATGAGGAACCGCGCGGGGTGCCCGATCGACTTCCCGGCGAGATCCAGGCCGTCGTTGAACCGCTTGATGATGCGCACGAGGCCGACGCTGTCCACGTCGTAGACCGCGGTGACGTTCGGGTAGTCCCCGCGGGGCGGCTCCCCGGTGAGCGCCAGGATGTTGCGCACGCCCATCGCGTGGGCGCCGATGAGATCCGCCTGCAGCCCCACGAGGTTGCGGTCACGCGTCGTGAAGTGGATGATCGTCTCGATCCCCACGTGCTGCTGGATCAGGTAGCACATCGCGAGCGCGCTCATCCGCACCCGGCCGATCGGGCTGTCGCCGACGTCGATCACGTCCGCGCCGGCGTCCCGGAGGAGGCGCGCGCCGTCGAGGTCCTTGGTCGCGTCGAGCCCCTTCGGGGGGTCCACCTCGACGCTGATCACGAACTGCCGCCGCAGCTTCTGGGCGAGCTGGCTCGGCTGGTCCACCGGGGGCGGCGGCTCCTCCCGCGAGGCCCGGAGCGTGATCGCCTCCGGGGCACGGGCGGCCACCGGGCGGAGGTCGGCGATCGCGCGCCCGATCGCCGCGATGTGCTCCGGCGTCGTCCCGCAGCACCCGCCGACGACGAGCGCGCCGCACTCGACCATCTTGCGCGCGTAGGTGGCCATGTGCTCGGGCGAGGAGAGGTAGATGTACCGCTCCTCGACGAGCGTCGGAAACCCGGCGTTGGGCTGCGCGGAGACCGGCACGTGCGCGCACGCCACCATCTGCTGGATGACCTCCAGCATCGGCACCGGGCCGACGCTGCAGTTGGCGCCGACGACGTCGACCCCCAGGGCCTCGAGCGCCGCCACGATCTCGGACGGGGTGTGGCCGTAGCGCGTGCGCCCGTCCTCGGTGAAGCTCATCTGCGCGATCACCGGCAGGTCGCAGCACTCCCGGGCCGCCCGGACCGCCTCCCCGAGCTCGGTGAGGTCGGCGAACGTCTCCAGGATCAGGACGTCCGCGCCGCCCTCGACGAGCGCGTCGATCTGGGAGCGGAACGCGGCCCGCGCCTCCGCGGGCGTGATCCGGCCGAACGGGGCGACGGGCCTGCCGAGGGGGCCGACGGAGCCGGCGATGAACACGGCCTGCCCGAAGATATCGCGGGCCTCCTTGGCGATCTTGGCGCCGTGCCAGTTGACGTCCCGTACCCGGTCGGCCAGGCCGTGCGCGCCGAGCTTGATCGGGTTGGCGCCGAAGGTGTTGGTCTCGATCATCTCGGCGCCCGCCCGCAGGTAGTCGAGGTGGACGCCCAGCACCACCTCGCGCTGCGTGAGGTTGAGCGCGTCGAAGCACTGATCGTACGGGATGCCGCGCGCGTAGAGCAGCGTCCCCATCGCGCCGTCGCAGAGGAGCGGGCCGCGCGCCAGGCGCGAGCGGAGCGGGTGCCCGATTGCGCTCATCGCGTGAACTGCAGCGGCGGGCCGCCGCAGTCGAGGCACGGCTGGGCGAAGTCGCGCTGGCTGCTGAGCACGAACCCCTCGGGCGTCTGCCGGAACGAGCGGATCTTGAACTGCACCGGCCACGTGCGGAAGTCCACGACGGGGTTCATCTGGCGCTCCAGGCGCTCCACCAGCACGTAGGGCATGGGCAGCGAGTTGACGAGCAGCGCCTGGATGTGGAAGAACACTTCCGGCCGGACTTGCGCAAGTCGCAGGAATTTGGGCCTGGGGGACGTAGAGTGGAAGCAACGCAGCAACCATTGCAGCTTCGACGGAGCAGGAGACGACGATGTGGCCGGTGGTGGGTATTCCGCCGATGTG
>Ga0209810_1004832_pt1 | contig 12646 bp, 18 predicted proteins | sample Coa_R1_7_FD_187159 | JGI IMG/M metagenome (GOLD analysis project Ga0209810, IMG submission 187159) | Surface soil microbial communities from Centralia Pennsylvania, which are recovering from an underground coalmine fire - Coalmine... | ecosystem: Environmental > Terrestrial > Soil > Unclassified...
AGATCACGAGCTGGCGCGAAGCAGACGATCGCGCGTGCGCGCAGCTCGACGTCGTCGACGCGGTGCGTGACGCGACGGGCGCGGTGTCGCTGGGCGCGCTCGTCACGCTGGCGGACGTCGCGTGCGCGCGGGTGACGCTCGCGGCGGTCGCGCCCGACTGGACCGCGACGATCGATCTCACGGTGACGAGCGCGGCACGCCTGTCCGACGGCGTCGTGCGCGCGGACGCGCACGTGACGCGGGTCGGGTCGAACATCGTCGGGGTCGACGTCGATCTGGGCGCCGCGGGTGCCGCGACCGCGTCTTTCGCGCGAATCCCGCGCGAGGCGTCGCTCGTCGCCGCGAACGCCCTCCCCGAGGTCGGCGCGAGGTCGGGGCTCGAACGGACGGGACCGCCGCTCACGGTCCCGGTGGCGCAGCGGATGGGTCTGCGGCTCGAACGCGGAACTGCGGAGCTCGAACGGAGCGACTACGTCGGGAACAGCTTCGGGACCATCAACGGCGGCGTGCTCGGGTTCGTCGTCGCCGGTGCCGCCGAGTCCGCGACCGCGCGCACGGCGACCGACGTGACGCTGCGGTACCTGGATCAGACGAAGGTCGGTCCGGCCCGTGCGACGACGACGATCCTTCGCGAGCGCGCCGACCACGCCGTCGTCGACGTGACCGTGCGTGACGCGGGCGCGAGCGGGCTGCTGCTCGCCCGCGCCGTCGTCACCGTCACGTGACGAGTGCCCGCCGCTCACCGGCCGGTCCATCGCGGCTCGCGACGCTCGAAGAACGCGGCGATCCCTTCGCGCACGTCATCCGTCGCGAGCAGTCGAGCGTGCGCGGCGTGGCTCCTCGCCCAGCTCTCCGACTCGTCGCCCGCGACCTCGGCGTTGGCGAGCGCCAGCGCCTCGCGCACCGCGCGCGGCGCGTTCTCGCAGATGCGCGCCGCGAGCCGGAGCGCGCCGTCGAGCGCACCACCCGGCTCGGTCAGCACGTTCACGAAGCCCAGCCGCTCCGCTCGCTCCGCACCCAGCCGGTCCCCCGTGAGCAGCATCTCCCGCGCCACGTTGACCGGGAGCGCGCGCGTGATGCGGAACGCGCCGCCGAAGTCGGGCATCAGCCCGCGTGCGACCTCGGGCAGCCCGAACGCGGCGTCGCGCGCTGCGACGACGAGGTCGCAGCACAGGACCAGCTCGACGCCGCCGCCGAGCGCGACGCCTTCGACCGCCGCGATGAGCGGCTTCGTACGCCGTCGCTCGATGAGCCCGACGAGCCCGCCCCGCTCGGTCGGCTCCCCGGGGCCGACGGCGAGGTCGGCACCCGCCGAGAAGACGCGTGTCCCACCGGTGAGGATCCCGCACCACAGCTCGTCGTCGTCCTCGAGCTCGTTCATCGCCGCGTCGATCCCCGCGGTGATGCTCGCGTCCATCGCGTTGCGCTTGTGCTCGCGCGCCATGCGGACGACGAGCGTCCGCCCCTCCCTGCTCGTCTCGACGGTCATCCGGTCCAGTATCCAACGTTCGTGACCGCCTCGTCGCGAGCGGAACGCTTGACCCTCCCCCTGCGGAAGCCGCGATCCTCGCGCCATGAGCGCGCTGTTGAGCATCGGCGAGTTCTCGCGCGTCACCCACCTGAGCGTGAAAGCGTTGCGCCACTACCACGACGTCGGTCTCCTCGAGCCGGTCGAGATCGACCGCGCGAGCGGGTACCGCTTCTACGCGACGTCGCAGGTACCGGCCGCGCACGTGATCCGCCGGTTGCGCGACCTCGACATGCCGCTCGACGAGGTCCGAGCGGTGCTGACGGCCTCCGACGTCGCCTCCCGCGATCGGGTGATCGCCGCGCATCTCCAGCGGATGGAGCAGCAGCTGGCGCACACGCAGGCGACCGTCGCGTCGCTCCGCGGGCTGCTCGCGGGCACGGGCGCCGCGATCCCCGTCGAGTATCGGACCGTCGACCGGGTGCGGGCCTTCGCGATCGGCGAGCGCGTCGCGTGGGACGACACCGAAGCGTGGTTGGACGGCGCCTTCGACGAGCTCCGCCGCGCGCTCGACAGCGCCGGCGCGGCTCGAGCCGGGCCCGATGCCGCGCTCTACTCGACCGGCTACTTCGAGGCCCACGTCGGCGAAGTCGTCGCGTACGTCGCGACCCGCGACACGCGGCAGCCGACGTCCGGCCGCGTCCAGGTCGTGGAGATCCCGGCCGCGCTCCTCGCCGTCACGGTCCACACCGGTCCGTTCGACGACCTCGACGAGACGTACGGCGCGCTCGGCACCTTCGTGACCGAGCGGGCGATCGGCGCGGACGGTCCTGTGCGCGAGCACTACCTCGCCGACGACGGCACGGAGGTGTGCTGGCCGATCTCGCACGTGCCGTCTTGACTCTCCCCTCGCGGGAGGCCGCATCCTCGTCGCAGCATCGGCGACGGCGAACGGAGGAACGACATGGCCTCGATCCGCAAGGAGATCACGCTCGACGCCCGTCCCGACGACGTGTGGGACGCGTTGCGTGACTTCGGCGCGCTGCACGAACGCCTCGTCCCGGGATTCGTGGTCGACGCCCGTGTCGACGGCGACACCCGCGTCATCACGTTCTTCAACGGTGCGGTCGCGCGCGAGCGACTCGTCGGGATCGACGACAGCGCGCGCCGCCTGGCGTACGCGGTCGTCGAGAGTGGCCTCGGCTTCACGCACCACAGCGCGGCTGCGCAGGTGCTGTCCGACGGCGACGGCAGCCGCTTCGTGTGGATCTCCGACCTGCTCCCCGACGAGCGCGCGCCTCAGGTCGACGCGCTGATGGAACGTGGCATCGCCGCGGTGCGCGACGCGTTGGACGGTGCACGAACGTGAACAGGCGCTGCGAGATCGTTAGCGTCGGTGGACGTGAGCGGGTTCAACGGCTGGCCGCCCGAGGCGCTCGAGTTCTACGTGGGGCTCGAGGCCGACAACTCGAAGTCGTACTGGCACGCGCATCGCGACACGTACGAGCGCGCCGTGAGGGAGCCGTTCCTGCGTCTCGGCGACGAGGTGGCGAAGGAGTTCGGTCCGCTCCACGTCTTCCGCCCGTACCGCGACGTCCGCTTCTCGCGCGACAAGAGCCCGTACAAGACCGCGGCCGCAGCAGTCACGGAAGGTCCCGGCGGTTGCGGGTTCTACGTGCAGCTGTCCGCCGAGGGGCTGCTCGTCGCGTCGGGCTACTACGTCCTCGCGGCCGACCAGCTCGAACGATGGCGCGCGGCCGTCGCCGACCCGAAGCGCGGTCCGCGCATCGCGAGCGAGGTCGACCGGCTGCGGGCGTCCGGCTACGACATCGCCGCGCACGAGTCGCTCAAGTCCGCGCCGCGCGGGTATCCCAAGGACCATCCGCGCATCGAGCTGCTGCGCAACAAGGGCCTCACGGTCGGCCGGTCCTTCACGCCGGCGCGCTGGCTCCACACGCGCGCCGCGTACGACCGCATCGTCCGCGTCTGGCGCGACGCCGCACCCGTCAACCGATGGCTCGACCGTCACGTCGGCCCCAGCACGATCGCCCCGCGGGAACCGACGTAGCACTGCGTCCTACGCTGTCGACCTCACGCACACGCTGGGAGGGCACGCGATGCTGACGAAGGGCTTCAACCACGTCGCGACCCTGACGCGTGACACTGACCGGCTCGTCGCGTTCTACGAGGACGTGTTCGACGCCCAGGTCGACGGCCAGATGCAGGAGTCGCCCGGGGTCCGGCTCACGTTCGTGCGCGTCGGGCCCGAGGCCGAGCTCAACGTGTTCGAGATCGAGGGCAACACCGAAGCGGACCGTCAGAAACCGATGTTCGGACGCGGTCGCATCGACCATCTCGCGTTGCAGGCCGCGTCGCTCGAGGCGTTCGAGACGATCCGCGACCGCCTCATGGAACGCGGCGCCGCGGACAGCTTCGTCACCGACTTCGGCCCGATCCTCAGCGTCTTCTTCCGCGACCCGGACGGGCTGGAAGGCGAGGTCTGCGTCGCCAACCCGGACGCGCGGCCGGGCGTCTCGAACCCGCCCGGCACACCGGCGGCGCGTTACGTGTCCTGACCGCGCGGACGCGTCGCGGGTGCTCGTCGCCCGGATTGGTGTCAGCATGTGACGCGCGTCCGACGCGAGCAACCGCGCGGTACCGGGGGGTGGGCCATGAGGTGTCGAACGGTGGTCCGGTGTGCCGTGGTCGCGACGACCGCGATGCTCGCCGCCGCGTGCAGCAACTCCAGCTCCGGCAAGGCGAAGCAGGCGTCGACGACCACGACGACGGCGGGCACCACCGCGGCGGCCGGGAAGTACCCGGCAGTGAACCAACCGGGCGTGACATCGACCGAGATCCGGGTCAGCGGCGTCGCGTCGACGACGAACCCGACCGCGGTGTTGTACGGCACGGCGTTCGACGGCGTGCAGGCGTACTTCGACATGGTCAACAGCGAAGGCGGGATCTACGGACGCCGCCTGGTGCTCGCGAACCGCCACGACGACCAGACCGTCGACGACCGACGCGAGGTCGAGGCGATCCTCGACCAGGATCACCCGTTCGCGGTCCTGCCCGTCTCCGTGGTCCTGTTCACGGGCTCCGACCTGCTCGCCAAGGCCGGGATCCCGACGTTCGGCTGGAACATCCAGGACGACTGGACCGGCCCGCAGAACTTCTTCGCGCAGACCGGCGCGTTGTGCAACGGCAGCGCCTGTCCGAACCCGACGCTGCCGTGGGTCGCGCACAAGCTCGGCAAGAAGCGCATCGCGGTCCTCGCGTACACGGTGGCGCAGTCGGCGAACTGTCTCGACATGATCGAGGCGAGCTTCGCGAAGTACCCGAGCGCCAAGATCGTGTTCGCGGACAAGTCGCTCGCGTTCGGCGTGACGGACCTCAGCTCCGACGTCAAGAAGATGGGCGACGCGAAGGTCGACCTCGTGACCACCTGCATGGACGCGAACGGTGTGCTCACGCTCGCTCGCGAGATGCGCCAGCAGGGTGTGAACGCGCTGCAGTACTTCCCGGACGCGTACGACCACGAGTTCATGGCGAAGAACGGCGGGTTCTTCGAAGGGTCGATCGTCGGCGTGCAGGAGGCACCGCTCGAGACGAAGCCGTCGTTCCCGGCTCTCGACGACTTCCAGAAGTGGATGGACAAGGCCGGGTACCGCAAGACGGAGAACGCGGAGGTCGGCTGGGTGAACGCGGCGCAGTTCGTCGCCGGGCTCCGGGCCGCGGGACCGAACTTCACCCAGCAGAAGGTCGTCGACGCGATCAACCATGCGCCTCCGTTCGACGCGGGCGGATTGATCGCGCCGCTCACCTGGCCGCGTGCGCACACCGACAAGTACGGAGGCCTCCGCTGCACCGCGTTCGTGAAGGTGCACGACTCCAAGTTCGTCCCGGTGTTCTCACCGGCCGGGAAGCCCTTCACCTGCCTCGCGCCGAACCTCACCGACGTCACGACCGCGCAGCCGACCTACCTCAGGTAGCGCGGAGCCGACCCCCGACGAGCTCGCGAGTCACCCGTCGGTGTCGGGGACCGCAGCCGCAGCCGCGCGCGCCGGTCCCGGTGTGCCGGTCAGGGTGGTCGCCGGGTGGACGGGCAGGATCACGGGCTTCCGGGGCGCCTGGTCGAAGTCGAAGTCCTGCACGAGGTTGCCCAGGATCTTCTCGTTCTCGCGGACGACCGGGCGCGGGTCGGGCCGGCCGTCCGACGCCGGGTCGATCCGCTGACCGTTCAGGAAGTCGTCCTCGATGAACTTGTCGTACGCGTCGAAGCTCAACGTCTGGTGGTCGACGTAGCCGGTCTTCGCGTAGGGGCTGATGACGATCCCCGGGACGCGCAGCCCGTAGCCGAGCTGATCGACGGTCGGTGGGACGACGTGATCGTAGAAGCCGCCCCAGTCGTCCCATGCGAGGAAGATCGCGGTCGAGCTCCAGTCGGGGCTGCTCATCACCGCGTTGACGAGGCTCGTGACGTAGCTCTGTCCGTAGCTGACGGGGCTGGGCGGATGTTCGCTCACCACGTTCGACGGCACGACCCACGACACCGCGGGCAAGGTCCCCTGCTTGGCTGCCGCGTAGAACTTCGTCGCGTCCTGAATGTTGCCCAGCTGTCCGTCGCTCTTGACCGTGTCGAACCACGGCAGGGGGTTCCAGATCCCCGGGGTGCTCGCGCTCTGCGCGACCGGCGCGCAGGTCATGGCCGCGTCGTTCTCGCAGTCGGGCTCGGTCCCGCTGACGATGTAGTAGCCCCAGCTGACGTGGTCCTTGTAGAGCAGGTACGTGAGGTCCGTCCACGCGTAGATCGGCTGGTGTCCGGGGTTGCTCTTGTTCTTCTTCAGCCGCTTCGGACCGACCTCACCGCCGTAGACCGGAGGCGCCGCTTGCGGCTTCGCCGGCGGGTTGCTGGCGGTGCCGTTCACGCAGCTCGACGGGTTGTCCTCCTTGGTGCAGTACGCGGCCCATTCCGACACCAGGAACAGGTGTGCAGGGAGGCTCCACGAGGCATTCGGCTCGAACATGTGGTCCTGGAGCACGAAGTCCTTCGCGTACGTCCAGTAGTTCGGGATGTCGGACTGGGTGTGGTATCCCATCACGTCGGGCGTCGTGGAGTTCGTGCACGCGGGGTCGGTCGGATCCGCGCAGGCCTTCCTGCCCGCCTCGGCCTGGCCGACGAAGCCGTCCATCTTCCCGCCGTTCACGTCACTCGACGCGTTCGCATAGTTGTGCGGCCCGCCCCCGTTGACGTCCGCGTGATCGACGTACGGAGCGACACAGGTGCCCTTCGCGGGATCGGGGACGCACACCGTCGGCTTCCCGTCCTTCGTCGGGATGCCGTCGGCACCCGGGAAGGTGCCGAAGTACGTGTCGAACGAGCGGTTCTCCTGCATGATCACGACGACGTGTTCGATCTTGTGGATCCCGGTCGGGACGACGTAGCTGCCCGTCGGGCCACCCGAGACCGTCCCCGAGCTCTTGCGCGCCGGCGGCGATCCCTTCCCCTTGGACGAGCCACTGCACGAGCCGGCGACGAGCGCGACCGCGAGGACGACGGCGACCGTCTTCGCTCTCGTGACGGCGTGCGACTGCAGGCGCATCAGGTTCCCTTCGCTCACCGCGCGCGCTCGGTCTGCAGCCGGCGCCACACCGCATGCGCGCATGGACGGAGTATCCGCGCCGTCGGGTAAGGTGTCAACCTTGGTTAACACTCGGCTGGTGCCGACATCATGAAGGCTTCACAATCCAGAGCGCGATCGGTCGCGCCTACGACGGATCGGGTGAACCTCGGACGGGCGTTGCAGCGCGCCTGGGTCGGCTACCAGCAGCAGCTCGATGCCGCGCTCGCAGCCGCGGGGTTCACCGATCGCCAGTTCCCCGACGGCCGCGTGCTGCGCATGTGCCGCGACAACCCGACGACGATCTCGCAGATCGGGCGGGAGCTCGGGATCACGCGGCAGGGTGCACACAAGATCGTCGTGAGCCTGCGCGCACGCCGGTACGTCAAGGTCCGGACCTCGCCCACCAACCGCAGCGAGAAGATCGTCGAGCTGACGCCGCGGGCGCACGAGTACCTCGCGACACGCCGGAAGGCGGCGAGAGCGATCGAACGACGACTGCGCACCGAGCTCGGCGACGACGCGTTCGAAGCGCTCGCGCGGCTGTTCGACGCGCTCGGCGGCGAGGATCAGCCACGGATGCGCGACTACCTCCGCAGCCGGGCACTCCCGGAGCCGTAGCCGTCGTGCCGGCGCGATCGATCCGCGCATTGCGTGCACGCGATGCCCGGAGCAGGAGTCGAACCTGCACGCAACCGAACGTCGCAACGTGGGGTCGCGACCCGGGGAAGACGCCGCCGCGGCACAAGCGCGGCCATCGCCGATTCGACTACCGGCGGGGCTGGTCGCGGGTGAACTGGCGGAACGGATCGAGTGGTGGCGGGGCGTTCCGCGCCCGGTACGCGGCGCGGCTCGCGGCTCGTGCCGAACGGATACCGCTCCACACCTCAGCGGCCTCGACAGCGATCTGTTGCAGGCGCGCGGAACGCTTCGCGTCGACCACGCCGGTCGCCGTGATCGCGCGCAGCTTCGTCTCCTCGTGTCGCAGCTTCGCAAGTCGTTCGAAGAGCTGGGTCTCGGATGCGATCGGCGTGCCGCGATGTGGATCCACGCTCGGACGGTACTCCTCCGTGCGCGAATCCGGGCGTCATCGATACGTGGAGCGGCTACGGTCGAGCGCGAACGTCATGCGATGCGTTCCCTCCGCTCCCGTCCGTCGGACCGGTCGTCGTGGTTCGTGGCGGACCGAGGAGTGACGGAGATGTCGCCTTCCGATGCCGAGACGTCATGGGGCTACCTGCGCGACGACGTCATGGCGGACCCCGAGTCGCGGGCCGCGGTCGTCGAGCAGCGTCGTCTCTATCTGACCGCGCAGGTGAAGAAGCGGGGTCTGCAGCCCGTGCAGACGGTCGTCGTGACGCGTCTCGCGTCGGGCGACGCACCGCCGGGCTGCGCGAGGTACTCGTTCGTGCTCGAGGCACGAGACCCGATCGGCTGACGTCTGCGATGGCGCGCTGATACTCGCCGCCCCGTCAGTCGCTCCCGCGGCGCTCCGGTCATCCGGATGCGCGGGAGCGTGCGCGGTGCCACAGCGGACGGTACCCGCGACCACGGCGCTCCCGGATGCGGCTGCTACCGTCGAGAGGTCGATGCGCCGGCCGCGCTGGCGAGACCGGTCTTCGACATCCCTGCGGGTCTCCCGCGCCGACGCTGCCGGGGACGACGACTGCGCGACTCCCCGGAGGAAGCTCGTGAGCGAATCGACGCGCATGCCCGACACGAAATTGCTCGCGACCAATCGTCCGGCGCTCGGCGGGATCGGGACGGCGGCGGAGCAACCGGGCACACGACACCCCCACGACGTCGCGACGCCGACCCCACTCGTCGAGCGGGCCTTCGCGTTCGTCGACCTCTGTGGCTTCACGACGTTCCTCACGTCGGAGGGCGAGCACGCAGCGATCGAATCCCTGCGGCGATTCCGCGTCGCGGCACGCGACATCGCCACGCGGCGAGGAGTTCAGGTCACGAAGTGGTTGGGCGACGGCGCGATGCTCACCGCGCACGAGGTCGGTCCCGCGATCGCCACCGCAGCGGAGCTCGTCGCACGCGGTCGTGACGACGTGTTGCCGTTACGAGGCGGGGTCGCGCATGGCGCGGTGTTGCTGTTCGACGGCGACGACTACATCGGACGCCCGACGAACCTCGCCTCCCGCTTGTGCGACGCGGCACGACCGGGTGAGCTCCTCGCCGTGGGGTATCCCGCGGACGCCTTGCCGCGCTGGATCGAGGTGACCCAGACGCGCGACCTCACGCTGCGCAGCATCGGCGTGATCCGCGACGTCCAGCACCTCGCCGTCGCGACGGACGTCCCCCGCACGTCCCTGGTCATGCGCCCGGCCGACGGGGAGGAGCTCGTCCCCTGAACGCGCGAGTGCGAGCGGGCCGCCGCCGCGACGAGTTCGGATACCATGACCCAGACCTCGTGATCGCGCCCCTGGACCCCGGACGCCGTGGACAGAAGGGCGCCTCACATGTCGACTGCCACTGCGGACCGGACGGGTCCGTCTGCTTCGATCCCGCCGACTCCGCAGCCGAGTGAACCGCCGAGCCGGAGCGCGCTGGTCGTGTCGCGCACGATCACCGGGATCCTCGTCGGCGGTCCGGTCGTCGCGATCGGCGCCGCGGTGTTGCTCTGGTCCGGTCACGGCGTCGAGGTACGGACGCTCGTGCTGGCGCTCGCCTTCTACGTCGTGACGGCGTTCGGTGTGACCGTCGGGTTCCATCGTCTCTTCACGCACCGCAGCTTCACGGCGAACCGACCGCTCAGGATCGCCCTCGCGGTCGCGGGCTCGATGGCGGTCGAAGGCGCACCCATCGGCTGGGTGGCGAACCACCGTCGACACCACGTGTACAGCGACCGCCCGGGCGACCCGCACTCGCCGCACGGCTTCGGTGCCGACGTGCGCGGTCAGCTCCTCGGGCTGTTCCACGCGCATTGCGGCTGGCTGTTCACGCCGGACACGACGCCGACCCGTCGGTTCGCGCCCGACTTGTTGCGCGACCGTGACCTCGTCACGGTGAACCGTCTCTTTCCGCTGCTCGCAGTCGTCTCTTTGGTCGCCCCGTTCGGGTTGGGTTGGCTCCTTTCCGGCACGCTTGCCGGTGCGCTCTCCGCGCTCGTGTGGGCAGGCGTGCTGCGCATGGCGGCGCTGCACCACGTCACCTGGAGCGTCAACTCGCTGTGCCACGCGTTCGGCAAGCGGCCGTTCACGACGAAGGACCGCAGCACGAACCTTGCCGCGCTCGCGGTGGTGTCACTCGGCGACAGCTGGCACAACTTCCACCACGCCCATCCCGACGCTGCCCGTCACGGCGTGCTCCGTCACCAGATCGACCCGTCCGCCGCGCTCATCCGCATCTTCGAACGTTCGGGCTGTGCAACGAACGTCCGTTGGTACGAACGCGACAGGAGTGGACGTCTCGCGATCCCGGCATGACGCACGCGTCACCAACCCGAGGGTGTACGGTTGGTTCGGCGCCTTTCCTCGGCGTCCTTCCCGCTCCCGTCCGTCGGACCGGTCGTCGTCTTCCTGGCGGAACGAGGAGCATCATGGTGTCACCCGACTACCTGCAAACCGAATGGCGACCACCCGTCACGCGCGTCGTAAGACCTACCGGCGCGCTCACCGCGACGACGACCCCGGGGCTGCGCCGCTGGGTCGCAACGCAGCTCTCCGAAGGCGCGCGTCGCATCGTCGTCGACCTGTCGCGGGTGACCTCCTGCGACGACTCGGCGGTGTCCGGGCTCCTCATCTGCGAGCGGGCTGCGCGTGCAGCACACGCCGTGCTGGTCGTGACCGTGGATGGACGCGACGAGAGGAACCGGCATGGACGAGCCTCGAACGGTTCGTCACGCCGCCACCCGTCCGGGTGAGCACGTCATCTGCCCGGTCGGCGAGCTGACCGCCGACACCGCGCCCGCCTTTCGCACGTCGATCACCCATGTCCTGTTGGAAGGGACGCGCCGGATCGTCCTCGACCTGTCGTCGACCAGCCGGATCGACCGCGCCGGGCGTGACGCGCTCGTCCGCTGCGCACGTGCCGTCCGCGCGAGCCACGCGACGCTGATCCTCCGAGCCGCCCCCGACCACGTCCAGGAGCTCTTCCGGCGTTCCGACGCGCAGAGCGACGCTCAGGAGCGCCTCGACGTCGAGCTCATGACCGATACCGACGAGGTCGCGCTCCAGCGCGACAGACTCGAGACCGACACCGGCGGATGCGTGTGCGGGACCTTCATGGAGCGGACGACCACCGGCCATCCGCTCGTCTGCGTGCTGCCGCTCGCCCATGCGGGCGACCATCGCTGGCGGTGACGCGCCCGGCGCCTGCGCAACGTAAGCATTCTGATTCTAGATATAGAGTGCTACCATCGTCGAGGTGGGGTCGGAGTGGAGCTTCCTGACGAATCACGCGCGCGTGTTGCTGTGCATCGCGCACGACCCCGGCATTCGTCTCCGCGAGCTCGCGGCGACGCTCGGGATCACGGAGCGGAGCGCGTACAGCATCGTCACCGACCTCGCCGCCGCCGGCTACGTCGTGAAGGAGCGCGACGGTCGACGCAATCGGTACCGCGTGCGACATGACCTCCCGCTTCGCGAACCGGTCGTTCGGGAACGCACCATCGGCGAGCTCCTCGAACTGCTCGTCGAGACGAGACCTGGCGTACGGCGCAGGACGCGCAGCCGGGCCGGCACGGTGACACCGAAGCGGGCCTCGACACGCGGCCGCACACGAAGAACGGACGAGTCATGAAGGAACGCTGGCACTGCAAACCGGGTGGGAACGTCTGGCACTCCACGAGCCGATGCTCGCAATGGCCGCGGCTCGACTACTGGTCACGCAACCGGATGCCTGCGGGCGGCGAGCTCTGCGCCGAGTGCGCCGAGCTCCAACGCATCCGCGAGCTCCGTGCGTCTGCGTCGATCTCGTGAGCGCGGTGTTCGGGTCGGGGCTGTCCGTCGGCGCCGAGGTCGACGTCCGCGACCGCTTCCGCGAACAGTGGAGTCGCGGCTACGAGATCGCCGGGACGACCACCACCGGCTATCTCGTCCGCCGTCACTCCGATGGTTATGTCCTCCCCGTCGAGTTCGCCCCGCGCGACATCTCCCCCGCGCGGTGATGAGTCGGTCCCGATGAGCGCACGATGGCTCGGTCGGCTCGGGGCAGGCTCGATCGAGCGCCTCCGCGCACGCGAGCTCCTGCCGGGCGACACGGTGTGTCCGGCACGCGGGCGGAACCGCGAACGCGTCGTCGACGTCGCGCGCGACGACAGCAGCCGAACCGTCGACCTGCGCTTCGAATCGGGCGGAACGGCAACGTACGGATACGACACGGACGTGGGCGTGGAACGTCGCTGACGGCTCGCACGTCGCATCGGGACAGGACGAGCGCATGTTGACGTGGGAGTACATGATCGTCGCGTTGCCGCAGCTGCAGGCGCCGACACCGATGCCCGCCCAATCGGCAGCTGTCGTGGCGCTCAATCGTGAGGGCAGTCAGGGCTGGGAGGCCATCGGGATGACCGCCCTGCCCGACGGGGCCCTTGCGGTGCTCATGA
>Ga0209810_1004843_pt1 | contig 12620 bp, 11 predicted proteins | sample Coa_R1_7_FD_187159 | JGI IMG/M metagenome (GOLD analysis project Ga0209810, IMG submission 187159) | Surface soil microbial communities from Centralia Pennsylvania, which are recovering from an underground coalmine fire - Coalmine... | ecosystem: Environmental > Terrestrial > Soil > Unclassified...
GGAAACTGTTTCTCTATGAAGGAGGGCCGGGCGTCAAGCGCGGTCAGGGTGGGTGGTGTCTGGTGGCTTGAGCGGCGCTCATTTCTCTATTGCTCCCTGTGTTCGGGGGGAGTAGGTGATGGGGTGTCCGCTTCCGGTGGCGCAATTCGTAGAGGACCGTCTAGGCGGTCAGAAACAGTGAGGCGCCTGCCGGAGCGAAGGGCTGGTTGCGGGTGAGCATCTGCCAGATCGCCTCGCAGAGGCGACGGGCGAGGTCGACCTGGGCGACGCGGGGGCCGCGTTGGCGGCCGAGTCGTTGCTTGGTTCGCTGGTAGCGGGCGGCGTAGTAGGGGTGCCGACAGGCGTGAAGTGACGCTTCGAGCAGCGCCCAGCGCAGGTAGCGGGGGCCGTGCTTGCTCAATCGGCCGCGCCGGTCGCGCTCCCCGGACTGGTAGACGCGCGGGCAGAGGCCGCTATAGCCGGCGAGTTTGACCGGGCTGGGGAAGCGGCGGATGTCGCCGATCTCGGCCGCGATCGTGTAGCCGAGCACCCAGCCGATCCCGGGCACCGTCTGCAGCAGCGGCAGATAGGGATGATCGGCGCCGAGCCGGCGCAGCTCGCTCTCGATGCCGCTGATCTCGCGTTCGAGCTCGTCGAGCAGACGCAGGCTGGCTGCGACCGTGTCCTGCCACGGCTGCGGCAGCTCAAGCCGCTGCAAGAGCGCGCGGCCGCCGGCGCCGAACAGGTCGCTGAGGCCGTGTCCGCGGCCGTGCTGGAAGCAGACCTGGTGGATCCGGTTCTTCAAGGCGGTGCGGTGTTTGACGAGATGAAGGCGGAAGCGGGCCCGCTCACGCTCGCCCCGCACCGCCGGGTCGGGTAGCCAGATCTCCGGCACGAGGTCAAGCCGGGCCAGCTCGGCGAGCACCCGACAGTCGATGCGATCGGTCTTGCACGCCAACGGCGCGATCCCGCGCGCCTTCGCCGCGTCCGCGATGCGAACATCCCAACCCACAAGCTCGAGCTGGTCATGCACGAAGCGGGCGCCGGTCATCGACTCGATCACCGCCACCACCGGCCGACCCGCAACCCGCCGCGGCAGCAACGCCAAACCATCGCGATCGGGCGGCACCGCCCCGGCCGCAACCTCGACACCGCCGGCATCGAGTGCCAGCCAGTCAAGCCGCTTGCGAGACAGATCCAATCCAACGTACAACATGCAACGGGCCTCCCTTCGTCTCTCGAGGACGCGCGGAGTTTCCCTCCGCGGGAGGCCCTCCTTCATCACCATTCGTGACTCCGTCACGAAACAGTTTCGATGCCTGCGACCTCGCGGGTTTCGAGCCCCGCCGCCTCGCGGAGCGCGTCCGCCTTGTCGGTGCGCTCCCAGGTGAAGTCGTGGTCGTCGCGGCCGAAGTGGCCGTAGGCGGCTGTCTTGCTGTAGATCGGCCGGCGCAGGTCGAGGTCGCGCAGGATCGCCGCGGGCCGCAGGTCGAAGTGCTCCCGCACGAGCTCCTCGATCCGCGCGACCGGGAGGCGCTCCGTGCCGAAGCAGTCGACGAGGATCGAGAACGGGTGGGCGACGCCGATCGCGTAGGCCACCTGGATCTGGCAACGGTCGGCCAGTCCCGCGGCGACGACGTTCTTCGCGACGTAACGCGCCGCGTACGCGGCCGAGCGGTCGACCTTGGTGGGATCCTTGCCGGAGAACGCGCCGCCGCCGTGCGGTGCCGCGCCGCCGTAGGTGTCGACGATGATCTTGCGTCCCGTCAGACCGGTGTCGCCCATCGGCCCGCCGATCACGAACTTGCCGGTCGGGTTGACGTAGACGAAGTCCTTCTGCCCCCAGCGCCCGTCGTCGACGAGCTCGGGCGGCAGGATTGGCCGCAGCACGTGCTCGATCACGTCGGGCTTGATCATCGTGTCGGCGTCGAGACCCTCACGGTGCTGAGTCGAGACGAGCACGCGCTCCACCGCCACCGGCCGCTGCCGCCCGCGCGCGTCGACCTCGTACCGCACCGACACCTGCGCCTTCCCGTCCGGCCGGAGGTACGGCAGCACGTCCGCCTTCCGCACCTCCGACAGCCGCTTGCACACCTTGTGGGCGAGCATGATCGGCAGCGGCATCAGCTCGGGCGTCTCGTTCGATGCGTAGCCGAACATCATCCCCTGGTCGCCCGCGCCGACGCGGTCGAGCGGGTCGTCGTCACCCGGGTCGTGCTGGATCTCGTACGCGGCGTCGACGCCCCGCGCGATGTCGGGCGACTGCTCGTCGAGCGCGACGATCACCCCGCACGTCTCGGCGTCGAAGCCGTACTTGGCGCGCGTGTAGCCGATCGACGCGATCCGGTCGCGCACGAGCCGGGGGATGTCGACGTAGATCGAGGTCGTCAGCTCGCCGGCGACGACGACGAGCCCGGTCGTGATCAGCGTCTCGCAGGCGACGCGGCTCTCCGGATCCTCGGCGAGGACCGCGTCGAGGACGGCGTCGGAGACCTGGTCCGCGACCTTGTCGGGGTGCCCTTCGGTCACCGACTCCGACGTGAACAGGAACGACCGCGCGCCCACTGGCGCGCCACGATAGCCGAGGGCGCCGACGCCGCTGCGAGTCACCGTCACAGGACTACGACCGGGAACGGCCGTTCTCAGCCCGCCCTCGGGCGTCGCGTGGCGCTGCGGCAGTATCTGCGGCGGCTCGCCTCAGGAGCGTCGCGTGGCGACGCGTAGGCGATTCCCGTCAGGATCGACGAGGTTGCACTGCCGGCCCGCAAGTCCGTCTTCATCGACCGGGATTCCGAACTCTGCCGAGACGGCGTCGATGTCGTTGACGTAGAGATGGATCAAGGTGTCTGGTCGAGCGTCGCCCGTGTGCTCCGACAGGTAGAGCCGGACGTCGCCGCGCACGACTGAGACAAACCACGGAAAGCCAGGCTCGAACTGATGCTCCCACTCCTGGGCGAAGCCGAGGCGCTCGTACCACTTGACGGCGCGCGCCGCGTCCTCGACATGAAGAACCGGCACGACCTCCTCGGCCACGGGCGGACCTTAACGGCGGAGCCGGGGCGGGCTGAGAGTCGCGATTCGTGCCGGCACGCCGGAACCAACGGCCGGTTCGGCGAGCTACGAACTCCGACCAAGGGAACCGACCGGATGCGCCAGTGGCGTGAAACGCGACAGCGACCGGACGGTGTCGGACACCTGACGGCGCCGACGCGCCGCTATTCGTCCGTCGGCCGGCGGCCCATCAGCGAGCCGAGCAGGTCGTGCAGCGACATCCCCTCGAGCACCGCGCAGACACCCTCGGTGATCGGCAGCTCGATCCCGAGCCGGTGCGAGAGGTCGCGCAGGACGGGCGCGGTCGTCAGCCCCTCCACGACCTGTCCGATCGCCGCGCGCGCAGCGTCGGCGCTCGCGCCGCGCGCGATCAGCTCGCCCGCGCGGCGGTTGCGCGCGGAGGGGTGCCAGCAGCTCGCGATCAGGTCGCCCATCCCCGCGAGCCCGGCGAACGTCTCCGGCTCCGCGCCGCACGCCTCGCCCAGCCGCGCCATCTCGACGAGGCCGCGCGTGATCAGCGCCGCCTTCGCGTTGTCGCCGAGCCCGAGCCCGTCCACGCCGCCGGCCGAGAGGGCGATCACGTTCTTCGAGGCGCCGCAGAGCTCGACGCCGATCAGGTCGGTGTTGACGTAGACGCGGAACTGCGGCGAGTTGAGCGCCTCCTGCAGGCGGCGCGCCAGCGCCTCGTCCTCGCTCGCGACGACCGTGGCGCCCGGTAGCCCGGCGGCGACCTCCTCCGCCATGTTCGGCCCGGAGAGGACGGCGACGGGCCGGTCGCGGACGAGCGTCGAGAGGCGGTCGCCCGTCGCCGGATCGAGCCCCTTCGAGAGGCTCAGGACCGGCGCGTCGCCGCGCACGTGCCCGAGCGCCTCGCGGAAGGAGCGGCTCGGGACGGCGAGCGCCACGAGCTCAGCGCGCTCGTACGGCGCGTCGTCGATGGCGGCGCGTCCGACCAGCGTCACCTCGTGCCCGAGCGCGCGCAGCAGCTCCGAGAACGCCGTCCCCCACGCCCCCGCCCCGACGACGACGATCCTCATGAACGTCGACGGAAGTCGATCGCCACCGGCACGCCCTCCAGCTCGAACCGCTCGCGCAGGCGATTCTCGACCCAGTAGCCGTAGTCGCGCGTCACCAGGCCGGGATCGTTGACGGTGATGCGGAAGCGCGGCGGCCGCGTCGACACCTGCGCGCCGTACAGCAGGTTCAGCCGCCGCGCGCCCTGCGACGGCGGCTGCCGCACCTCCTTCAGCTCGGCGAGGAAGCGGTTCAGCTCCGGGGTGGGGACGCGCGACGCGTAGCGGTCGAACAGCTCGGCGACCCGGCCGAGCAGGCGCGAGACACCGCGGCCGGTGTGCGCGGAGACGGTGATGAACGGGGGCCGCTGGCGCAGGCGCCGTTGCAGCTCGGGCCGCACCTCCTCGATCGTCACACGCGCGACGTCCCATTTCGAGAGCACCACGAGCGTCGCGCAGTGCGCCTTCCGCGCCGTCTCGACCGCGGTCACGTCGCCCTCGACGATCCCCTCGCCCGCGTCGATCAGCACGAGCGCCACGTCGGCCCGCTCGGCGGCCTCGAGCGCGCGCAGCTCCGAGTAGTAGTCGATGCCCTGCCGCTGTCGCCGCTTCCGCCGCAGGCCGGCGGTGTCGACGAGGACGAAGGTGCGGCCGTCGTGCTCGACGACGGTGTCGATCGAGTCGCGCGTTGTGCCGGGCACCTCCGAGACGATCGTCCGCTCCTCGCCGACGAGCCGGTTGAAGAGCGACGACTTGCCGACGTTCGGCCGTCCGAGGACGGCGACCCGGATCGCCGCGTCCGACACCGCGGGACGTGCGCCGCCCGGGAGGCGCGCCAGGACCTCGTCCAGCAGGTCGCCGGTGTTCGAGCCGTGCAGCGCCGAGATCGGGAACGGCTCCCCGAGCCCGAGCCGGTGGAACTCGAGCGCAAGCGACGCCTGCGAGGGATCGTCGACCTTGTTCGCCAGCACGAGCACCTGCTTGTGCGCGGTGCGGAGGATCTGCGCCAGCTCCTCGTCGCCGGGCGTGACGCCGGCGCGCGCGTCCACGACGAGCAGCACGAGGTCGGCGTCGGCGATCGCGAGCCGCGCCTGCTCGGCGATCCGGCGCGTGATCGGGCTCGGATCGGCGATGTCGACGCCGCCGGTGTCGACGAGGAGGAACTCGCGACCGTTCCATTCGCACACGAGCTCCTTCCGATCCCTCGTGGTGCCCTGCGTGGAATGGACGACGGCCGCGCGTGACCCGGTGAGGCGGTTGACCAGCGTCGACTTCCCGACGTTCGGGAAGCCGACGATCGCGACCGTCCCTTCGAGCCCCGGCGTGTCGTTCATACCGGCGGCTCGAGCCCGCGCGGGCGGCCGCGCGCGTGGACGTCGGCGAGCCACGCGACCAGCGCGTGGATGCGCCGCTCGATCTCGGCCGTCGCCTCCCGGTAGCCGCGACCGCCGGGCGGCAGACCGAGCTCGCCGAGGCGGAGCGGCTCGCCGAAGGCGACCGAGCAGGGCGCGAAGTTGCCGATGCGCCAGAACTGCGTGCCGTACAGCGCCACCGGCAGCACGGGCACGTCCTCCTGCAGCGCGACCATCGCTGCACCCGGTTGCGCGCGCCCCGGCCGCCCGGAGCGCTGGCGCGTGCCCTCGACGAACAGCCCGACGACGCGCCCCGCGCGGGCCGACGCGCGCATCGCCCGTACCGCGTCCCGGTCGGACTCGCCGCGGCGGATCCCGATCGTGCCGTGCCAGCGGATGAACCGTCCGAGGCCGGGAAACGAGGTCGCCTCGAACTTCGCCACGAAGTCGACGTCGCGCGGCGACATCGCACCGACGACCGGGATGTCGATCCAGTGGAAGTGGTTGATGGCGTAGACGAGGCCGCCCGCGGCCGGCACGCGGTCGACGCCGTACGCGCGAACGCGCGCGAACGCCCGCGTCGGCCAGCCCATGTACACGCGCCCGATGCGCCAGGCGACGCCGCTGGAGCTCAACGCGCGGCGGCGGAGCGCGCCCGCACGAGCTCCTCGATCCGGCTGACGACGTCGTCGACCTCGAGCGCGGTCGTGTCGATCAGCCGCGCGTCCTCGGCCGGCCGCATGCGTGCGCGGTCCGATTCGTCGCGCGTGCGGAGGTCGGTTGCGAGCGCGTCGGCGCCGATGTCGGGCCGCTCGGCCTGGCGGCGCCGGGCGCGCACCTCCGGGTCCGCCTGCAGGTAGACCTTGACCTCGGCGCCGGGCGCGACGACGGTGCCGATGTCGCGGCCCTCGATCACGCAGTCGCCGCCGGCCGCGAGCTCGCGCTGGCGCTCCCGCATGACCTCGCGCACGGCGTGATGGCGCGCGACGACCGGGACCATCCGGTCGATGCGCGACTGCCGGATCGCCGAGGTGACGTCGACGCCGGCGATCGACACGCGCCCGGCCTCGTCGAACGCGACCGGGCTGCGCTCCGCGAGCACGCCGAGGCGCTGCTCGTCGCCGAGCGGCAGCCCCTCGCGCATCGCCAGCCACGTCAGCGCGCGGTACATGGCGCCGGTGTCGAGGTAGCGGAAGCCGAGCCGCTCCGCGAGCCTGCGGGCGACGGTGCTCTTGCCGGCGCCGGCCGGTCCGTCGATGGCGACGATCATGAGTGCTCCTGGTCGTGAATGCGTTCCTGGTCTGCCGAGCGAAAACCGAGCAGCCCAAGGACGCAGGGAGCGCCGATAGTCGAGACTATCGGCGCGACCGAGGACGCCGGGATGCGACGGTTTGCAGCCGGCAGAGCAGACAACGTATTTGCGGCCGGGGGCACTACTGTATGAGTTCCTCGAGGAGGTCGAAGAAGCCCGGGAAGGATACTGCGACGCTCCCGGCGCCCTCGATCTGCACGCCCTCGCGCGAGACGAGCCCGCCGACGGCGCCGAGCATCGCGATGCGGTGGTCGCCGCGGGCGTCCACGCGGCCGCCGCGCGGCCTGGTGGGCACGCCGACGACGGAGAAGCCGTCCGGGTACGCGCGGGCGCGGACGCCGATCCCCCGCAGCGCGTCGACGACCGCCTCGATGCGATCCGTCTCCTTCACCCGCAGCTCGCCTGCGCCGTAGACGCGGCTCTCGCCGCGCGCGCAGGCGGCGAGCAGCGCGAACAGCGGCAGCTCGTCGACGAGCCGCGGCACCTCGGCGCTGCGAATGGTCGCGGCGGTGAGCTCGGCAGAGCGCACCTCCAGGTCGCCGACCTGCTCGCCGCCGAAGCGGCGCCGCGCGAGGACACCGACGCGGCCGCCCATCCGCTCGAGCACGTCGAGCAGCCCGGTGCGGCGCGGGTTCAAGCCGACGTCGTGGATCGTGATCCGCGACTCGGGCAGCAGCGTCGCAGCTGCGACGAACGGAGCTGCGGAGGAGAAGTCCCCGGGGATCTCGACCTGCTCGAGCCGCAGGCTCGTCGCCGGCTCGACGCTCACCGACGACGGTCGCACCGTCACACGCGCGCCGGCGGCCTGCAGCATCAGCTCGGTGTGGTCGCGCGTCGGCGACGGCTCGACCACCGTCGTGCGCCCGCGCGCGCCGAGACCGGCGAGCAGTACCGCAGACTTCACCTGAGCGCTCGCGACGGGCAGCTCGAAGTCGATCGCGCGCAGCTCGGCGCCCGTGACGGTCAACGGCAGGTGACCCTCGGTCGTCTCCACCCGCGCGCCCATGCGTCGCAGCGGCTCCGCGATCCGCTCCATCGGCCGCGCCGACAGCGACTCGTCGCCCGCGAGCGTGAACTCGCCCTCCTGGAAGCACAAGAGGCCGGGGACGAGCCGGGCGAGCGTGCCGGCGTTGCCGCAGTCGAGCGCGGCGCTGCGGAGGCCGCGCAGGCCGACGCCGCCCACCGTGAGGCGGTCGCCGTCCTCGTCGACCTCGGCGCCGAGGGCACGCACCGCCTCGAGCGTCGAGGTGGTGTCGCCCGAGCGGCCGAACCCGCGTACCTCGGTCTCGCCGTCGCAGACCGCGCCGATCAGCAGCGCGCGATGCGAGATCGACTTGTCGCCCGGCACCGCCAGGTGGCCGTCGAGGCGGACTGCGGGCTCAACCTTCATCGACGACGGCCGAGACGACGACGCCGTAGCCCTGCGCCTCGAGCAGGTCGGCCGCGCGTCGCGCCTCGCCCGCGCCGCCGACGAGCAGCGTGAGCGTGCCGCCGCGCTCGGGCGAGACGTGGTGCAGCTCGAAGTCCTCGATGTTGATGCGCTCCGCGCCGAGCGCCTGCGTGATGCCGGCCAGCACGCCGGGGCGGTCGGGCACGTGCACGCGCAAACGCTGCAGGTCGCCCGCGTCGAGGTAGTCGCGTTCGAGCATCCGCCGGCGGTTCTGCGCGGCCTCGCCGATCCAGCGCGCGAGGTAGCCGGCGTCGCCCTGCGCCAACGCGTCCTCGACCTGCTCCACGCGACGGCGGTGCTCGGCGAGCTCGGCCCGGATGCGGTCGGCGTTGTCGAGGAGGATGTCGACCCAGATGCGCGGGTTCGCGCCCGCGATCCGCGTCATGTCGCGCAGCGAGCCGCCCGCGTTCGCGAGCGGCTCGTGCCCTTCGACGCGCGCCGCGCCGGCGTGGTTCGCGACGACGTTCGCGAGCACGTGCGGCACGTGGCTCGTCAGCGAGACGAGCCGGTCGTGCGCGTCGGCCGCGATCGCGACGGGCGTCGCCCCGAGGTCGGAGACGAAGCCGTGCACGAGCCGGTGCGAGCCCGGGTCGGTCTGCGTCGTCGGCGTGAGGAACCAGGTCGCACCGGCGAACAGGTCCGCGGTCGCGTTCTCCGCGCCGCGCGACTCGGCGCCGCAGTTCGGATGGCCGCCGACGAAGCGCGGTGCGCCGGCCGCCGCGGCGACCACGCTCGCCTTGGTCGAGCCGAGGTCCGTGACGGTCGTCTCCTCGCCCGCGGCGGCGAGCACGGTCGCCACCGCCGCCGGCAGCTGTGCGATCGGTGCCGCCACCACCGCGAGCTCCGCGGCCGCGACCGCCTCCTCCGGCGACGCGGCCGCGTCGAGCGCGTTGCGGGCGGCGGCGGCGGCGAGCGCGGCGGGATCGGGGTCCCAGCCGCTCACGTCGTCGCCGCGCCGCCGCGCCGCCAACGCGACGGAGGTGCCCATCAGCCCTGTGCCGACGACCGCGATCCGCATGGGGCCACTCTACGAGGAAACTGTTTCGCCTCTTCGAGGCGAAACAGTTTCAATGCGGTGCGCTGCGCATCAGCTCGGCGAGGCGGAAGGCGAGGTCGAGCGACTGGCGCGCGTTCAGCCGCGGGTCGAGCAGCGTCTCGTAGCGCGACGAGAGGTGCTCCTCGAGCACGTCGTCCGCGCCGCCGAGACACTCCGTCACGTCCTCGCCGGTGAACTCGAGGTGGACGCCGCCCGGCCAGACGCCGGCCTCCCAGCACGCCGCGAAGAACCCCTCCAGCTCGGCCATGATCGTGTCGAAGCGCCGCGTCTTGACGCCGCCGGCCGCGCGGATCGTGTTCGCATGCATGGGGTCGGACGCCCAGACCACCGGATGCCCCTCGTCGCGCAGCGCGCGCAGCAGTGGCGGCAATGCGTCGCGCACCAGGTCGGCGCCGAGGCGCGCGTAGAAGGTGAGGCGGCCCGGGATCCGCTCCGGGTTCAGCGCCTCGCAGAGCGCGACGACGTCGTCCGGCGTCGCGGCCGGGCCGATCTTGACGCCGATCGGGTTGTGCACGCCGGCGAAGAACGCGACGTGCGCACCGTCGAGCGCGCGCGTCCGCTCTCCGATCCAGAGCAGGTGCGCGGAGCAGTCGTACCAGTCGCCCGTGAGCGAGTCGCGCCGGGTCAGCCCCTCCTCGTAGTCGAGCAGCAAACCCTCGTGCGCGGTGAAGACGTCGACCTCGTGCAATCCCCGCTCCGCCGAGAGGTCGATGCCGCACGCCGCCATGAACGCGAGCGCGCGCTCGATCTCGCTCGCCAGCCGCTCGTAACGGCGCCCCTCGGGCGAGCTCGAGACGAAGTCCTTGTTCCACAGGTGGACCTGGTTCAGGTCGGCGTAGCCGCCCTTCGTGAACGCGCGCAGCAGATTGAGCGTCGCCGCGGACTGGTTGTAGCCCTCGACCATGCGGCGCGGGTCGGGGACGCGCGCCTCGAGCGTGGGCGCGTCGCCGTTCACCATGTGGCCGCGGAAGCTCGGGATCTCGGCATCGCCGACGCGCTCGAACGGGTCGGAGCGCGGCTTCGTGAACTGCCCCGCCATCCGCCCCACCTTCACCACCGGCAGCGTCGCGCCGTACGTGAGCACGGCCGACATCTGCAGCATGATCTTCAGCTTCTCGCGGATCCGCTGCGTCGAGATCTCGTTGAACGACTCGACGCAGTCGCCCGCCTGGAGCAGGAACGCGCGGCCGTCGATCGCCTTCGCCAGGTTGTCGCGGAGCAGCCGCGCCTCGCCGGCGAACACGAGCGGCGGGCTCGCCTTGAGGCGCGCGACGGCGGAGGCCACCGCGGCAGGGTCGGGCCACTCCGGCTGCTGCAGCGCGGAGAGCTCCCGCCAGCTCGACGGCGACCAGGTGTCGGGCGTGACCGTCATCGGCGATCCAGTGTAGAGACGGGGTTTCCGTATCCTGGGCGCCGTGACGCGCGTGTTCTCCGGCATCCGAGCCTCCGGCGACAAGACCCTCGGCAACTACTCGGGCGGCTACCGCCAGTACCGGGCGCAGCAGGAGCAGGGCGACGCGTTCTTCTGCATCGTCGACCTCCACTCGATCACGACGGCGTTCGAGCCCGAGCAGCTGTACGAGGCGACGCTCGCCGGCGCGGCGATGTTGTTCGCGACGGGGCTCGACGCCGATCGCTCGACCGTCTTCGTCCAGAGCCACGTCACCGCACACGCCGAGGCGGCGTGGCTGCTCGGCGCGGCCACCAGCTTCGGCGAGCTGCGCCGGATGACGCAATTCAAGGAGAAGGCTGCGCAGCAGGACTTCGTCTCGGCCGCGCTCTTCAACTATCCGGTGCTGATGGTCGGCGACATCCTCCTCTACCAGGCCGAGGTCGTCCCGGTCGGCGACGACCAACGCCAGCACGTCGAGCTCGCCCGCGACGTCGCCGAGCGCTTCAACGCGCGCTACGGCGACACCTTCACGGTGCCGATGGGCGTCTTCCCCGAGGAGGGCGCGCGGATCCGGAACCTGCAGGAGCCGCAGCGACTGATGTCGACCTCGGCCGGCAACCCGCAGGGCGTCGTCCGCATGATCGACCCGCCGGACGTCGTACGCCAGAAGTTCAAGACGGCCGTCACAGACTCGGGGCGCGAGGTTCGCCACGACGCCGAGCAGAAGGCGGGCATCTCGAACCTGATCGAGATCCTCGCCGTCGCGACCGGCGCGTCGATCGCCGAGATCGAGTCGCGCTACGACGGAGCCGGCTACGGCGCGTTCAAGGAGGACGTCGCGGACGCGGTCGTCGAGCTGCTGCGGCCGATCCAGGAGCGGTACGAGGAGCTGCGCGCCGACGAGGGCGAGCTGCGGAGGCTGCTCGCGGTCGGGGCGGAGAAGGCGCGGGAGGCGTCGGCGCCGACGCTCGACGCCATCTACGCACGGATGGGCTTCGTCACCCCGTAACGGTTAGCATCGCCCTCACAGTCGGATCACTCGACCCAAGGGGGAGCACATGCTGGGAGCGAGGCGGGCGGCGATCGTCGCCCTGACTGCGGCCTGTACGGCGCTCGCCGTCGTGGCGGGGACCGTCGCACGCGATGCGCGCAGCGCCACGCGCGACGCCAACACCTGCACGCTGGCGAACGGCATCAAGCACGTCGTGTACCTGCAGTTCGACAACACGCACTACCGGCGCGACCGGCCGAACGTCGCGTCCGACCTGGAGCAGATGCCGCACCTGCTCGACTTCCTCAAGTCGAACGGCACGCTGTTCACCAACGACCACACGATCCTGATCTCGCACACGGCGGGCGGGATCCTCTCGAGCCTCACGGGGCTCTATCCGGACCGGACGGGGATCACCGTCTCCAACTCGTACGGCTTCTTCAAGCCGGATGGCAGCGTCGGCTTCTCGAGCGCGTTCAAGTACTGGACCGACCTCGTCGACGCGACGAACGACCCGCTGCCGAACATGATCACGACCGGGCAGCAGAACACGCCGGCGCCGTGGGTGCCGTTCACGCGTGCCGGCTGCGACGTCGGCGGCGTCGGCACGGCGAACATCGAGCTCGAGAACACGTCGACCGCCCCCGGCGGCGACATCGCCGAGGCGTTCGGCGTTCCGTCGCCCCAGGCGACCGAGGCGCAGACGAACCCCGCGCTCGCGCAGACCGACTTCGTCGGCATCGCGATCCACTGCGGCGACTCGTCCACCAGCAAGTGCTCGGGCGACGCGAACGCGCGGCCGGACGTGCTCCCCGACGAGCCGGGCGGCTACACCGGCTTCCAGGCGCTGTACGGAGCGAAGTACGTCGATCCCGCGATCACCGGCGGCAACCCGTGCGTGAACAGCACCGGCGGTCAGCCGATCCAGGATCCGCAGGGCAACTGCGGCTTCCCCGGCTTCGACGGGATGCTCGCGACGAACACGCTCGGCTACGTCGAGCAGATGCAGGAGAACGGCGTCC
>Ga0209810_1004844_pt1 | contig 12618 bp, 12 predicted proteins | sample Coa_R1_7_FD_187159 | JGI IMG/M metagenome (GOLD analysis project Ga0209810, IMG submission 187159) | Surface soil microbial communities from Centralia Pennsylvania, which are recovering from an underground coalmine fire - Coalmine... | ecosystem: Environmental > Terrestrial > Soil > Unclassified...
GCCGCCAGACTTCCCCCCGCGAGTGCAATAGCGATAATCATAAATAAAAGATCCCGCATTCTATTACGCTGCATATGGATCCTCCCCCAAAAAGCAAAGAGAGCCTCAATGAAATTTGTATTGAAATGAACTCTTGCTGCCATCAACTTCGCAGAAAGTAAACTGAATGGGCTAGGGCTAGTTTTTGAAGCAGGGATGGTGGTAGGGCCGGCGGGCGCCCACCGGCCCTACCACCATCCCTGCTTCAAAATACTAATGAGACCATATCTCATTGACAGATCTCGCTGCTCTATGTTATGCTATGCTCTGGTTATAGATATGACGTATCAATAAAAGGGAGCATACCTGCATGGCTGGAGAGAGAAGGACGCTCGCCTGGCTGATTCTGGCCTTCGCGATCCTATTTTCAGGCGCTGCATGCGGCAGCAACGCAAGCACAAACTCCGCCGCATCTTCCACGACAGCGATCCCCGTTGTGGCGGCGGAGAACTTCTATGGCAACATTGTTCAGCAGTTGGGAGGGAAGCGTGTCACGGTAACGAGCATCCTCTCCGATCCCAATGTTGATCCGCACGAGTACGAGTCCAGCGTCAGGAACGCGGAAGCCGTGGCGGATGCCAGGCTTGTCATTGCCAACGGCGGCGGCTACGACGACTGGATGGACAAGCTGCTCTCGGCTTCGCCCAGCAGCAGCCGCATCGTGCTCAAAGGCTTCGACCTGGCCCCGCACAAGTTGCCCGATAACGAACACGTCTGGTACAGCATCGACGACATCGAGAGCATTGCCCGTGTGATCACCGGCAGCCTGACGCGGCTAGATCCCGGCCACACCGCCGATTTCGAGCGCAACCTGCGGACCTTCACCCGGTCGCTCAAGCCAATCCAGCAGAAGATGGGCGCGATCCAGGCGAGGTACGCCGGCACCCCCATCGGGCTTACCGAGACAATCTATCTCTACCAGGCCGTGCCGATGGGCCTCAACGTGCTGACGCCCGCTGATTTCCAGAAGGCCATTGCCGAGGGCAACGATCCGCCGGCGGATAGCGTCATCGCGGCACAGGATCAGATTACGCGGCGCCAGATCAAGGTTTTGATTTATAATGAGCAGACGATCACGCCGGTCACGACTAAATTACAAAACGCCGCCAGGGCGCAGCATATTCCGATTATGCCGGTAACGGAGACGATGCCATCCGGGAAGACCTATCAGCAGTGGATGCTTGACCAGTTGAACACATTGGAGCAGAGTTTAGCGCAATCTAAATAAGCCGATGCGCATGTTTGTGCGCCTGCGGCGCACCCTCGAGTGTGGAGTCTGCGGGCACAGCGCCTGCGGCGCTGTGCCCGCAGACTCCACACCCTGGCGAACCGCGCAGCGGTGAGCCGTCAGGAAGAATTGCAGGTACAGTACATACTTATGCTCAACGTTTTACATTATCCTTTTATCCAGAATGCCCTCTTCGCGGGGACCTTCGTCGCGGTAGTAGCGGCCATCGCCGGCTACTTTCTGATCGCGCGCGGGCTGACCTTCGCCGGTCATGCGCTGCCCAATATCGGCTTCGCCGGGGCAGCGGGAGCGGTGCTGCTCGGCGTCGATCCCGTCTTCGGCCTCTTTGCCTTTACCATTTGCGCCGCTGTGGGTATCGCGCTGCTGGGGCGCGAGATACGCGAGCGCGACATCACTATCGGGATCTTGATGACCTTTGCTCTGGGCCTGGGCCTGATGTTCCTCTCGCTCTACTCGGGCTACGCCGAGCGCGTCTACAGCATTCTCTTTGGAACCATCCTGGGCATCAGCCAGCTCGATGTGCTGGTCATGGCCGTCGTCAGCCTGCTGGTGATCGCTACGATCTGCGTGCTCTTTCGCCCGCTGCTCTTTAGCTCGTTCGACCCGGAGGTTGCGCAGGCGCGCGGCGTGCCGGTGAGGATGCTGGCCGTGGTCTTTCTGGCGCTGGTGGCGATTACCGTTTCGGTTGCGGTGCAGATCGTGGGCGCGCTGCTGGTCTTTGTGCTGCTCGTCGGCCCGGCGGCGACGGCCATGCGTATCGTGCAGCGCCCGCTCTGGATTATCCTGATTGCTGTCGCGCTCGGCGTGGGCTATACCTGGCTGGGGATCGTGCTGGCCGCCGTGAACGGAAGCTGGCCGGTAAGCTTTTATATCGCCACCATTGCCTTCGTGATCTATCTGCCAGTGCGCCTGCTCTCCCCGCTCTGGATCGGGCGCGGGACGCGGAGAAATATTGGAGGGGGGCCGGAAAATAGGGCCAATGAGACGGAGCATGTGACAGCAGCACGGAGGGACAACGATGTTAGCACTCTTCCAGCTTGACTTTGTGCAGAACGCGTTTCTTGCCGGCACGATTGTCGCGGTGGTGACGGCGCTGGTCGGCTATTTTGTGGTGCTGCGCGCGCAGGCGTTCGCGGGCGAGGCCCTGACCGATATCGGCTTTGCCGGAGCAACGGGAGCCGCTGTGCTGGGCATCGGCTCGCTGCTGGGCATGCTCGGCTTCACACTGATCTCGGCTTTCGCTATCGGCGCGCTGGGTGAGCGCGTGCGCGGGCGCGATATCGAGATCGGCATGGTGCTCTCGTTCGCGCTCGGCCTGGGCGTGCTCTTCCTGAGCATCTATACGCAGAGCAGCGCGGCGCACGCGAGCGCGGGCGTGGGCATCCTCTTCGGCTCTATTCTCAGCGTGAGTCGCAGCGATGTGCTGATCGCGCTGGCATGCAGTTGCGCCGTTCTGCTGGCGCTCGCGCTGCTCTTTCGCCCGCTGCTCTTCGCCTCAATCGACCCGCAGGTAGCGCAGGCGCGCGGCGTACCGGTGCGCCTGCTCTCCATCCTCTTCCTGCTCCTGCTGGCCGTGACGACGGCGGAATCGGTACTGGTAGTGGGCGTGCTGCTGGTCTTCGCGCTGCTCGTCGCGCCTGCTGCCACGGCTGCGCGCCTGACACATCGCCCGCGCGCCACGCTGCTGCTCTCGCTGCTGTTGAGCCTGAGCATTACATGGGGCGGCCTGATCCTGGCCTTCGCCGGGACCGGGCGCCATCTACCGGCGGGCTTCTACATCTCGACCCTGGCTGCCCTGGCCTACTTCGCCGCCGTGCTTTTCAGCCGCCGCGCGCCGCGCCTCAAATACAAAATGGTACGCGGCTGCCGCGAAGAATGCGTCTCGGCAGAGGGATAATACTATTCCGGCCCATTACACGGTGCAGGCAGTCCTGTCGGGCGCCTTCGCCCTCTGGAGAGGAGAGCAGGGGCCTGACCAGCGCGGATGATCTGCCTGATGCTGCTCAGCGCTCGGGTTTCACCCAGATGCCGCGCTCGTGCATGAGATCGATCTGCTTCTGGATCACCTTTTCGCGGTACTCGGCGTGCTTCATCGGCTCACGGTCCAGGTAGAGGTTTCTGGGGTAAATCGGCTGCTCGTAGAGCATTTGATAGAGTTCGGTGCGCAGGTCTTTCATCCAGTTATCCCACTGGGCACGGGCACGATGATCGCGCAAGGCCTCGATATCGATGACGCCCCCCACGTAGGTCGATCCGGCGCCATAATCCTGCCTGCCGACAATCTGCCCTTTATAGTTGATGATATAGGAGCGCCCGCCGAAGGTATCGATGGGGGTATCCTCTTCCGGGAAGAGATAATAGGTGCCCATATTGGGAGCCACAATGTACATGTTGTTATCCAGCGCCCGCGCGCGGCTCTGGATCTCAAAGATGTCGTTGCCGGTAGCCGGATGGGGATAGGATGCGCGGTAGACGACCTCGGCGCCGTTCATTGCCAGGGCGCGCGCATTTTCGGGGTAGGAGCCTTCGTTCGCCATCATGATGCCTAACCGCCCGATCTCTGTATCGACAACGGGCCAGAAGGCATTGAGATTCCTGCCATAACGCTCTATCCACCAGTCATAGATATCGTGCGGGCAGACCGAGTGCTCGACGGGGAAAAGCGGCGATACCTTATAGTGCTGCAAAATAACGTCGCCTGCCGGGTTGAGGATAAAGCCGACGTTGAAAAAACGATCCTTGATTTCCGGGTGACGGGCTTTGGCCTGCGCCATGATGAAGGCATTGTACTGCCTGGCGATCTTGCCCAACTCCTCGGTCTCCTCGCCGGGAATGTCAATGGCGCATTCCCTGGCAAATTGCACATGATCGAGGTCGAGCACTTCGTCGTTGAAGCCTTGCAGCGCCCCTTCGGGAAAAGCGATCAACCTGACGGGCAGGTCGAGGCTGGAGAGCCAGGCCGCAGCTTTAACCAGGTGGGAGAGATGTTCGAGGTTGCGCTTGATATCGGCGCGGGTGCGAATGCCGCGCACCGTGGGGATCAGTCCGACGGCAGTGTAGGGCTTAATCATACGTTGCTCCTTTCAGCATGTCAGAATCTCCATACCAATAGCAACACGATAGTATAGTTTTTATTGCCCAGTCAAGAGCCTTACCAGGTGGCTAAGTGTTGCAAATCCTTATGCCGGGAGAGCTTGTATGAGCTAAATGCTCGTAGAATGTTAAATCAGATTGATTGACAACGATGCTCTATACTGATAAGATTAGTTTGTAAAGTGGTAGGCTCGCGCAAGGATAAATAAGGAGAGGGACTATGCAACAAGAGAACCAAAGCAGAAAAACCTTACAACAGCAACTGGCTGATTTTAAGCAGCAGAATCCTAAAGTAGCTGAGGCAATGGAACTCTTTGGCATAACGCTAATTCAGTACCAGCAAGCCTTACATGCTTTATATAATCCGCATATATACCAGAGTACCTCTACTGTGAGCGAGGAGAAGCAACATCACTCATAAATACTAAAGTAGATTGGATATGTAGTAGATGAGCAGTTGGAAAAGTATACAAGAAGAGATTGCCAGGCTCAATCGACCTGACGCTCTGGATGTAGTTCGTCGTGAAAAAATGAAGGCTGTACAGGAAATTACTGGACGTTCTTTAATCGTTTATGCGACTGATTTCATAACCCCGAATCCTCTAAAAGCTCAGTTCACAGGTAATCTCATATCAATTTCGCTTGCTGATAAGGATGGCTTCGACGAGGTAACTCGAAACCTTTCAAGGGGCTCACAAATTGATGTTCTACTACATAGCCCTGGAGGTTCAGCAGAAGCAACCGAATCCATTGTCGCTCTTCTGAGAGATCGTTTCTCGCATATCCGTTTCATTATCCCCAGTGTTGCAAAGAGTGCAGCAACAATGCTCGCAATGTCGGGTGAGCAATTATTAATGGATGAGCGCTCAGAATTGGGGCCAACTGATCCTCAAATGATCTTCACGCAAGAGGGAAGAATGATTGTTGCGCCAGCACAAGCTATTAAGGATCAGTTTAAAACTGCCCAGGATGAAATAAATGATGATCCAAGAAAACTTCCCTCATGGGTACCCATTTTAGGCTGGTACGGTCCAGCATTATTAGCACAATGCGACAATCAGCTTGCTTTAGCAGAAGAACTTGTTTCAAAATGGCTAGAGCAATATATGTTTGCTGGCAATCCACAGGCAAAAGAGAAGGCTAAACGAATTGCTAAGTATCTAGCTGACCATAATCAATTCCGCTCTCATGCACGTAGAGTAGGAATAGCCGACCTGCATGCATTAGAGGTTAACATTCTCGACATGAGAACCGTCCCCCATCTCCATGAAGCCATTCGTGATCTTTACACTGCTATAACACTTACGTTCGCAAATACAGGTGCATACAAAATTGTTGAGAATAGTAATGATGAGGCATTCATTGGTATATTGCAAATTGCTCAACAGTCTATCCCTCAACAACAAGCTCCACAAGACCCGCCAGCAATCACTTCGATGCATCCCAAACATAATAGTCATCACTCAAACGGGCAGAATTCAAAAAAGAGGAAGAGACGGTGAGTAAGACCGTTAGTAAACCATTAGCATCTTCTTCCCAATATAACTTGCCTGCTCTTTCTGGTTTTGAAGAGAAAAAGAGCATTGTTCATTAATCTATGCCCTTTTTCTCTTCAAACCACTTGGGCAACTTCCCAGTCAAATTTATTTCCAGACGCATTGTCGGCCATACCCTATGTGCTAGAATACAGATCAAAAGATGTGATCGCGCCTGCAAGCAAGGGAGCGGAGAAGTTTATGTCAGAATCGCCCGCACCACAGGAGAAGAGGACAATAAGAGATATCCTGCGGCCCCCACAAACGCTCCGGGGCTGGCTGCGGCTCCTGCTCCTGCCATGCATCCTGATCGCTGGCAGCGTGTGGATAAATGTGCAGATCAATCAGACCTTCCTCCAGCGGAGGGAGACAGCGCTCGCCACCGCCGATCAGCAGCGCCAGGCGGCAATGCTGAACGCCTACATGAACAGGATCGCCGATCTGCTGCACCACGAGGATCTTCTGCATGCCAATAATTTGAGTGCGGCGCGGCTGGTCGCGCAGGTGAGCACTATAACGACTCTCCAGGAACTGCATCCCGATAAGAAGGCTGCTTTGATGAGCTTTCTATTTCGGACGCGGCTCATCAGCAATGATTACCACATCATCAGTCTGGTCCAGGCCGATCTGAGTGACGCCGACCTGCGCAATATCGACCTGCGCGACACGAATCTGGCAGGCGCCAACCTCAGCGGCGCCAACCTCAGCGGCGCCAACCTGAGCTACGCCACGCTCCAGTTTGTCAATCTGAGCTACGCCACGCTGCGCAGCGCCAACCTTCAGGCCGTTGACCTGAACCATGCCAATCTGAACCATGCCAATCTAAGCAGAGCTTACCTGCTGGACGCGCTGAACCTGAGCAGCGATCAGATTGCCAGCGTGCGCACGCTTGCGGGCGCCACCATGCCCGACGGCTCCCTGCATCGCTAGCCATGCTCACAGGGCACGCCTCGCCACCTTCGGTGGCTCGCAGGGGTTAATAAGGAGAGCCTGCGGTTCTCCCCGGCACCTCCTTATTAACCCCTGCGAAGCGCCATAGATGCTGCCAGCCAATCCGGTTAGGTGATGGTCAAAGGGGGTCTCCAGAGGATCGCCCCTGGCGGGGAACTCTGCCCGGGGGCAAGAAATGGGGTATCCCCAATGGATCACGACTGATACGGATTGGATATGAGTTGTCAGAGGAAGGAGACGAGCGCTACAGAAAGTCGACGCATGCACATACTCAAGCGGGCCACTTGACGACAGCGAACCTGTAGACTACGATTATCTTCAACAGGGTTATGTAAAGGCAGAGGGCTGCCATATTTAGAGCTATTTGAGTGGGATACATGGAACTGAACGATACCAGCGACTACCAGCGTTGTTTCGCCTGCGGACAGCGCAACCCCTACGGCCTGCATATGAGCTTTCGGCTCGAAAACGATACTATTGTAGCCGATTTTATGCCACGCGAGGAGCACCAGGGATTCCCCGGCGTCATTCATGGAGGCATCGTCGCGGCGGTGCTCGACGAGACATTGAACCGCACCTCGATGCTGACCGAGCAGCCCGAATGGTCGATGACGGGCCGCCTGGAGGTGCGCTATCGCCGCTATGTTCCCTACGGGCCGCTGCTGCGCGCGCGAGCAGCGCTTGGCATCCAGCGGGGACGCATGCTCCAGGCCACCGGTGTACTGTCGCTGGCCGAGGATGAGAGCGTCGTGCTGGCAGAGGCGCAGGGTACATTCATGAAGCTCACGCCCGATATGCTTGACGATATTCTGAAAGATTACCCTGGCATGCGCGCATTTCCTGGCAATAACCGCTAGAGGTCCCCAGCGACCACCGCTGGAGGTCCCGGCGACCACCGCTGGAGGTCCCAGCGACCACCGCTGGAGAAAGACGGGGGCAAGCCCCGTCTCTACATTTCATAACGTTCGTTTGATGTAGAGGTGGGGCTTGCCCCGTCTGTAAGATTGTCTGGTTGGTCAGGGCATGGTGGGAGGTTGTCCGGGCGGGGCTACCGGAGGAGGCGGTGGCGCGAGCGTACCATCGCGGCCCGGCTGAGGCTGCAACTTCGCCGGCGGCACGCTGACACCGGTCTCCTCCAGAATTGTCTGCAACTGCTTCGCGTCGATGGTCTCATGGCGGCGCAGCTCCTGCGCGATACGGTCAAGCGTGGGGCGATGCGTGGTCAGGATATCGACGGCCCGAGCATAGCATTCGCGTACAATGCGCTCAACTTCTTCATCGATCAATTCGGCTGTCTCTTCACTGTAGTCGGCGGGCGCACCCGTATCGCCGCCGCCGAGGAAGGGACTCTGCCGCTCGCTAAAAGAGATGGTCCCCAGGCGCTCGCTCATGCCCCAGCGCGTGACCATCTGCCGCGCCAGCGCCGTAACCTTCTGGAAATCGTTCTCGGCGCCGGTGGTTACGCGGTTAAAAACCACCTGTTCGGCGGCGCGGCCACCAAGCGCGGTCACAATCTGCGTTAACAGGTATTCTTTCGAGTAGTTGTAGCGATCATCAAGCGGCGTTGACATGGTGACGCCCAGCGCCTGACCGCGTGGCACAATCGTGACTTTGGTCACGGGATCGGCGCCCTCAGAGAGCAGGCCGGTCAGCGCGTGGCCGCCTTCATGATACGCGGTCACGTTAAGATCCTCTTCGCTCAACACCAACGGACGCTCGGCGCCCAGAAGAATTTTATCCAGCGCCTCCTCAAAGCAGCGCTGCGTCACGCGATCAAGATTGCGGCGTGCGGCCAGCAGAGCCGCCTCGTTCACCAGGTTCGCCAGGTCCGCGCCGACCATACCGGTTGTCGAGCGTGCGATAGCGGTCAGGTCCACATCATGGTCAAGCGGCACGCTGCGCGTATGAATTTTGAGGATCGCCAGGCGGCCATTCCAGTCGGGACGATCCACCGTCACACGGCGGTCGAAGCGGCCTGGACGCAGCAGCGCCTGGTCGAGTCCATCGGGGCGGTTGGTCGCGCCGATCACCACCACCGCCTGGCGGTTGTCGAAGCCATCCATCTCGACGAGCAACTGGTTGAGCGTCTGCTCGCGCTCGTCGTTGGTATTGATGCTGGCGCCGCGCTGGCGGCCCACCGCATCGATCTCATCGATAAAGATGATGCTGGGCGCGGCCTTCTTGGCCTGGTCGAACAGGTCGCGCACACGGCTGGCGCCCACACCGACCAGCACTTCCACGAACTCTGAGCCACTGATCGAGAAGAAGGGCACACTGGCCTCACCGGCCACGGCTCGCGCCAGCAGCGTCTTACCGGTGCCGGGAGGGCCAACCAGCAGCACACCGCGCGGGATCTTGCCGCCGAGCCGCTGGAACTTCTGCGGCGTCTTGAGAAACTCTACTACCTCAACCAGATCGTTCTTCGCCTCATCGACGCCCGCGACATCGGCGAAGGTCGTGGTTGGACGATCCTCCAGGACCATCTTCGCGCGGCTCTTGCCAAAGCTAAAAATGTTCTGCTGGCTCTGCGTAGCGCGGCGTGCGATCAGGAAGAAGATGCCAATGATCAGAATCCAGGGCAGAAAGTTGATGAGAATATTGAACAGAAGATTATTATCGCTGCTCGGCTTCGCCTGGACCTGCACATTGTGCTGGATCATCAGTTGCGTAAGTTTGGGATCGCCGTTGGGCAACAGCGTGAAATGATACGCGGTGCCGGTTTTGCTGTTACCATTGCTGTCAGTGACGGTGATGGCATGTTTGAAGTTGCCGGTCACATCCTGATTCTGAATCACCGCCGTCGCCACGTTATTATCTTCGACCTGCTGGTAGAAGGTGCTATAGGGCACTTCCAGAGTATTCGCGCTCGTCGTGCTGCTGCTACTGCTTTGCGTGAAGTACTGGAATAGATAAAACCCTACCACAGCGACGACGACCAGGAGCGCCATGCGGATAATAAGCGAGGTACCGTTGTCGCGCGGCCCCCCTCCATTATTGCCATTATTCCCGTTATTGGAACCCTGGGGCCTTCGCGAGCCGGGTTCGTTGGGATTATTCTGATACATGTATCTGGTCTGAACTTTCATCGGGCTTTTTTCTCCCCCGCCGAGGGCTTCCCACCGGGGAAAGTTTCTTAATAGAGCCGGGTATAACAATACAGCATAATTTCACTCTATATTATTACACGCCAGCTATCCCCGCGTCTACCTCCATCCACTCCAAATCATAGGCTCCCACAGGGTATGTTTGACTTCCAATACCCGCGCTTGCTCGCGCCCGTCGCGCTCGCCTTTAGTATGGTGTGGAAAAGGTGCTTAGTGCCTTTTCCACACTACAATATACATCCCTGGCGCGGTGGAACCGCGCGAGCGCCCCACAGCGCGAGCAAGAACGCAAGCAGCGACAGCCGTCAATAATCCCCCGGCATCTATAGATACGTTTTAGATGCTACAAAAGTTGCCCAACCTTAAAATTAACTTAGTGATAGCTGCCTGCCATCAAATCTGTAGGAGAGAGAGCATCCATGCCGATAAAGTAATCGTACCTATTTTTGTCTTAAACGGAGGGACCAACCCTTTATATCAGAAAGGAACACACGTATGAGTACGATTACCAACCTGGGTGCAGCGATATGGAGTTCGATAAGCTCGGCCCTGAATCTCGCATTCTCTTTTGTTCCCAAGCTTGTCGGCTTCCTGCTCGTCCTGCTCATCGGATGGATCGTCGCATCCCTGCTGGCAAAAGCAGTGACTTTCCTGTTGAAAAGAATCGGCTTTGAGCGCATGGCCGAGCGTATCGGCCTGAATCGCCTGGAGCAGCGCCTGGGCATGCGTATGGATGCCGCGACGCTGCTCGGGAAGATTGTCTTCTGGTTCGTCTTCCTGATTTTCCTGATCCCGGCTTTCAATTCACTGGGATTGCCTACGGTCAGCAATATCCTCCAGGTCATCATCAGTTATATCCCCAATGTCTTCGTTGCGGTGCTGGTGCTTTTCCTGGGTACGCTGCTGGCTGCGTTTGTCGCTGATATTGTGCGCGGCGCTCTTTCGGGCGGGCGCCTCGGCAATGCCAGTATCATCGCCAACATTGCGCGCGGCGCTATCATAGGCTTTGCGGCTCTGATGGCGCTCTACCAGTTGCAGATCGCGCCAGCGATCATTGAGACGCTGTTCACAGCGGTAGTAGGCGCGCTGGCCCTGGCCTTTGGCCTGGCCTTTGGCCTTGGCGGACGCGAGAGCGCGCAGCGCTGGCTCCAGCGTGGAGAGAGCGCGATGGAGGGCACCACATCGGGGATCAACGCGATGGAGGGCAACACACCGGGGATCAATGCGCAGCAGAGCATCAACCAGGCGCGCAGCGCGGCGCAGGCGCAGGCCGAGCAAATGCGCGCAAGTTCACTTCGCAATCCTTGATACCACTTCTCTGTAAAGATGCTCCCACAATGAATAGTTACGATCATGCCTGAAAGTCACACCTGCGGCTTTCCCGCATGATCGTAACTTTCAGAAGTATTTGCCGCCCCCGGCGACCTGTTCGTTAGCCAGAGCCGTATAGATGGGCTTCGGATAGCATCCGAAGCCCATCTATACGGCTCTGGCTAACGCCCGCGCGGTGCCTGCGGCATCCGGGTCACACGCCGGGTCGTGTTAAACAAAGCAGGCTGGCCGGGGCAGCCCCCGAAGCGGGAAACTATTGCTCTAAACACAATCTTGTTTGACAATCTGTAACGTGATACACTACTCGCTATACTCCACCGGAGCGCCTTGCCGGTATATTCTGGATCGTCGCAGGCGTCAGGAGAAGAGCTACACAAACAGTTACTCAGGAGGCGGCGCTTGCCTGGCATGGCTACCGGCGCCGATTGAATGTGCAAAAACGGATACTAGTTGTAGATGATAGAAATGAACTGCTGCATCTGATGCGCAGGGTTCTGGAAGACGAAGAATATCAGGTCTCTATCTTGCAGGAGGGTAAGGAGGCCGTTGCGAAGACGAAGAGCCTGTTGCCTGATCTTCTCATTCTCGATTTGAAGTTGGGCGACGTGTCCGGGCAGGATGTGCTCAAGCAATTGAAGCATGATCCTGTTACCGCTGATATTCCTGTGATCGTCTACACCGCCGCAGTGCTGGAAGCCGACGAGGTAAGCGACCTGATAGCGAATAGTCCGCAGCGCTATAATGGAGTATACCTGCTGCGCAAGCCCTTTGAGCTTGAAACCTTGCTGAATACGGTGGAGGACTTGCTGGATAAGTCCGGACGCTGAGGGGCAGCGGGCTGCATCCGCCAGGATACAAAAAGTTAACCACCAGAGGCGAGATGTCCTCCTGTGCGTAGCCGCGCGCTTTTTCGCGCGCGGGTGCGCTTCACAAGTCGGTGGAGCGCGAAAAAGCGCGCGGCTACGCATGGTGGTGGGAGATCATCGAGACGTATTTCTAACTTTAACAAGGGAAAGGAAGGAAACGAGATGAAATTCTTATTAGGATTGCTCGTTGGATTAGGATTGGGCATCCTTGTCGGATTACTGGTCGCTCCTCAATCCGGCGAGGCTACGCGCGCTCAACTCAGCGAGCGCGGCGTAATGCTGCGCTCCGGCGCTTTCAGCGATCAGATCCGCGCACGCGCAAACGAGGCGCTAACCCAGGGGCGCGAACTGTATACTCGCACGAAGGGCGAATTGACCGAGCGCTACCACCAGGCTCGCTCCGGCAACCTCTAACAGTACGAACATTAGAGGGAGGGTGCGGGAGGCTC
>Ga0209810_1004846_pt1 | contig 12617 bp, 9 predicted proteins | sample Coa_R1_7_FD_187159 | JGI IMG/M metagenome (GOLD analysis project Ga0209810, IMG submission 187159) | Surface soil microbial communities from Centralia Pennsylvania, which are recovering from an underground coalmine fire - Coalmine... | ecosystem: Environmental > Terrestrial > Soil > Unclassified ...
TTGCCGTTGAATGCGAGCCAGCGTGCTGCCCGGGCCTCGAAGCGGGCATGGGCGCCGTAGGCGCGGGCCTTGTCGGTGTTAAAGAACGAACCCGTGCCGAACGGGCAGGCCGGGGTGGCCGGCAAAAAGCCAAAGCTGACAATGTCGCGGAAGGTGTTGTGGAAGTAGTTCAAATCGAGCTGCAGGCGATCGCCGGCCCAGGTCTGTTCGATGCCGGCCAGAAACGTCTGGCTGCGTTCCGGCCGCAGCCCTGGATTGCCGGGAAAGCAGGGGTCCTGCGAGAACGATTGGACGAAGGAAGGTTCTTTGATGCCCAGGCCGTAGGAGCTGTACAGGCGCGTCGGGCCCCACGGGCTGGAACCGCGCCGGAGCACGAAAGAAGCCCCCAGGCGGGGCACGACGCGGGTGCCAAAGCTGTCGTTGGCTTCGGCTCGCACGCCGGCCAGCGCAGACAGCCGCTGCGTGCCCGCCAGCCGGGCCTCCAGAAAGCCTGCCTGGTTGTTGCGCCGGGCATGGGTGCCGTTGAAGAAGCCGTTTTCGACTTCGTACTGGTAGCCGGCGGTCAGGGCCCCGACAGCGGCAGTTCGTGTCGTGTCGGCATTGAGGTCCACGCGGTTGTATTCATTGCGGACCACATAAAGAGGGACGTCTGCATAGATTTCGCGCAGGTAGGATTCGCCAAGACCGATGTGATGGTGCCAGTCGCCCGTTTGGTTGTCCCAGCTCGCCGCGGCGGAGAAGTTGCGCAGGGCGTCGTGCTGGTGGAGGTCGGGCGCCAAGAGCAGGGTCTGGCCGGGTTCGCCGGCGTCGCTGTCACTGCTGCGCAGCACCAGCCGTAGCGACTGCGTCGTGCTGAGCTGATAGCCGAAGTTGCCCGAGAGCGTGTTGTCGCGGAAGCGGTTGTTGGGTTCTTGCCCCTGTGTCTCGAAGCCGGCGGCTGCGGCCGAATAGTCGAAACGGCCCAGCCGGCCCGCCAGTTGCGCGGCCGTGTGCCAGGTGGAAAACTTGCCCCCGTCGGCGTAGACGTCGAGCTGCGGCTGCGCGCTCGAACCGCAGCGCGTAAAGATCTGGATCACGCCGGTCATTGCATCGGAGCCGAACAGGGCGCTGGCAGCTCCATGCACGACCTCGACCTTTTCGATGTTTTCCAGGGAGATATTGGAAAAATCCAGCGCGCCGCCGGGCTCGTTCGCCGGGACGCCGTCCACCAGCACTTTCGTGAAGTTGGAATTGCCTCCGTCGAGGAAGAGCGTGGTCACGCCGCCCATCGGTCCCAGTTGGGAGATGGCCACGCCGGGCAGCGCGTTGAGCACCGGCGCCAGCCAGAGCTGATGGCTCTGTTCGAGAAACTGGCCCGAGACCACGTCCACCTCGGTCGGTGCCTGCTCGGTCGGGACCGGCTCGGCCTCGGCCGTCACCGTAACGCTGGCGGCCAGCGGTTCCAGCCGCAGCGCGACATTCCACTGAACGGACTCACCGGCCCCCAGACGCAGGTCGCGCTCGGCCGGTTGAAACGAACTCTGCTCGATATGGAGGCGGTAGGTGCCGGCTGCCAGCTCCAGCCGGTAGCTTCCATCCGGCTGCGTTCGGGTCGTTACCGGCGAGCCCGTCTGTGGACGCGCGCTCACCAGCGCCCCGGCAATTGGACGGTTGCTCGGATCGGTGACCGTGCCGGTGACGATCGCGGGCTGCTGTGCGTGCGAGGCGTGCGGGAAAAGCAGGCAGAGAACAGCAACAAGAATCAGAGGCGATGTCTTCATAAACTCCCTCCCTCTCGCCAGCGCGAGAGCTGAAGGTTGGCCGGCGCGGTTACACCGGGTACCCGGCCGGCTGCGAACCCCGCCGGTCTCCTGGCTTGACAACGCCGCCGGGTGGCGTCCGGGTTTTTGCCCTGGAGCCCGCTGCCGGTAGCCGGAGGTCCTTCCCAGCCCGGCTCCTGCACCGCAGTGCAGGACCCACTCGCCAGTGGCCTCCGCAGTCAGCGGGCGCGTCGTCTTACAGTCGCGTGGCGGCGACGGTTTTGCACCGTCTTCCCGTTCACGGGGTTCGCGGTGGAACCCTGCCGTGCCCAAAGGGCACGACGTTGCGGACACAATCTGGATGCAGCGCACACTAGGGTTTCATACCCGATTCACCTCCGGGAAAATCCGCAGCGTGCCTTCCGGGCGCTGTTCGACTCGAAGCGGCACGCCGAAGACCTGCTGCAGCAGTGCCTCGGTGAGCACGTCAGAGGGCGGACCGATTCCGGCGGTACGGCCCCGGTCCAGCACCAGCACACAGTCGGCAAAATCTGCGGCCAGGTTCAAGTCGTGCGTCGCCAGGACGACGGCGGTTTGACCGCTGGTCGCCAGATGCCGCAGGCGCCGCAGCAAATCAATCTGACCGGCCAGGTCCAGATGCAGGGTGGGTTCGTCGAGCAGGAGCAGAACGGGCTGCTGTGCTAGTGCTCGCGCCAGCACCACCCGCTGCTTTTCTCCCCCCGAGAGTTCATGCATCCAGCGACGGGCCAGGCGTGCAGCGCCGGCCTGGTCGAGGGCCTGCAGAGCCAGCTTGAGGTCTTCGCGTTCCGGGAAACGCAGGCCACTGCCGTGGGGGTAGCGCCCCTGCAGCACAAATTCGAGCACACCGAGCGAAAACAGCAGCGGATTTTCCTGCTGCACCACCGCGATACGTTGTGCGCGGGTGCGGGTGTCGAGCCGCTTCAGTTCGATCCCATCCAGCAAGATTTTGCCGGCCAGCGGTTCGAGCGTACCGGCCAGCAGGCGCAGCAGCGTGGACTTGCCGCTGCCGTTCGGTCCGACCAGCGAGAACACCTGGTTGCGCGCAACTTCGAACGAAACCGGCTGCAGCACGAACTGCTCCGGAGGGCTCCCGTAGGCATAGCTGACTCCCTGAACACTCAGCCGCGGCAGGGCTCGGGGCGGCGCCGGGCGGGTAGCGACTGGAGTTTCGGTCGGCTTCATTGCAGGTGCCTCCGCAGCAGGTAGATGAACAGGGGGGCACCCACCACGGCGGTCATCGCGCCCACCGGTAGCTCGGTCGGTGCGGCCACGGTCCGCGCCAGCGTATCGGCGAAGACGATCGCGGTTGCGCCGCCGAGGGCCGAGGCTGGCAGCAGCAGCCGGTAATCGGAGCCGAACAGGAGTCGGATGGCGTGCGGCACCAGCAGGCCGACGTACCCAATGGCCCCGCTGACGGAAACCGCCAGAGCCGTAAGCAACGATGCACACAGATACACCACCAGCTTCACCCGCCGCACATTCACGCCCAGATGCTCGGCCTCCTGCTCGCCCGCCAGCAGCAGGTTCAGGTCGGCCGCGGTCGTATAGAGTGCGGCCATGGTGAGCAGGACTGCCACATAGAGCCAACGCAGCGACAGCGGCAGCGGCGACGATAGATCTCCCATGAGCCAGAACGCCAGCCCGCGCAGTTCCCGCCCGGGCAGCGTTGTCATCAGAAACATGATGATCGCCGAGAGGAACGAGGCTGTGATCACTCCGGCCAGAAGCAGCGTTGGCGTATCCAGATGGCCGTGGCGCTGGCCGAGCAGGTACACGCCGGCCACGGTGGCAAGCGCTCCGAGGAAGGCTGCGCCACCGGTCAGCAGCGTACCTGGCGGCCCCGCCAGCAGCGACAAAATCGCGCCCAGCGCCGCTCCGCTCGAAATCCCCAGTACGTACGGATCAGCGAGCGGATTCCGCAGCAGGGCCTGAAAGCCGGCGCCAGCGACCGACAGTGCAGCGCCGACCAGCGCTGCCAGCAGCACCCGCGGCAGTCGCAATTCGAGCACAATCATGCGACAGTCGGCGGAAACGCTGCCGGCACCTATATGCGCCGCTCCGGCCAGACACGCTCCCAGTTCACGCGGCGGAGTAGGCACAGCGCCCAGGCCGAGCGAGATGACACCGATCAGCACCAGCAGCCCGGCCAGCAGCGCAGTAACCAGCCAGACGCGACGAGCCGTCAGTGCCCGCATGGCGCCTCCTCGGCGGCAGAAACCTGCGGAAGATCGGCAAAGGCTTGCGGATGCAGTGCCCGCGCCAGCGATTCGATCTGACCGATCAGTTGTGGCGAAGGACGATTGAAAGATTCGCCCACAAGGACGATGCGCCCCTGTTGCACGGCCTGCAAGTCCTTCCAGCCTGCACGCCTTCGCAGCTCGTCGAGCAGGGGCTTGGCAGAGCCGGGTGTCGCTGCGGGGAAAATCAAATACTCGGGTTGGGCGACCACAACCTGTTCGAGGCTGAGATGAGGCCAGTCGCCGCCGACCGCCACGGCCGGGATAGCGCCGGCGAAACGCAGTGCGTCGGTGATGAAGGTGTGCGGGCCGGCAGTGATCAGTGGATCCATCCAGACGACAAACAGGACGCGTCGCGGCGGGCGCCGCGCCAGGCGCGTCTGAATGGCCTCGAGGTGCTGCTGCATGCGCAGCGCCAGTTCGGCGGCTGCTTTCTGCCGGCCCAGCAACGCACCCAGCGTCCTCACCGTGCGCGCGATATCGCCGACGCTGTGCTCATCCGTCACGTAGACGGGCACACCCATGCGTTCGAGGGCGCTCACGGTTTCACGCCGATTCGCTGTGCGTGCCGCCACGACCAGATCGGGCTGGAGCGCAGCAATCATCTCGAGGCTCGGGCTGAGTGGCTGGCCCACTGTCCGGCACGGTGCAACCGCGGCGGGACAATCCGCGTAGGCACTGATGGCGACCACCTGGCGGCAGGCTCCGAGGGCGAACAGCGTGTCGGCTGCGCTTGGGGCCAGAGCCACCACGCGCCGGGCCGGTATCCGGACCCGCAGCGTGCGGCCCATTTGATCCTGTACGGTTTGCCACGATTGCGCTGGCCCCGGATGTGTGCGCGCACGGCCGTGCCCCCACACCAGTAGCGTCAACAACGCCGCGCGGGTCGCCACGGCACCCGTACGGTGCCTGCCCGTGGAAGGCAACAAAAAAGCCCCGAGAAAGAGAGCGGGGCTGTGCATGCCACACACCTCTTTCCGCGAAGAGTGGTAGCCGGGTCACGGCACGGGCCGGTTTCCTGACTGACGGCCTCCGCTTGCGCGGATACAGGCGTTTCTCCCTCGCTGCTGCGAGCGGCTCTTCCAGATTCCCTCAGGGAACCCGTGGGCGCCCCTGTCGGAGCGAGAAACGCCGGCCGAACACAGTGGCGGGACCGTGGCCGACTCGCACGGCCTTCCCGAACACCCGCGCCGGCACCTTGTCCGCCCGCGAGTGTAGGGCCTCTGTCGCCGGCATGTCAACCCATCGGCAGGATTAGATATTGTCGCTGCGTTCCCTGCGATATGGCCACTCGCTGAGCAGGTCAATCCACCAGTGGCCATTGGCTTTCCGCAGCACGAATTGCAGCGCGCGCAAACCACTGCGGGTGGGCACAAAGGCTTCGAGAAGAATCCATTGGCCCCGCATGGGCCGGCTGCTGGCTAGCACGGGTTGGCCCGTTTCCTCGAGCTGCCGTGCTTCGACGACTCGCAGGAACCGCTCGTACGATACCCGTTGCCGGTATCCGGGCGAAAGCAACTGATAGGCCGCGGCGAACTGGTGTTGCTGGAGGGCCTCGAAGTACCGCTGAACGACAGCGGCGGCCTCGGCTTCGGGAGGAGTCGGGAGAAACGCCGCCAGGTGCTGGGCAAGATAGCTGACTTCAAACGTATAGATCGCCAGCGCGGCCAGCAGCCCGAACAGAAGACGACGGCGGCTCACGGACGTTCCACTTCCACCGCCAGGCCCATGCCGCCCGATACGCACAGCGTCGCTAGGCCCCAGCGCCCGTTGCGGCGGCGGAGTTCGTGCACCAGTGTGGTGAGGATGCGGGCACCACTGCAGCCAATGGGGTGGCCCAGGGCAATCGCGCCGCCGTTGGGATTGAGGCCCGCGCGGTCAAAGTTCAGTTCACGGTCGCACGCCAGAACCTGCGCGGCAAATGCTTCATTGAGCTCGACCACGTCGTAGCTGGCCACCGGGCGGCCTGTGCGCTGTTCGAGCTTGCGGATGGCCGGCACAGGACCAATGCCCATCACCGCCGGGTCTACCGCGGCCACGGCTGCCTCGCCGATGCGGGCCAGCGGCTCGAGTCCCAGCCGACGCACCAGCTCACCGCTGGCCAGGACCACTGCCGCAGCCCCGTCGGTCAGGGCGCTGGAATTGCCGGCCGTGACGGTGCCGCCAGAACAAAACACAGCAGGCAGGCGGGCCAGAGCTTCCCGGCTGGTATCGGGACGCACATGTTCGTCGTAATCGAGTTGCACGAGGTTCCCCTCGATCGCCTTGCGCACGGGAACCAGTTCGGCGGCGAACCGGCACTCCGCCTGTGCGCGCGCTGCCCGGCGATGGCTTTCCAGGGCGTAGTCGTCCTGTTCGTCCCGGCTGATGCCGTAGAGCTGGGCCAGCCGCTCGGCGGTTTCGCCCATGACCATCTCGGAAAGCGGGCACAGAAAGCCGTCGCGGTACATGGCATCTACCAGCGGCTGGTGACCCCGCGGCCATCCCCAGCGTGCCTCCACCAGGTAGGGAACGCGGCTCATCGCTTCGGTGCCGCCGGCCACGACCAGTTGTGCCTCTCCCAGACGGATGTGCTGCGCGGCCAGAAGCACCGCCTGCAGGCCGGAGGCGCAAGCCATGTTGACTGTGAACGCCGGGGTGTCATCGCCCAGTCCTGCCCGCCAGGCAATCTGTCGGGAGGGGTTGGGTCCTACGCCGGCAGGGCGGGCGTGCCCGATGACGACTTCATCTACCTTCCAGAAGAAGCGCCACTCGGAGGCCGGCTGGCCGGGTATGCGTTCGGCGGGCAGTTCGCCGAAGGCGCGCTCGAGCGCTGCACGGACGGCGATGACGCCTAGCTCGACCGCTGAAAGCGTGCGCAGGCTGCCCCCGAAGTTGCCGATGGGCGTTCGTGCGGCACTCAGAATGAAAACATCGGCGATCACAGCGCACTCGTGATGCTAGCACAGGCGGCCGGGACGCGCTTCTGCGTTATCATGGCGCCATGCCTCCAGGGTGGCTGCCTGTGGGAGACCTGCGGGTGGGGCTGGCGACCGACGAGGAAGCCCTTACCGGCTGCACGGTTCTGCTGGCACCCGACGGGATGGTGGCGGGATACGACGTTCGCGGCGGCGGTGTTGGCGAACGCGAACTGGCAACCCTTCATCCGGATCATCTGGTGGACCACATCCACGCCCTGGTGCTCACCGGAGGCAGCGCGATGGGTCTCGAAGCTGCCGCGGGCGTCGTGCAGTGGTGCCGCGAGCAAGGCATCGGGTTTCCGACCGGCATCACGCGGATCCCCATCGTGCCTGCAGCGGTAATCTTCGATCTAAGCGTGGGCCTCGAGCGATGGCCAGACGCCGCTCTCGGCTACCAGGCTGCCATTGCGGCTCGCCCAGCCGGATTGGCTGAAGGGAACGCAGGCGCCGGCGCTGGGGCCAGCGCAGGTAAGTTGCTGGGCATCCGCTGGGCCACGAAAACTGGCCAGGGTGCCTGGACGGAGGATTTTCTCAACGAGGAGGGCCAGTGCGTGCGCGTGGCGGCCCTGGTGGTGGCGAACCCATTTGGCGATCTTCGCGACCCCCAGACGAACCGGCTGATTGCGGGCACGCGTTCACCCGAAGCGCCCGGGCAACTGCTAGATACAGCCGCGGCCATGCTACAGGGTCGCATACGGCGCAGTTTTGGGGAGACCAGCACCGTGCTTGCCGTCGTGGCTACCGATGCACGGCTCGACCGGCAGGGCTGCCGCCGCGTGGCACGCATGGCTTCGGCGGGACTGGCGCGCGTTCTTTCCCCGGCCTTTACGAGTTTCGACGGGGATGTGGTGTTTGTCGTGTCTTCGGGCGAGCTCCGTGCCGATGCGCACGCCGTCGGCGTTGCCGCCGCAGCCGCGCTGGAACGTGCGCTGGTGCGGGCCGCAACCGAGGCCCGTGCGGCTGCGGGCCTGCCCGCGGCGGCTGAGCTTGCCGGCAGTTCGCCCGGCTAGAATTTCGTTTCGTGCAGCACTTGCACTAATCTGGTTCGGCCATGTGGGACCTCGAATTCTTCCGCCGCCATTTGGACCTGGTTCGGCAGATGGCCGAGCACCGTGGCATCCAGCTCGACCTGGAACAGTTTGTCGCGCTCGACACCGAGCGCCGCCGCCTGATCACCGAGGCCGAGCGGATGAAGGCCGAGCGCAATCGTGCCAGTGAACAGATCGCCGCACACCGGCAAGCCGGGGAGAATGTCGAGGCCGAACTGGCAGCGTTGCGTCAGCTCGCGCAGACCATCAAGCAATACGATGACCGCATCGCCGAGCTGGACGAAAAGCTGCGCCAGTTCCTGCTCGAAGTTCCTAACCTGCCGCACGCTTCGGTGCCGGTCGGGCGCGGGCCTGCAGACAATGTCGAGGTGCGCCGGTGGGGCCAGCCGCCGCAGTTTGCGTTTCCGCCGCGACCGCACTGGGAAGTGGCCGAGCGCGCCGGCATTTTGGACCTCAAGCGCGCCGCGCGCATGACCGGCTCGCGCTTTGCGCTCTACCGCGGCGCCGGGGCGCGGCTGGAGCGGGCGCTGGCGAGTTTCTTCCTCGACGTGCACACGCGCGAGCACGGCTATACCGAGATCTTCCCGCCCTTTATCGTCAACACGCGCTCGCTCGAAGCTGTGGGGCAGCTCCCGCGCTTTGCCGGCGACATGTTCCGGCTCGAAGGGACCGACTGGTGGCTGACGCCCACGGCAGAGGTTGAACTGACCAATCTGTACCGCGAAGAGGTGCTCGACGCCGAGCAGCTTCCGCTGCGGCTGTGCGCCTGGACCGCCTGCTTCCGCTCTGAGGCGGGAGCAGCCGGCCGTGAAACCCGTGGCATCATCCGCCAGCATCAGTTCCAGAAGGTCGAGCTCTACAAGTTCGCCCGGCCCGAACAGAGCTATGACGAACTGGAGTCGCTGGTGCGCGATGCCGAAGACCTGCTGCAGCGGCTGGGTCTGCACTACCGCGTCGTGCTGCTGTGCACGGCCGACATGGGATTTGCTTCAGCGAAGACCTACGACCTCGAGGTGTGGCTGCCTTCGACGCAGAGTTTTCTCGAGATTTCCTCTTGCTCCAACTGCGAAGCCTTTCAGGCCCGCCGTGCCGGCATCCGCTATCGCCGCAAAGGTGGCCGCAGCGAATACGTGCACACGCTGAACGGTTCCGGGCTGGCTGTGGGCCGCACCTGGCTGGCCATTGTCGAGAACTACCAGCAGGCCGACGGCTCGATTCTGATCCCGCCCGTGCTCCAGCCCTATATGGGCATGGAGCGAATTGTCCCGCTCAGCTAGGCCCGCAACGGGCGGGGAACGCCGAGCGACAGACCCCTGGCCCCGTTCGGACGGGGCCGGGTGGGCCTCCCGTAAGCTCCCGCTGTAGCCCCATCTAGGGCCAGTGAGCGCAGATGCGCGCTTATACGCGATTTCACCCATTGCGAGGCTAGGAGGGTAGGCCTATGGTCGGCTGATAGATAAGGCCCGGGCCGGCGGGCGTTTGAACCCGACGAGGGCGGTCCACCGTAAGCCGGGACGGACGGCTTAGCTGCCCGGGACCGAGGCTGCGGAAGGAGGTCCTGTAAAATGGAACCCCATGGATGGGCGCAAAGGACGGCAGGCCTGCTGGCAGTAGTCGGGGTGGCAGGCATCCTTTTTATCGCGACAGCAACGGAGCCGGGGAGAGTCGGACCAATCGCGCACCAGCCAGACCAACCAAGACATGCCGCCCGGATGTCTGCAAGACAAGGGCCGCTCCACACGATTGCCTGCACGCCGGCACGACGGGCGCGGGGCCATTACCTGGTCACGAGTCTGACCCACTGTTTCGCCTGTCACAGCGAGGTGAGTTACTCGCGCGCGCACCCGCTTCAGCCCATTCCGGGGACGATGGGCAGCGGTCACGTTTTTCCACCAGAAGAGAGCGGCGTGCCGCTGCCTTATCGTGTCGTGGCACCCAATATCACGCCGGACCCGGAAACCGGAGCGGGTACCTGGACGGATGAACAGTTCATGCAAGCGATCCGTCAGGGAATCGGCCACGATGGGCGAACCCTGTTTCCCCTGATGCCCTACCCATTGTTCCATGACATGGACGACGAAGACCTCAAATCCGTGGTGTGTTATGTGCGTTCGATTCCCCCGATTCGGCGCAAGATGCCTCCGACCGTCTTGCCGCCGGCGTTGCGGGCTGCCCTGAAACCGTTGCCGCCCGCGGGTCACGTGTCGCCACCGAATCCGAAGGACCCCGTGGCGCGAGGGAAATATCTGGTGAAGCTGGGGAATTGCACGGGCTGTCACACGCCACTGGACGAAAATTTCCAGCCGCTGCCGGGTATGTATCTGGCCGGGGGCAGGGTGTTCGTCGGACCCTTTGGGCGGGTGGCCAGCTTAAATCTGACGCCGGATCCCTCCAGTCCCATCTATGCAGCCGACCTGCAGCGCTTTATTCGCACCATCCGCACCGGGGAGGATGGTGCGCGGTTGCTGAGCACGTTCATGCCGTGGGGGTATTACCGACACCTGACGGATTCTGACCTGGAAGCGATTTATGCGTATTTGCGGACAATTTCTCCGGTCAAACATGAAGTAGACAATGAAGATGCACCCACCTATTGCCCACTGGACAAACAAAAACATGGCCTGGGTGATTTGAATGCCGCGCCGAAAGCCAGCGGGCAGGCGGCAAGGCCCCATTGAGGCGCCGGGCCAGTGGCGGACGGCTTGGCAGGAGACCCGCGCACTTTAGCAATGGGGCCAGGAAAGGTCCGGCAGGACAGGAGGCGGTACGGCCTGAGCAAACAAATGGGCGGGCCGTGATTTCTAGGGGCGGGTGATTCTTGGCCCGACCGTTTGGGCGCAGGGAGATTTGCAGATGCAGACAGCGGATCAAAACTACGGATCGCAACTCACGCCGGTTCCTCATGCTGATTGACGCCGAGGGTCGCAACTACACCTAATCTGAATACACGGAATGGCTGCTCGCCTGTGGCTTCGAGAACATCCAGCGCGTGCGCGTCGAGGCGCCCGGGATCAACGGCCTTTTGATCGCCCACAACCCCTAGCCCTGCAAGGCCCGACGAGGGAACGCTGCAGACTTCGCTCCGCGCGCCGTGCTCGAGAGCGAAACAACGGATGAGTCGGGGCCAGGGTTGCACAAACTCGCGCGTCAGCAAACGGTGCGCGTCTGCCCTGGTTGTGTCGTCTCCTACGGCTTGCGCCCGGTGACGATGCTCATGTAGCCGAACGTGGGTTTGATTTCGATTCCGACGAAGCCTGCATCGGTCAGGATTTTCTTCAGCTCCTTTCCTGAGTACTGGCGGCCGGTGGCCCAGGCGAGCATGATCATGCTGTAGGCCGCGGCCGCGAAGGGACCGGTTTTGCGGTCGTTGTACAACACTTCGTGGAGGATGATGCGTCCTCCCGAAGGGAGGCTTTCGAAACTTTTGCGGGCCAGAAAGCAGCATTGATCGTAGGGCCAGTCGTGGAAGATGCAGGAGTAGAAGTGCAGGTCGGCCTGTGGGAACGGGTCCTTCCACATGTCGGCGGTGTGGGTGCGGATCCGGCCCGGCGGCCCCTGACGGGCCACGATTTCGCGGGCGACTTCGCAGACCGGCGCCAGATCGAGGATGATGGCCTGTAGCTTCGGCCATCGCCGTGTCGCCGCGATCGCATGTGCGCCCGAGCCTCCGCCGACGTCGAGCATGACCCTGTGGCGCGAGAGATCCAGCCGTTCCGGCCAGGCCAGCGCCGCCGCCATGCTCATGCTGTGCATGGCGCGCGTAAAGGCACGAGCCAGCTCGGCTTTCGCCTCGTGCGTCTGGAACAGCTCCTCACCGCCGTAGACCTGCGGCTTGCCGCTGCGCGCCGCTTTCTCGAAGGCCTCGATCGAACAGGCTGCATAATTGCCAATGATGATGTCGAAATAGCTTCCGAAATAGGTGGGGCTGTCCGGAAGCAGGTAGTCCTCCGAGAGCGGCGTGAGCCGGAATCGGCCATTGTTCAGGCGGACGAAACCGAGCGAGGTGTTGGCGGCGAGGATCGCTTCGGCAGCGCGAGGCGCGATGCCGAGCGCGGAGCAGATCTCGTCGAGCGTCCTCGGCTTCTGGTGTAGCAGGGGGAAGAGTCCCAGTTTGTGCGCGAGCATCACGGCAGGGCATCCGTAAACTCCAAAAACAATTTCCCACAGAGGCCGGTCGTCGCTGCGCGGCTTCCGGATCTGTGGATGCTGTGCTTGAGGCTTCGCTGATACAGCCATGATTGCCCTCCTTCCAAAAATGAAATTTGGGGATAAACGAGCACCGGCCGTTCTCGGGAGCGGTCGGGCTGATCGGAGCACTTTCGCGACAACGGATTGCCGCCGATGGAAGCGTCAACGCCGTCTGAGTCCATCGGGGCGAAGTCGTTGAACGGGAGCGGCAGGCTCGATCCGCGGGACGGGAAGGATCGTGCGGAGTGTGCATCCCGGCACGGCTCAGGTCTAAATAAAAAAAAACGATCAGCATGAACAGGGGCCTTTGGTAGTTTGCCAGCCGGGATCGCCGGGACAGGTCAGCTCGGTACTGCAGGGAGCCGCAGAGGGTTCCGGAAGCGCGATCAGGATGAGAAAAAC
>Ga0209810_1004847_pt1 | contig 12612 bp, 11 predicted proteins | sample Coa_R1_7_FD_187159 | JGI IMG/M metagenome (GOLD analysis project Ga0209810, IMG submission 187159) | Surface soil microbial communities from Centralia Pennsylvania, which are recovering from an underground coalmine fire - Coalmine... | ecosystem: Environmental > Terrestrial > Soil > Unclassified...
CAAGCCTTACCTTTTACTGAAGAGCAAAAAGGTCTCCACCTTTTGAGCCGGTATCATATCATGATTGCCAGTATTTTGCGCGACCAATGTCTGTTTCAAGAGGCCATCGATCATCTGAGTCGAGCTATTCACCTCACCCGGCAGATCAGTGATAATGAGTTTCTGGCTGATGCGTTCTACAGGCTGGGGTGGGTGTACCTGGAAAATAAAGATGGGCACCAGGCAGCCCAGAGTTTCCTTGCGGCTGAGAAGCTCTTCAAGAAGATCCCGCCTTATATGGCAGGAGGTATTCTTATTGGTTCAGGTCGTTCACATGCGCTCCAGGCACAGGGCACCCGCGAGCGCCTGGAAGCACTCCACACCCTGGATCAAGCGGCAAAGTTGCTCCAGATGTATCCTGTTCCCTACCAAAACTGGCATTATCTGGAAATTGAATTGGATCGCTACCGCACCGATAGGGCTGCTGCACTGATTGATATTTCATTTCCTCGTGATGCATTACACGAACTCTCTGCTGTGCGTCTTTCCTCCACGAATCAGCGGCGCAATGCTTTGATTACCACCTTAGAGGCACAGGCGCATTTTGACCTGGGCGATCTGGCTCAGGCGTGTAATGTTGCAGAAGAAGCCCTCAGGCTCATTCAGCCGATCCGTTCCAGGGTTAATTATGAACGGATGCGGGTGCTGCATGGGCAATTGAAATCTACGAACTTTGGGAATAATCCAGAGGTCGCGCGTCTGGGAATGATGCTCGATACCGTTCAGGCCAGTTGGAGCGATGGCAGAAGGGGGATCAGTCACTAATGAGCAAAATAGCTGTGGTCGATTTTGATGGAGTGATTGCTGACATGACCATCCACACACAAATTGCCAGGGAACGGGCGCATGCCTTTGCTTTGCAGCAAGCTCCTGACCCGGAAAGTAAAGCCTATCGCAAAGCGGCCAGCGCCTTTTTTTATAGTGAAGAAGGATATTTCGATCAGGATTTGCTCGAACTAGATCAACCCGTTATCGGCTCTCGCGAAGCGCTCAGGCAACTCTTGCAGGAGTATGATGAGGTGATAGTGCTCACCAGTCGGCCCCCTTCCTTGCAGGAGGCAACACTAGCCTGGTTCCGCCGCTATTTCCCTGAGCAGGAAGCGATCACCTTCCTGTTTAAAGAGAGCCATGAGCACGAGATAAAAACAGCGGTGTGGAAAGCTCAGATCGTGGCCCAGTTTGCGAAGCGATGCGAGACGGTGTTATTTATCGATGATGATGAGCGCAATAGAAAAGCGGTGGAGGCGCTTGCTGCCGAATTATCCCATGTGACGATTGTGGTGCGGTCTCAATTAGTATGAAGAGAGAGCAGAGAATGTATGCTACTAGAGCATCCTCACGCTTATTCCTAGCTAGGTTCGGCCAGGCTTCCGATTAGCCGCATCGGGATCGGGACCTGGGCTATTGGTGGGGGTTGGGGTCCACAGTCCGATGAAGATTCGCTCAAAGCATTACATGCAGCCTTTGATTCAGGCTGCCAGCTTTTTGATACCGCACCGCTTTATGGCAATGGGCATGCGGAGGAGCTTCTTGCACAGGTGATAAAAGAACGAGGAAAACGTGCCACCATCGTCACAAAAGTTTATCCTCTGAAGTATCAGTGGGCGCCTGCTGCTGGAACATCAATCAATTCGATCTTTCCTATTGAACATATTAGAGAGCAAGTAGAAGGCAGTCTTCACAGGTTAGGAATAGATTGCATTGACTGCTTGATGCTCCAAACCTGGTGTCCCACATGGGACCATGAACGCGCATGGTATGAGACTATGTGCTCTCTGAGAGATCAGGGAAAGATACGTACCTGGGGAATTGCGACAAGTGATCACCGGCATAACGAGGCCAATGGTCTCATCGAAGCTGGCCTGATTGACATTATTGAAGTTCCTTACAATATTCTTGACCAACGAGCGAATGAACGCCTGCTGCCTCTTGCATTAAAGTACCATGCAACCGTTATCGCCCGTTCACCACTGGCTTCTGAAGCGCTCACCGGCTTATGGGATGAGCAGACAACCTTTCCGCGCGGCGATTGGCGAAGGCGTGTTTTTCGGGGCGAAGTTCTTGAACGGACGGTTCGCCGCGTCAATCGCATCAAGGCTCTTGTTGATTCTGATATACCTCTCGCACAGATTGCTCTCCGTTTTTGCTTGAGTCACCCGGCGATAACAGCCGCTATTCCAGGTGCGCGTAATGCGCACCAGGTAAGGTGTAATTTTGCTGCACTAGAGCAGGGTCCTTTACCTCAAGATCTGCTCGATCAGATTACCAGACTATGGCGAGAAGATTTCTGCCACGATGTCCGCATAAGCGTTGGCGAAGAAGGGGAGGGCGAACGTAGGAAGGCAAAACAATCATTATGGCGAAGCTCCGCACAACAGAGGACTTTTAGATGATCCTGGCTGATATGTCCCCTCACTCTGTTTGCCCGGTTATGTGGTAAAATGGCTGTATTCCGCGTTGTAGAGACGACCCTTGAGGTCGTCCTATCGCCTCCCTGGCGCGTGTCAGAAGATGGGGGCACGCCCCATCTCTACATATTAGCTAGAAAAGAGAACGAGACTTCATGGCAAATCAAGGCTTACCTCCTCAATCACAGCCCGATCAGACCGAGAATCCCCGGACGAATCAGCCGGCATCTGGCATCGATGCCACTCTGCTGAATGCGCTGGAATGGCGTCTGGTTGGCCCTCATCGCGGAGGCCGTGTTGTGGCGGTGGCAGGTGATCCAACGGATGCCCAGGTCTTTTATTTTGGTGCGACGGGCGGCGGTGTCTGGAAGACGAGCGATGGCGGCCTGAGCTGGGAAAACATCTCCGATGGCTTCTTTAAGCGCGCCTCTGTCGGCGCAATTGCCGTTGCCGAGTCCGATCCGAACGTGATCTACGTGGGCATGGGGGAGGCGACGATCCGTGGTAACGTCTCGCATGGCGATGGCGTCTACAAATCAACCGACAGGGGCCGGACCTGGATGCACATGGGCCTGGCGGAGACGCGTCATATCGCGAAGGTCCGCGTCCATCCGCACGATCCCGATCTTGTCTATGTCGCGGCGCCGGGGCACGCGCACGGCCCCAACCGTGAGCGCGGGGTATATCGTTCGCGCGATGGCGGCAAGAACTGGGAGCAGGTGCTATTTCGCAGCGAGGACGCGGGCGCGATTGACCTTAGCATCGATCCGCACAACCCGCGCATTCTCTATGCGGCGTTCTGGGAGGCGCGGCGTTTGCCGCATACGTTTATCAGCGGCGGCGAGGGCAGCGGGATCTTCAAATCAACCGATGGCGGCGACACCTGGAGCGAGATTTCGCGCAACCCCGGCCTGCCCACCGGGCTGCTCGGCAAGATCGGCATCGTTGCCTCGCCAGCCCGGGCTGGCCGCGTCTGGGCGATTGTCGAGGCCGAGGATGGCGCCCTCTTCCGCTCCGACGACGGCGGGGAGCACTGGCAGCGGCTGAGCGAGGAACGCGGCCTGCGCTATCGTGCGTGGTACTACCAGCATATCTACGCTCACCCGCAGGACGCTGATACACTCTGGGTGCTGAACGTGCAGGCATGGCAATCGATAGATGGCGGGCGCACCTTCTTTACCATACCGACGCCGCATGCCGACAATCACGACCTCTGGATCGATCCGCGCAATCCGCAGCGCATGATCGAGGGGAACGACGGAGGCGCCTGCGTCACCTTCACTGGCGGCCAGATGTGGTCCACGCAGTATAACCAGCCCACGGCGGAATTTTACCATGTCACGACAGATACCCAGGTCCCCTATCGCATCTACGGCTCGCAGCAGGATAACACCTCGATCTGCATATCCAGCCGTTCGCACCTGGCCGGCATCACGCAGGTAGATTATAACGCCGTTGGCGGTGGCGAGAGCGGCTATATTGCGGTGCGGCCCGACGATCCCAATATCGTCTTCGCCGGCAATTATCAGGGCTATCTGACGCGCTACGATCACCGCACGCACCAGGCGCGCAATATTAACCCCTGGCCCGAACTCGCCTCCGGCTGGGGCGCGAAGGACCAGAAATACCGCTTCCAGTGGACCTACCCGATCATGCTCTCGCCCCATGATCCCAACGTGCTCTATATTACCGGCAACTACGTCCTCCGCTCAACCGACGAGGGGAATAGCTGGCAGGTCATCAGTCCCGACCTCACGCGCAATGACGTGAGCAAGATGGAGCCGTCCGGCGGGCCGATCACGAAGGATAACACCGGAGCCGAGTATTACGGAACCATCTTCGCCTTCGCCGAGTCGCCAGTTACAAAAGGACTGTTCTGGGCCGGATCGGATGATGGTCTGATCCACATCTCGCGCGATAACGGCGAGACCTGGCAGGATGTGACGCCAGAAGACCTGCCCCAATGGGCGCTCATCAGTATCATCGAGCCGTCTCCGCACGACGCGGCCACGGCCTATGTAGCCGCCACATGCTATAAGCTCGACGATTTCCAGCCCTATCTCTTCAAGACGAACGACTACGGCGCGACCTGGACAAAGATTACCGACGGGATTAGAGCGGACGATTTCACGCGCGTGATCCGTGAAGATCCAGGACGGCGCGGCCTGCTCTTCGCGGGCACGGAGACGGGCCTTTGCGTCTCGTTCGACGACGGCACGCACTGGCAGGATCTACGCTTGAATTTGCCGGTAGTGCCGATCCATGACCTGTGCATCAAAGATAGCGACCTCATCGCGGCCACGCATGGGCGCTCGTTCTGGGTGCTGGATGATATCACGCCGCTGCGGCAGATGAGCGAGGAGGTGCAGAACAGCCCGGTGCATCTGTTCGAGCCGCGCCCGGTCATTCGCTTCATGACCGTGGGCGGCTTCTCGCAGGCGCCGGCCTCCGGCCTGTACTATCGCAAGACCGACGCGTTCACCATCACTACAATTCGCAAACAGAAGCCGAATGGTGAAACCGTTGACTGGAACCTGGATGCCGGCCAGAACCCGCCCGACGGCGTGATCGTTGTCTATTACTTGCGCGAGAAGCCGGAGCAGGAGGTGAAGCTGAGCTTTTTCGATGCGCAGGGCAACGAGATCAGGTCTTTTTCGAGCGAGGAGAAGCAGGACGAGCAGAAGGTGCCGGGGGCTAACGATAAGGAGAAGAAGGAGAAGCGCGTCCCCGGGGAGGCGGGGACGAATCGCTTTGTCTGGGATTTGCGCTACCCCGGTGCGAAGAAGGTAGACGGCTTCGCGGGAGGCGATAATGTCTATCTGGGGCCGGTAGTTGCCCCCGGCAGGTACCAGGTACGGCTGAGCGTTGGCGACGAGGTGCGGAGCGCGTTCTTCGAGGTACGCAAGGATCCGCGCGTGGTGGCGAGCCAGGAGGACCTGGAAGCGCAATGTGCGCTCCTGCTGCGGGTGCGTGATAAGCTCTCGGAGACGCACGACGCCATCACTATGCTCAGGGACGCCAGGCAGCAGGTGGAGGATTGGGTGCGGCGCACGCACGGGCAGAACAACCACGAGGCCATCGAAGAGGCCGGCACATCCCTCAAGGAGAAGCTGACCGCTATCGAAGAGGAACTTATCCAGGTCAAGGCCGCGGCGAGGCAGGATACGCTGAACTATCCGGCCAGACTTAATGCCAAGCTGGGTGGCCTGATCGGTGTGATTTCCAGTGCCGATGCCGCGCCAACGCAGCAGGCGTATGCGGTTTTTGATGACCTTTCGGCCCGCGTGAACGAGCAGTTGCAGCGTTTACAGAATCTCATCGAGACGGATCTGCAAGCCTTCAATAACCTGCTCCGCGAGTCGGGCGCCCCGGCTGTCATTCCGCGGCGGCCCGATTGAGAAAGGAGACGAGAAGAGACCTGGGACCGGCCCGTGAGCCGGTCCCAGGTCTCTTCTCGTCTGTATTTCTTTTATGGTCGCGGTACGTTATAAAGTTGAAGGATGTGGCTACGGGGAGAGGAAATGGAATCACTCCTCAAATTTTCGTAACGGTATTATCGACCTTAACGATCAAGATAGGCAATCCTTCTCGCGCGGCTACGCACAGAGGAACAAACCCGTTTTCTGGTTGTTAGCACTCATAATACCGCGAGAGGAAAGAAAAGGGATGAGGCGATGAGAGCGAGATCAACCCCCGGAGTTGTAGCTGGACTGGCCCTGCTATTGTTGCTCATATGGCCGGCGCTGAGCGGCTGCCAGTTCGCGCAGTCATCATTTGCCAGTACAGCCAGTAGCGCCGGATCTGCGTTTTCCGCCGCTGCTACGACACTCACCTTTTTGCACCAGGGCAGGCTGAGCAGGCGCTACGCGGCCTCCAGTTTCGTCAACTTCAAGGCGGAACTGGCGGGCCTGGACCGGCAATTACCCACGCTCAATGGAGCGCCCGGCAAGGCCACACTTCGTCATCTTCTCGTCCTTTACCGGCCCGCGATGCAGGCCGTTAATGCACCCTGTCTGGATATGGCGTGCGACTGGCAGGCCCAGATCGACGCGCTCAACCGCGCCAGTAAAGCCTTTCTGGGGGCGGGTGGATCATGAAAAAATGGTTCTCCATCGCGCTTGGCATTGTGACGGCCACCGGCGGCTTCCTCGACGCGGGCACCATCGCGACGGCGGGTGAGTCCGGGGCGAAGTTCGGCCTGGGGCTGATCTGGGCCGTCATCATTGCGACAGCAGCGATCATCCTGCTGGTTGAGATGGTCGGGCGCTTCACCGCCGTATCAAAGAAGCCCTACGCAGCGGCTATTCGCGAGAACTTCGGGTTCAGATTCTTCCTGGCTCCGCTGATCTGCGAGATCATCGCCGAAAGTTTGATGCTGGCGGCGGAACTGGGCGGTGTTGCTATTGCGCTCTCTTTGCTGACCGGCATCTCCTGGCATTACCTCTTTCCGGTAGCGGCCCTGCTCGTCTTTGCTATGGCCTGGCGCGCGCCCTTTGACTGGATTGAGAATGGGCCTGCGATCCTGGGCCTTGTCACGCTCTCCTTTATTGCGGGCATCATCGCGCTGGGCGGTCTGCCGCATGATACGCTGCCGACGCTGTGGCGACCCCCGGTCAAAAGCGGCGACCTTGCTGATTACCTCTATCTGGTCGCGGCCACGCTGGGTTCGACAATCAGCCCCTACCTGCTGTACTTTTATTCCTCTGGAGCGCACGAGGAAGGCTGGTCGGGCAGTTCTCTGCTGCTCAACAGAGTCACGGCCTTCCTGGGTATGGGCTTCGGCAGTATGGGTTCGATTGCCATTATCGTGCTTGGAGCTATCGTCCTGCGTCCCCTGAATATAAGCGGCAGCACGCTCGGCGAGGTTGGCCTGCCGATGGCAAAGGCGTTTGGCGTCATCGGGACGACGCTCTTTGCCGTTGCGCTCTTTGCTACCTGCTTCGGAGCCGCTCTGGAGGTCGTGCTTGGCGTCTCCTATCTCATTGCTCAGGGGTTCGGCTGGGAATGGAGCGAGAACAAAAAGCCGGTCGAGGCGGCGCGCTTTAACCTGACGCTGATCCTCTTTCTGCTGGTCGCTGTACTCATCGGGCTGCGCGGCACCGATCCGTTGCAGCTTGCGCTCCTCGCCTCAACCGTCATCGCCCTGGAGCTGCCCGTCGCGCTCTTTCCATTCCTGGTCCTGATGAACGATCCGCAGTATCTCGGAGATAAGATCAACGGGCGCTGGACGAATATTGCCATCATTGTTATTTTATTGCTGGCCTGTATTGTGGCATTGATCTCGCTCCCACTGGAAATTCTGAGCGGGGGAGGCTAAGTTATTATGCCAGAAATCCGTGAAGAAGTGCTCAAAGATGATATCTTCTCGATCCGTGATATCATCGACTCGCAGTTAGAGACAAGCGATGGGGTTAGAATCGGGCGCGTGGCCGATATCGAGATCGAGCGGCACGCGGATGGTACATTGCATCTCAGCGCGCTGCTGGTCGGCCCGCAGGCGCTTGCCGCGCGGCTCTCGCCAGAGTTGCGCACGCTGGCTCACTGGCTGTTTCGTGATCGCTTCGACCATCGTATTACGCTTGATGATGTGGAGAGCTTCGGCCCGACACTGCGCCTGCGCCGGCGGGCCGAAGATTATCCCATAGGGCAGTCCGAGCGCTGGATTGCGAAATATCTGCTGCGCTGGCTGCCGGGAAGTGGTTACTGATGCAGAAGCAGCAGCAAAAGACCGGTCATCTGTCGGTGAGCGTGTTACTGAACAAGAAAGTCATCACGGCTGAGGGCAAGGTGCTGGGGCATGTTGCCGATGTTCAACTTACGCCCGGCCCGGAATACCGCATCATCGCCCTGTTCGTCGGCCCCTATGCCATGCTCTATCGCCTGCATATGCTCAACCCCTTTGCCTCATCTCCAACACAACCGCCTCGCCCCGATAGCGTTCCCTGGGAAGCCGTCGATTGCATCGAGCGTACTACAATCCGGCTCAAACCCGGCTATAAGCATGAAAAAGTTCATTAATTAACTATGCTATAATTGGGGCAAATCAAATACAGAAAGGCGGGAACCATCCCTCATGAGCGATCACCCGCACATTATCAAACATGGTTCGGCAACCGTTGCTATCATCAATGTTGGCGATATCCAGTTTCGCCTCTCCGACGAGATTATGGTGCCAGAGGACGAGCGAGCTGCCGCCCCGGCCTCCTTCACGCAGTTGCGGCCCTTCCCCACGCAGTGTTTTCATATCGCCCTGGCCGGGGCTTCGGTACTGGTTGATGCCTGCAATTATCATCTCTCATTCCCACCGGATTCGCCGTATTTCTGGCCCGGCTACCAGGCGCCGCCGGGGCTGCTCGCGCAATTAGCAGAAATCGGCCTCCGGCCCGAAGACGTGACTCATCTCGTCATCACGCACGCCCACTTCGATCATTTTTCAGGTATTACAATGGAACGAGGTGGAAAAATGACTCCGTGTTTCCCCAACGCGCGCTGCTTTCTTGGAAATGCCGACTGGGAGGATCCCGAAATACAGCAGGAACTGCGTGATCCCAACTCGCATGTGTCCCGTACCCTGGGGGTGGTGCGGCAGGCTGGTATGCTGGAACTGGTGGAGGGCGAGCGCGAACTGCTCCCCGGCATTGGCATCGTTCCGGCTCCGGGCGAGTCGCCGGGCCATCAGGTTGTACGCGTCCATTCGCAGGGGCAGACGCTCTACTGCCTGGGCGATCTCTACCACGATCCGATTGAGGTCGAGCATCCGACCTGGATGGCTTCATGGGCCGCGAAAGAGGCCACGCTCAGGAGCCGCGCGAAGCTGGCTGAGGCCGCTCTGCGCGAGCAAGCCCTGCTCACCGCCGCGCATATCTCCGGCGTTGGACAATTAGAGCGGACCGCCAGCGGCGTCACATGGTGCGTGGTATAAGAGAAAGAGGCGCAGCGTTCCTACACATAGTGAATAGTAACGATCAAGATTGGCAATCCGTTGTGTGCGTAGCCGTGCGATGATGAAGATTAACGAACAAGATCGGCATCATCGCGTCTCGATGTGCTTTACAGGCCGAACGAGGCGCGATGAAGCGCGCAGCTATGCATCAAGGAGCAACCCGTTTTTGATTGTTACATTTTGTCGTCAGTCTTAACCCTGCCTTTCAGGCGGCCTGATGCAGCGCGGGCCAGAGGTTCACGAGCAGGCATGCAGCGAGCGCCAGGCCGACAGGCCCGGATAGCCCGAAGGCGAAAGTTATGAGCGCCTGTTCTGCTGGACCGGGTGCGAGGAAAAGCGGAGGGAGCAGCAGTGTCGCAACGCGCAAAAACGCCGCGATGTTGCCGAGCCAGAGGGTGGCATGCACGAGTTTCGCCGAGACGATCTTGCCGCCGGAAAAGCCGGGCAGCATGCGCGGGGCGATGCCGCAGATCAGCAGGGCAATAAAGCCAAGTGCCAGGCAGTGGCGTATGGCATCTATGCTGATAATCGGGCTGCCATGCAGCAGCAGTCCGATCCCATTCACCACGAGCAGCGCGCCGCCGAGCGCTGCCCAGAGATAGGCGCTGCCTACCAGCGTCACAAACGGGCCATACGTGCGGCTCTCGTGCGAGACCTGGCGCCTGTACGACTGCGCCAGCGTCTGAGGATGGGGAGCGAGCTGGCCCACGCGCTGTGGCAGGCGCCCGCGCGTCCGCATCAACAGCAGGAAAGCGCAGATAAAGAGCAGCAGTGTCCCTCCGGCCAGGCACATGCCCGCTCCTTCCAGCCAGGCGGCCCACGCCAGCGGCAGAGTTCCCAGGCAAAGCAGCGTCACCCCCAGCAGGTACAGCGTGGAGAGCGGACGGATGATGCGCCCCGGGAAGGCTTCCAGGCCGGCGTACATCGGAAGGGAGCGCACCGACATCGCCAGCGCCATAGATACGAGAAAGCCGAACAGCCCGATAGTGACGTTGAGATCATCCCCCGCCTGGTTGACCAGCCCGGAGGACGCCGCCGCCTGCACCGTGTTGACCAGATTGCTTATACCGGCCAGGGCCAGCGCGCAGCACGCGCCAGCCATCAATAGCAGTGTGCTCTTGAAGGCGGGGCGCGTCGCGAGTGCCGGGCCGTGCAGGAAGGTCAGGCCGAGCAGGACAATGGCCCCGATAAGTGCTGCGGCCTCCAGTATGCCGCTGCCAATGAGCAGCACGCGCCAGGGCAGCGCTCCTGTGATGACGAGTGCCGGCTGGCTCAGCGCACGCAGGCACAGGCTGACAACCTGTGCGCCCAGCAGCCAGGGAACCAGGGCCGGGGCTGCCAGCGGCGTTCCGCGCAGTCTGGGTAGAAAATGGAGCGCTACCCCCAGCACGAACAGTCCAGCCCAACCATACAATTGAAGATGGCCGTGAGCCTGGGCCAGCGCCGCCCACCAGGTTCCGAGCGGGAGCGCCAGCGCGTAGCTCAGCGTCAGGATCGTAGCCAGCGTAAAGCCTCCACACACGCCCAGCAGTAGCGCCGCCCTGAGCACCGGGGCCACGCGTGCAAACGGCTCCTGCCGGGCTGTGCTTTTCGATCCTTGTGAAGAACGTGAGGTTGCGTTCTCCTCTGTGCCTGCTTTCATTGTTGCTCCTCAATGCGCTTCTACTGTCCTGCCCTTTGCAACTGAGCGCCTTCAGTGGAAGGTCGCCGGCGAATTATTCCTCGCTGGCGACTTTGCGAATACGGATTATCCACTCCTCTGGCCCCTGCTGCTCCGGTTCCCACTGGAACATATCGGGACGCTCGGCGAGCAACTGGTATTTGAGCGGTTTGGGATCGTGATCGTTAATCAGGCGCAGCGTGTCGCCGACGTTAAGGGCATCCAGGCGCGCGAAGATGAGCGGGTGACGCTCGCGGGGCACGATGGTTCGTACATCGAGATCTTGAACAACTGATTTGCTCAAAGTTCTATCAACTCCTTTGTAGATCTGTTCTCATATGTCCATTGCCGTCACCGGAAACGATCTCCGGTGATGATAGAGATACTCTACCAGGAGCGCGGTGCCTTGCGCTGCGACTTTTGTTACAGACTGTCCTACCGCGTGCGGGCTACACTATCTGGTAACATCTTCACCTGAGAAGGTCTCATTTTCAGCGTCCTCACTCTCCTCGCGCGGCTCTGCGTCGCAAAGGATGAAGTAAGCGGCGCAGGCGCGAGCACACGAGTGTATCTGAAAAGGCATCTGTGTTTCGAAGAAAGGCAGAAACTATGGATAAAACGGAGACAGCGAGCATCAAGGAGCAGGTCTATGAAGCGCTGCACGATGTTTACGATCCCGAACTGGGGGTGAATATCGTCGATCTGGGCCTGATCTATGACCTGGATGTCAGCGCCGATGGTTTCCTGACGATTGTAATGACGCTGACGACGCCGGGCTGTCCGCTGCACGAATCGATCAGCGAAGGAGTCGGGGTGGCGCTCCAGGATGTACCGGGACTGACTGCCGGTGAGATCCGGCTGGTCTGGGATCCGCCCTGGAGTCCTGAGCGCATGACAGCAGAGGGGCGCCGCCAGCTCGGCCTGTGAAGGAGGAGGTGCACAAGGGCATGCATCAAGGCAAGGGCATGCCCTTGCCTTGATGCATGCCCTTTCAACCTGAATGATTGAGGTGGCGTACAATGCTTACAATGTTGATGGCGGCCAGCAGAAGCCCGGCACCGAGCAGGCTGCTGCCGATCTGAAAGGGGATGACAAGGCCGAGAAGCGCGGCGAAGATGCTCACGGGCAGGCCAAAATTGATGCAGCCCAGGCTCACCCAGGCCACGCGCTCAGAGAGCATATCACGCATCAGCGGTACCTTCTGGCGTCCAACCAGCGGGCCGTAGCGCTCGTTCCATACCAGGAAAGGCACAATTTTGTACAGGTAGCCGATGGCGCTCTGTCCGATCCAGCCCACCAGCGCGGCCAGCCCGAGGGCGACGAAGACGGCGGGCTGCCCAACTTCCAGCAGGACCGCAGCCAGCCCCGCTGGCATGACGAGCGCGAGATAGACGACGGCTGCGATGCCATGATAGTGTGTGACATCGAGGCGCTTGCGCCGCCGCAGGCGCAGCATGCGAGCGTAGTCGAGGGCAAAGAGCCAGCAAGCTCCGACCAGCACCACGCCGCCTGCGAGGACCAGCGGATACCATGAGCAGAGGAATCCTGATGCCAGTGCCAGG
>Ga0209810_1004851_pt1 | contig 12604 bp, 11 predicted proteins | sample Coa_R1_7_FD_187159 | JGI IMG/M metagenome (GOLD analysis project Ga0209810, IMG submission 187159) | Surface soil microbial communities from Centralia Pennsylvania, which are recovering from an underground coalmine fire - Coalmine... | ecosystem: Environmental > Terrestrial > Soil > Unclassified...
CGAGGAGAAGTACAAGTCCGTCTCCCTGACCGAAGAGGGCATCGCCAAGATGCAGCGGATGACGGGCATCGAGAACATCTACGACCTGGAGCACGTGGCGGAGGCGCATCAGATCAATCAGGCGCTCAAGGCCAGGGCGCTCTTCCATCGCGACGTTCACTACATCGTGCGGGACGGCGAGGTCGTCATCGTCGACGAGTTCACCGGTCGGACGATGCCGGGCCGGCGCTGGTCGGACGGTCTCCACCAGGCCATCGAGGCCAAGGAGGGGCTCAGGGTCCAGCAGGAGATGAAGACCCTGGCCACCATCACCCTGCAGAACTACTTCCGGCTCTACGAGAAGCTGGCCGGCATGACCGGCACGGCCCTGACCGAGGCCGAGGAGTTCCACAAGATCTACGGCCTCGAGGTCGTCCCCATCCCCACCCACAAGCCCATGCGACGGACCGACTTCCCCGACGTCATCTACAAGACCGAGGAGTCGAAGTTCAAGGCGGTCATCGACGAGATCGAGGAGATGCACCGGCAAGGGCGTCCGGTGCTGGTGGGCACGGTGTCGGTGGAGAAGTCGGAGCGGCTCTCGCGCCTGCTGGAGAAGCGCGGCATCCCCCACAACGTGCTCAACGCGAAGCAGCACGAGCGCGAGGCGGCGATCGTGGCCGAGGCCGGGCAGCCGGGCGCGGTCACGATCGCCACCAATATGGCCGGCCGTGGCACCGACATCGTGCTCGGACCCGGCGTGGCCGAGGCCGGGGGCCTGCACATCATCGGCACGGAGCGACACGAGAGCCGCCGGATCGACAACCAGCTACGAGGTCGTGCCGGGCGTCAGGGCGATCCCGGCTCGAGCCGGTTCTTCATCTCGCTCGAGGACGATCTGATGCGGATCTTCGGCCCCGCCGCCGACCGCATCGGCGCGCTCATGGAACGGCTCGAGGTCGAGCCCATCGAGCACCGGTGGGTCGCCCGCTCGATCGAGAACGCCCAGAAGAAGGTCGAGGGCATGAACTTCGACACCCGCAAGCACGTCGTCGAGTACGACGACGTCATGAACAAGCAGCGGGAGATCATCTACGCCGAGCGGCGGAAGGTGCTCGAGGGTGTCGACACCCGGGCCAACATCCTCGACTACATCCACGAGCTGATCGAGCAGGGCGTCGAGGGGCACTGCGAGGGCCGCCACTACGACACCTGGGACGTGGACGGCCTGCTCACGTACCTGGGCAAGTACTTCCCCCTCGCCCCCGGCACCACCATCCCGGAGGAGGCGCTCCGCCGGGGCAAGGCCCATCTGACGGAGTTCCTGTACCAGGCGGCGGTGCGGGCCTACGAGGCCAAGGAGCAGCAGATCGGCGACGAGCAGCTCTGCCGGGCGGTGGAGCGCTACGTGATCCTCCGCACCATCGACACCAAGTGGGTCGACTACCTGACCCAGATGGAGCACTTCCGCGAGGGCATCGGGCTCCAGGCGTACGGCCAGCGGGACCCGCTGGTCGAGTACAAGAACGAGGCCTTCAGGATGTTCAACGAGCTTACCGAGAGCATCCGCGCGGACGTGGTGGCCAACATGTTCCGGGTCCAGGTGATGCCCCAGGAGCCGCCTCCGCAGCCGCGGTCGATGCTGGAGGGCGGGGCGCGGCCGGCGCCGGCGGTGGCCGGGGTGGGCAACGGCCACCGGGCCGAGGGGCGCTCGCGCGCCGGCGAGGCCCGCGTCGGCGCCGTCGCTCCGGCCAAGGTCGGGCGCAACGATCCCTGCTGGTGCGGTTCGGGTAAAAAGTACAAGCGCTGCCATGGACGTTAGGTATTCGAGTCACACGCCCGGGGAGCTGCTGCGCCGGATCCTCGAGCTGAAGGAGCATCTTTGACCTGCCGGCGAAGGGCCGGCGGGCGGCCGAGCTGGACCGCAAGCTCACCGAGCCGGACATCTGGGACGATCCTGCCCTGGCCGGTCGCTACGCGCGTGAGGCGGCCGGGCTCCGCGAGGAGGTGGAGTCGTGGGATCGGCTCGAGCGCCAGGCCAGGGACCTGGTCGAGCTGGCGGAGCTGGCCACCTCCGACGAAGAGCTGACCGCGCAGGTCGCCGAGGAGCAGGCCCGGCTGGAGGGCGAGCTGAGCCGGCGGGAGCTGGACCTGCTCTTCTCGGAGCCGTACGCGGACCACGACGCCGTGATCACGATCTCGGTCGGGCAGGGCGGGGTGGACGCCCAGGACTGGGTGGAGATGCTGCTCCGCATGTACGTGCACTGGGCGCAGCCCTCGCCGAACGAGATCTCGATCCTGCGGCCGGGGTGCGAGGTCGAGATCGTGGACACCTCCGCGGGCGAGGAGGCGGGCCTCAAGTCCGCCACCGCCATCTTCCGGGGGCGGCGCGCCTACGGTCTCCTGCGCTCCGAGCACGGCGTGCACCGGTTGGTCCGCATCTCGCCCTTCGACCAGAACCACCGACGGCACACGTCCTTCGCCTTGGTGGAGGTGATGCCGGAGCTGGAGGAGGCGGAGGAGCAGGAGGTCGAGATCAACCCCGACGAGCTGCGCATCGACACCTACCGCTCCACCGGCGCCGGCGGCCAGCACGTCAACAAGACGGACTCGGCGGTGCGGATCACGCACCTCCCCACCGGGATCGTGGTCCAGTGCCAGAACGAGCGCTCCCAGATCAAGAACCGCGAGATCGCGATGAAGGTGCTGCGCTCCCGTCTCTTCCAACGACAGCAGCAGGAGGCGGCCAGGCGGCGGGAGGAGCTGCGCGGCGAGGTGCCGCCGGCCGAGTTCGGCAGCCAGATCCGCAACTACGTCCTGCAGCCCTACACCCTGGTCAAGGACCTGCGCACCGGGGTCGAGACCGGCAACGTGCAGGCGGTGCTCGACGGCGAGATCGAGCCCTTCATCGAGGGCTGGCTGCGCTGGCGACTGGGGGAGCGGTCGGCCCGGGAGCGGACCGCCTGAGGGGCTCCGAGCGGTCCGGCGGCCTCCGCGGCCCGAGGGGCGCCCGTCCCGCTCCAGCCCGCGGCCCGAGTTCCCCGCTTGATCCCTGCCCGCCCTCACGGCTATAGTGCGGCTGGCGTGGCCTGGCGGCGCCCAGGGAGGCGCGGCCGGCGGGTGACGGTCGCTGGAGCGACGTGGTCTTCGTCTGGCAAGCATCGTGGACATCGTCAGCTTTCGACACGTCTGGAAGCGTTACCCGAACGGGGCGGAGGCGCTCAGGGACATCACCTTCGACGTGCCCGAGGGCGATTTCGTCTTCCTCGTGGGTCCCTCGGGCGCCGGGAAGTCCAGCCTCATCCGGTTGCTCATCCGCGAGGAGCGGCCCACCCGGGGCGAGGTGTACGTCCACGGCCTGGAGCTGGGTGAGCTGCCCCGCCACCGCCTTCCCCACCTGCGCCGGCAGGTGGGGTTGGTGTTCCAGGACTACAAGCTGCTGCCGCGCCTGAGCGCGTACGAGAACGTGGCCTTTGCCCTGCGGGTGCAGGGCGAGTCACGGCGTGCCATCGCCCGACGGGTGGAGGAGGCCCTGGAGATCGTGGGGCTCGCCCAGGCGCGGGACCGCTATCCCCGTGAGCTGTCGGGCGGGGAGCAGCAGCGGGTGGCGATCGCCCGGGCGCTGGTCCACGGCCCTCGCCTGCTGGTCGCCGACGAGCCCACCGGCAACCTCGACCCGGGCACCGCCTGGGAGATCATGCAGATCCTGGTCCGGATCAACCAGGGGGGCTCGACCGTGCTGATGGCCACCCACAACCGCGACATCGTCGACGCCATGCGCCGCCGCGTGGTGGCTCTCGAGGCCGGCTGCATCGTCAGGGACCGTCAGGGCTCCACCTACCATGAGGCCACTCCGGAACCTGCTCTTCGCGCTTGACAGCGCCTGGCAGAACTTCTGGCGCAACGCTGGGGTCAGCCTGGCGGCGGTGCTCTCGATCACGGTCATGCTCATCCTGGCCGGGGCCGGCCTGCTGCTCGGCCACTCCTTCGCCCGCGTCCTGCAGGGCTACGAGCAGCGGGTCAGCGTCATCGACGTGAGCGTGGCCGACGGCACGCCCCTCTCCAGCGTGTACGACTTCGAGGCCCGGCTGCGGTCGCGACCGGACGTGGTCGAGGTCGGCTTCCTGACCAAGGACCAGGAGCTGCGGCGCTTCGCCGAGGACCCGCGCAACCAGGTCCTGATCCAGCAGCTGCAGGGGAACCCGATGCCGGCCAAGATCGAGGTGCGGGTCACCGGTCTGAGCCACGTGCGCGAGATCGACGCCCTGGCCCGCCGCTGGCGGGGGGTGGACCGCAACGATCCCACCGACTACGAGGGCGACCTCGTCACCAACCTGCTCACGCTCTCCCGCTGGCTCACCATCGCCGGGCTGGGCATGCTCGGCGTGCTGACCCTGGTGTCGGTGGTGATCGTCATGAACAGCATCCGGACCGCCGTCTACCACCGCCGCCAGGACATCGAGGTGATGAGGCTGGTCGGGGCCAGCGAGTGGTTCGTGCGCTGGCCCTTCCTGATCGAGGGGTTGATGACCGGGGTGCTGGCCTCGGCCCTGGCCCTGGCCGTCCTGGTGCTGGCCTACCGGCCGTTCGTGGACACCTTCCAGAGCGCGCTCTTCTTCCTCCCGCTGTCCTACGACCCGGGGTTCGTGAGCGGGCTCGGCCAGGAGCTGCTCCCGGCCGGGGCGGTGCTGGGGGTGGTGGGCAGCTACGTGAGCGTGCGCCGGTTCGTCCGGATCTGAGCCTCCCGAGCCGGGACCGGCACGTGGCGTGTGCCCCCTCCGACCACCCGACGCACGTCCGACCTCGATCCGCTTAGCTATGACTCGTGAGCATCCTGCGCCGTGTCCTGCTCGGCCTCGGTCTCCTGGCCCTGGTGGCGGCCTCGTTCGGGGGCGGCGCCAGCGTCGAGCGGTCCCATCCCGAGCTCCTCACCTGGCTGCCCATCCTCCCCAGCAGCAGCGATCGGGCCTCGGTGAACCAGGCCTACCAGCTGATCCGGGCCAACTACTACGATCCCCGGGTCGATCCCCGCAAGCTGTCCGGCGCCGGCATCGGCGCCATGGTGAGCTCGCTGGGAGATCCCTACAGCCGCTACCTCGACCCTCAGCAGTACCGCCAGCAGCAGGCCTTCTATGCCGGTCGCTACAGCGGGATGATCGGCATCGATGTGAGCTTCCAGGGCGGCTACCCGGTGATCGCCGGGCTGCTGCCCGGATCACCCGCCGTACGGGCCGGCCTGGAGGCAGGGGACGTGATCCTGCGCGCCGGCGACACCGACCTCCACGGCCTTTCCCCCGACCGGGTCTCGGCGCTGATCCGCGGCCCGGTGGGCTCCCAGGTTACCCTCGTCGTCAGCCGGGGCGGCGTCGAGCGCGAGGTCACCGTCACCCGTGGGCGCTTCCAGAGCCCGACCGTGGAGTCGACGCGCCTGGCCGGCGACATCCTCTACCTGCGCGTCTACGACTTCGGCGACGCCACCCAGCGTGAGTTCGATCGGCGCCTCGGGAGCGGGCTCCCGGGCGCTCGGGGCGTGATCCTGGACCTGCGGGGGAACGGCGGGGGCTACGTCGGGGCGGCGGTGGCGGTCATCAGCCGCTTCGTCCGCAGCGGTGAGGCGGTGGAGCAACGGGGCCGGAACGGCGAGACCGTCCGCACCCAGGTGCGTGGCGATCACCCCGCCGCCGGGGTTCCCCTGGTGGTGCTGGTCAACGGCGACACCGCCTCGGCGGCCGAGATCGTGGCCGGCTCCCTCCAGGCCCATCACCGGGCCCGGCTGGTGGGGACCCGGACCTTCGGCAAGGGCTCCGTGCAGGAGGACTACCCGCTGGCGAACGGCGGCGACCTGCACCTGACCGTGGCCCACTGGTACCTGCCCGACGGGCGCTCCATCCAGGGACGGGGCCTGACCCCGGACGTGCAGGTGCCGCTGGCCGCTCCGCAGGACATGTTCGACGTGGTCCAGCCGCAGCGTGGCTACGCGAAGGACGCGCAGCTGCGGCGGGCGCTGGAGCTGCTCCAGGACGGCCAGTAGACTGTTCCCGGCCCGGGCGGTTAGCTCAGCCGGCCAGAGCGCCTCGCTTACACCGAGGAGGCAGGGGGTTCGAGTCCCTCACCGCCCACCAGGTCCAGGTCCGATCTGCGAAGATGACCCGCCCGCGCGTTACCCGGGAACGCCGTCCCGGAGCGCCGTTCGAGGAGGGCAGGGGGTGCGACCACTCCCGGCCGCCCGCCGGAGCGGCATCGCCTCCCGGAAGCGCTCGGCGGTGGTGCCGGAGCGGCCGCGGTCTCAGGGATCCTTGAGCGGGACGGGGCGGGCCGCCGCCTGGAGCAGGCGCCCGACCGAGAGCGTGCCCAGCAGCCGGCCGTCGCGACGGACCACCACCCGGTCGGTGTCGTGGAGCAGCATCGTGGTGAGCGCGTCGGCCAGGCTGGCCTCGGCGTCGACCTCGGGGGCGGCGGGGGAGGTGACGGCGTCCAGCCGGGCCGCCTCGATCCCGACCACCGCCAGCCTCCGGGTGGCCCGTTCCGGCCCGAGGAAGCGCGAGACGAACTCGGTGGCGGGGTTGGCCAGGAGCCGGGCGGGGGTGTCTACCTGCTCCAGCGCGCCCTCGTTCAGGATCGCGATCCGATCGCCCAGCTTCACCGCCTCGTCGATGTCGTGGGTGACGAACACCACCGTCTTGCGCATCCGTCGCTGGATGTCGATGAACTCGTCCTGCAGTCGCTCCCGGGTGATGCGGTCGATGGCCCCGAAGGGCTCGTCCATCAGCAGCACCGGCGGGTCGCCGGCCAGCGCCCGGGCCACCCCCACCCGCTGCTGCTGACCTCCGGAGAGCTGACCGGGATACCGGTGGGCGAAGCGCGCCGGCTCCAGGCCGACCAGCTCCAGCAGCTCCGTCACCCGGGCTCGGATCCGGGCTCGGTCCCACCGCAGCAGCCGGGGCACGGTGGCCACGTTCTCCGCCACCGTCAGGTGGGGGAAGAGGCCGATCTGCTGGATGACGTAGCCCATCCTGAGCCGCAGCCGCACCGGGTCGATGGCGCGCACGTCCTCGCCGTCGAGCAGGATGCGGCCGGAGGTGGGCTCGACCATCCGGTTGATCGTGCGCAGGAGGGTGGTCTTGCCACAGCCGGACGGCCCCACCAGCACGCAGGTCTCCCCGTCGCCGATGGTGAGGCTCAGCTCCCGGACGGCTACCTGGCCGCCCGGATACCGCTTGGTCACGCGGTCCAGGACCAGCATCGGAGCGCTTCCCCTCCATTCTGCCGATGGGAAGCGATCCGCGACGTCCACCCCGCCGGACGTACAGTGGTGCTCGATGCCGGCTCTGGTGGTGGACCCCTGGGTCCGGTGGGACTGGGTCGGTGAGCACCGCGACGTCATCCTGGCCGCGCTCGTCCAGCACGTCGAGCTGACCGTGATCGCGGTGGGAGCGGGCCTGGTCATCTCCCTCCCCGCCGGGGCGCTCGCGGCCCGGGTGCGGGCGGCGCGGGGGCCGGTGCTGGGCGGCGCCGGCGTGCTCTACACCATCCCCTCGCTGGCCCTGTTCGCCTTCTTCGTCCCCCTGACCGGTCTCTCGGTGCTCACGGCCGAGGTCGGGCTGGTGGCGTACACCCTGCTGATCCTGACCCGCAACGTGGTGGTGGGCCTGGAGGGCGTGCCCGCCGAGGTCGAGGACGCCGCCGTCGGGATGGGCTTCCGGCCTCTCCATCGCCTGATCGCGGTCGAGCTGCCGCTGGCCCTGCCCGTGATCGTGGCCGGCATCCGGATCGCCGTGGTCACCACCATCGGCCTGGTCACCGTCACCGCCGTGATCGGCGCCGGCGGCCTCGGCCAGCTCATCCTGGACGGCCTCACCCGCCAGTTCCGGACCCCGCTGGTGGTGGGGGGCGTGCTCTCGGTGGCGCTGGCCGTGGTCGCCGACCTGGGCCTGGCCCTCCTGCAGCGGCGCCTCACCCCCTGGTCACGGTGGAGATGAGCTTTCTCGCCCGGGTCGTGGGCTGGTTCCTCGACCCCGCCCACTGGCAGGGGGCCAACGGCATCCCGGTCCGGCTCGAGGAGCACGTGCTGATGTCGCTGGCGGCGACCGCGGCCGCGGCGGCGGTGGCGCTCCCCCTGGGCGTCTGGCTGGGCCACACCGGCCGCGGTGGCCTCCTGGCCATCAACGTGTCCAACGTGGGCCGTGCCATCCCCTCCTTCGCCCTCCTGGTGTTGCTGTTGCTGGTGCTGGGCCTGGGGGCGGCGCCCGCCTTCGTGGCCCTGCTCGCGCTGGCCATCCCGCCCATGGTGACCAACGCCTACGTGGGGATCCGCGGAGTCGACCGCGGCCTGATCGACGCCGCCCGCGGCCTGGGCATGCCCGACCACCTGGTGCTGCTGCGGGTCGAGCTGCCGAACGCCGTGCCCGTGCTGATGGCGGGGGTGCGCACCGCCGGTGTCCAGGTGGTCGCCACCGCCACCCTGGCCGCCCTGGTGGCCTGGGGAGGCCTGGGACGGTACATCGTCGACGGCCTCTCCCAGCTCGACTACGTGCAGGTGTTCGCCGGTGCCGTGCTGGTGGCGGCGCTGGCCGGGGCCACCGAGGGGCTGCTGGCCGTGCTGCAGTATGTCCTCACCCCGGCCGGGCTGCGCCGGTCGGGGACGGTCCGGTGGCACCCCCGCCGGCCCCTGCGGGTCGGGAGGGGGTCGACCCCGTAGGATGTGTCCGTCGAGCGTGCCTGCGGAGGACGGTTGCGCTCGCGCTGCGAGCCAGGGGCATCCGGGCGCCCGCGGCCGTCCCGGGCGGGTCGGTGCCAGGACTCGAGGAGGAAGGTTCATGTACGGGATCGCACGCCGGGCGGTGCTGGCCGCCGTCCTCGGCCTGAGCCTGGTGGTCGGCGCCTGCGGCTCCTCCGGGGGCGGCGCTCCGTCGAAGGGGCGGATCACGATCGGCGCCCAGAGCTTCTCCGAGAACGCCACCCTGGCCTACATCTACGGCGGGGTCCTGAAGGACAACGGCTACACCGTCGGCTACCGGCTCAACCTGGGCACCCGGGCCGTGGTCGCGCCCGCCCTGGAACGCGGTGACATCAGCCTCTACCCCGGTTACACGGCCAGCGATCTCGAGTTCTACGACCAGAAGAAAGGGCTGGCCACCCAGAGCGCCCAGACCAACGCCAGGCTGCTGAACACCTACCTTCCCCGTGGCCTCAAGGCCCTGACCCCGTCGCCGGCCGCGGACGAGAACGCGTTCGTGGTCACGGGCGAGACCGCGGCCCGGTACCACCTGACGAAGGTCTCGGACCTGAAGCCGATCGCCGACCAGCTGGTGTTCGGCGGACCGCCGGACTGCCCGGGCCGGAGCGACTGCCTGGCCGGGTTGGAGCGCACCTACGGCCTGCACTTCAAGGCCTTCAGGGCGCTCGACCTGGGCGGCCCGGCCACGGTCGCCGCCCTCCAGCACGGCGACATCCAGGTGGCGCTGCTGTTCTCGACCGACGGCACCATCGCCGCCAACCACTGGACCGTGCTCCAGGACGACCAGCACATCGTGGCCGCCGACGACGTGATCCCCATCGTGCGCACGAGCGCGGTCGACGCCCAGGCCCAGCGTCTGCTCGACCAGGTGTCGGCCAGGCTCACCACCGCCGACCTGACGGCGATGAACGCCCAGACCGACGTCGCCAAGCGCGACCCTCAGGACGTGGCCGCGGACTGGCTCCGGCGCCACGGCTACAAGGCCGGCTGAGCCAGACGGCCCCTTTCGGTCGTGGGGCCGTCCTCCGCTCGTCTCCAGCCGTCGGGGCTGCGGAGGCCGCCCGGGCAGGAGGGATGCCCTGGGCGCCTGCTGCTGGTCGGCCGCCTCGTCCCCCTCGCCTCACGGAACCTCGAGATCGGCCCGGTGAGCCGGACGGCGACCCGGCCACGTCGCCGTCACGCTCCTCCTCCGGCCTTCGGCTCACCCCCGTGGAGCCGCGGGCGGCGAATGCGGTCACGACGGCGTCCATCGGCGGGTACCCGACGGTCGGCCGGGGCCCGCGGCCCTGGCCCGCACCCGCTCCTCGCTCCACCGGGCGGGGTCACACCGACCCTGCGGGCCGGCCAGGCCGGGCCGATGCGGCCGCTCGGGGCGCCGCCCACGGAGGGGGCGAGACCGGTCGGGCTGCAGGGGACGGAGGGCGTGGGAGGGTCGTCGAGCCCGGCAGGGGTATGAGCGTTCGGGCCCCGATCCGGCCCCGCCACGCCCGGGGACGTCCACCTGGTGGCGCTCGGGGCGGAGCGGCGCCGCCGGGCTGCTATCCTGACCATGGTCGTCCGGCGGTGCCGGCGGGGCGAGGCCCGGCCGCCGGAGGGACGGTCGCCGGAGACCCGGCCGGAGCCGGCCCGGCGGTGGCCGGAGGGGAGGCGCTGTGAACGAGCCGATTCACGACATCGCCCGCATCGGGCACGCCGAGCTGCTCACCACCCAGCCCGAGCGCAGCCTCGACTTCTTCACCGAGGTGCTCGGGATGGAGATCGAGGCCCGCGAGGGCCGCTCGGTGTTCCTGCGCGGGTACGGTGACTACCTTCGCTACAGCCTGAAGCTGACCGAGGCGCCCAGCACCGGCCTGGGTCACCTGGCGCTCCGCACCTGGAGCCAGGAGGCCCTGCAGCGCCGGGTCCGGGCCGTGGAGCGCTCGGGCCTCGGCCTGGGCTGGATCGACGGGGACCTGGGCCACGGACCGGCCTACCGCTTCACCGATCCCGACGGTCACGTGATGGAGCTGTACTACGAGGCCGAGCGCTACGTCCCCCCCGAGCACCTGCGGCCGGCGCTGAAGAACCAACCCCAGCGCTACACGGGGCGGGGCGTGGGCGTCAAGCGCCTCGACCACGTCAACGTGCTGGCGGCGGACGTGGCGGCCAACCGCGAGTTCGCCCAGCGGGTGCTCGGCTACCGTCTGCACGAGAAGGTCCAGCTGAACGACGGGAGCGAGTCCGGCGCCTGGCTCAGCGCCAGCATCGCCGCCCACGAGCTGATCTACACGGCGGACGCCTACGGTGCCCGGGGCAGGCTGCACCACCTGGCCTTCTGGGTCGACACCCGGGAGGAGGTGCTCCGCGCCGCTGACCTCTTCCTCGACCGCGGCGTGCACATCGAGTTCGCCCCCTCCAAGCACGCCATCGCCCAGGGGTTCTTCCTCTACGGCTACGAGCCCGCCGGCAACCGCGTCGAGGTCACCACCGGGGGCTACTTCGTGTTCGACCCGGACTTCGAGCCGATCGTGTGGACGGAGGAGGAGCGGGCCCGCGGCCAGGCCTGGGGGGTCCCGACCGTGGCCACCTTCCACACCTATGGCACCCCGCCGGTCGAGCCGGCAGCCGACGTCCTGGAGGTCGGGCGCGGGGCGCGGGAGGGATGAAGTGTCCAGCGACGCCGGCACGATCCGCCAGGGCGACGTCCCGACCCACGGTGATGGCCCCGGGCTCGGCGGTGCGACGTCTGCCGGTCGTCGCCCGGGGAGGCCGGAGGCCGCCGGCACCGGGCGGCCTCCGAGCGCGCCGGGTCAGGACCTGGCCCCGGTCAGCTCCTTGGTCGTGCGGCCGGCGACCGGGATCCGCTTCGGCTGCGGCCGGGGGAGCTTGGGAACCTCGACCCGCAGCATGCCGTTCTCGATCGTGGCCTGGATCTCGTCCGACCGCACCTCGCCCGGCAGGGTGAGCTGGCGGGCGTAGTCGCCGGACGGCAGCTCGCGCCGGACGTAGTTCGGCTGCTGCTCGCCCTCGGGCCGGCTGTGACGGGCCGAGATGGTGAGGGCGCCGTCGGAGAAGGTGACCTCGATCTCCTCCGGACGGAAGCCGGGCACCGGCGCGTAGACGGTGAAGGCGTCTTCCGACTCGATGACGTCGACCGGCAGGTAGAGACGCGGTGCCCGGTCGCTGTCGACCGTGAGCGCCGAGCCGAAGAGGTCGCTGAACATCCGGTCCATCGCGTTGTGCAGGTTGGCCAGCTCCGCCCAGGGATTCCATCCCGTCAACGGGGTCGCCATTCCCATCACCTCCCTTTCCTCGATGTGGTGCTCAGCACTTCCACCTGGGACATACCCGGCCGGCCGGCCGGCCAAACCCGTCCCCGATCCCACCCGGGGCAGGAGGGGCCGGAGGACCCATCATGGGCGGGGATGCAACTGCTGCCAAACAAATTGTCGTAAGCGCCTTCTAATCGGTTAGAGTTACTGCCGTGAACCTGAAGGAGTGGGCGCGAGAGCAAGGCGTCTCGTACTCAGCGGCCCTCCGCTGGTTCAAGTCGGGGAAGCTCCCGGTGCCCGCCTACCAGGCGGACCGGCTGATCGTGATCGGCGAGCTCCCTCCCCTCTCTCCGGCATCACCGCCGTGTATGCCCGCGTGTCATCGGCCGACCAAGCCGGTGATCTCGATCGACAGGTGGCGCGGGTGACGGCCTGGGCGGCGAGGAACGGCTTGGTGGTTGGCCGGGTGGTGACCGAGGTGGGGTCTGCCCTGAACGGAAGGCGGCGCAAGTTCCTGGCGCTCCTTCGTGATCAGACCGTGACCACGATCGTGGTTGAACACCGAGATCGCTTCGCCCGCTTCGGGGCCGAGTACGTGGAAGCCGCTTTGGCCGCGCATGGTCGTAGGTTGCTGGTG
>Ga0209810_1004852_pt1 | contig 12599 bp, 11 predicted proteins | sample Coa_R1_7_FD_187159 | JGI IMG/M metagenome (GOLD analysis project Ga0209810, IMG submission 187159) | Surface soil microbial communities from Centralia Pennsylvania, which are recovering from an underground coalmine fire - Coalmine... | ecosystem: Environmental > Terrestrial > Soil > Unclassified...
ATACTCGTAACAAACGAGATTTTCAAGGGTTTTGGCACAACATCTTGATTTTCTAATGTTTCTGACCACAATATATTGATTGGGACCGCTATGTGGTATGATGAAGGGGAAGCAATTACTGGCATGCGGCCAGAACAGACTATCTTCGCGGAGGAAGTATGCGCGCCGAAATCATTTCGTGTGGTACCGAGTTGCTGCTGGGCCACATCACCGATACCAATGCGACCTATCTGGCCCAGAGCCTGACCACGCTGGGTATCGATCTCTATTTTGTCTCGCAGGTAGGCGATAATCAGGAGCGGGTTGTGGAGACGCTCAGACGCGCCTGGGAGCGGTCTGATCTGATCGTCATGACGGGCGGGCTGGGGCCGACGGAGGATGACCTGACCCGTGAGTCGATCAGCGCCCTGCTGGGAGAGACGATGCAGGTAGACCCCCGACTGGAAGAGGAATTGCGCGCCATGTTTGGCAGGCGCGGGGCGCAGATGCCCGAACGCAACGTCAAGCAGGCCACGCTCATCCCGTCGGCGCAGGCGTTGCCCAACCCTCGTGGAACCGCGCCCGGCTGGTGGGTGGAAAAAGATAACCATCTCATTGTGGCGATGCCCGGCGTGCCGCGCGAGATGTACCGCATGTGGGAGGAGGAGGTCATTCCGCGCCTGCGTCCCTATACCGGCGGCGTGATCTTCACCCGCATCCTGCGCGTCTCCGGCCTCGGCGAGTCCACTGTTGAGGAGCGGTTGCAAGAGCTGTTGCACAACACTAACCCGACCATCGCCACCTACGCCAAGCCCGACGCGGTAGATGTGCGTGTCACCGCTAAAGCCGAGACGAAGGAGGAGGCGGAGCGCCAGGTGGGCGAGATGGAGGCGCAGGTGCGGCAGATTCTCGGCTCGTATATCTTCGGCACTGATAAGGACACGCTGGCGAGTGTGGTCGGCAAGCACCTGCAGGAGCGCCAGCAGTGGGTGGCCGTTATGGAATCGCTGACGGGCGGCCTGCTTTCCAGTACCTTGACGGACGTGCCGAACAGTTCCAGATACTTCATTGGCGGCGTTGTGGCCTACAGCCCCGACCTGAAGGCCCAGATGGGGGTGCCGCGCGAGACGATAGCGGAGCATGGCACGGTGAGCGAAGAGACGGCGCGCGCCATGGCCCATGCCGTGCGCTGGCGGCTCGGCGCAGACTTTGGCATCGGCATCACAGGGGTCGCCGGCCCCGAATCGGAGGAGGGCAAACCGGCTGGCACTGTCTATATCGCTATCGAGGGGCCGGAGGGCGTCGTCACCGGCATGGGGCCTGGCTGGCGCGGGAATCGCGAAGATCATAAGCGTATGGCAACGCATGCCGCTTTGAATCTGTTCAGGCTGCATCTTGAGGGCATCAAAAAAGGCGCGTAGCTAGAAGTCCCTGGCTATTGCCTTTGTTGTAGCATAATGCTATTATCCGCATAAATACTAATCTGGAAAGGGCGGGGCAGAGACGAATCCCGGCGTTTTTCTGGCCTGCACGAATGCCTATGGATTCGACACGCCCAAAAACAGAGAAGAAGGGCCGCGCTGAGCGTAAGAGGCAGGCGCGACCGCGTTTTCGTATCAGCCGCTCGTCGGCGTTTTTTAAGTTGCTGGCCGTGCTGGGGCCGGGGCTGATTGCCGCCAACGCGGGCAATGACGCCGGTGGCATTGCCACGTTTTCCTCGGCGGGGGCCAGCTATGGCTATAACCTGCTCTGGGCGCTGATCATTGCCGGCTTCTGTCTTGCTATTGTGCAGGAGATGTGCGCTCGTATGGGCGTGGTCACGGGCAAAGGGCTGGCCGATCTCATCCGCGAGCAGTTCGGGGTGCGCTGGACGGCGCTGGCCATGCTGGCGCTGCTGGTCGCCAATACAGGGGTGACCGTCTCCGAATTTCTGGGCATCGCGGCCAGCGTGCAGGTACTGACGAACGATGTGCATACGCCGCTCATCTACATCGTTGTGCCACTGGCCGGTCTTGCCCTCTGGTGGCTGGTCATCAAGGGGTCATACCGGCGCGTCGAGAAGATATTTTTGCTGATGTCCCTCGGCTTCCTCGCCTATATTCCCGCCGCCTTTTATTCTCATCCCAACTGGGGCGCGGTTGCCAGAAGCGTGGTCTTGCCCCATTTAAGCTCAGAGAGCGGCTACCTGCTCACGGCGGTGGCGCTGGTTGGCACGACGATCAGCCCCTACATGCAGTTCTTTGTGCAATCGTCCGTGGCCGACAAGGGCATTCCGGCCAGCGAGTACCCGTATGAGAAGCTGGATGTCTATAGCGGCACCATTTTCGCCATCATTATAGCCGCCTTCGTTATTATCGCGACCGGCGCCTCACTCTATCCCGGCCATCCTGTGCAGACGGCTCTTGATGCTGCCCTGGCGCTCAAAGCCTTTGCCGGGCCATATGCCTCGCTACTCTTTGGTATCGGCCTCTTCGGGGCTTCGCTGCTGGCCGGAGCCGTGTTGCCGCTTTCCACGGCTTACGGCATCTGCGAAGCGTTCGGCTTCGAGCGTGGCGTCTCGCGTAGTTTCAGCGAGGCCCCTGTCTTTCAGAGCATCTTCACCGGGCTGATTATTCTCAGCGTGCTGATTACGCTTATCCCCGGCCTGCCCATTATCCAGGTGCTGATTGTGTTGCAAGACTTGAATGCCGCCATGCTGCCCATTCTGCTCGTCTTCATCATTCTGCTGGTCAATAATCGCCGCCTGATGGGCCGCTTCGTCAACGGACTCGTCTTCAATATCATCGCCTGGGCCACTACCATTCTCATTGCTATCCTCATCATCCTGCTGCTGCTCAGCACGATTTTTGGGCTGACGTTGTAAGGTGAGAGGCAAGGTGGCGGAATAAGACAACCCGTCGGTGGTGTTCTGCGTAGTATAGTTATGATATGCTATCATCAAGAATGGGATGGAGCATGCTGAAAAAGAGAGCAGAACTGAGGCGCTATGTATACGGATCCCGGTGAAGACGCTGACTACAGCGAAAACCCCTATGATGTCGATTATGCTCATCCCGCGTATTACCAGCCGGATGCGCCAGCTTCTCGTTCTGCTCAACCGGTACAGCCTCTTGAGCAACCCGATCGTCCTGATCGCTTTAATCCGTATCCAGTCTCTATAAATGGTTCGTCGGGCGGCTATCATGAAGCGGTGATGTCGGAGTATCGCGGGCCGTCGAGTCTGGAAGGCTATACGGTGGATGCCGGGGCCGAACAGCGCGAGGCGGCGCAGCGTGGTCACGCGGAGGGCGGCAAGAGCCGCAAGGGGCTGCTGGCGCGCCTGGGCGGCTTCGGAGCAACCATTGTCGCGCTGCTGCTCAAATTGAAAAGCCTGGCCTTCCTGCTCAAATTTGGCTGGGCGGGCATCACCGCCATTGCCTCTATCGCCGTCTACGCTTTCTTCTTCGGCTGGCCCTTTGCCATCGGGCTGGTAGCTCTGCTTTTTATTCACGAAATGGGCCATGCGCTGGTCATGAAGCTGAAAGGCATTCCCGTCGGGGGTCTGATCTTCGTGCCGATGCTGGGCGCGGCAGTCTTTATGCGCAACATGCCGAAAAACGCGCGCGACGAGGCTGAAGTGGGCATCGCCGGGCCAATCGCGGGCGCGCTGGCCGCCGGGGTCTGCTTCTTTCTGGCGCTGCAAAGCCCCGGCGTGCAGACGATCTGGGCGCCGCTGGCCTACTTTGGCTTTTTCATCAACCTCTTCAACCTGATTCCCGTGATTCCCTTCGATGGCGGGCGTATCGTGGCCGCGATAGATAAGCGCATCTGGCTCTTTGGCCTGCTGGGGCTGGCGGTCTTCTTTGTCTGGTCCTGGCTCAACGGCGACTTCTCCATCTGGCTGCTCTTCTTCCTGATTATGGCTGCGACACAATACTGGGCGCGCCGCTCTACGCCCGACACGCCAGAGGGCAAAGCGTACTACAACGTCTCGCTCAAAGAGCGCATCTTCATGGGCCTGCTCTACTTTGGCCTTGCCGCCGTCCTCATCCTGGGCATGTCCATCTCACGCGGGTTGATTTTCCCATATGGGGGATAGTATAGACGTGAACAGAAGTTGTACGAGCGCGAACCAGGCCACCCGCCAGGGATGGCCCTACTATATACGACGCGCTGCAAGTGGCACGAAACGTCTCGTGTATAGTAGGGCCACCCCCATAGGCGTTAACTTAAGGCCGCCGCAGGCCAGCCGCCAGGGGTGGTCCTCCTCTAGACGGGCGGCTCGTGCCGCCTGGGGAGCCATCGTCTAGAGGAGGGCCACCCCTTGCCGGTGGCCTGCCTGGCCTTCGCACGGCCTGAAGTGAACGCCTATGGGGCCATCCCTGGCGGTTGGCCTGGTTCGCTTTCGTTATCCCGTTCTCACTTCCACTCCGGCCAGCTTTTCCAGCACTTTCAAGACCGAGGTGTAGTCTTCGCGGCCAAAGCCTTCGGCGCGGGCCATATCGTACATCTGGCGCGTGAGGGCGGTCATGAGCATGGGGGTGGTGTTTTCCGAGCCGAGTTCGAGGGCGAGACCCAGGTCTTTGTAGAGCAGGTCGGTCATGAAGCCGGGCTGGAAGCTGCCATTGAAGGCGCGCAGAGGAAACTGATTGGAGAGCTGCCAGCTTGCGCCCGTACTCACGCTGATGATCTTTGCCATTGTCTCCACGTCCGCTCCGGCTTTGACGCCCATTACCAGCGCCTCGGCGGTGGCGGCGGCGATAGCGCCGGTCAAAATATTGTTCGCGATCTTCACGACTTCGCCGGAGCCGCTCGGCCCGACATAGAAAATATTCTCTTTCTTGCCCATCGCTTCCAGCACCGGGCGCGCCTGCTCAAAGGCCTCTTTTTCGCCGCCCACCATGATGGTGAGCGTGCCGTTGATCGCCCCCTGCGAACCGCCGCTGACCGGGGCGTCGAGGAAGTGGACGCCGCGTGAGGCCGCTTCCTGTGACAGCTTGCGGCTCATTGATGGCGCGATGGTACTCATATCAATGATAATCAGTCCCTTGCGCGCTCCTTCGAGGATACCCTGCGGGCCGCTCACTACCTCCTCAACCTGCGGCGAGTTGGGCAGCATGGTAATCACCATCTCCGAGGCCATTGCCACCGCGCGCGGCGATGGAGCCTGATGGGCTCCGGCCTGCAACACCTCCTGCACCTCCGGCTTCTCTGGATGACGCGCAAAAATGGTAACCAGGTGTCCCGCTTTCAGCAGATTCAGCGTCATGGGCCGACCCATGACGCCTATGCCGATAAATCCTACCTGCATTGTATGTTATCCTGACCTTTCTCTCAATTTTTTTGCTGCACTATCTGCTTATTCCATCTCGACGACGACCGCGCCGCCTTTGACGACATCTCCCTCATGATAGTGGACGTGGCGCACTTTGCCCGCGTAGGGCGCAGTAATCGTGTGTTCCATCTTCATGGCGCTGAGAATGACCAGTACCTGTCGCTGCTCCACCGGCTGACCGTCGCGCACCTGCACCTTCAGAATCGTACCGGCCATCGGCGCGGTCAGCGTTTTTTGCATGCTGCCCGCGCCAGTGCCGCGAGCGGCTGTTTCCACCTGCGGCGGCTGTCTGCGCTGCAAGCGGTACATCTGTCCGTGCAGGAACACCGTCGTCTCTTCGGGCGTGCGCTGCACATACGCTCGCGCCTGCCGCGTGCCGTGCCGGAGCAAGACCGCATCGTCGTTGCCGAACGCGTATGTGATCGTCCCGGCTGGCTGTCCATCGACCTGCACGCTCCATGAGTCTGCCAGGTCATGCGTGGGCTGAATGGCGACCCGGTGTTCCTCGTTCTGATAGCGGTAGGTGGCATAGACGTTCTCTCCAATCATACGCCAGGGACCCAGCGTTTTCCAGGGGTTGCGCGAGATGGCTTGCGGCGTCGGCAATGCGCCGTTGTGCGCATGTATGGATTGCGTCTCTCCCGCGATATCGCGGATGGCAGCGGCAATCAGCGCGTCGTAGAGGTCTGACCCGGCTTGCTGCGCGTTTTCGTCGAGCAGGTGCTGCTCAACCAGGAAGCTGGTGTAGGTCTGGCCCTGCTGGAAGGCGGGGTTTTGCGCGATGGCGTAGAGTAATGAGGCGTTGGTTCTGACGCCGGATACGGCGCTCTGTTCCAGCGCGTCGCGCAGGCGAGCGATGGCAGCCGGACGATTTTCGCCGTAGACGATCAGCTTGGCGATCATCGGGTCATAGAACTGTGTTATCTCGTCGCCGCTCTCGATGCCGGAGTCGACGCGAATGCCCGGCCCCTGCGGCTCGTGGAAAAGGGTGACCGTGCCGGTGGAAGGAAGAAACTGCTGTTCCGGGTCCTCCGCGTACAGACGCACCTCGATGGCGTGGCCGCGCGGGAAAATCTGCTCCTGTGTCAGACCAAGCGGCTGGCCTGCCGCAATGAGTAACTGGTGGCGCACGAGATCAAGTCCCGTGACCAGTTCCGTCACGGGATGCTCGACCTGCAGGCGGGTGTTCATTTCCAGAAAGTAGAATTGTCCATCGGTATCCAGCATGAACTCCATTGTGCCGGCGTTGACATAGCCTGCCGCCTTCGCGATACGCACGGCAGCCTCGCCCATCCGCGCGCGCAGTTCCGGCGTGAGCGCGACGGATGGACTCTCTTCGACGATCTTCTGGTGGCGGCGCTGAATGGAGCATTCGCGCTCGCCCAGCGAGATAAGATTGCCGTAACGGTCGCCCAGCACCTGTATCTCCACGTGGCGCGGTTGCCCGATCAGTTTCTCAAGGAAGACGGTGCTATCGCCAAAGGACGCTAACGCCTCGCGCCGCGCTCCGGCCAGTTGATCGAGAAAGTCGCTTTCCGCATACACCTCGCGCATGCCCTTACCGCCGCCGCCAGCCGAAGCCTTGATGAGAACCGGGAAGCCAATGCGCTTCGCCTCGCGCAGCAGCGTCGCATCCTCCTGACTCTCCCCGTTATAGCCCGGCACCGTCGGCGCGCCCACCGCCTGCGCTAGCTTCTTCGCCTCGATCTTCGATCCCATCAGGCGCATAGCTGCCGCCGGTGGCCCGATAAACACAATGCCCGCCTGCTCGCATGCCTCTACAAAGGCCGGATTTTCCGACAGGAAGCCATAGCCGGGATGAATGGCCTCCGCCCCGCTCTTTCGCGCCGTCTCAATAATGGCCTCAATACACAGATAGCTCTGCGCCGCCGGGGCCGGGCCGATGTAATACGCCTCGTCCGCCTCGCGCACATGCTTCGCGTTGCGATCGGCCTCTGAGTACACGGCTACCGTGCGAATGCCCATCTGCCTGCACGTCGCCATCACGCGCACGGCAATCTCTCCCCGATTGGCAATTAAGACTTTCTTGAACATGGTGTAATACCTGATCTCTTCCTTCCAGAGGACAACATTGTCTTCCCCCATTGTTCACCTTCTGACGCCTCCTGTCAAGCTGAACCGATGGAGCAAGCGATGATTATGGAAGGGAGTATACCGATCACACCTGGTCGGGGTCTATTCCCAGAGAGCGCAGTTTCTCCGCTAACGCTTCGGCTCTACGATTTGCGGCCAACTGTGCCTGTTCAGCGGCCTGCCTGGCTCGCTCAGCCACCCGTCTGGCTTCGGCCTCGGCGCGTCTGGCAGCAACTTCAAAGCGTCTGGCGGCTGCTTCGACTCTTCTGGCAGCGGCCTCGGCCTGTCTGGCCTGCGCTTCGGCCTGTGCCTCGGTCAGACGCAGGGACCCTTCGCGATCATAGAGGTGCAATCGGGAGCCGTTGGGAACCAGGTAACTGTCGAGCAGAGGACTCCACAGGCGACCATCGGGGCCGGGGAGCATTGGCTGCGCGCCTTTTGCGGAGAGATGCCAGCCGAAGAGCCTGCTCGATGCGCTACGCAGCAGGGGTGGGCGATGCGGGTCGTAGGCAAAGTATTCTTGCGCTCCCATCTGAGCATAGAGGGTCGGCTTCTCACGCAGATCTTTCTTCCAGGTCTCCGGGGAAGCAATCTCCAGCACGACGTGAGGCGCCGGGCCGGTCTTGCCTACCCGCCAGCTTCTGATATCTTCCAGGTAATCGGCTCCTTTGATAACGGCAATATCAGGCGCGAGTAGATACTCTTTAACATCGGGTGTCTGATAGAAGTTGAGATTTTCATAAACGGCGCAGCTTTGCCCCTTGAAGAGCCAGTTTAGCACGGACATCAGATAGTGAATTAAGGCAGCGTGGGCGGCAGTTTCCCCCATCAAGTCCTCCTCGGTGGGGTGGGAATCGTAGTAGTACGCTACCTCGTCTTCGATTGATTTTGCCATACTGCACTCCTTTCCTGACTGCCGGATGCATGCGCTATTGCTGTATCCATTTTGCCTTTCGTTTCTCCAGAAAAGCCCGCAATCCCTCCTGCCCTTCCTCGCTCACGCGCAGGGCTGCAATTGTTTCTGCGGTATAGCGTCGTGCAGTATCGTGATCCATGCGTCCCACGTTGAGGGCCAGGGCTTTGCTGGCGCGCATGGCCTGGGGGCTACTGGTGAGCAATTCGTTGACGACGTTTTCCACCGCCGCATCGAGTTCTTCCGGCGGCGTGACGATATGGACGAGGCCGATTTCGCGCGCGTGGGCGGCGCTGAAACGCTGGCCAGTGACGAAGAGGACGCGGGCATGCGTCTCGCCGATTTTGCGCACGACATAGGGCGAGATGACGGCAGGGGCGATGCCCAGCTTCACCTCGCTGAAGGCGAAGCGCGCGCTGTCGGCGGCGATGACGATATCGCAGACGGCAACCAGGCCGCAGCCGCCGCCCATCGCGGTGCCGTTGATGCGTCCGATGACGGGGCAGGGGAACTGGTTGATGGTGTCGAACAGATCGGAGAGTTGCAGCGCATCGTTCAGGTTTTGCTCTTGCGTAAAATGTACTGCCGCCTGCATTCCGTTGAGGTCGGCACCCGCGCTGAATGACTTGCCTTCGCCGGTTAAGATGACGCCGTGCAGCCGGGTATCGCTGCTCAGGTCGGTGAAGGCGGCCTTAAGGTCGGAAATAAGCTGTGCGTTGAAGGCATTGTGCATCTCAGGACGGCGCATGGTCACAGTAGCGATCCTGCCGTGATGGCTGCGCTCAACGCTGACATGGGTGTACTCGGTCATAGCTGCTTCCTCCTTTTCTTATAGCCATTGTTTGCGCTTGAAGTACCAGATCTGGACAATGGTGACGAGAGCCATGAAGGCAAGGATGATCCAGAAGTTGTAACCTTTATCCCAGGCCACCTGGGGCATGAAGCCGAAGTTCTGGCCGAAGACGCCGGTAATGAAGGTGATGGGCAGGAAGATGGTGGCGATGATTGCCAGTTGCTTCATCACCTGATTCAGGCGGTTGGAGATGGTGCTGAGGTACACATCCAGCAGGCCGCTCATCAGGTCGCGGTACGAGTCGATGACCTCGAAGCTGCGCACGAGATGGTCATGCACGTCGGCAAAGTATGGCTCGTACTTTTGCGGGATGAGGTCGCCGGTGCGGTTGACGAGCGAGTTGGCGACCTCAACCTGCGGGCTGATGACGCGGCGCATCTGCACAAGGGCGCGCTTGGTCTGGAAAATGCGCTTCTGCACCTCGTTGGTAGCCGCGTTGACCGCTGCGTCTTCCAGTTCATCGATCTGCTCGTCCAGCGTCTCAAGGACGGGGAAGTAGCTATCGACCAGCGTATCGAGGAGAGTGTAGAGGAGGAAGGCTATGCCCCGGCTCATGATATTCTCTTCGGCTTCGCCTGCATGCATATCCTTATAGAGCCGGTCAAGCCAATCCAGGGCGACGCGGTGAATGGTGATGAGGAAGTTTTTGCCGAAGACGATATCCAGCTTGGGCGTGCTGGCCTGAGCCGTGTCCAGGTTGTAGCCCAGGCCGTGGACGACGAGGTGAAAGTAGCCGTTGCCTTCGACCAGTTTGGCGCGTTCGTGCTGCTCCTCTACCGTATCGATGGTAATGTGAGAGAGCTTGAAGACGCTGGCCAGCAGCGCCGTGATCTGCTCCGCATGATCTTCGGTTTGCAGATCGAGCCAGACCAGCGCGGCAGGGTCTGGCAAAGCCGCTTGCAGAGCCTGAACGGAAGCGTTTGTCGTCAGTTGTCCATGTTGCCATATCAATATGCGTTGTTGCACCCCGCGCACTCCTTTTACTGTATATACTTACTACATTCTGAATACCCCGAAAGGAGTTTCAGGCATGGGGGCGTTGAGCGAAGCGGCGATGCCGAGACCCAGCACGGTGCGCGTATCGCGCGGGTCGATGATGCCATCGTCCCACAGACGGGCGGTGCTGTAATAGGGGTTGCCTTCCGCCTCGTATTTCTCCAGGATGGGCCGCTTGAATTCGGCCTCTTCCTCCGGCGTCATGGTTTTGCCGCCGACCGTTGCCAGCACGCTGGCCGCCTGCTCGCCGCCCATGACGGAGATGCGCGCGTTGGGCCACATCCACAGTTGCCGGGGCGAGTAGGCGCGCCCGCACATGCCGTAGTTGCCCGCGCCAAACGAGCCGCCGATAATCACCGTGAAGCGCGGCACGGGCGCGTTGGCGACGGCCATCACCATCTTCGCGCCATCTTTGGCGATGCCGCCGTTCTCATATTGTTTGCCCACCATGAAGCCGGTAATATTCTGCAAGAAAATGAGCGGCGTCTGTCGCTGCGCGCACAGTTCGATGAAATGCGTGGCCTTGAGCGCGCTTTCCGAGAAGAGAATGCCATTGTTGGCAATGATACCCACCGGATAGCCCATCAGGCGGGCGAAGCCACAGACCAGCGTGGTGCCGTAAAGCTGCTTGAATTCGTGGAACTGGCTGCCATCCACGATGCGGGCAATGACCTCGCGCACGTCGTAGCTCTTGCGGTTGTCGCGGGGGACGATGCCGTACAGTTCGGTGGGGGCGTAGCGCGGCGGCTCCGGCTCGCGAATCTCCCAGGGGATATATTTGCGGCGGTTGAGGTTGGAGACGATGCTGCGCACTATCGCCAGCGCGTGTTCATCGTTGAGGGCGTAGTGATCGGTGACGCCGGAGATGCGCGAATGCACGTCTGCTCCGCCCAGTTCTTCCGCGCTCACCTCTTCGCCTGTGGCCGCCTTCACCAGTGGTGGCCCGCCCAGGAAGATGGTGCCGTTGCCGCGCACAATCACCGTCTCATCGCTCATGGCCGGGACATAGGCGCCGCCCGCCGTGCAGGAACCCATCACGGCGGCAATCTGCGGGATGCGCTGGCTCGACATGCGCGCCTGGTTGTAGAAGATGCGCCCGAAATGCTCGCGGTCGGGGAAGACATCGGCCTGCAAGGGGAGAAACGCGCCGCCCGAATCCACCAGATAGATGCAGGGCAGGTGGTTCTGCTCGGCGATCTCCTGCGCGCGCAAATGTTTCTTCACTGTCATCGGGTAATACGTGCCGCCCTTGACCGTCGCATCGTTGGCGACAATCATGCATTCCTGCCCCTCGACCAGCCCGATGCCCGTCACGATGCCTGCCGAAGGAGCCTCATTCTCATACATATCCCACGCGGCCAGCGGACTCAGTTCCAGAAAGGGCGTATCGGGGTCACAGAGGAGTTGAATGCGTTCGCGGGCCAGCAATTTATTGCGTTTGCGATGTCTCGCTATTGCCTGCGGGCCGCCGCCCTGCTGCACCTGCTCGATCCGCTGTCGCAGCAGGGCGACCTCTTCCTCAAAGTAGCGCGTATTTTCCTGAAATTCGGGGCTATTGCGGTCTATATGCGTTTCAATGATAGCCATACTGTGTTGTTCCTCTCGAAAGCTCTGCAAGGCGCGCCATTGCGCCTCCTTTGCTACCATAGCACTGCCTGAGAGGGAGCGTCAAGGGTCATTTGTTTCCTCTCGGCCTCATTTCAACATTCTCCTGGGATGAATTCATCCTGGCCCTCTATACTCATGATTGAAGGAGCCTGCGGGTGCTGGATACGCACCTGGCGCTTCCGCTCTCTTATATTCGAGAATGCGTACAACCAGAGGAGGATTTCATGACTCAGGTAGCCCAACAGATTGAGAACCCGGTGACCGGGCAGACCATCATCTTTCATGCGACTGGAGAGGAGACAAATGGTGAGGTGTTTCGGGCAGAAGGCATCTTCCAGCCGGGCGGCTTCGCGGGTACCCTCCACCTCCATCCTTTTCAGGAAGAGCGTTTCGAGGTCATAGAGGGAACCTGTGGTTTCCAGATCGGTCGCGATCAGGTACAGTTAGGGCCTGGGGAAACCATTGTTGTTCCAGCCGGACAACCGCATACCTACTGGAACGCTGGTACTGATCAAGCAGAATGGGTGAAATCGTGAAATCGGAGCATAGCTGCCTTGACAGCAGTAGACTTCCTTCGGTATACTGAAGGTAAGCTCAAACAGCGACAACTGAATACAGACGATGCTCTGGCCTTGAAAGAGGCCAGGCGAACTCATCCAGAGAGGTGGAGGGAAACGGCCCGATGAAACCCGGCAACCCACCGGCAACGCGCGTTACACGCTTGCAGGAGAGGGTGCCAACTCCGGCGGAAAGATCCGCAAGATGAGGGGAATCAGCTTGAAACCCCTGCAATCCAGGGGTTTTTGTTTATGCTGTTTACCGAAGGTGACTCCACACACGAT
>Ga0209810_1004853_pt1 | contig 12598 bp, 13 predicted proteins | sample Coa_R1_7_FD_187159 | JGI IMG/M metagenome (GOLD analysis project Ga0209810, IMG submission 187159) | Surface soil microbial communities from Centralia Pennsylvania, which are recovering from an underground coalmine fire - Coalmine... | ecosystem: Environmental > Terrestrial > Soil > Unclassified...
GCGAATCGGCTTCATTCCTTGAAGACATACCACGGTCGGGTGAACGGCCTACTTATGCCCGTGAATTGAGGCGCCGATATGCAGGGCAGAGCCGCGAAAAGGCTCGGGAAACGATGCATATACGAGTGATCCTGGTAATTGCCGGCGCCGCGTGCGCGGCCTTCGGGCAGACGCGGCAGATCCCCCAGACCGTGCTTACCAACGCCCTGGCGCTGGGAACCTTCAACGTTCGCGACTATGGCGCGAAGGGCGACGGCCGGACGGACGATCAGCGCGCCATCATGGCCGCGGAGGCCGCCGCCGTGGCGCACCGCGGGGGCGTGGTTTATTTTCCCAGCGGGAAATACCTGCACAGCGGCATTCTGGATTTCGGCTCCGGAGTCGTGGTGGCCGGCGCGGACCAGAGCAGCATCGTGATGGGCACGAATAACACCAATGCCGCTCTGCGATTCCTCGGCGCCTCGGCCTGCGGCGTCTTCAACATCACCGTCGCGTCCGACGCCACCCTGCGACAACTGAACTATGAATCCGCGGACATCTACCTGGATGACGCGACCGGCTGCATGATATCGGGCGTGAGTATCGACGGGAGCGCCTCGGCGGGCATCGTGATCCATGACAGCACGAACGTCGTCGCCGCGAACAACCAGGTGCGCAACACCATGGCCGACGGCATCCACACCGTCGGCGGTTCTCAGAATGTGGTGGTCACGGGCAATCAGGCGTGGAACACCGGCGACGATTCGTTTTCGGTCGTGGCGTATGCGTCAGAACCGCAGACCGCGAACGTCACCGTGGCTAACAATGTCAGTATTCGATCGCGGGCGCGCGGGTTGTCCTGCATTGGCGCGGCGAACTGCACGCTTCAGGGCAACCAGATCTACTCCCCCGCGGCCCATGGCATTGCTGTTGCTTACGAGTCGTCCTGGAATACCTTGGCGCCATCAGCGGCGACGGTTTCCGGCAACCTGATCGTGGGAGCGGCGCAGCCGGGCTTCATGAGCCTGATCGTGGAAGGCGCATCCGGGGTGGACATCGGCGCGAACGATATTTACGATTCCATGCCCGTGTATATCCACTCATCACAGAAGGTCACGTTGGACGGCCTTCGCGTACACCATGCCACCAATATCGGAATTCTCGGACGGGATTGCAATGCGCTCGCGTTGCGCAATGTCGAAATCGACAGCGCGGAGCAATCCGGCATCGTGCTGGAGCGCGTAACAGGAGCGGAGATCAGCAAGGCTACCCTCGATAACGTTCAGACGACGGGCGACCCGATTCGCGGCGCGATCGATGCCTGGCTTTGCTCCGGCCTTTCCGGATCCGGCAACGTGGTGCAGCACGGCCGCAACTGGCAGGGCCGGAGTTATGGCCCCGTCCGCACGCCGGAGTGTCCCGCGGCGGCGCTGAACGTGGCTTCGCAGTTCTGATTTTTCGACCCGCTAAACTGGGTTTAATGGCGGAGAGATGCACGTGCGGCGCGCAGCCGCCCGACGATGCGCGATTCTGCCATAAGTGCGGGCGCCCGCTGTACGATTACGTCCCCGCGGACGTGGAAGAATCGCCGCCTCCGCTCCCGGTCGCCCCGCCGGCGCCGGTGGCGCTGCCGCAGGTCAGTTTCCGAAATGGGATGGCGGTGCGCATTGGCCTGCTCACGGCCGTGCTGATGATCCTTCTGAACGCGTTCCCTCTTCCACCGATCCTGACCTTTATCCGTTTGCTGGCTCTCTCGTTCGGCGGCGGATGGTTCGCCGTGTGGACATGGACACGCCGCACGCGGCAGCAGGTCTCGATGCAGGATGGCGCGCGGCTCGGCTGGATCGCCGGCGTGTTCACCTTCCTGTTTTTCGCCGGTCTGATGACGGTCCTGCTGGTCGCGGCCATGACGCCCGGGGCCATCGATGAGATCCGCCGTCAGGCGCCGAACGACGCCAGCGCTCAGGCGTTCATTCAATTCCTGCAGAATCCCGGCGCGGGGCAACTGATCGCCGTTCTCGTTGGACTGTTCATCTTCTTCACCGCGCTTCCGACGCTTGGCGGCGCAGTCTCTGCACGACTCCTCAACCGCGAAGCCCATTGATCCCGAACCCTGGGAGTCCCAGTACTTCCGGCACGTGCGCCTCTGTCTGACTTTGATAACTACGGGATTCCGGGAGTGCCCGAAATGGGAGCGGTGCGCCGGGCAACGCCGGTCGGTATCCCGGTTCAGCCGGCTGAAGTGGCCTCTGACTGGCCGCTCTCGACAGGCTTCGAGTTGTTGCTCTGAGCGGCGCGCCGCGAGGCCCAGTAGGCCGCCATGCGCTCGGAAACAGCGCGGCGCTCTTCGGGACCCATGTTCCTGCGCCCTCGCCGCGGCGCCGCCGGCTTATTCCGTTTCAGCGTCGTCTCCAGCGACGCGATCATGGCGTCCAGCCGTTTCTTTTCCTGGTAAAGCTCTCGAAGCGCTTTGTACACGTCCATTGTTATTGACCGCCCTGACCTGCCTGTGCGAGATCGTCTGTGATTGGACTCTCAATAATATACTGAGGCATCGAGAAAATCCAGCGATTCACGGACATTTTCGTACTGCTCTATCGAACCAGAAAGGGCCAGCGCGGAATGAAGTGCAAGTGATATCGGATCATGAGCAGCCAGATCACGGCCGCGACAATGAGCAGCGCCACGGCTATCCACAGCAGAAGCTTCTTCCACGGGAACCTGCGGCCCTCGCGCTTCATCACCAGCAGATAACTGGCTCCCACACCCGCGAAGTACAGCAGGTTCATGGGAACGGCGAAAAGCATCAGGTTGAAGACGTCGGGCGTGGGGGTAATGATGGCGGCGATAATAACGATGCCCAGAATCGCGTAGCGGGAGTGGCGCAGCAGGAAACGGGGTGAAGCAACCCGAATCAGCGTCAGGAAGAAGATCAGGACGGGCAGCTCGAAAACGCAGGCGATGCCCAGAATCACGTTCACGAAGAGATCGAAATACTCCGTGATGGTGACCACGGGCTGGACGTTGTTGAGCATGCCAATGCCCAGCAGGAATTCCAGACCGAAGCGAAAGGCGACAAAATACGCGAACAGCCCGCCGAGGATGAACAGCCCCGCGGTGCACAGGATAAAGGGAACGGCGTACCGGCGTTCGCGCTTGTACAGGCCCGGCGCGATGAAGGCCCATACCTGGTACAAAACCCACGGCGAGGCCACGAACAGCGAAGCCAGCAGGGGCACCTTGAACCAGATGATCATGAAGCTTTCCATGGGCGCGATCTGCGCCAGCCGCGGCGGGTTCGCGTGCAGGTGTTTGAGGGCCGCGACGGCGGGTTCGCTGACTACGCTCCAGAGCGTGTCGGCAAAGCTGATGCAGAGTATGAAGGCGACAACCAATCCGGCCAGAGCCCAGATGATGCGGCTGCGCAGCTCCTCCAGGTGCTCCATGAAGGACATGCGCAGCATGCCGTCGTCTTCATCGTCGCCGTCCCCGCCGGACGGCGGTGGGGGCAAAGCGGGCGGGCGGCGGCCGGAGCCGGCGCGTGGAGAAGGCGAGGGAGGCTCCGCCGGGACGGCGGGTGCGCCGCCATCTTCGTAAGGCTGATCGTAGCCCGGCGCGACATAAGGCTCTGCCGTCGCGGGCGTACCTGGACCCGGAACTCCCTCGTTCTCTTCCGACATGTTTACTGCGAAAGGCGCGTCAGCCGTTTACGGATTCGGAAGCGGCGGGTGCGTGACCGTTGCCGTTTTGAGCGGCAAGCGGCTCGACCGTACGCGGAACCGTTCCCGTAACAGTAGCTGTGCTTTCCTCGCCCCCATGCAACGTGCCCTGGGGAGCTTCTGCTTCAGCGCCCGGAATTGCGGATGCGCCTGTGGTGGATGCTTCGAGCGCGGGCTGGCCGCTGTTGTACGGATCGCTTCCATAGGAATGCGAATCGTACTTGTAGGAATCGTACCAGGAGTTGTACACGTTGTTGCTGAAGCTTCTCGTGATCTCCTTGACCGACTCGTTCTCGCGTTCCAGCTCGCTCATGTGATGCTGCAATGTGGCTTTGAATTCGCTTTGCGCTTTGCGAAATTCATGCAAACCGCGAGCGACGGTCCTGCCCAGTTCCGGAAGCTTTTTCGGTCCGAACAGGACCAGCGCCAGCAGGAAGATGACAATCATTTCCGGGACGCCGATCGGACCCATTCAACTGACCTCCAGATGTTCTCATCATATCATTGGGCGCTTTTACGCCTCTCGCGCAACGGCCGCTGCATGCAGATTGCCCTGATTGCGTGACTACCGCCCCCGCATGCAGCATGCAGCCCTGCGCCTCCAAATGGCGAATCAGATCGATGCGCTTCACGCGGCCGGCAGCACGAGGCTTTCGCGGATGACGTCAGCGCCTTCGAGCGATTGTTCCGACAGCTCGCGGTTGGCATCCATGATCAGCGTTACTGCCTCGCGGAGATTCGTCCGCGCCTCGTCCAGAGTGCTCCCCTGAGTTTTCGCGCCGGGCAGTTCCTCAACAAACGCCACGTAGCCCTGGGGAACCCTCATATAGACTGCCGTCAGCTTCATACGCGATCCGCTGCCATAATATCAGCCGGACAGCTGTGGTGCCGAAGTTTGCTGCCTGACTGCTCCGAAACTCCGGGTTTACACTGGTCCGCAGTGAAACCCCTCTTCATCATGCTGCTTGCGGCGGCTCTCGCCCCCGCCCAGGTCCGGTTCAGCAAGGCCGCGGACCACATCGACATCCAAATCGACGGCCGCCCGTTCGCCACGTTCTGGTACTCCAGCGCCGTTCCCAAGCCGTATCTGGCGCCCATCCGCGCGGCCTCCGGGACCATCGTTACCCGGCAGTGGCCCATGGACCCGGCGTCGAAGGAGAGCCACGAGCATCCGCATCACCGCGGGCTGTTCTTCGGCTACATCAACGTGAACGGCGTCGATTTCTGGGGCAACGATCCGCTGGCGCATGAGAAGAACCCCGGCACCATCTCGCTCCGCCAGCTCGAGCAGGTGAAGGACGGCGATCATGCAGGGACGATCCACGCGATTTTCGACTGGAAGGACCCGCAGGGCAAACCGGTCCTGGCGGAAGACCGGACCATGACCTTCTACTCCGACCCGCGGCTGCGCACCATCGACGTGGACATTGTCCTCACCGCCGCCGTGGACACCACGTTTTACGACGACAAGGACGGAGCCTTCGCGTTCCGCATGGCGGACGCCCTGAACGAGGACCACACCGGCACTCTGGTCAACGCCGAGGGCGCGGAACACGAAAAAAACACCTGGGGCCACCGCTCGCCGTGGATGGATTACTACGGAACAATCGGCAGCAAGAAGCTGGGGGTGGCCATTTTCGACCACCCCTCCAATCCCGGTTACCCCAACCGCTGGCATTGCCGCGGATACGGCCTGTTCTCGATGAACCCATTCGCGCAGCACGCCTTCGATCCGGCGCTGCCGGAGAAGCACACACCGCTGGCCAAAGGAGCGAGCATGCACTACCTCTGGCGTGTGGTGATCCACCCCGGAGACGTCCACACCGCCGACATCGCCGGGCTATATCGAGCCTGGACGGGACAGAAGTGAGGGGCGCGACATGAACTGGGCGCGGACTTTGGCCAGTTCCTCATACTGGTCGGTGGCGATGTAATCGACGCCCGCTTCGAAGCACGCCTGCCAGCGATCGCGCGCGCGCTCAAGGCTGCCGAAATCGTACGACCGCTCCCATCCGTTCTGCTCATCGGCGGCCGGAGATGCGCCATTCAGCGTGTAGAACCGAATCCAGAGCCCATTTTGGTGCGCGTATTTCACCAGTGCGTCGAGCCGGCGCCGGCTGCGATCGTTCCAGTCGCGAGCCGCGGTTTGCCCGCCTTTCTCGACGACGCCCCAGGGGTTGTTCCACCAGCGGCGATAGTTTGTCGCCGGCGATGAAATCATCCGCCGCGGCTCCACGGACGGATCGTCGCCCAGCGTGTGCACCGCGCCAAAGACGCGCAGCGTTCCGCCGGGCGGAACGATGTCGTGGAAATCGCGCTCCTGCGAAGCGGCTTCGCCGGTGAGGACCAGCACCGGACCGGCGTGCATGGGCGTAACCTCGTGCGGATCGGTGGAGCGCACCGCGGTGCACAGCCAGCCCTGATAATCCCCGAGCAGCTTCCACACCGCGGCGTGATGCTGCGGCTCGTCGGTCTTGAAATCGAGATTCAGCGTAATCAGCGGCCAGTCGCCGGAGTTGCCCTGCTCGAGCGCGCGCTCGATGATGGGGCGGATGCGCTCGAAGAAGTATTCGCGCATCCCAGGCTCGCTGCCCGTTGGTTGTTTTTCATGCGAGAGCACGGAACGGCCCGCCCCGGTGCGCGGATCGACGTACCATGCAAGATCCTGCTCGATGGCAACGGGCAGGCCGGCGCTGAGGGCGCGTTCGATGCGGTCCGCCCAGCGCCCGTTATAGGGGTAGCAGTTGTGCGCGTCCACCACCGAACGGGATCCCGGCGGCTGCGGCGGCGCGCCGGAATCCGCATACAGAGAAAAAAGTGCGACCAGCAAGACGCCGGCCGCCGTCAGGGGCTGCGTGGGGGTGCTCCTGAGGAAGCGGCAGAATATCATCCCGCGCATTTCACCATGATGACGCGCGCATGAACAAGCGGCCTCAGACCTGAAACTGCCGCTGGATGGGGATGCCGAAGCGGTGCAGGACAGCCTCCACGTCTTTCTCCGAAAGACGGCTGGCGTCATACTCCACGGTGACCCTGTCCAGCCCCGGAGCGGGGATCACACGCATGATTCCGTACCAGCTGTGCACATTCGCCACGGCGCCGGCGTCGCTGTCATTCAGCGGCCGCACCAGCGGGTAGTGAAGCTGCAGCTTGGTCATTTCGAGAATCAGGATAGCATCGGACGCGCCGCAGGCCGCCTATTTCGCGAAGGTCATGCGCAACCCGGTGCTGAACAGAATATCGTTCTTTTTGAAACCAGGCAGCGGGTTGCTCAGCAGCCGGTCGCTGACTGCGAACTGCCACGACAGCCACTTGCGGAAGGCGGTTACGGCAGCCGCGTCGAAGTTCATGCGGTAATCCCCGCCGCTGCTGAAGTTCGGGAAAAACACCAGCGTCTCGCTAAAGGTTGTCCTTGCGCCGAACTTGTGGTCGAACTGCTCCCCGAGCAGACCCTCGCCAAAGGTGCGATTGGTCCCGTCCGTCAGGAATTCGCGGTCAAGCGAAGCTCCCGCGCGCAGGTCCAGCGTCGTTTTGTCGTTTTTGATGAAGTGGTAGCCGACGCCGGCAGCGGGCGCAAAACGGAAGTCGAGGCCCTGAAACTGGTCGTACTCCAAATCCACCGCCCCGAACACGAAGACCTTCGGCCGCAGATTCAGGTCGTACAACAGGCCGCCCCGCTCCGCATTGGCCGTGGTCACTGAAGGCGCGCCCGGACCCGCCTTGCTGCTGGAGTAGATGGAAGTGAAATCGGCCTCGATTTTGTCGCGCGGCGTAGTCCGAATCGCCTGGGCCGAGCTGGTCAGGGTAAAGGTGTTCGCATTGCCTCGCGCCAGAGCCAGCCCCAGCGCGCCATACCCGGTCCAGAGGTCCAGCAGTCCGGGATGCTCGTAGCGCCCCACTTCGGCCTCGTAAACGTCGGGGGCGCGGATGTAGTCTACATCCTCACGCTTCGAAGTCACGTGCCCCGCCTCTGCACTCTGCACTTCAACGCCGGAAGGCGTTATCGTGACAAGGCCCTGCACCACCTGGCCCTTCTTCAGGCCGACGTAAACCTTTTCCTTCGACGTGAGTTCGGTGACATTCGCCCAGTCGATGCTGACGTCACCCGCCAGGTTGGAGTGGAACGTCAGGCTCTTGCCGTCCATCTTTTTGATCGCGCCGGTTAGCCGGTCGCCGTTCTTCAGCGTGACCTGATCGGCGACGAGTGTACTCGCCAATACGGCGGCGAAGAATACCACCTTGTGCGTCATCCCTCGGAATGACCGTGGAAGGCGTAACTTCGTTACATTTTAATCGTTACAGAATGTTCACCGCGCGCGCCGCGAGGAGCGCGACTGTGAGCAGGGAAATAATCGACTGGACCATCATCATGGCCTTGGCCCATCGCGAGAGCACCGGAACATCGGTGGGCGAGAAGGCCGTGCTGGTATTGAACGCGAGAAAAAGGTAATCCACGAATCCGGGGGACCAGTTCTCGCAGCCGGCGGCCTGCATGGCTTTCGGGCTCAGGGTCATCTGCGGAAAGAGAAACGCGCCGTAGGTGTGCGCCGCTTTGAGGGCTCGCCGATGCGGGCCGCCGGCATCCAGCCTCCAGTACCACGAGGCGAAAACCAGGATATTCGTAACCCAAAGCGCCGCCGCCGAGCGAAGCAGCACGTCCGGCTTGTCCAAATGGAGGGCCATGCGCCAGACCATCATGCCCAGGGAAAAGCACATCGCGGCGGTCGCGACCGCCAGGATGACGTAGCCCAGGCATCGGTCAAGGAGATGGCGGCCGGTCCGGTGGGCCACGATGGTCGGAACCAGCAGGAAGACGATTACGGCGAGCACCAGCCAGTACGGTCCGGGACTGAGCGGCTCGCGCAGCACGGCCTGAAGGGCGCCGATGGCTACCAGCGCCACGGTCGCCGGCCAGCGCGGCTCGGCATTGGGAGGACTTGCCTGTTGTACGCCCAAACATTTGATATTAAACGGTCTTAACTGATGTGGCGTAAATCCCGCGCGCCGTACGAACATCTAAACAGGAGAAGGGATCCAATTCCACCCCCATGGGGAGCTCATTCGTCTTCTACGATCCGACCGGCCGCCGCTGGAACCGCTTTCGAAGGGCCTTCGGCCTTGGCGGCGTCCTTCTCTGCATCATTCTCGTTATCTTCATCCTGAGCGCGCTCAGCAACCCGCAGTTGCCGGCGCTCGGGCTCCCCTCGGTTCAGCTGCTGGCCAATTCCTCGGAAATTCCAACAATCGTTCGCGGCCAGAAGGTGGCGCGGAATGTCCCGTATGTCTCGCACAAGCCGATCAAGTATGTCCGCAATGGCGGAAATCCGCTGCTGCACCCGAAAACCGCGGCTCCGGCGCACGAGGGCCAGCCGCTGGTGTTCGGATACTACGTCAACTGGGACGAGGCCAGCCTGACTTCGCTGCGGGGCAATCTCTCGCACCTGACACATCTGATTCCGGAATGGCTGCGGCTGGAGAACGGCAAGGGCGATCTGACCGACGAGACGGATCCCGTGGTGGTGCAGATCGCGGCGGCCGCGCATCTGCCCATCCTCGTCGAAGTGAACAACTACCGCGACGGCTGGCAATCGGCCGACCTGCATCGCGTCCTGACGAACCCGGAAGCGCGCCAGGACCTCATCGACAACATCTTCAGCAATGTTCAGGAACACAAGTTTGCGGGGGTCAGCATTGATTTCGAGGAGATGAAGAATGGCGACCGGCCGGCGATGGTGCGCTTCATGCAGGCGCTCGCGGCCCGGCTGCACGGCGCCGGCTACCTGGTGACGCAGTCTGTTCCCGTGGACGACGACAACTACGACCTGAAGCGGCTGGGTGAGATCGATGACTACATCATCCCCATGGTCTACGACGAGCACTACCAGTCGAGCGCGCCCGGGCCGATCGCCTCCGAGCAGTGGTTCCAGAACCAGCTCGATGCGCTGGCGAAGATCGTGCCGAAGAACAAGACCGTAATAGGCATGGGCAACTACGGCTACGACTGGATCATCGGGAGCCATGGCGGCACGGAAGTGAAGTTTTCCGACGTGATGGCCGCGGCTGAAAAACAGAAAGCGCCGATCGACTGGGATCGCGACGAGGATAATCCCGTGCTGCGGTACTCCGCGGGCGGACAGCAGCACGAAGTCTGGTTCCTCGACGCCACTACGGCCCTGAATCAGATTGAGGATGTCGCGGACGACGACTATCGCGGTGTGGCCGTCTGGCGGCTCGGGGCCGAGGATCCCGGAATCTGGACCGTCGCCGATCCACGCAACTGGCCCGGCGATGACTTCAATCCCGGTGTGCTCTTCAGGCTGTCCTCGTCACACGATATCGGCCGGTACGGCACGGGCGAGGTGCTCCGGGTTGTCGACACACCGCACGACGGAAAGCGCAATGTCTGGCTCGATAAAGACTCGGGCGACTACTTCGAACAGTACCAGTCCTACCCGTCGTATTTCGTCGTGGAACGCAACGGCGGCACGAATCAGAAGCGCCTCGCCCTCACCTTCGACGACGGGCCGGACCCGCGCTACACGCCGAAGGTATTGGACATTCTGAGTGAGAAGCACGTGCCCGCGGCGTTCTTCATTGTGGGCGTGAATGCCGAAGAGAATCCGGACCTCATCCAGCGCGAGTACCGCGAGGGCCACACCATTGGGAACCATTCCTACGACCACCCCAACATCGCCGCGCTCTCACCCGAGCGGGTGCGCTTCGAGCTGAGCAGCACCCAGCGGCTGATCGAGCGCGAGCTGGGCCACAGCACCATCCTGTTCCGGCCGCCTTACAACGCCGACAGCGAGCCCACCACGCCGGACGAAATCGTGCCCATTTGGGAAGCTCAGCAGGAGGGCTACGTCACTATCGCCGAGAGTCTGGATCCGCGCGACTGGGAGCGCGGCCGCACCTCCGGCCAGATCGTCGATGAGGTCGTCTCCGAGCTGAACGATCCCGACATGCAGAACGAAGGCGGCCACATCGTCCTGCTGCACGACGCCGGGGGGGACCGCACCGCCACGCTGACCGCCCTCCCGATTCTGATCGACAAGCTCCGCGCTCAGGGCTACACGTTCGTTTCCATCGACGATCTGATGGGCCGCACGCGCGCGCAGGTGATGCCCGTGCCCTCCCCGGAAGAGATGCGCATGGCGCGCATCGAGGGCAGCGCGCTGATCACGAAGGGCAATTTCAAGAAGGGGATCGGCCTGCTGTTCCTGATCGCGATTTATCTCACCCTCCTGCGGTCGGTGATTTACGGCGGGCTGGCCGTCATTCAGACTTTCCGCGCGCGGCGGCGACGGTTCGATCCTTCCTTCCACCCGCCGGTGTCGGTTATCATCGCCGCTTACAACGAGGAGAAGGTGATCGAGAAAACCGTGCGCTCCATCCTGGACAACGGCTACGACGATCTGGAGGTCATCGTCGTTGACGACGGATCGAAGGACCGTACACTCTCGGTCCTGCACGAGAAGTTCGGCGAGAACGAGCAGGTGCGCATCGTTACCCAGCCGAATGCCGGCAAATCCGCCGCGCTGAACAACGCCATCGGCCAGGCGCGGAACAATATCCTGGTGGCGCTCGACGCGGACACCATTTTCAAGCGGGGCACCATCGCAAAGCTGGTGCGCCATTTCTCCGACCCGTGCGTCGGCGCGGTTTCCGGCAATGCGCGAGTGGGCAACCGGAACAAGCTCATCACGCGTTTTCAGTCGATCGAGTACATCATGGGCTTCAATCTGGACCGCCGCGCGCTCGACCTGTTGAATGCCATTACCGTCGTGCCCGGCGCTGCCGGGGCGTGGCGGAAGGACCTGATCGTCCAGCTCGGGGGCTTCGGGCACGACACGCTGGCCGAGGATACCGACCTGACGCTGGCGATCCGCCGCCTTGATTATCAGATCCGTTACGACGAGGAAGCGATCGCGTGGACCGAGGCGCCGGAGAAAACCAGCGCCCTGGCGAAGCAGCGTTTCCGCTGGGCGTTCGGAACGCTTCAGGCGGTTTGGAAACACCGCGACGCCACGTTCAACCCGGCTTATGGCTATCTGGGAATGGTGGCTCTGCCCAGCATCTGGATATTCCAGGTGCTGCTCGCCTTCCTGTCGCCCTTCGCCGAGATCGCCATGATCATCGCCTTGTATGCCGGCAACTGGCGCGTAGTGCTGCTGTACTATCTGGGGCTGTTCCTGCTGGAGCTGCTCACCGCCGTGCTCGCGTATGCGCTGGAGCGCGCGCCCGCATGGGATCTCGTGCTGCTCTTCATCCAGCGCATCTTCTACCGGCAGCTCATGTACTATGTGCTCGGGAAATCAATCCTTTATGCGATGAGGGGCCGGCTGGTCGGCTGGGGCAAGCTGGAGCGGACGGCGTCGGTCCACCAGAGCGCCTGAAGAAATCGGGCCGCTCCGCCGATAGGCTGGATGTGCGGCCTCGCTACATCAAGGAGACCTCCGTCGCGATGCTGGCCCTCAGCATCGGATGGCTCTTCCAGCTGAACAGCAGCCTCACAACGGGCAAGGTCGCGCTCGCCTTTGTGGCCTTTGTCGTCCGCCTGCTCACCACCTTGTCGTACTGGAGAGGGAAGAATTGGGCGCGCGTGCTGGCGGTGTTCTACTCGATCTTCTGCCTGGTGCGGCTCTGGCAGTGGAACAAGGTAACGATGCTCACGCGCGAGCTGTGGATGTCCGAAGCCGCGCTTGCGGTATTCCTGCTGGTGTACCTGAACCAGGGAGACGTGGCCGCCTGGTTCAAAGGAACGAAACCCGCCCCGACCACGGTCCCGATCGAAGATCCGCTTCTTTCCGCCGCCGACGACGTCGATCGCGAGCCGTCCGGTGTTCTCGAGTAATCAGTAGCCGGCGACCGCGGGGGCGTGGGACGCAATCGCTGGCAGG
>Ga0209810_1004856_pt1 | contig 12590 bp, 8 predicted proteins | sample Coa_R1_7_FD_187159 | JGI IMG/M metagenome (GOLD analysis project Ga0209810, IMG submission 187159) | Surface soil microbial communities from Centralia Pennsylvania, which are recovering from an underground coalmine fire - Coalmine... | ecosystem: Environmental > Terrestrial > Soil > Unclassified ...
CCCTCGCCCCTGGTCATGGTGTGCACCCCTGCACGGGTTGGTGACGTCACACATCACCAGCATGCCATGACCGCCAAGGCGGCCAGCCTTATTGCTGAACCTTCAGCACACTATCTAACACCGTAGCGTATAGAAGCGTCAGCAAAATTCATCACATCCGCTGGGAAATGGACTCGCTGTAGAATCAGCGGACTCTCGGGATCAGCACCAAGGCCTTATCGTGATGCCGGCGAAGGCCGGTATCCACGTACCCCAACGATCGAGCGGCTGAAACGTGGGTCCCCGCCTGCGCGGGGACGACGAAAGGGGAGTGCGGTGATCGGCCACTTCCATTGGGCTGCGCGATCCGCTGCATGTGCGGACCGGTCGACGGCGATTCTGGCCGACGAAGTTCGGTTCTGCCGATAACCTTGGGCGCCTTCGCGGCTATCCGGCGAGGACGTAGCGGTCGATGGCGGCGGCCCAGCCGTCGGCGTCGTTGGTGTCTGGCGCAACCCCCTTGGCCGCTGCCTTGACGTGGTCCGGCGCGTTGCCCATCGCGATCGGGAAACCGGCGGCGGCGAACATTTCGAGATCGTTGGTCATGTCGCCAAGCACCGCGACCTCATCCTTCGCAATGCCGAGCCGCTGGCCGAGCACCTCGACGATACGGCCCTTGTCGATGCCGGGGGCGATGACGTCGCAGTAATAGGCCTGGCTGCGCGCCGCGTGCGCCGAGTGGCCGAGCGTCTCCTTCATGATGTGCTCGACCTTGGCGATCAGGTCGTGGTTGTTGCTGGCGCCGACGATCTTGCCGACGGCGCTGAAGTGATAGTCGGTGTACCGATCGACGACGGTCGGCGGCACGTCGATCGTGTGGATCTCATGATCGACATGGTCGCCCTGGCGGTCGAGGATGACCCACTCGTTGCCGACGAACACCCAGGTCGAAACGCCGTGCGCGTGGAAGGTATCAACGGCAAGGCGCGCCACGTCGGGCGGGATGCAGACCTGCTCGATGACCGTGAGATCGGGCTCGACGATGGCGCCGCCGTTGTAGCCGCCGAACGGCAAGGTCACCTGCAGCGCGTCGCGCATCGTCGTGAGGCCGAAGGGCGGGCGGCTGCTGCAGAAGGTGAAGCCGATGCCGGCGTCGTGCAGCCGGCGGACCGCAGCCACCGCCGACGGCCGCAGCGCCTTTTCCGTCGTGACCAGCGTGCCGTCGACATCGGTGATGACCAGTTTGATGCGGCTCATCGTGCTCCTCGCGTCAAAACCTCGACCCCGCCTTCCGAAGCAACGACGACGGCCGAACTGCGTCCGACGAAAAGCCCGCTTTCGACGACGCCGACAATGTTGATGATCGCCTGTTCGAGCGCCGCCGCGTCGTCGATCCGAGCGAAGCGGCAGTCGAGGATGTAGTTTCCGCCGTCGGTGATGAAGGGATGGTCCTCGGCGGCGTGGCGCAGCACCGGCTTTGCCCCCAGCGCTTCGAGCCGGGCCGCGGTCGCCTGCCAGCCAAACTGCGTGACCTCGACCGGGATCGGCGTGTGGTCGCCGAGGCGGTCCACCAGCTTCTCCTGGTCGACGACGATGACGAGGCGGTCGCTGGCGGCGGCGACGATCTTCTCGCGCAGCAGCGCGCCGCCGAGCCCCTTGATCAGGTGCAAGGTGCCGCGCTCTACCTCGTCGGCGCCGTCGATCGTCACGTCGATGCGCTGGTGCTCGGCGAAGGTCGCGAGCGGAATATGAAGGCCCCGCGCCTGCGTCGCGGTGCGCTCCGACGTCGGGATGCCGGTGATCCGAAGCCCCTGCGCCACCCGCGCCCCCAGCCCCTCGACGACGAAATATGCCGTGGAGCCGGTGCCGAGGCCGACGACCATGCCGTCCTCGACGTATTCGATCGCGCGCAGCGCCGCCGCGCGCTTGAGCTGATCCCGGTCCATGCTACTGCCCGCCCTGCGCCGCCTTGTCGATGAACCAGACGAGTTCGCCGCTGGGATCGATGCGCGCCGACGGCAAGGCGCGGTCGCCCGAAAGAACGCGCCGCATCATCGCCTGCTTATCGGCGCCGGCGGCGACGAAGGCGGTCGAGCGGGCGCTGTGCAGCGCGGTGTAGGTCAGTGTGACGCGCGGAACATGCGGGTTGAGGCCCGGTTCGGGCACCTCGATGACCCAGCGCCGCAATTCCTCGACCGCCGGTTTTCCAGGAAACAGCGAGGCGGTATGCCCGTCCGGCCCCATGCCGAGGAGCACGACATCGAATAAGGGCCGCGCCGGGTCGAACGAATCGGCGCCGTAATAGGAACGCAGCTCCCGCTCGTATGCGGCGGCCGCCGCAGCCGGAGTACCATCGGTGCGGATGCCGTGGACGTTCTCCGGGGGCACCGGCGCATGCGCCAGCAGGGCGTCGCGCGCCATGCCGTAATTGCTGTCAGGGCTGTCCCACGGTACGAAGCGGTCGTCGCCCCAGAACCAATGCACCCGCTCCCACGGCAGCGCATCGCGCAGCGGCGGCGCCGCCAGCATCTGGTAAAGCCGCCGCGGCGTCGAACCGCCGGACAAGGCCACGCTGAAGCGCCCGGAGCTGTGGCAGGCGAGATCGACGATCCACTGCGCCACCCGGCGCGCCAGCGCCTCCGGATCGGCGGACACATCGATGCGGGGCCGGGCCTGTGCCATCTGCAATCTCCGCTATGGCCGCGGCGGCGCCGAATTGCGGATGGCGGCGATCGCGGCAGCGTAATCGGCCGCGTGGAATACCGCTGACCCGGCGACGATCGCGTTCGCCCCCGCCTCGATGACCTGCCACGCATCCTCGCCGCCGATGCCGCCATCGACCTCAATGATCGTGTCGCAGCCGCGCTCGTCGCACAGCCGGCGCAAGGCGCGGATTTTCGGCAGCATCGACGGCAAAAATTTCTGCCCGCCGAAGCCGGGGTTGACCGTCATGATCAGCACGATGCCGCACAATTCCAGCACGTGCTCGATGAAGCTGAGCGGCGTCGCCGGGTTCAGCACGACGCCGGCGACCTTCCCGAGATCGCGGATGTGCGAGAGCGTGCGGTGCAGGTGGATCGTCGCATTCGGCTCGCAATGCACGAGCAAATGGTCGGCGCCTGCCTTCGCGAACTCGTCCAGATAGCGCTCCGGCTCGACGATCATCAGGTGCACGTCGATCGGCTTGTCGGTGGCCTTGCGCACCGCCTCGACGACGATCGGGCCGAACGAGATGTTCGGCACGAAGCGGCCGTCCATGACGTCGAAATGGATCCAGTCGGCCCCAGCCGCGACGACCGCCCTCACCTCCTCGCCGAGGCGCGTGAAATCCGCCGACAGGATCGACGGCGCGACGATCACCGCCCGGCTCATCTAAACGCGCGCGCAGCTATTGCGGGGCGACGGGGCGCCACTGCCGGCCGCTGCGCCACAGCAGTTGCTCGGCGGCGTCGGGGCCTTCGCTGCCGGCGGGATAGAAGTCGATCGGCACCGACTTGTCGTTGCGCCACATGTCGAAGATCGGCTGCACCACGGCCCAGCCGGCCTCGACGCTGTCGGCGCGCTGGAACAGCATCGCGTCGCCGATCATGCAGTCGTAGACGAGGGTTTCGTAGCCCGTCGCCGGCGCGGTGTGGAAGTAATCCTTGTAGCGGAAGTCCATGCGCACGCCGCCGAGGTCGATCTGCGGCCCCGGCCGTTTTGCGCTGAATTGCAGCGACACGCCCTCGTCGGGCTGCAGGTGCAGGGTCAGCATGTTGGGTTGCAGGCTATCGACCGCCGTGTCGCGGAAGAGAGCGAACGGCACCTGCTTGAACTGCACCGAAATCTCCGTCGTGCGCCGCGCCATCGACTTGCCCGTGCGCAGATAGAACGGGACGCCGGCCCAGCGCCAGTTGTCGATCGAGAGCCGCACCGCAACGTAGGTCTCGGTCATGCTGTTCGGATTGACGCCCTCGGATTCGCGGTAGCCCTCGACCGGCTTGCCGTTGACCGTGCCGGCCGTGTACTGCCCCCGCACGACGTTGCGCCGCAGATCCTCGTCGTCGAGCGGCGTCACCGCCTCCAGCACCTTGGTCTTTTCGGTGCGCACCGCGTCGGCGCCGAACGAATTGGGAGGCTCCATCGCGACGAGGCTCAGCAATTGGAACACATGGTTCGGCACCATGTCGCGCAAGGCGCCGGTCTGCTCGTAAAACGCGGCCCGATGCTCGACCCCGACCGTCTCGGCGACCGTGATCTGCACGTGGTCGATGTGGTCGCGGTTCCACAGCGGCTCGAAGATGCCGTTGGCGAAGCGCAGCGCCATGATGTTCTGGACCGTCTCCTTGCCGAGGAAGTGGTCCATGCGGAACACCTGCGACTCGTCGAGCACCTTGAGCACGCGGGCATTGAGCGCGCGGGCGGAGGCAAGGTCGGTGCCGAACGGCTTTTCGATGATGACGCGGCGCCACGAGCCGTCTTTTTCTTCGGCGAGGCCGGCCGCGCCGAGCTGATCGACGATCGGGCCGAAGAGGCTCGCCGCGACCGCGAGATAGAACAGCACGTTGCCCTGGGTCTTGTGGGCAGCCCCTACCTCGTCGAGCTTTTTGCCGAGCCGCTTGTAGGTCTCGGGACTGTTCAGGTCGCCCGACAGATAGCTCGTGCGGCTGGCGATCGCGTCCCACGCCTTCGCGTCGAACGGCGTTTCGGTCCCGCCCATCGCCGTGTCCTTGACGAACCGCTGCACTGCGTCGCCGAGGCTCTTCGCGAAGTCGCCGTCGGACTGCTCGGTGCGGCCGAGGCCGATCAGCGCGAAATTGTCGGACAGCAGCCCGGTGCGAGCGAGGTTGTAGATCGCCGGCATCAACAGCCGCGCGGTCAGGTCGCCGGTCGCGCCGAAAATCACCATCGTGCACGGCGGCGCCTTCGCGCCGCGCTGCACCGTTCCGCCCTGCTCAGCCATGGTCGCGCCTCAAAAAGCTGTTCGTCACATCAGGCCTCCGCGGAAGGGGTAGGCTGTCGCCTTCCCGTCCGCGAAGGATAGCGCGCCCGCCTCAGTGGTGTTCGCTTCCGTGCGCCTCGTGCGCCATCTGCTCGGTGTGCCCACCGAACTGCTTGCGCATCGCCGACAGGATCTTCTCCGCGTAGGTATGCTCCTGGCGCGAGCGGAAGCGGGTGTACAGCGACGCCGTCAATACATCGGCAGGCACCGCTTCCTCGATGGCCGCCTCGATCGTCCAGCGGCCCTCGCCCGAATCCTGGACGTAGCCTGAGAACTCCGAGAGCGTTTCGTCTTCGGCCAGCGCGATGGCGGTCAGGTCGAGCAGCCAAGAGGCGATGACGCTGCCGCGGCGCCAGACTTCGGCGAGGTCCGCGAGGTTGAACTTATAGCGCCGGTTCTCCGGGATATGCGCCTGCGACGCTCCCTTCAGGATATCGAATCCCTCGGCGTAGGCCTGCATGATCCCGTATTCCATGCCGTTGTGGACCATCTTGGCGAAGTGCCCGGCGCCGGCCGGCCCGGCATGGATGTAGCCGTTCTCGACGCGCGGATCGCGGCCCTGCCGGCCCGGCGTCTTGTCGATGCTGCCGGCGCCCGGCGCCAGCGTCTTGAAGATCGGGTCGAGATGGTCGACCGCCTCCTTGGCGCCGCCGATCATCATGCAATAGCCGCGCTCCAGCCCCCAGACGCCGCCGCTGGTCCCGACATCGACAAAGGTGATGCCCTTGGGCGCCAGCAATTCGGCGTGCGCGATGTCTTCGAGGAACTTGGAGTTGCCGCCGTCGATCAGGATGTCGCCCTTGCCGAGCAGATTGCTGAGTTCGACGATCGTGTCATGGGTGATCTTGCCCGCCGGCAGCATGACCCACACGACCTTCGGCGCCGTCAGCTTGCCGACGAAATCGGCGAGGCCGGTGCTTCCGGTAGCGCCTTCCTTGGTCAGCGAAGAAACGGCGTCGGTGCTGCGATCGTAGACGACGCAGGTGTGGCCGTGCCGCATCAGCCGTCGCACGATGTTGCCGCCCATGCGGCCGAGCCCGATCATCCCCAATTGCATTCTCTGTCTCCCAATTAAATCCGTTTTAGAGCACTGCCGCGTAAGCTATTGAAGTGCCTGCTCCAGAGCCCGTCCGAGGGTCTTCAGACCGGCATCGACATCGGCCGGCAGATGGATGCGCAGCGCGCGCCGCCCGCGCTCGGCGAGCACGTCGAAATCGCCGCGCGCCTGCGCTGCCTTGACGGTGCCGAACGTGTATTTTGCGCCAGGCACCGCAAGGTCCTGGGCGTCGCCGCAGGTGATCTGCAGGAACACGCCGCTGTTGGGGCCGCCCTTGTAGGCCTGCCCGGTGGAGTGCAGAAAGCGCGGGCCAAAGCCGAGGCAGGTCGCCACCCGCAAGCGGTCGCGCACCATGCGGCGCAGCAGCTGCAACGTCTCGATATGCGCCGGCGTGCGCTCGATGTACGCGAGCAGCGCGACGTAATCGCCGGCGCCGGCGCGGCTGAGATGGGCCTTCAGCGCCGCGACGAGGTTCGTCGCCTTCGGCTTCAGCTCGCCTTCGTTGCGCGGGTCGGCGAAGAGCTGAATGCCGTCGCCGGTGAAGAACGGGGTCTCCGGCGGCAGCGACCCGGTCTTTTCGTAGGCCGCCGTCAATTCCCGCGTCTTGACCTTGCTCGCCTCGACATCGGGTTGGTCGAAGGGATTGATGCCGATGACGGAGCCGGCAACCGCGGTCGCCATCTCCCACCGGAAGAATTCCTGGCCGAGCTGCATCGGCTCCGAGACGACGATGCGCACGACCGGCTGGCCAGCCGCTTCAAGCGCGGCGACCGCCCGCTCCTGCTCCGAATCCTGGTCGGACGAAAGCCGCAGATAGGCGAACAGGCGATCGTTGCCGTAGACCGCCGGCGCGCCCAGCGGCTCGGCATCGACGGGCACGATGCCCTTGCCGATCTTGCCGGTGGACTCGGCCAGCAGCTGCTCGAGCCACGCGCCGTAATCCGAAATGCCCTTGGAGGCAATGATCGTGACCTTGTCTCGGCCGTGGCGCTGGCAGATGCCCATGATCGCGCCGAGGATGACGCCGGGGTTCTCGGCCGGCGGCGCACTCGGGGCGCAGGAGCGCACCATCTCGGCGGTGCTTTCGAGGAACGCCTTCGGGTCGATGCCGATCGCCACCGCCGGCACCATGCCGAAATTCGACAGCACCGAATAGCGCCCGCCGATGCTGGGCAGGCCATGGAAGACGTGGCGGAAGCCTTCCGATCGCGCCAGCCGCTCGACGGCTGAACCAGGGTCGGTAATCGCCACAAAACGCTTCGGCGCCTCGTCGGCGCCGACCGCCGCCTTGGCCCGCTCGAAGAAATACGCCTTGAAGATGTTGGGTTCGAGCGTGCTGCCGGACTTGCTCGACACCAGGAACAGCGTGTTCTTGAGGTCCACCCGGTTCTCGAACGACCTCACCTGCGCGGGATCCGTCGAATCGAGCACGTGCAGTTTCGGATAGCCCGGCTTCGAGCCGAAGGTTTCCGCGAATACCTCCGGGCCGAGGCTCGACCCGCCCATGCCGAGCAGCAGCACGTCGCGGAAGCCGCCGCGGCGCACATCGGTCGCGAAATTCTGCAATGCGGCGACGCCCTTGATCTGCTCGTCGACGATGCCGAGCCAGCCGACCCACTTCGACTCGTCGGCCTCGGTCCACAGCGACGCGTCGGCGTGCCACAGGCGGCGGATCTTGCCGTTCTTCCGCCAGTCTTCGAGGGTGTCCTTGACCTCCTTGTCGAGGTTCTCGGGCAGCTTGTAGCTCATCGTGTTGAGCTTTGGCCCAAGGATCATGCGGCGCTTCTTTTGTACCGCGGCATAGAGCTGGTCCGCGGCGTCGGCGAATAACTGCACGGCATCGCCGACCAGCTTCTTCGTCACTTCGTCGATCGAGATGCCGATTTCAGGCAGCGCCTTCATAATCGTCTCGGCGCCGGCGACGTCCTCTTCAAGGCTGGAGCGCGGCCTGCCGTGGTCGCGGAACGCGTCCATCGTCGGCGGCGGCATCGTGTTGACCGTGTCGGCGCCGACCAATTCGTCGCAATAGAGCACGTCGCTGTAGGCCTTGTTCTTTGTGCCGGTGCTGGCCCATAGCAGGCGTTGCGTCTGCGCCCCCTTTTGAGCCAGACGTTGCCAGCGGTCGCTGGAGTAGATCTTCTTGTAGAGCTGATAGGTCAACTTGGCATTGGCGATAGCAACCTTGCCCTTCAGCCCTTCGAGCTTCCGCTTTGCCGCCGCATCGCCGGTCGCGGCGATCCTCTTGTCCAGCTCGGAATCGACCAGCGAATCGATGCGGCTGATAAAGAAACTCGCGACGCTGGCGACGCGATGGGGGTCGCCGCCTTTGGCGACAAAATCTTCAAGCCCGCTGATGTAGGCTTCCGCCACCTGCTCATAGACCTGCGATGAAAATAGCAGCGTCACGTTGATGTTGATGCCTTCGCCGATCAACGTGCGGATCGCCGGGATGCCTGGTGCCGTACCCGGAACCTTGACCATCAGATTGCGGCGGTCGACCTCGCGCCAGATCCGGCGCGCCTCCTCGATCGTGCCGTGGGTGTCCATCGCCAGATAAGGCGAGACTTCGAGGCTGATGTAGCCGTCGCGCCGCTGGGTCTGCTCGTAGACCGAGGCGAGCTGGTCGGCGCCCTCCTGGATCTCCCGCACCGCCAAGTCCTCGAACAGCGACGCGGGATCGAGGTCGCCGTTCGCCTCGGCCTGGCGGATCATCTCGTCATAGTCGTCGCCGTGGCCGATCGCCTTCTCAAAGATCGACGGGTTCGAGGTCACCCCCCGCAGCCCGTCCTCCTCGATGAGCTTGCCGAGCTGGCCGCTCTTCAACAGGTCGCGGCTGACAAAATCCAGCCAGACCGATTGCCCGTATTCGTTCAGCTCCTTGAGCGGACTGGCCATGTCTTTACTCCTTGCGGGCGAGCTGCGCCTTGGCGGCGGCGTAGACATTCTCTCCGGTGAAACCGAACTTTACTAACAGTTCTTTAAGCGGCGCGGAGGCGCCGAAGGTCTTCATCGCGATGATCGAGCCGCGCAGGCCGGTATAGCGCTCCCACCCGAGCGCGGAAGCCTGCTCAACCGCTACGCGACGCGTGCACGAGGGCGGCAGCACCGAAGCGCGGTAGGCATCATCCTGCTTCTCGAACAATTCCCATGAGGGCATGCTGACGATTCGCGCCGCGACGCCCTCGGCGGCGAGCTTCTCGTAGACCTCGACGCACAGCCCGACTTCGCTGCCGGTCGCCATCAGGATCACGTCGACCGTGCCCGGCTTGGCGTCCGCCAGGACATAGGCGCCGCGGCGCAGTCCGCTCGCGGCGGCGTATTTGGTGCGGTCCAAGGTCGGCAGGTTCTGGCGGCTGAGGATCAGGCAGTGCGGCTCGTGTTTGGTTTCGAGCGCGACCCGCCAGGCCTCGGCGACCTCGTTGGCGTCGCAAGGGCGGAACACGACGAGGCCGGGGATCGCGCGCAGGCCGATCAGCTGCTCGACCGGCTGATGCGTGGGCCCGTCCTCGCCGACGCCGATCGAATCGTGCGTGAACACGTAGATGACCGGCAGCTCCATGATCGCGCTGAGGCGAATCGGCGGCTTCATGTAGTCCGAAAAGATCATGAAACCGGAGCCGTAGGGCCGCAGCTTGGACAGCGCGAGGCCGTTGCAGATCGACCCCATCGCGTGCTCGCGGATGCCGAAATGCAGGTTGCGGCCGAGCGGCGTCTCCGCCTCGAAATCGCCGGCGCCGTCGAAGGTCATCCGCGTCTTCGTCGACGGCGCGAGGTCGGCGGCGCCGCCGATCAGCCACGGCAGATGGGGCGCGATCTTGTTCAGCACCTGGCCCGACGAGTCGCGGCTGGCGATACCCTTCGGGTCGGCCGGGAACACCGGGATGTCCTTGTCCCACCCGGCCGGCAGGTCGCGGCGCTGCATGCGTTCGCAGTGGTCCGCGAGGTCCGGATGCTCCGCCTTGTAGCGGGCGAACAACGCCTGCCACTCGGCGCGCAATTTCTTGCCGCGCGCGCCCATGCCGTCGGCGAAGTGCTGATAGACGCCGTCCGGCACGAGGAACTGCGCTTCCTCCGGCCAGCCGTAGTTGCGCTTCGTCAGCTTCACTTCTTCGGCGCCGAGCGGTTCGCCGTGAACGCCCGAGGTATCCTGCTTGTGCGGCGCGCCGTAGCCGATGTGGCTCTCGACGATAATCAGGGTCGGCCGGTCGTTGGCGCGCTTGGCTCGGGCGAGCGCATCGGCAAGGCGCTCGCGGTCATTGGCGTCGCTGACCCGCAGCACGTTCCAGCCGTAGGCAAGGAAGCGGCCCCCCACATCCTCCGTAAACGCCAGCGCGGTATTGCCTTCGATCGTGATGTGGTTGCTGTCGTAGATCCAGCAGAGGTTGCCGAGCTTGAGATGGCCGGCGAGCGAGGCGGCCTCGCTCGCCACCCCCTCCATCATGCAGCCGTCGCCGCACAGCGCGTAAATGTTGTAATCGAACAGCGTAAAGCCGGGTTTGTTGAAGTATTGCGCTAGCCAACGCGCCCCCATTGCCAAGCCGACGCTGGTGGCGATGCCCTGGCCGAGCGGCCCCGTCGTGGTCTCGACCCCCGAGGTCCAATGATACTCGGGATGGCCGGGGCACTTGCTGTCGAGCTGGCGGAATTTCTTGAGGTCGTCGAGCGAGACGGTCGGCGTGCCGAGCCGCTCGTACTCGGCATCGACCGCCTTCACCCCCGTCAGATGCAGCATCGAATAAAGCAAGGTCGAGGCATGGCCCGACGACAGCACGAAGCGGTCGCGGTTCGGCCAAATCGGATCTTCCGGGTCGAAGCGCAGGAATTCCTGCCAGAGCGTATACATGACCGGCGCCATCGCCATCGGCGTGCCGGGATGTCCCGAATTCGCCTTCTGCACCGCGTCGATGCACAAGGTGCGGATGGTGTTGACGCAAAGCTCGTCGATCGAGCCGCTCGGCAATGTCATGCGGTGCCCCTTAAAGAGATCGCTTGCGGACCACCGCCGCAGCGAAAATGCACGGTCTTTCTATCCTTGACGCGCGTTAATGACAAACTGGTGAATCCGCCCCGGCGCGGGCATAAGCGCTTGGCCTGCGACGGGCAACGGCGACGGCCTATTCTGCCCTGCCCCGCGACCCCTGCGGCGCCGGCGAACGACTGCGGCCATTGTCCTCGCTTCCGCGTTGTGATGCAACCGCGCAACGCCGGGAAGGTCCGGGCGAGGCGCGTCAGCGCGATGGCTCCAGAATTCCGCCGAATACCTCCGGGCCGGTCGGTACCGCTTTCGGTGAGCCGCGGGCAGGTTCCAGCGTCACGATCAGCCGGCCGGACCCGCCGAGCCGCGCCGTCAGCGTCGGAGAGACGGGAATCACGGTTTCTCCAGCGGGGGGTAACAACCCGATTTGCAGCGGTTCGTTTCCGTTCGCGAACCACAGCTGGTACGCGCGCTCGCGTGGCGGCGGCTCCGGATGCAGGCCCTCCGCCGCAATCTCGTGCGCCTCGCCGGAAAGGCGAATCGTCCATGCCGCCCGTTGCTGCGCGTCACGCAGGACAGCAACGACCGGCAGCTTCAAAAAATCAGGCGGCGGCCGCTTGATCGCGCCGGCAACGGCGAGCGCCAGGACAAGCGGGCCAAGAGCGAGCGCGGCGGCGCCCCGGCCGAAAGGCCGAGGCGCTGGGTTCACCGCCGAAATAGGGCGGGTGTTCTCCTGAACTTCAGGCAGGGCTTAGACGATCCCCACCTTTGCCGGAGTCGACGCGGTCGCCGACCGGGCTCCGTCGAGATGTGCGTCGATCTCGTCGATCGTGCGGCCGCTCGTCTCGAAGCCGATCAGCCAGAACGCGATCGCGCCCAGCACATACCACGCGGCGAAGTACGTGAAGCCCGGGATCAGCGCGTCGAGCGTCGCCGCCGGCTTGACGTAGTTCGACGATCCGGCGATCAGCGCCAGCCCGGCCGGGCCGATGAACTTGCCGAGGTTGCCGACGCCGTAGACGAAGCCCATGCCGCTGCCGCGCAGCCGCGCCGGCCACATCTCGCCCATGTACGGCCCGACGATCGAATAGTTACCGCTGCCGAAGAAGTTCTGCAGCAGGATCATCAGGAAAAACACCGACACGCCGCCGATGAAGACATTGTGCAGATAGCCGGCGAGGAACATGAACACGGCCGCGACCAGGCAGGCGAAAATGCCGGAACCGCGCCGTCCCCACGCGTCGGAAATCCACGAGCAGAAGAAGCGTCCGACGATCGCCGAGATGCTGATCCAGACCACCAGCTTCGAGGCCTCGGGCGGGCTGATCTTCAACACCATGACGAACAGCGTCACCTGCCACAGCGACAGGCCGACCCCGCCCGTCTGCGTCAGGCCGACGAGGCAGCCGGCTATGATGCTGCGCGGATATTTGAAGATCTCAAGCCACCGGGTGCGCTCGATCGCCGGAGCGACCGCCGGCAGCGCTACCCGCGACGGATCGAGCTGCAGCGCCCAGGCGAGCGAGCGGCGGGCTTCCTCCACCCGTCCCTGGCGCAGCAGCCAATGCGGCGATTCCGGTACGAAATAGCGCACATAG
>Ga0209810_1004859_pt1 | contig 12587 bp, 9 predicted proteins | sample Coa_R1_7_FD_187159 | JGI IMG/M metagenome (GOLD analysis project Ga0209810, IMG submission 187159) | Surface soil microbial communities from Centralia Pennsylvania, which are recovering from an underground coalmine fire - Coalmine... | ecosystem: Environmental > Terrestrial > Soil > Unclassified ...
CGATGGCCCGCCGTCAGCGGGCGTCCTCGTCGGCGACGAGCAGGACCCGCCCCAGGTTGTCGCCCGACTCCAGGTAGCGGTGGGCGGCGGCGGCCTCGGCCAGCGGGAAGGTCCGGTCCAGGACGGGGCGCACGTGGGGGGCGACCTCCCGCCAGAAGGAGGTCACGTGCCGGCGGGTGGCGGTCCGCACCCCGATCACCCGCTGGCTCTGCTGGTAGAGCGAGCGCAGGTCGAGCGGGAGCCGGTCGCCGACGAAGGCGCCCGAGGAGACCACGGTCCCGCCTCGGGCCAGCACCGCCATCAGGTGGGGCCAGGCCGCGGCCGCGCCGATGTTCTCGATCACGATCTCCACACCCCTGCCCTCGGTCAGCTCGCGCACCCGATCCTCGAAGTCGGGGGCGGTGGCGTCGAGGGCCGCGTCCAGGCCGAGGTCGAGGAGGGCGGCCCGCTTCCACGCCTTCCGGGAGGTCCCGATCACGCGGGCGCCGAGGTGGCGCGCCACCACGGCCGTCATCGAGCCCAGGCCGGAGGCGGCGCCGTTGACCAGCACCCAGTCGCCGGCGCCGAGGCCGGCCAGGTTCAGCTGGGTCCAGGCCACCGGCCCGGTCAGGGCCAGGGCGGCGGCGATGACCAGGGGGAGGTCGTCCGGGATGGGGGTCGCGGCGGAGGCCGGCACCCGGGTGAACTCGGCGTCCGCCCCCGGCCGGTGCACGCCGATCAGCTCCGCCTCCAGGCAGGCGTCGTCCCGCCCCCGGGTGCAGAAGGCGCAGCGCCCGCAGGTGGTGGAGGCGAACACCGCCACCCGATCGCCCACCGTCAGGTGGTGGACGTCGCGGCCGACCTCGACCACGGTGCCGGCGTGCTCGCTGCCCAGGACGTGGGGCAGCCGGCCGCGGAAGTAGCGGTTGGTGCCGGCCCGGGTGCCAAGGTCCAGCAGCCGGCCCACGCCGACCGCTCCCACCCTGACCACGATCTCGTCCGGGCCCGGCGGCCCCGGGTCGGGCCAGTCCTCGTAGCCGAGCACCTCGGGCGGCCCGAAGGTGCGGAGGACGACCGCCTTCACCCGCCCTCGGCCTCGCCGCGAGCCGCGTTGGGCAGGCCGTCCTCGATGAACTCGGGCGTGAAGGACGCACCCCAGAGGTTGGCGGCCCGGCGGTCGGCGGCGTCCCACACCCGCGGCGGCCGGTCGTCGTAGATGCGCTCCATGTCGGCGTAGTACTCGACGATGGCGCCGGCCGGGTCGTGGTGGTAGGTGAAGATGTTGTCCCCGGCGCCGTGCCGGCCGGGTCCCCAGAGGAAGCAGCGTCCCTGGCTGTCCAGCAGGTCCCCGAGACGGGCCAGGTCGGCGATCCCGTCCACCTCCCAGGCGTAGTGGTGGTGGCCGTCCGCACCGGCGGCGATGGCCAACCCGTGGTGGTCGGGGTTGCAGCGCAGGAACACGAGCAGCCCCGGTCCGATGTCGTCGGAGAGCTTGAAGCCGAGCACCGAGGTCAGGAAGCCCTGCAGCTCGCGCAGGTTCGAGCTCTTGAGGGTGATGTGGCCGAACTTCCGGGGTCGTACCCCGCTGGGGACGTACGGGGGCTGCCCGCCCTCCATCCCGGCGTAGACCTCGACCACCACCTCCGACGGGCCCAGGAAGCGCAGCGCCTGGGCCAGGCCGGGTTCCTGCGGGCGCTCCGAGAGCACGCGCACGCCGGAGCGGGCCAGGGCGTCGCGGAGGCGCTCCAGGCCGGCGGGGCCGTCCGCCTCCAGGGCGATGTGGTCGAGCGCCGCCCGCGGGCCCTGGATCAGCTGGAGCGAGTGGTGCATGGCGCCATGGGTCAGGAAGGCGCTCCTGCCCTCCCGTTCCACCTCCCGGAGCCCCATCATCTGGACCGCGTAGCCCACCGACGTCTCGAGGTCGGGGACCTGGAGCGCGACGTGGCCGATGGCCTTGATCATCCGACAGCCTCCTCGGGATCTGCCCTCACCATATCGCCTCCTCCCGCGCCTCGCCAACGCCGTCCCCGTTCCCCGACCGCCCGGGCGGCGACCACCGGGCGCATCCCGCCTGGGACCCCACCGTCCCGGAGGCCGGGCGCCCACCGACGCCCTTGAACGTCCGTGTCACCGCGACTATGCTGATATGGTCTGATCATTAGACCTTCCTGACGGGAGACGGGAGAGGAGAGGGATGTGCGAGACGCCCTCGGCAACGCCGGGAGAGGGGCTGACCGATCTGCGGCCCGATGTGGTGGAGGCCGGGGACCGTCGCCTGGAGGTGACCGGCCTGGGGGCCTTCCTGGAGGTGGCCAGGCGGGTGGCGGCCGAGCCCGAGGTGCGGCGGACCGCGGCCGGCTTCATCGGCTACGGTGCCACCCGGGAGGGTGACCGGGTCCTGATCGCGGTCGACACCGAGCACCATCCCCTGATCGTGGAAGCCGTCGCCCGCGCCCTGCGGGAGAAGGGAGCTCGGGTGGACGTGATCACGGTCGACGCGGGGCCGGACCGGGAGTTCGACGAGCTGGATGAGGTGCGGGTGATCATGCGCCGCGAGCCCTGGGCCCGCAACCCCCGCCGCTGGGAGGGCATCCCCTGGGTGGAGGAGCTGGCCCTGAAGAACGGCTACGACCTCCTCGTCCACGGCAAGGGGGGCGGGATCCCGGACGTCCCCCACCGCTACGAGGCCATCCCCTGGCTGCAGCCGGAGCAGTTCCTGAGCCCGGCCACCACCTTCCCCCGGGACCTGCACAGCCTGATCAACCGGAAGGTCTGGGCCGCCTTCCGGGAGCTGGGCCGGGGCGGACGCGTCCACCTCACCGACCCCGAGGGCACCGAGCTCACCTACACCCTCTGGCCGGAGTACTTCGACGGGACCCGGCGGGGGTACGGCGAGCTCCCCTGGTGGGGTCACGTCATGGGCCACGCCCCGACCCCGATCCTGCCCCAGGAGGACGCCACGGGCGTGGTGGCGGGCACCACCAACCACTTCTCGCGGCCCTTCCCTCCGGTGCGGGTGACGCTCCAGGCGGGTCGGGTCGAGTCGGTGACCGGGGGTGGCGCCTACGGGGCCGCCTGGCGGGAGCTGCTGGAGGAGAGCCGGGACACCCGCTATCCCTGCTTCCCGCGTCCCGGCCTCTTCTGGCTCTGGGAGGTGGCGATCGGGACCAACCCCAAGATCAGCCGTCCGCGGCGTATCGACCGGCTCTCGTCGGGCGGCATGGAGTGGGAGCGACGGCGCTCCGGCGTCATCCACGTCGGCATGGGCACCCGCTGGCGGGGGCCGGAGGAGGTCTGGGCCGGCGAGCGGGGCCTGCTCTACGGGCACCTCCACGTGCACCTGCTCGCCCCCACCCTGGTCGTCACCACGCCCAGGGGCGAGGAGATCCGGGTGATCGAGGCGGGGCACCTCACCGCCCTGGACGACCCCGAGGTCCGGCAGCTGGCCGCGGCCCACGGCGATCCGGACCGGCTCCTGAGCGAGGATTGGGTGCCCGAGGTACCGGGCGTCACGGCGGAGGGGAGCTACGAGGAGTACGCCCGCGACCCCGCCGCCTTCATCTACCGGGCGGTCCAGGCCGCCACAGGAGGTTAGCAGGTCATGGTCCGGCTCATCTCAGCGCTGAGGGCCCTCGGGGCGGCGGCGATCCTCGCGCTCGCCGCCTGTGGGCAGGCGAGCCCCGCCTCGCAACCGTCGGGGGCGCCGGTCAACCTCACCGTGAACTACACCGCGGTCTCGGGCACCAACAGCGCCATGTGGACCGCCTACGAGGCCGGCTACTTCAAGGCCGAGAACCTGAACGTCCACTTCGTCCACATCCCCAGCACCTCGCGCGCGATCCCCGCTTTGCTCTCGGGCCAGGTGCAGCTGAGCACCATCGACGGCCTCGGCCTGGCCGAGGCGGTGGGCAAGGGTGCCGACCTCAAGTTCATCCTCGGGGTCAACAACAAGCTCGTCTTCTCGGTCATGGCCTCGCCCAGGATCCAGTCCCCCCAGGACCTGAAGGGCAAGAAGATCGGGGTCACCAACTTCGGGGGATCGACCTACACCGCCGCCCTTCAGGCCTTCCGGATCTGGGGCCTCAAGCCGGACGACGCCACCTTCCTCCAGCTCTCCGAGGTCCCCAACATCCTGGCCGCCCTCCAGTCGGGGCAGATCGACGCCGGCGTGGTCTCGCCGCCGACCAACTCGCGCGCCCGCAAGGCCGGCTTCAAGGAGCTGATCAACCTGGCCGTGGACGGTCCCCCCTACCTGTCCGTCGGCATCGCCGCCACCGGCTCCTTCATATCCACCCATCGGGACGTGTTGATCCGCTTCATCAAGGCCTACGCCCGGGGCCTGCACCGCTTCAAGACCGACCGGAAGTTCGCCATGCAGGCGATCAACAAGTTCCTCAAGCTCAGCGACCAGTCGGTGCTGGCGGACACCTGGCAGCAGTTCAGCCGTTACGAGGCCGACCCGCCCTACGTGGACACCCAGGCCCTGGACGCCACCGTGGCCGACGCGGCAGCGAAGGACCCCAAGCTCAAGGATGCGCCGGAGTCGGAGTTCGCCGACACCTCGCTGGTCGGCCAGCTGGACAAGTCCGGCTTCTTCAAGGGCCTGTGAGCGCGGACCTCGAGCTGCGGACGGAGGCGGTGCGGTGCCTCGCGCCCGGCGCTGGCGGCGCGGAGGCCGGGTCCGGCCGGGGGGGCCGGGCGTGCCGCCCGGCGGTCGTGCCCGGGGGCGAGGAGGTGCCATGACCGATCGACCGGATCCCCAGAACCACTACTACCTGCAGCTCCGGCGGCGCTTCCGCTTCCTCGACGAGTGGCGGGCCAGACGGCGCGAGCTGGCCCGGGGCGCCGACCTGATCCTGCATCCCTCCCCGGTGCGCAACGCCAGGGTGGGGGTGCTGGTGGGGGAGGAGGCCGGGGTGCCGACCAGGATGATCGACGCCCGGGTGCTGGAGCTCGATCCCGGCCGGCCCACCAGCACCCACCGGCACACCCACGACGCCGTGCTCTTCGTCCTCCAGGGGAGGGGTGAGACCACGGTCGATGGGGAGCGCCTGGAGTGGGAGCCCTGGGACGTGCTGCACACCCCGGCCTGGTCCTGGCACGCCCACCGCGCGGTCGAGCCGGCCCGGCTGCTGGCGGTCACCGACGCTCCCCTGCTCCGGGCCCTGCACCTGGAGCGGGTGGAGGACGCGGGCCCGGTGGAGCGCCGATTCGAGCCCCTGGGGGCGGGGCCGGCGAGGATCGGGGACAGCCCCTACGAGGAGGAGCTCCGGGCCTCGGCGCGGGCGGAGGAGGCGCGAGCCGGGGCCCGCAAGATCACGCGCTGGCGCGAGGTCACGCTCCGCCAGAGCCCCAAGGGTACCCGGACCGCGCTGCTCGTCGACCGCTCGCTGGGCTTCGACACCTCGGGCATCAGCCTGGCCCTGTTCGAGATCCCGCCCGGGAAGGCACAGTCCAGGCACCGCCACCCGGGCGAGGCCGTCCTCTACGTCGTGCGCGGGCGCGGCTACAGCGTCATCGACGGCCGGCGCCACGACTGGCAGGCCGGGGACGCGGTGCTGGTCCACCAGTACGTCTGGCACCAGCACTTCAACCTCGACCCGGAGCGGCCCGCGACCGTGATCCGGTTGCACATGTGGGAGTCGGTGATCGAGATCATGCAGGCGGCCATGGACCCGATCCCGCTCTACGAGGACGACCCCGCCCTCGCCCGCGAGGACCGGGTCTGGGACCAGACCACCCCGGAGGTGGTCGGTTGAGCACCGGGCGGCCCGGAAGGGGACGGTAGCCGGCCGGCGGCGTCCGGGCCGGCGGTCCGCTCCTCTCCGGTCCCGGCGGTCCGGGGCCTCCGCGCCCTCCCGGTCGCAGACCACGTCCCCGGGACCGCGGGCGCTCAGGTGTGGTCCCGGCGCCTCCGTGGACGTGCCGGCCCCGGCCCCCGACCCGGCCGGTCAGTCGTCGGCGCTGGCCAGGTCGGGGAAGACGGCCCGGCGACGCGGGAAGAGCTCGTCGTACAGCTCTCCCTGCCAGTCGAGCAGGGCGGCGTGCAGATCGAGGCTGCTCTTCGCCGCGCCGACGTACCCCGGAGGCGGCCGGCCCACGATCCCGGGCAACCGCCACTGCCAGCTGGCGAGCTGGGGACCGGTCAGCACCCGGTCGTCGAGGTGTTCCCGTTCGAGCTCGTCCAGGATCAGGTCGATCGCGTGCACGGGACGGCGCCTGGCGAGCGTCCGCCGTTGCTCCCCGACCGCGGTGCGGAGGCGGCGGTCGATCGTGGCTGCCGCGCGCTGGATCGCGCCGGTCATGGCTCCATCTCCCCATATCAATTTTTATGCTCAAATAGTCAACGGATTATATGATAGTCATCATATCAATTCAATATGGGCAGGGGTAGACGCCCGGGCACGGCCGTTCCCGACCCGCGGCAGGGGAACCCCGTTGCGAGAACGTCTGCGAGTGGGATGCGGCCCGCCGGTGGGACGTCCGGCCGGTGTCCACGGCCCACGCCCCACGGGCGCCGCCGGGTCCGGATTGGGCGAGCCCCGGGAGGGTGCGTTCCCGCTGCCGGCCCGCCCTGGGTGCGCGCCCGCCGGGTCGCCTCGGGCGGGGACCCAGCCCGTCGAGTGCGCCCAGGGGGGCGGTGCCCGTCGGAGGCGGCGGTGCCGACCGCCCGATCCCCGGGTGCGCACCACCCTGGGCGCCGACCGGGCCGCCCGGACGCCGATGAGCGTGTCTCGGGTGCGGCCGTCGGCCCGCCATCGACCGCGTCCGTGCGCGCCGACCGAGGGGCGGCGGGTGTCCGGGCGCCGGCGGTGAGCCGGGGGCCGGGTCCCCCCGTCCGGCCGGGGGTGGTGACGGAGCCGGCGACGGCGGCCCGCCCCGCACCCTGGTGCAGGTCGGAGGGCGCCGCTGGGGCGCCGGCCACCTCGGCGGTGCTCGCTCCAGGGCGGTCCGGGGCTTCGAGCCTGCGTCCGTACGCCTCCCCGGGCACGGGCCCGACCGCGGCGCTCGAACCATGGGGCCGGAGCTGAGGCGAGCGCGACGCTCCCTGCCGCGCTGGCTGGTGGCGGGGGGCTCGTTCCTGCGCCGCCACTGGCTGGAGTCCGTGGCCGTGGTGTCGTTGCTGGTGCTCGTGCTGCTGGTCAACCCGATGCGGTTGGCCGGGGTGCTGGGTCGCGTGCAGCCGACGGTGCTGGCCCTCATGTTCCCGGTGGTCCTGCTGGTGTACGCCTTCCGGGCCCTGGGGTGGTGGGTCGCGCTCCGCCACATCGGGGTGCGGATCAGCGTCTACCGGAGCGTGTACCTCATGTTCGCGGGTCAGACGCTGATCTTCATGCCCACCGGCGACCTGGCCCGCGTGGCGCTGGTGGAGCGGACCGGCGCCAGCGGACGCGACGAGGGCACGATCGCGGGCACCATCGTCGTTCAGGAACTCGTCTACCTGGGCCTGATCGGGCTCGGCGTGCTGCCGCGCCTGGCCATGCAGCCGGGCATCGCCCTGCTGGTCCTGCTCATGGTCGTGGCCCACGTCGGGATCTTCGTGCTCATCCTCTGGCGGCCGGCCTACGAATGGGCCGTGGGCGTGGTCACCAGGGTGCGGGTCTTCCGCCGCTTCCGGTCACGGCTGGAGTCGCTCCGACCGGCCTTCCTGACCGTGGTGCGACCCTGGAGCCTGGCCGGCGTGCTGCTCTGGAACGCCGTCGCCGCCGGCTTCCTGTACCTGCTGTTCTACCTGGCGCTGCGGGCGGTCGGGATCACCCAAGTGTCCTTCGCGGACGCGGCCTTCACCTACGGACTGGCCCACATCCTGTCCGGCCTGAGCTTCCTACCCGGCGGGGTGGGTTCTCAGGAGGCGATCGTGACCGGCCTGCTCGCCTCCCAGGGCGTGCCCGCCACGGCGGGTGCGGCGACCAGTCTGGTCTTCCGCGGCTTCAACGACGTGGTGATGGCCCTGGTGGGCGCGGCCTCGGGGCTGCTGGTGCGGCGGGCACGGCGACGGCGGGAAGCCCGGTGAGATCGGAAGGGCCGGCCGGCGCGGAGCCGGCGTCCGCCACCCTTCGCGGTGGGGGCCCGGTCGAGGCCGGTGTGGCGGGCCGGGTGCCGCGTCCGCGCCGGGAGGCTCCCGACCGAGGACGGTCAGCCCTCGACCAGGCCGGCGCCGCCCCTCACCCCGCGGCGACCCGCTCCAGGTGGGGCAGCACCGCCCGCTCGTAGAAGCGGAAGAAGCCCTCCTGGTCGCCGCCGATCTGGTGGACGTGCACGTGGTCGAAGCCGGCGCGAACGTAGGCGCCGATGGCGGTCACGTGCGCCTCGGGATCGGGCCCCAGCACCACCCGCTGCTTCACGGCCTCCGGGGTCACCGACCGTACCACCTGGTCGTACTGCGAGGGCAGGGCCAGCTCGGCGTTCAGCACGCCCGGAAGGCCGGCCAGCGGCCACTGACGCATCGTCGTCTCCAGCGCCCGCTCCTCGCTCTCCGCCCAGCACACGGGCAACTCGCCGTAGCGGGGCTTGCTGGCGCCGCCCGACTCGACGAACTCCTGGACGAGGCGGCGGGCGGGGGCGGTGGAGATCAGGCCATCCCCGATCCGGCCGGCCAGGCGCGCCGAACCGGGCCCCGCCGCGGCGATGTAGACCGGGGGTGCCTGCGCCGGCAACGTGTAGAGGCGGGCCTGCTCGACCGTGTAGAAGCGGCCCTCAAACGTCTGCTGGCTGCCCGTCCACAGCAGCCGGATCAGACCGACCGCCTCCTCCAGCATCGCCTGGCGTTCCGGCGTGGGCGGCCAGCGGCCGCCCAGGATGTGCTCGTTGAGGCGCTCGCCGGTGCCCAGGCCCAGGAAGAAGCGACCCTCGAGCATGGCCGCCACCGTCGCCGCGGCCTGCGCCACCAGGGCGGGGTGGATCCGGATGAGCGGGCACGTGACCCCCGTCCCCACCCGCAGGCGGCGCGTCTCGCGGGCGATGCCGCCCAGCACCGCCCAGACGAACGGGCTCTGGCCCTGCGCGTCGATCCAGGGATGGAAGTGGTCGGAGACGATGCCGTAGGCAAACCCGGCCTCCTCGGCCCGGCGTGCGTGCGCCACCAGCGCGTTGGGCTCGTGCTCCTCGCTGGCGAGGTGGTATCCGAGTTCCATGGACATGCCACTCTGAAAAGATGAGCTATAAATATTTACTAAAATTAGAGTATCAGATAATCTGAATAATTTGATAGCATGAAACCCTGCCGCGAACCGACGAGTCGAGTGGCGCCGGACCGGCCCCCACGCGCTTCGGGCTGAACCACGCCGCGCTCGAGGCGGCCATCCTGGCCGCCCTCGAGGAGTCCGGCCAGGGGCTGAGCGCCGGATGGGCAACCTCCGGTCTCGCCGCTGCGAGATGGGAGTCATCAGGAGGTGAGCGGATGCCGCGCGGGACGAAGGATCCACGCCAGGCGGCGGCGACGCTGCCCCGGACCCTGCAGCGGTCCGACCGACACGCCCAGAAGATCTGGCTCGAGACCCACGACAGCGCCGTGCGGACCTACGGCGAGGGCCGGCGCGCCTACATGGTCGCCTACGCTGCCCTCAAGCACTCCTACGAGAAGCGCGGCGACCGCTGGGTGGCCAAGGCGGAGAAGGGGCCATCCGACCCCCAGGCCGCCCGGGGCCCGAAGGCCAAACCGGCCTCCACCGCATCGAAACCCGCCCCGACCGCTGGCGGCAAAGCGGCCCGGAACGAGCGCGAGGCGCGGGACGAGTCGCGCCGAGCGCGACGGGGGTACGAGCGCGACCGGTGGGAGCGCATTGCGAAGGGAACCTGGTAGGTCCCCGGCCTCCTGCCGCTCCCTCAGGGGCGGGCCGGGGCGCCGGTCCGCCCCTTCGGCCTGCCCGGTTGCGGCCCGCCGCCGGTGGACCGGGTCGCGCATGCTCAGCCGCCCGATCTGCTCCTCCTGGCGCCGCAGACGGCGGCCCATGCAGGCGAGCAGGCGGAGGGCGATCACGGGCGCCGCCTGGACCAGGGCATCGAGCTGGGGCTGGCTGAGGGCGGCGACGACGCTGTCCTCGACGGCCTCGGTGAAGTGTCGGCGCCCGGCCGTGAGCCCGGGCGTCGCGTCCACGCCTCCCGGGCCCAGGTAGTCGAAGATGACGCGGCGTCCGTCGGGCGTGGGCTCGAAGAGCCGCAGCCGCCCTCGCAGGACCAGGTGGTAGGCCGTCTCCGAGCCCGGCGTCGCCACCATCTCGCCGGCGAGGTAGGCGCGGGTCCGGACCCGCGCAGAAGGCCCTGGGTCGTCTCGACGGGTGTGCCCTCGAAGACAGGGTGATCCTGCACCCGAGGGAATTCGGATTCGTGGCGTGTCGACATGGCTCCATTGCACCGGAGACGGGGACAATGGCAGGTGACGGCCGCCACCTCCGCGCTGACCGTCGCCGGCGACGGACGACGACACGTGACCTGACTCACGGCCCCATCGCCTCCGCCGTCGCTGGCCGGCTGCCGCTACCCGGCCGGTGACACCCGTACCGTGCAGCTCTCCGAGGGCGGGACGGTCAGGGTCAGGGTGCCGGCGGCCGCGGACCAGTCCGCCGACCGCAGGCACCCCCCCCGCCGCCCGTGGCGGCCCCAGGAGGAGCCCGGGCCAGGCCACGACCGCCGGCACCAGGGCGTGGCCGGCGACGAAGCGCACCTCGAGGCCGCGGCCGCCGTCCACGACCGTCGCCGCGGTGCCGCGGGGGGCGGCCTGCAGATAGGGCCTGGCGATCCGGCCCAGCGCCGTGCGGTCGAGCCGCCGGCCGTCCTGGCTGCGGATGCCCCAGCCCCCGTCCTGGCGCCATTGCCACCACGCCCAGCCCGAGGCGCCCACCCCGTCCAGCGCGGTGAGCGCGTCCCGGGTGTAGGCGACGGCCTGCGGCGCGCCGCTGGCCACGCCCAGCTCGCCGATCCACAGCGGCGCGCCCAGCTCGGCCGCCTCCTGCGCGCGGCGCCGGACGGCGTCGCTCGTGGCCTGACCCTCGCTTCGGAAGGGCAGCTCGAACAGCGAACCGGCGTAGAGGTGGGCCGAGTAGACGAGGCCGGGCGCCCGCAGCCGCTCCACCGCCGTGGGCAGGTCGTCCGCGAAGGTGCCCTCGACGATGAACAGGTGATCGGGGTCGACCACCGCCAGCCGGGTGATCAGGTGGGCGTAGAACGGCCACAGGAATCGGTTCTCGAAGATGCCGGGCGGGATGGGAAGGGGATGGGGTTCGTTGTAGAGGTCGTAGCCGACCAGCAATGGGTCGCCTCGGAAGCGGGCCGCCACCGCCCGCCATGCCTCCGCGAAGTCCCGCTGCCAGTCGTCGGAGGTCCAGAAGTACGCCTCGTCGGCGGCGACCCGCGGATCGACGCTGTCGTGCCAGGGCTGCGCCGGCAGCGGCCGCCAGTCGGGCACCGCCGGCAGGTCGGCCCAGGCCGGGACGTTGGAGGGGACGCCCCAGGCGGTGCCGACGTGCATGTCCAGGACCACGCGGAGCCCGCGGCGCTCCAGCAAGCGGACGACGGACACCACCCGGTCGAGGTAGCGGGGGTCGATGTGGCCACGTTCCGGCTCCAGCTGGGCCCAGGAGATGGGCAGGCGGACCACGTCCATGCCGGCCTGGCGCATCAGCGCGGCGTCGGTGTCGTCCAGAGGGGTCGGCCCGACGTCGACGTCGTTGCGCCACCTCAACAGGGCGCTGTGGTTGAAGCCCCGGAGCGCGACCACCCGTCCCAGCTCGTCGACCACCCGGCCCCGGTGCACGTGCAGCCAGCCGGCCGGCCCCCCGGGGCGGTGGGATGGCGGCGTCTGGCTGGCCTGCGGCGCCGGCTGGCCTCCCAGGAGCCCGGCCACGATCAACGCCAGCAGCGTGCCCAGCAGGATGGGAAGGCGCCGGTCCCGACCCGCTCGTCCCTCACCGTGCGCCCGACGGCGCAGGATCGCCCTCATCCCCGTGGCCGACGTTGGGATGCTCGCCGGTATCGGTCACGTATGAAACGTGATATCGGATAAGGGAGTCCCGGCGGGTGGGGCGGCCGGCCGGTGTCGCCACTCGACGGGAGTGGGTGGCGGTCGCGCCGCCACCCCCGGTCCGGCCCTCGGCCGGTCACCACCGGGCAGAGGGGCCGAGGCGGCGGCACCCGGATCCCGCCGGCTTGCGGGGGCCCGGGCTCAGGCGCGGCCCCAGATGGGCAGCACCACCCGCCGCCAGCTGCTGTTGAGGATCAGCGCCAGGCCGGTGTAGTAGGCCATGCCTGCCGAGAAGATCAAGGCATAGCCGCCCACGTGACCGACCTCACCCAGCGCCCCGGGCAGCCCGAAATACCCGCTCGCGGCCGCGATGCCGGTCATGACGTAGCCGATGGCCAGCGAGGCCAGGGTGGCGACCAGGCCGGCGTTGGTGTTGAGCGCGGCCAGGGTCAGGCCGATGGCGATGAAGCCGAAGGAGAGGAGCAGGAAGCCCACCAGGTTCAAGGCCGGACCGGTCGTGCTCAGCAGCCGCAGGGCCTGGAGCAGGAAGACGAAGCCCGCCGCGACGTTGAAGGCGCCGAAGCTGGTGAAGGCGGTGCCGGCCAGCGCGTTGGCGCGCCGGAACGCGTAGAGCCCGGCGATGAACTGG
>Ga0209810_1004860_pt1 | contig 12586 bp, 9 predicted proteins | sample Coa_R1_7_FD_187159 | JGI IMG/M metagenome (GOLD analysis project Ga0209810, IMG submission 187159) | Surface soil microbial communities from Centralia Pennsylvania, which are recovering from an underground coalmine fire - Coalmine... | ecosystem: Environmental > Terrestrial > Soil > Unclassified ...
CAAGGACGGGCTGATGCCGAGCGACTACTGGAAGCGCAACATGTTCGTCGAGTTCATGGAAGACGATCTCGGCGTGCAGTTGCGCGACCGCATCGGCGTCGACAACATGCTGTGGGGCAGCGACTATCCGCATGCCGAGGCGACCTTCCCGCGCTCGCAGCAGTTCATCCAGCGCATGTTCAAGGGCGTGCCCGAGGCCGATCTGCAGAAGATCACCTCGTCCAACGCCGCCAGGATGTTCGGCTTCTCGCTGAACTGAATGGTGGACGGGTTCGTGGCGGTGGCCCCGGCGGCCGATGTGCCGCCGGGGCGGATGATCCGCGTCGCGATCGAGCGCGAGCCGATCATGCTCGCCAATGTCGACGGCACGGTCTACGCGCTGCGCGACGTCTGCGGCCACCGCAACGCGCCGCTGTCGCGCGGCGTGCTCGACGGCTGCAAGGTCGAATGCCCGCTGCATTTCGCGGTGTTCGACGTCACCACCGGGGCCTATCTCGACGGGCCGCTGTCGGCCGACGTGCCGAGCTACGAGGTCCGCGTCGCCGACGGCACGATCTACGTCAAGACGGGGGGCGCGGCGGCGTAGGACGAGGCTCGGCCGCGCCCTTTCAAGGAGAGCGGGCGATCCCCGGCGGCAGGCGCGACAGCTTGGCCGCCGCCGCGGTCAGGCCCTGCGCCGCCGCCTTGCCGTACCACTGCCGGGCGGCGTCGGGGTCGCGTTCGGTGCCGCGGCCGGCGGCGTAAAGGTCGCCGAGCAGCATCTGCGCCTCCGGTACCCCCTGCGCCGCGGCGCGGCTGCACCACCGCCACGCCTCCTCGGGGTTTTCCGCGACCCCGTCGCCCTTGTTCAGCATCACCGCGAGGTTGTACTGCGCCATGCGCTCGCCTTGCTCGGCGGCCTGGCGGTACCAGCGGACCCCTTCGGCGAGGTCGCGCCGCACCCCGGCGCCGACGCAATACATCGTCGCCAGGCGGAACTGCGCCCCGGCATGGCCCTGCTCGGCGGCCTTGCGGAACCACAGCGCGGCCATCTCGTCGTCGCGGGCGACGCCGTCGCCGGCGAAATATTGCTGCGCCAGGAGAAGCTGGGCTTCGAGGTTGCCGGCCTCGGCGGCGGCGCGATAGCAGCGTGCCGCCTCGTCCTTGCGCAGCCGCGCGGCATGGAGCCGGCCGAGCTGGACCCAGGCCGGGGGATGGTTGCGCTCGGCGGCGCGGCGGAACAGCGCCTCGGCGCGGGCGGCGTCGGCGGCGACGCCGCGGCCGAGCAGGTAAAGCGTGCCGAGCGTCGTGATCGCGTCGAGGTCGTCGGCAGCGGCGGCGCGTTCGAGCCAGGCGAGCGCGGTGCGCGGATCGGCGGGCACGCCCTCGCCGGCGAGCAGCATCTGGGCCAGCCGCACCTGGGCGGCGGCCATGTCCTGCTCGGCGGCGCGGCGGTACCACAACGCCGCCGCCGCCGGATCGCGCTCGACGCCGCTGCCGTTGGCAAGAAAGGTGGCGATGTTGAACTGGGCCGAGGCGTGGCCCTGCTCGGCGGCGAGGGTGAACCACTTCGCCGCCTCGGCGAGGCGCTGCGGCACGCCCTCGCCGCGCGCATAGAGCGCGCCGACGATGAACTGCGCCTCGGCGTCGCCGGCCTCGGCGGCGGCGCGGTACCACAAGGCCGATTCCTGCGGGTTGGCGAGCTCGCCTTGCTCGGGGCCGTGCATCCGCGCCAGCGCCAGCATCGCCGGGGCATAGCCCTGGCGCGCCGCGGCGCGCCACCAGGTCTCGGCGGCGGCGCGGTTCTCCGGCACGCCGTCGCCGCGGAAATGCAGCAGGCCGAGATCGTAGCGCGCCCGCGCGTTGCCGCGCTCGGCGGCGCGCCGCAGCAACTCCGCCGCCCGCGCCGGGTCGCGCGGCACGCCCTGCCCGGCGAGGTACATCAGCCCGAGCGCGAGCTGCGCCGGCTCGTAATCCTGCGCCGCGGCGCGGGCATACCACTGCGCCGCGGCGGCGAGGTCGATCTCGACCTCGTGGCCGTTGGCGTAGAGCACGCCGAGGCCGAACTGCGCCACCGCGCTGCCGTGCTCGGCGGCGCGCCGGTAGCACTCGCGCGCCGCCGCGTAATCGACCGCGCAGCCGATCCCGCGCGAATAGAGCAGGCCGAGATTGGCGATCGCCTCGGGCAGTCCCTGCTCGGCGGCGGCGCGGCACCAGCGGAACGCCTCCGCCTCGTCGCGCTCGACCGACAGCCCGCTCGGAAACAGCAGGTTCAGATTCGCCTCGGCGGCGCTGCGGTCGTGCTGGGCGGCGACGCGGTACCACTCGTCGGAGCCGGCGGTGAACTGCGCGGCGACGCCGTTCTGGTAGATCAGGCTGAGCTGGTACTGCGCCGCGGCATGGCCGCGTTCGGCGGCGCGACGGTACCACGCCGCCGCGTCGGGCAGGTTGGCCACCACCCCCTGGCCGCGCTCGTAGAGCTGCGCCAGGCGGTACTGCGCCTCGCGGTTGCCGGCTTGCGCGGCGGCCGCCCAGGCCTGCGCCGCCTGGGCGAAGTCCTGCCGCTCGAACGCGGCGAGGCCGCGCGCGAACGGGTCGGCGATTTCCGGCTCCGCCGCCGGCGGCGCCGGACGGCGCCAGTTGAGCAGCGCCGGCGCCCGCCGCGGCCGCGGCGACGACGCGGCCGGGGGCGGGCTGGCGGCGGCCGGCGCTGCTGCCGAATCCCGCCGGCGCCAGTTCAGCGCCGGCTCGACCCGCCGCCGCGGCGGCGCCGGCGGCGCTGCCTCCGGCTCGGCTCGCGGCGCCGGTGCATCGGCGGCAGCCGGCGGCGGCTCGGGCGGCGGCGGCGTGGGGGCGAGCTCGACCACCGGCGGGTCGGGGGCCGGGCGCGGCGCCGAGGGCTGCGGGCGCCGGAGAGCGAAGCGGCTGCGCTCGAAGGCCGGGACCGGACGGGGCCGCGGCGGGGGCGGCGCCGGGCGCGACACCGGCGCGGTTTCGGCAGGGGCGGAGGGGGCTGGCGCCGGGCGCGACACCGGCGCGGTTTCGGCCGTCGGCGGCGGCTCGGGCGCCGGGCGCGGCGGCGGCCGCCGTGTCGGCGCGACCGCGAAGCGGCTGTGCTCGAAGGCGGGGACCGGACGCGGCCGCGGCGGCGCCTGGGGTGCCGCCGTCGCTTCGGCGGCGGGCGGTGCGGGCCGGTCCGGCCGGGCGGCGGCGCCGGCGTGCAGCGGCAGCAGGCGCCGCGCCAGCCCGGCGATCGCTTCCGCGCCGGCATCGGGCTGCGACGGCGGCGGCGCGGAAACCGGCGCCGGCCGCGGCGCCGGCGCGGCGGCGGCGGCGCGCCAGAACGGGCGCGGCGCGTGCGGGCCGAGCGGGGCGAAGCGCCGGGTATCTTCGGCGGTGGCCATCAGGGCTCGCGCATCGATTCGTCGAAGCCGCGCACCACGCCGCGCATCAGGTACATGAACAGCGAGCGGGTGCCGACATGGATGTCGCCGCTCAGGGTCATGCCCGGTACCAGGCGGAACCCGGGCGGCACGTTGCGCAAGGCCACGTCGGTCAGCGTCACCCGGACCCGGTAATAGGTCGGCACCGGCTGGTTGTTGTCGTCGACGTTGAACGACCCCTCGCTGATCGAGCGCACCTTGCCTTCGGCGGTGCCGTGCTCGACGAAATCGAACGGGTCGAGCTTGATCGTCACCCGGTCGCCGACGCGGATGAAGCCGACCTCGCGCGCGGCGATGTGCAGCTCGGCTTCGAGCGGCGATTTGAGCGGCGCGAGGTAGATCAGCGGGTCGCCCTGGTTGAGCACCGAATGCACCGACAGCTTGGCGAGCTTCAGCACCATCGCGTCTTCCGGCGCGACGAGGCGCACCTGGTCCTGGTGCCGGGTCGCCTTGCTCAATTGCTCGACCGCGGTGTCGCGCTGGTTCTGCGCGGTTACCAGCTCCTGGCTGGTCTGGCCGAGCCATTGCTGGATGAAGGCGGCGCGGTTGGCGATCGTCGCGTCGAGCTGATGCTGGTTCTCCGCCACCGCGTTGCGGTCGAATTCGAGGTTGCGCATGATCTCGAGCTTCTGGTCGGTGGCGGCGAGCAGGTTGAGCCGGCTGCCGACCTGCGCCGCGGCGAGCTCGGCGCGCATGTGCTCGACCTCGTTGGAGATGCGCTGGCGGTCGCCGAAGCGGGCCTGGTCGTTCTGGTACTTGGCGATCGTCGCCTTCTCCTGGGCGATCTGCTCGTCGAAGGCGTGGAGCTGGGCGTCGAACTGCGATTTGCGCTGGCGGTAGAGCTCGCGCTGCATCGCCACGTACGAGGTCGTCCCCGGCGGCCCGTCCGGCATCGTGAACGGCTGCTGCGCCAGCTCCGCCTTGGCCCGCGCGATCTGCGCGTCGAGGCTGGCGATCTGCGCCTTAAGCGCGCCGACATCGGCGCTGGCAAAGGTCGGGTCGAGCGTGGCGACGACCTGGCCCTTGGCGACGCGGTCGCCTTCCTTGACGTCGAGGGTCTTGATGATCGACTGGTCGAGCGCGCCGAGCACGATGGTCGGCTCGACGGTGACGATGACGCCGGATTGCGAGCTGACGACGCGGTCGATCCGCATCACCGCGGCGACCAGCACCATGCTGACGAACAGGCCGAACAGCACGAACAGCATCAGCCGCGCCTGCAGCGGCTCGGGGCCTTCCAGGATTTCGGCGGTTTCGGACTGGTAGAGCCGCAGCTCCCGGTCCGCCGCCTCCGCCTCACTCGGCGCCGGCCGGACGGAACGGAATAACTTCATGCGCGGGCCTGGGCTGGAGGTGCTGGTGCTGCTGGTACCACAGGTTGCTGTAGATATCGCAGCGCTCGAGCAGCTCGGCGTGGCTGCCGATGTCGTAGACGGTGCCGCGTTCGAGCACGAGGATCTGGTGCGCCGGCACCAGCATCGACAACCGGTGCGAGATGATGATGACGGTGCGCCCTTTGGCGATGCGGAACAGGTTGGTGTTGACGATCGCCTCGCTCTCGGCGTCGAGCGCGCTGGTCGCCTCGTCGAGGATCAGGATGCGCGGATCGGTGATCAGCGCGCGCGCAATCGCCAGGCGCTGGCGCTGCCCGCCCGACAGGTTGGGCGAGCCCTCGTAGATATAGGTCTCGTAGCCGCGCGGCAGCTTCTCGATGAATTCCTCGGCGCCGGCGAGCCGGGCGGCGGCGACGATCTCCTCGAACGAGGCGTCGGGGCGGGCGGCGGCGATGGTCTCGCGGATCGTGCCGCTGAACAGGAAGTTCTCCTGCATGACGACGCCCAGGCTGGAGCGGAGGTGGTCGACGTCGTATTGCCGCAGATCGACCCCGTCGATCTTGATCAGCCCCTCGTAATTGCTGTGCAGCAATTGCAGCAGCCGGGTGACGGTGGTCTTGCCCGAGCCGCTACGCCCCATGATGCCGAAGATCGCGCCCTGCGGCACGGTGAACGAGACGCGGTCGAGCGCCGGGCTGGTCGTGCCGGCATAGCGGAAGCGCACGTCGGCGAATTCGATGTGCCCGTTGATCGGGGTGCGGATGCCGGCCTGGGCGCGGCCCTCCTCCGGCTCGCGGTTGACCAGCCGGCCGATGATGGCGATCGCCAGGCGGACCTCGTCGTACTGGGTGATCAGCTGCGACAGTTGCACCAGCGGCTGCGCCACCCGCTGGGTCAGCATCATGAAGGCGACCAGCGCGCCGACATAGACCTGGTCCTTGGTGGCGATCGCCAGATAGACGGCAAAGGCGAACACGCCGTTGGTCATCAGCCGTTCGAGCGGCACCACCAGGGTCTGCACGATGTTGGCCATGCGCCCTTCGGTGAAGCGCAGCGCCGCGGCCTTTGCCACCTTGACGTCCCAGTCGCGCCGCCGCCGCGCGTCGAGCGCCATCACCTTGACGGTGCGCACCCCGTGCAGCGTCTCGACCAGATAGGCGCCCTTCTGCCCTTCCGCGGCAAACACCTCGCTGTTGATCCGCCGCAGCGCCGGCAGGCGGATGATGATCCAGCCGCAGATCAGCGCGCAGAAGAAAAGCACGAAAAAGGTCAAGAGCGGGCTGAAAAAGAACATGATCGGCAGGAACACCACGAGCACCAGCGCATCGAGCACGCTGCCGAACAGCTGTCCGGTCAGGAAATTGCGGATGCGGTAGAACTCGTTCATGTCGCGGGTGATCTCGCCGACCGGATTGCGCTCGAAAAAGTCGATCGGCAGGTTGAGCACCTTGTCGAACATGAAGGTCGACAGCTTGGCGTCGATGCGCTGCGACAGGTAGAGCACGAGATAGCGGCGCAGATAGCCGAAACCGGTCTCGAAGGCGATCAGCACCGCCATCGCGACGCACAGCACCGCCAGCGTGTCGAGGCTGCCGTAGCCCAATACCCGGTCGATCAGCAGCCGCCAGAACATGATCGGCGCCACCGCGATCAGGCTCAGCGAGATCGCCGCGATGCCGACGTCGCGGGCGATGCGGCGGTCGCGCACGAGCTGGCCGACGATCAGCTTGAGCCCGAACGGCTGGTCCTCGTCGCGGATGCGGTAGTCGCGCTTGACGAGGATCACCTCGCCGGTCCAGGCGCCGCAAAAGCGCGTCTCGTCGAGGATCAGCGGCGCATCCTGCCCGGCCAGCGGGTCCTGCACCACCACCGACGGGGTCGGCCCGCCGTGGTTGACCTCGCGCAGCACCATCGCATGGCCGTTGCGCAACAGCACGATCGCCGGCAGCGCCTTGCCGAGCTTGGCGAGGTCGGCCCAGGACAGCCGGGTCAGGCTGGCCCGCAGGCCGGAGGCTTCGGCGATGTTGAGCAGCTGCGGAACCGTCGGCATGCCCGGTTCCAGCAGGTGGTCGCGCACCAGCTGGGCGGCGGCGAGGTGCACGCCGCGCTGGCGGGCGGCGACGACCAGCGCGCCGAGCAGCGAGGCGCCGGCGGCGGACGGTGCCGTCGCCGGCTTGACCGTGAAGCTTCCGGGCGCGACCTCGGCCATCATCTTCCCCCGGTCCGCTCGGCCGCCCGCGGCCCGCGCCGCGCGGCGGCCCCCCTCATGCTTCGGCCGAAACGTCGCTGACGAATCGGTAGCCGCGGCGGAACTCGGTCTTTACCAAATGATTTGCCGGCTCGCCAATAGCGTCGAGCTTCTTGCGCAGACGGTTAACTACCACGTCAATCGCCCGGTCGGTGGCGGGGCGGTGGCGTCCGTACAGCGCGTCGGCCAGCTCGACCCGGCTCTGCACCTCCCACGGGTTGGCGACGAGGTGCGACAGCAGGCGGTTCTCGGCGCTGGTCAGGCGCGCCTGCCGCCCGTTGCGGCCGATCACCACGTTCTGCCGCGGCCGGAAGGTCAGCCCGGCGAAACTCACCGCGTCGGTCTCGCGGCGCGCCGGCGGCGTCGCCGGGCGGGTCACCCGCACGATCTGCTGCAAGGCCTGGTTGAGGGTGACGATGTCGAGCGGGGCGGGGATGCATTCGGCCGCCCCCGCGATGCGGTAGTCGCGCGCCGTCTGCTGGTCGCCGTCGCAGACCACGAGGATCGGCACCGCGCTCTGCCGCCGGATGCGCAGAATGGTGTCGACCCCCTTGCCGTTGGCCTTGCTGAGGTCGAGCACGACGACGTCCGGCTTGGCCTCGCGCAGCAGCGAAAAGAAGCGCCGCTCCTGCGTCCCGGGATCGGCGGGGGCCGCCTCGGGGCCGGGCTCGCCCCCCGGGATCGAAAAATCCTCGCGTGCGACCACGATCGTGGTGGCTGTCGGCATGTTCGAACACCCTACCGCAAGGTTCGACCGTTGCAAAAAAGTGGAAACGCCCGCACCATCTTCGACCCTTTTGCACTCCCGGCGGTTCAGCGATGGCGCGAATTTTTGCAACAGTTTTCGGGTTTTTGAAATAAGTTTCATGGTTAACGGCTTGATCGGAAATTGTTAACGCGGCGCATCCGCCGCTCCGCGCCGCCGCCGGATTGCGCGCCGTCCGTTTCGTTTCGCGGAAACGGCGTGCACCGTCCTGGAGTTACTACCACATCTTGCGGACGCGATGGTGAAACTTGAGGTCGATTTGGCGGTGGCCGATCAACCGGTGCGCTGCCGCACCGCGGCTTCCCGCCGCGCCGGGCGCTGCAGCAGCCGATCCAATAAGGCGAGATAGGCGGGCAGGCACACGCTTTTAAGGTCATAGCGCGCCTCGACCGTGGCGCGCGCGGCGGCGCGAATCCGCGCGTCGCGGTCGGGCCGGGTCAGCGCCGCGGACAGGCGTTCGACCAGCGCGTCGCGGTCGAAGAAATCGACCAGATAGCCGTTCTCGCCGTCGCGCACCACCTCCTCGACCGGCGGCGTCTTCGAGGCGACCAGCAGGCAGCCCGCCGCCATCGCCTCGAGGAACGACCAGGACAGCACGAACGGATAGGTGAAATAGACATGGGCGGCGGAGACCTGCAGCGCCGCCAGGTATTGCGGATAGGGCAGGCGGCCGAGGAAGTGCACCCGGCCGAGGTCGAGGCGCCCGCCCAGCTCGCTCAGCATCGCCTCGCGCCAGCTCGTCCCCTGCGCCGGCCGGCGGCCGTAGCTGACGCCGTTGCCGCCGACGATCAGCACCTGCAGCTCGGGAAACCGCGCCAGCAGCGGCGGCAGCGCCCGCATGAACACGTGAAAGCCGCGATACGGTTCGAGGTTGCGCGCGCTGTAGGTGACGATCTGCTGTCCGGGCGCCAGCAGCGGGCGGCCGCGCAGCCACAGGCGCGCGCTCGGATCGGGGCGGACCAGCGCGGTGTCGACGCCCTCGTGGATGACGCTGATCTGCGGCCAGTAGCGCTCGGGGTACAGGCTTTTCTGCCACTCGGTCGGGGTCTGGCCCCAGTCGGCGGTCTCCAGGCCCAGCAGGTTGACCACGTTGCGGGTGCGGATGCGCACCCGGTCGAGCGGGCTCGGCGGAAACTCGGGGTCGAAATCGAGGTCGCTGTCGGCGGCGTGGTAGAAGAACTCGAAATAGCTGAGCAGGATCGTCTCCGGCCACACGTCCTTGACGTACAGCGTCTCGCCCCAGCCGTTGTGGCCGATCACCATGTCAGGGCGGAAGCCCTCGCGCTTCAGCCCCTCGCAGACCTGGGCGACGGCGAGGCCGTTCTCGATCGAGGCCTCGAACTCGCGGACGAAGGGATGCACCTTCGAGGCCTGGCGGCGCGGCACATAGACGATCTTGCGCACGCCGGGAAGCTCGCGGTCGCGCTGCTGGGTGATGAAGCAGACGGCGTCGCCCCGCCCGGCAAGGTGGCGGGCGATATGGACGTATTGCGCGGGAAAGTTCTGGTGGATAAAGAGCCAGTTCATCGCCGCGGCGGCATCTCCCGGTTCAGGCCGCCGGCTTGCGCGCCCTGGCCCACAGGTCGAATTCGCTGCGCCGCAGCTCGACCTCGGCAAACCCGGCGGCGACCAGCAGCTGGCGCAGCGTCGTCGCGGTGAAGCCGCTCTTGTGCGCCATGAACAGGCGGCCCTGGGCGAGCGAGGCGGTGTGGCCGAAGATCATGTCGAGCGGCGTGATCGGCCCGCTCGGCGAGCGGTAGGCCTCGCTTTCGAGCGCGTCGTCGGCGACCAGCCGCGCCGCCTTCTGCAGGTCGGGCAGGGTCAGCAGCAGCAGCCCGCCCGGGCGCAGCACGCGCAGGAACTCGGCGAGCGCCCGCGGCACCTCGTGGCGGTAGAGATGCTCGAGGTTGTGCGACGACCACACCGCGTCGACCGAGCCGGTCGCCACCGGATCCATCGCGGTGATCGAGCAGACGATGTCGGGCTTCACCGCCGGGTCGATGTCGAGCCGCAATTCGCGCCACTCCGGGCCGTGAAAGGCGGGGTGCAGGCCCTGCCGCCGCGGGTAGCCGCAGCCGACATTGAGCACGATCCGCTCGCGCGGCCGGGCGCCCTCCGGGGTCGGCGAGACGACGAAGCCCGAGGCCTCGTCGGCATCGGCGGGTCTGTCTGCCATCGTCCCCGGCTCTCAGTCGCCGCCGCGCTCGATCAGGCGCAGATGCATCGCTTCGAGCGGGTCGTCGAACAGCTTGCCCATGCAGGGCTCGCCGTTGCGGCACGGGCCGGCGACGCCGCTGGCAAAGAACGAGCCTTCGTAGACGACGTCGAAGCGGTCGCGCAGATGCGGGGCAAGCCGCACCGCAAACCCGGTCAGCGGCATGCCGCGGCCGCGCGTGCCGCACAATTTGGCGTCGGTCACCCACGGCGTCTCGCGCCCGTTCGGGCCGAACGCCTTGTATTCGATGTCGCCGCTCGCCAGCGCTTCGAGCGGGCGGATGCTGAACGCCTCGATCCTGAGGCGCCGGCCGCGATTGCCGACCCAGCCTTCGGCGACGAAGCGGCGGTCGCCCTCGCGCTCGATGTGCAGCACGATCTCGCTGCGCAGCGTCCGCTCGGCCGCGGCCGCGGTGGCGGGGCGGGTGCGGTCGAGCCGGCGGATGTCGAGGGTGATGGCCGCGGTCGCCTGCGGCGGCCCGTAGGTGGTCACCAGCACCACGCCGCCGCCCGGCGGCGCCTTGACCACGGCGACCCCGCCTTCCGGCCCGAACCAGCCCGGCTCGTCGCCCGGGAACGCGGCGATCTCGACCGGGTCGTATTCGGTCGATGGCGGCGCGGTGACGCTGATCGCCGGCAGCGCGACGCCGGCCGCCCCGGGCACCGCCGCCGCCGCGCCGAGGGTCAGCGCGAACAGCCCTTCCTCCAGCACGACGAGGCGTCCCTGCGCGGCGATCTCGGCCGGCCCCGCCGGGGCGGCGCCCGGCGCCGCCGCAACCTGTTGCGTTCTCACCTCGCTCCGCTCCCGTTGCGCCGCCTCTACCATAACGCAATTCCGCCCATGCCGGCCAAATTGAAGATTTCAATATCGCGCCGCCCGGGTTAAGCGCGCCTTACCGCGCGGCGGCGCCGCAGATGCGGCGCATGGTCGCGGCGGCCCGGCGCCGCCGTCCGCGCCGCCGCCGCTTGCCGAATACGCGGTTCGCCCGCCGCGGCTTGACCGTTCCGGTGGGGTTCTTACATCTGAGCCTCGGCCCGCCCTTGTTTCGGCCTTCCGGAGAGTGATGGACCCAGCATCGCGCGACGGCGTGTGGCACGGCACGACAATCCTCTGCCTGCGCAAGGCGGGCGAGGTCGTCGTCATCGGCGACGGCCAGGTGACGCTCGGCCAGACCGTGCTCAAGGCCAATGCCAGAAAGGTGCGCCGCCTCGCCGGCGGCGCGGTCATCGCCGGCTTTGCCGGCGCCACCGCCGATGCCTTCACCCTGTTCGAGCGGCTCGAAAACAAGCTCGAACAGTATTCCGGGCAATTGACCCGCGCCTGCGTCGAGCTCGCCAAGGACTGGCGCAGCGACCGCTACCTGCGCCGCCTCGAGGCGATGATGGCGGTCGCCGACAAGGATGTGTCGCTGATCCTCTCGGGCACCGGCGACGTGCTCGAGCCGGAGGACGGGATCATCGGCATCGGCTCGGGCGGCGGCTTTGCGCTCGCCGCGGCGCGCGCGCTGATCGGCCTCGACGGGCTCGACGCCGAGACCGTGGCGCGCCGCGCGATGGCGATCGCCGCGTCGATCTGCATCTATACCAACGACAAGATCACCCTGGAGAAATTGCCCTGAGCATGACGTCGTTCAGCCCGCGCGAGATCGTCTCGGAACTCGACCGCTTCATCGTCGGCCAGCATGACGCCAAGCGCGCCGTCGCCATCGCGCTGCGCAACCGCTGGCGGCGCCAGCAGCTCGATCCCGCCCTGCGCGAGGAGGTGCTGCCCAAGAACATCCTGATGATCGGGCCGACCGGCTGCGGCAAGACCGAGATCGCGCGGCGCCTCGCCCGCCTCGCCCAGGCGCCGTTCCTCAAGGTCGAGGCGACCAAGTTCACCGAGGTCGGCTATGTCGGCCGCGACGTCGACCAGATCGCCCGCGACCTGGTCGAGGTGTCGCTGACGATGACCCGCGAGCGGCTCGGCAAGGAGGTCGAGGCCAAGGCCGAGATCGCCGCCGAGGAGCGCGTGCTCGACGCCCTGGTCGGCGCCAATGCCAGCGCCGAGACCCGCCAGAAATTCCGCCGCATGCTGCGCGACGGCGCGCTCGACGACCGCGAGATCGAGATCGCGGTGCAGGAAAGCGCCGCCGCCAGCCTGCCGACCTTCGAGATCCCCGGCATGCCCGGGGCGCAGATGGGCATGGTCAATCTCGGCGACATCTTCGGCAAGGCGTTCGGCACCCGCGCCAAGCCGAAGAAGATGACGGTCGCCGACAGCCACCGCGTGCTGATTGCCGAGGAAAGCGAAAAGCTGCTCGATCAGGACCTCGTGGTGCGCGAGGCGATCGCCGCGGTCGAGCAGAACGGCATCGTCTTCATCGACGAGATCGACAAGGTGTGCGGCCGCGGCGAGCGCGCCGGCGGCATCGGCGGCGCCGATGTCAGCCGCGAAGGGGTGCAGCGCGACCTGCTGCCGCTGATCGAGGGCACCACCGTCGCCACCAAGCACGGCACGGTGCGCACCGACCACATCCTGTTCATCGCCTCGGGCGCCTTCCACCTTGCCAAGCCGTCCGACCTGCTGCCGGAATTGCAGGGGCGGCTGCCGATCCGGGTC
>Ga0209810_1004868_pt1 | contig 12571 bp, 11 predicted proteins | sample Coa_R1_7_FD_187159 | JGI IMG/M metagenome (GOLD analysis project Ga0209810, IMG submission 187159) | Surface soil microbial communities from Centralia Pennsylvania, which are recovering from an underground coalmine fire - Coalmine... | ecosystem: Environmental > Terrestrial > Soil > Unclassified...
CTATGGGAACGTGGCGAGCGCCGTCGCGGCGATGAAACTGGGCGCGGCGGATTATCTGCTCAAAGGCTTCGATCTGGATGAACTCCTGCTGGTGGTGCAGCGCGCTCTGGATACAAGCGCGATGTCGCGTGAACTGCGCCAGTTGCGACGCGAGCGCAGTGACAACTATCACTTCAGCCATATCATCGGCTATAGCGAGCGCATGCGCAAGGTATTTGACCTGGTGGCCCGCGTCGCGCGCAACGATATGGCATCCGTGTTGATTATGGGCGAGAGCGGGACAGGGAAAGAGGTGGTGGCGCGCGCTATTCACGAGCAGAGCGCGCGCGCCTCTGGCCCATTTCACCCGCTCAATTGCGCCGCCATTGCCAGCAATCTGCTCGAAAGCGAACTCTTCGGCTACGAACAGTATGCCTTCACCGATGCCAAGAAGCAGAAGCGCGGGCTGCTCGAACTGGCCGAGGGCGGCACGCTCTTCCTTGATGAGATCGGCGAGATGCCACTTGATATGCAGGCCAAGCTCCTGCGTGTGCTGGAGACGCGCTCGTTCTACCGGCTGGGGGGCAGCAAGGAGGTAAAGATCAATGTGCGCGTCATCGCGGCCACCAACCGCAATCTTGAGCAGGCTATGAAGGAAGGTTTATTCCGGCCCGACCTGTATTACCGCCTTGCTGTGCTCCCGATCACGCTGCCACCATTGCGCGAGCGGCCCGGCGATATCCTGCTCTTCGCATCGCGCTTTGTTGAGGACTTCAACAGGTCGTTAGGGCGCAATGTGCGGCGCATCTCGCCGGAGGCGCAGCGCCTGCTGCTCGCCTATCACTGGCCGGGCAACGTGCGCGAGTTGAAGAACGTCATAGAGCGCGCGATGATCCTCAGTAACAGCGACGAGTTGTTGCCAGGCCATCTGCCGCAGGAGATCGTTGGCCCGGCGGACGTTGAGAACGCCCCCTCCCTGGATCCATGGGAACAGTGGCTCAATTTGCGTCCGCAAGGGCCGGTATCGTTGGAGGCAGTGCACGAGCGGGTTGAGCGCCATTTCATCCGCTGGGCTTTAGAGACGGCGAAGCATAACCGAACTCGCGCCGCCGAGTTGCTGGGCCTGTCTAAAGTGGATCAGCTACGCTACCTCATCCGTAAATACGGCATTGAATGACCGGTATTTGGGACCATGTCGTTTCCCGGTTAAATTGTTGGCGGTCATGGGCGACTGCCGTTGGATTCGGGCAAATCGTCGAGGGCGGCCAGCGCGAGCAGTTCTTCCTCCAGTTCCTGCCAGACCTCCAGCTCGATTTCGGCGTTGTTCACATGCTGGTGCTCCTGCATCGCCTGCTGGAACCGCGCGGTGACGCGCTGCCTGAATGTGGCGAGAACAGGGCGCTGGATCTCAGGCCGGGGCATGACGCGCAATTGTATGAGATGAGGAGCGTAGAACTCTTTTTTATCGAAGGCCAGAGAGATAAGGTCGCTGAAGGTAGCAAGGAGGGCAAGGCGCGGCGGCGTGAAATAGTCGACCTGCGTACTGGAGGCGAGGAGACACCCGGCTATACGGCCCTCGAAACGAATCGGGTTGGCAGCAGCGCTGACCTCATTGGTGTCCTGGAGCTTGGGATTCGTTGATTGCTCGCTCAGGTCGCGCTCATAAATGACGTGGCGTTCCTCTACCGCCGTACCAGAGAGCGATTCCAGGCCCAGAAAGAGCACATCATGCTCCAGATCAGCCGTCCAGGGCGGGGTACCTTTGCCGACGCGTTCGCGCAGGCTGCGGATCTTGCCGTCCTTCCTGCTGGGGGGCATGCATTGCACCAGCTTGATCGCCAGGCCAAGATGGTGCGGATCGAGCTGGGCGAGCGCCTGTTTCAATACAGTCTCGCAGATGCGCCAGAAACGCAGGCTCTCGGTTGTGGTCGTGCGGATATTCAATACCTGCGCGAAGAACTCGGAAGGGATCTGATCAGAGGCTTCTTCGCTTAGCCAGGAATGAATTTCTGGATGCTGCCTCTCGATGGCCTCAAGTAGTTCCTGGCGGTGGTTGGGGTGGACTACCTGAATCAAACGAATCAGATGGCTGCGCTGAGGTCTGGATTCGCCGCTGGCCCAGCGAGAGAGTGTCATATTTGTAACGCCGAGCGCGCTCGATAGGCGCTGGCGTTCGGCGCTTGATTTGATAATCTTTTGTAAAACATCTGACAGGGAAGCGGGCGGAGTGACCATGCTGTTCCACCTCTTGCAGGAGTAATTGCTCTATTCAGATCTGTCGTTATGATAACAGAGCTTGTGTATCCAGTCAACCATTAGCCGAGGTATTGCATGTCATCTTTTTGCTGCCCTGGTCTCCTTCTTCTGACAGCTCAGCGCCTGCGTCGCTTCGCAATCAGGATGAGAGGAGGGCAGGAGGCGACTCAAGCCGCCTCCTGCCCTCCTCTCATCCAGGTGAGCCATCGAAGAGGGCGAGGCATGCAAAAAGTGCAGGCAGTATTGTACTGGTGCCAGGAAATCAGTATCATAGTAAGTAAACAGGAGGTTTCTCCCTATGGAAGCCTGCGATGACGAGGGGCGAGGTATGACAAAACGCATAATTGTGGTTGATGACGATAAAGAAGTACGCGAGATTGTTACTATGACGCTCAAACTGAACGGATTTGAGGTTGCCGCCGCTTCCAATGGGCAACAGCTTGAGCGCCTGCTCTTCTCCGAGTCCTCGCAGCTACCCGATCTGATTATTCTGGATGTCATGATGCCTGGTGAGGATGGTTTTCATATCTGTCAGACTCTGCATCAGAATTCCCGAACGCGGCACATCCCTGTGATGATTATTACTGCTCATACCGAGGGGATCTATCAACGCATCAGCGGAGATCTCGGTGCTGTGCAGCATATGACGAAGCCGTTTCATCCGCTTGAGTTGTCCGAACGGGTAAGAAGCATTCTGCGCCCAGAATAAAACTGAACGAAAGAGATAGTGTCCCGGTAATTCTTCAAAATTGAAGGATAAAAAGACTTGCCGCCACGCTGAAAAGTTGGTATCATTACAAGCAAGAGCGTCACCAGCAAAGAGCGTCCTGACGAGTCAAGGAAGCAGAGCGGCTATGCCTAACAGATACGAACGCGAAATCGAAGAGATCCTGCGCAACCTGGAGCATACGGAGCCGAAATCCGGGCCAAAATTCGGCAAACGTCCACGCCGGGGGCCGGGGGACCGCATGCCCAGGCAGCAACGTCGTTTTGTCTCTTTTCATTTCTCCGCCTCAGAGTGGCTGCTCGTTATCGCTGTTGTAGCGGCCCTGGTCGCCGGCGGCTACGCATATGCACAGAGGACGGCTGATCTTGTCACCGGTATTATCGCTGCGATAGGGATCCTTTGCCTGATACTGGTTGCTCTCTCGCAGGTACTATTTCGTCCACGACGCGCGCGGTCAGTGCAGTATGGCAACGTAACGGTGACGCCCCTGCGCCGTAATCCTTTCAGCAGTCTCAAGACGCAGTGGAACCTCTTCATGCTCAAAATGCGCTATCGCCGCCAGAACAGGCACTAAACTGGAAAGCGGATACAAACAGGCATGCAATTTCCCGACGTGGTTCGCAAGCGGCGCATGGTGCGGCATTTTACGAGCGATAGGGTTGATCCTTCGACCATCACGCGTATCCTCCAGCTCGCTCTACATGCTCCGAGTGCAGGTTTCACGCAGGGGCAGTCCTTCGTTGTCGTCACGCGTCCCGACCTCAAAAAGCGCATTGCTCAACTGGCGGGCGAGAAGGAATACGTTACCTCCGGCTTCCACTCCTTTATTTCTGAGGCGCCGGTGCTGATCGTTCCCTGCACCAGCGAAGCTGCCTATCACCGGCGTTATCAGGAGCCGGATAAGATCAGGGAGGATGGTTCTGAGATTGCCTGGCCCGTCCCGTACTGGTACATGGATGCGGGCTGCTCGGTCATGATCGTGCTGCTCGCGGCCGTTAATGAGGGGCTGGCCGCCGCATTTGCCGGCATTCCAGCCCCTCAATTTCAAGATTTCTGTGCGCTGCTCCACCTGCCGCAAGATGTAGTACCGGTAGGCGTAATCCCTATCGGCCATCCTGCCCCCGACGTTCCTTCACCATCGCTCAAGCGTGGGCGCAGGCCCCGACGCGAGGTCATCCACTATGAGCAGTGGGGAGGCACAGCGGAAGACTGATCTACAATCGCTCTGCTGCGCCTGTTATGGCTGCTGGCTGAACTGGTGAATGAGCGTGCCCATCATTTTAATGTAAAGGATGTCTGATTCTCAGCGTCCTCCCCCGCTCTCGCTGGATGGTCGCGCCTGTGGCGCTCGCACCAGGCGCGAGAAGAGGAAGTTACCGGTGTTTTGTGCGCGACGTGATGCGCGGCACGCCCTTGCCCCACGTCTCAGGGGGGGCGAGATCCTTGCGCATAGGAGGCCGCGTCACCGTGCCGCGCCGCCCGGCCAGCACGTTTGCTCCCTCCGAGATCAGGTAATCGGCGGTGCGCGCGGCCAGCGCCTGAATCGTCAGGCCGGGGTTAGCTGAACCCTGCGTGGGCAGCAGGCTGCCATCGCAGACGAACAGGTTCGGAATATCGTGCGTGCGTCCGAAGCCATCCGTGACCGAAGTGCGCGGATCTTTGCCCATGCGCGCGGCGCCCACGAGATGCGCGTAGCGCGGCTCCTCCACGACCTCCTGCGCGCCTGCGGCGTACATAATCTCTGTGGTCTTCGCCACGCCTGCCTTTGCAATCTTCCTATCGTTATCGTGCAGGCTAAAGGTGATCTTCGCGACGGGCAGGCCAGATTGATCCTTCTCCTCGGCCAGCTCGACGCGATTATCCTCCCAGGGCAGGATCTCGCCAAGCACGCCAAGCGCGGCCCAGTGGTTATAGTCCATCATTACTTCGCGCATGCCCCAGCCCCAGGCCCCCTTTGCTACCATCATCTGCTTCGCGAAGGCGATGGGCAGCGGCCCGACGGTCTGAATGGCGAAGCCGCGCACAAAATCGTTTTTCGGATCGGTCTCGTAGAACTCTTCGGTCAGCGCATGCGCTGGCGGTGCCTTGTACATGCGCACGAGTTGCTCGAAGCGTCCCAGCACGACGTTGCCGATCTGCACCATCAGGTACTTACCAACGGTGCCGCTAGAATTTGCCAGCCCGTTCTCGAAGCCTGGACAGGCCGAGTTCAGCAGCAGGCGCGGCGTCTCGATGGCGTAGCCGCTTACAATGACCACCTTCGCTTTCTGCTCTCGCTCGTGCCCATCGGCATCGAAATAGGTAACGCCCGTCACACGCCCGTCTTTGAAGTTGATCCGCGCGACCATGCTGTTCGCGCGGATCTCGGCGCCGCAGCGAATGGCATCCGGCACATGTGATACCAGCGTGCTCTGCTTGGCGCCAACCTTGCAGCCCTGGATGCAGAAGCCGCGATAGATGCAGTGGGGCCGATCTCCGTGTGAGCCTTCGTTGATGGCGACAGGGCCGCCAGCGACCACGCGGATGCCCAGCTTTGTGCAGCCCCTGACCAGCACATCGCCGACGCCGCCCAGCGGGTGCGGCCCATACGTATAGCCATGCGGATCGCCCCAGGGATAATAGGCCGGGCCAGAGACAGGGATCTCCCTCTCAAGCTGTTCATAATAGGGTTTAAGATCTTCGTAGGTAATGGGCCAATCGGCGCCCATGCCTGTATCTGTATACACGCGGAAGTCGGAGGGATGGAAACGCGGCGTAAAGCCAGCCCAGTGTACGGATCCGCCTCCGACGCCCTTGCCGCTATTATTTGCTCCCAGTGTAATCGGATCTCGCCCTCCCGTGATACGCAGGTCGTTCCAGTAGAGGTTGTGTGCTCCGGCCTCATCGCTCACCCAATCGCGTTCCGTATCCCAGAACGGCCCGGCATCAAAGCCTATCACGCGAAAACCGGCGCGAGCCAGCCTTTGCAGCAGCACGCCTCCCGCTGATCCAACGCCCACGATGCAAAAATCGACCTCCTCACCGGGGGCGAAGTGATGCATGGGGGTATCGATCTTCTGGATCGGCCCGAGCTGGTGTTCGGGCCTGGCCCCTTTGAAGGCTCCGAAAATGGGGGATTTCATCATATACTTACCTCACTTCCCTGATATGACATCCTTCGCTAAATGACATCCTGAGCGTAAGCGAAGGATGACATGTTCGCATTCGGGATGTATGCCCACTAGTGTGTTCCCGCCTGTCCTGGTGTTTGCTGCCGGTGGCCGCCGGGACCGCCGAGCGGGGTATGTTCGCCTGAGAGCGATGTTACCGGTGCCTCCCACGCGTAGCGCTGCTCCTCGACCTCCCACGGTTCCGGCTTGCCTCCTTCGAGACGCATGTAGCCACGCGGATAGGCCGGGCCGCCAAAGCCAATCTCATCCCACGCATACGGATGAGCGTAGTACGCTCCAACCACATCCTGCATCAATAGCAGCCAGAAACGATGAACTGACATCCTCTGCCAGATATCGTGCGCTGCCGGCGGCTTCGCGTCATGCAGCGTGAGCAGGACGGCGTCCTGCTCGCGCGGGCCAAGCGCAATAAATGAGGTATTGTACATATGCCGGGCAATGGCCTCGATAGCCTGCAAGCCGAGCCTGTGCGCCTCAGGATCGGGCGGCATATCTTCATAGCGATAGCCGTCGGAGCGATTGGTGTAGAGCCGTTCGTCGATGTAGTTCACGATAGGAATTTTATGCTCCTCATCGCGATCATCCTGGGGCAGCAGGCGATCACATACCGCCTGCATCAAGGTTGCCTCTTCGGGCGAGAAGAAACGGATTGGCGGCACATTCTCAACGCGATTCAGAACGACCCTGCGCGTTGCCTCGTCCCAGAAGTCTTTCTGGCTCAGCGTGCTGAAGCCCGGGTAGTAGCCGGGCTGGGACGAGGGCATGATCGGGCGTTTGCTCCGCGGGTCCACCGGCAAACGGCTGGTATCGCCGCCGGGCAGCGTTGCGGGCGCCTCCGCTGAGGTAGTACGATTGTTTATCAGCTTCTTCATCGGATATACTCTCCAGTGGATAGGTCTTCCTTTTCTAAACAGGTAAGAATGTCATCCTGAGCGCAGGCGAAGGATCTGCGTGCCGGGCGGGATCGGATCCTTCGCTGGCGCTCAGGATGACATGCTCGAAGGCGGCCCGTCCGGGAGTGTGAGGTGCGTGCGGTGCGGACGCTATCCGCACCGCACGCACCTCACACTCCCGGTTGTGAAGCGTCACAGGCGCTTCGCCGGGGTGATGGGGTTAGTGGCCGCGATTAAAGATGCCGCCAACCATACTCTTCGCCGACTGCTTGATAATGCCCTCCTCTTCGGGATCCCCCTTGAGGATGGTGGACATGAACTCTTTGGCCTGCTCTATGGTGATGTGCGGCGGCAGCGTCTCCACGTTGGGATCGGTATAAATGTTCATCACGACGGGACGGTTGGCCGTAAGCGCCTGGTCGATGGCCGATCCCAGGCTCTCTGGCTTATCCACGCGGATGCCCATCAACCCCAGTGACTCCGCGAAACCATCATAGGAAGCATCGGGGATAGCCTGAGTCATGGGCAGCCTCGGGTTTCCCTCTTCGATGCGCATCTCCCAGCTTACCTGGTTGAGATCGCGGTTGTTGAAAACGATGAAGATGAGGCGCGGATCACTCCATTCCTTCCAGTATTTATGCACCGTGAGCAGTTCGTTGAGGCCGTTCATCTGCATAGCGCCGTCGCCTGTCAGGCAGACCACCGGGCGCTCCGGGTAGGCGAATTTAGCGGCGATGGCGTAAGGAACGGCGCCACCCATTGAGGCCAGGCTCCCCGACAGCGATCCCATCATGCCATCCTTCGCTTTGACGATACGCCCGTACCAGTTGGCCGTCGTGCCGGCGTCGGCGCTCAGGATGCTATTGGTGGGCAGGCGCTCGGAAAGCTCCCAGGCCACAGCGCCGGGATTGATGGGGTTCGCGCTCTGCTTTACGCGCCCTTCGAGCGTCTTCCACCAGTCGCGAATATTGGATTCGATTTTCTCGCGCCAGGAGCGGTCCGTCTTGCGCTTGAGCAGCGGAATGAGCGCGCGCAGCGACTCTTTACTATCGCCGATCAGGCCGAGTTCCACCGGGTAGCGCAGGCTAATCATGCGCCCGTCGATGTCGATCTGGACCGCGCGCGCCTGCCCCTCTTTGGGCAGGAATTCCGCGTAGGGGAAGCTGGTCCCGACCATCAGCAGCGTATCGCACTCGTTCATCATATCCGAGCTTGGCTTCGTGCCGAGCAGGCCGATGCCGCCCGTTACGAAGGGGAGGGTATCCGGCAGCACGGTCTTGCCCAGCAGCGCCTTCGCTACACCACAGCCGAGCAGGTCGGCAACCTCCGTGACCTCGGCGGCGGCATGCTTCGCTCCGGCGCCGATCAGCATGGCAACTTTCTTGCCTTCGTTGAGGAGGTCGGCGGCGCGTTGCAGATCCTCTTTGCGCGGAATGATATAGGGAGCGAAGTAGCCCATGCCGGTATGCACGGTATTATGCTTGTGCGGCGGCTTCTCGGCTTCGAGATCCTGCACATCCTTTGGGATGATGATGCAGGTCGGCGCCCGTTCGGTAATGGCGATACGCACCGCGCGGTCAATCACCTGGCGCGCGGCCACCGGGGAGGTGATGGTCTGCACATATTCGCCGGCAACGTCTTTAAACAGGTTCTGAAGATCAACCTCCTGCTGATAGTTACCTCCGAGAGCCGTGCGCGCCGACTGGCCGACGATGGCGACAACCGGCTGGTGATCCATCTTCGCATCGTACAGGCCATTCAGGAGGTGAATCGCGCCTGGCCCCGAGGTCGCCATGCACACGCCAACTTCGCCGGTAAATTTAGCGTGGGCGCAGGCCATAAACGCCGCCATCTCTTCATGCCGTACCTGGACGAACTGAAAGAGGTCCTGGTGCCGTTCCAGGGCGCCCAGAATACCATTGATCCCGTCGCCGGGATAGCCGTAAATACGTTTAATACCCCAGGCTGCGAGCCGTTCTAACAGAAAATCGCTGACTTGTTTACTCATGAATTCAATCTTCTCCTTCTCACCAGGCAATTATTTATCAGAGTGCGTCTGCTTTCCGACACCCTCGCTTGCTCGCGCCTGCGGCGCTCGCCTTACATATATTGTGTTATGCAAAATGCGCTTCGCGCATTTTGCATAACACAATATACATCTATTGCGCGGTTCCGCCGCGCGAACGCCTGGTCCGAGAGGACGAAGCGCTGAGGATCACTACGCCTCTCTGGCGCGGCAGCGCCGCGCGAGTACGCGGCATTAGAGTGCAAAGGTGCTGAGAATCAGATACCCTTTCCATTGGAGTCACGCTAAAGGGTGCATATATGTAACACGCAATCATTCAAGGATTTGGTTACGCTTCCACGAGGGTGTTTGATTTCTGCCTCCATCTCTGGGAAGCACCGCAGGTGCTTCCCAGAGATAATGCCGTGTGGGGCAGAGCCGCGCGAAGGCCCGGCGTAAGTGTGCGAGAATACGACCCTGCAACCATAATCGTCGTGCTTACGTGACAGAGGTGGAAGTATCTTTCGCAATTATGAAAGCTACCGATCATGTCCGATGGTGGATGGATGTAGAAATCATCAATATCTCGTTGAAGGAAATTATGCAAGAAAGCACACAAAAAGAAGCAACAGGCGCGGCATCAGCGCGCATTTCGGCCATCGTGCTCGCCAACCCCACATCCGGGAGCTACGCGGCCCATGCATCGCAGATCGAGGATACCATCATCTTCCTGCGCGATCAGGGTTGGGACGTTACTTTGAAGCTGACGGAAAAGCGTGAGGATGTGCGGCGCATAGCCCGTGAGGCGGTAGAGCAGAAGATCGATGTTTTCATCGTTGCCGGCGGAGATGGTACGATCAACGAGGTCGTCCAGGAACTGGCCGGGAGCGAGACGGCTCTGGGCGTGTTGCCGAGCGGTACGGTCAACGTGTGGGCGCGCGAGGTTGGCATTCCCCTTAACGATCCCGATGGAGCGCGCGAGGTGCTTATACATGGGCAGCGGCGGCGCGTTGATCTGGGCAAGGTCAATGATCGCTACTTTCTCCTGATGTCAACGCTTGGCTTCGACGCGGAAGTGACGCGCGCGGTTGAAAGGAAGCCCGCGAAGCGCTTCGGTGTGCTCGGCTACATCTTTGTCGGCTTGCAGGCCGGACTGCGCTACCCTGATTTCCATGTGATTATCCAGCAGGAGGGCGAGCGTGCCAGGCGACTGAGCGCGCTGCAAGTGGTGATTGGCAATACACAGCTTTACGCGGGCGCGATCAAGTTCACCTGGCAGGCAAAGTGCGATGATGGCCTGCTCGACATCTGCGTCGTCAGGACGCACAGCGTATTCGAGCGCGCCGCTGTGCTACTCGACTTTTTGTTGCGGCGCCCGGAGCGTAAGCGCTGGGTGCGCTATGAGACCTCGGGCGAGATCAAGGTACATACTCATCCGCCGGTGGCCTTGCAGGTCGATGGCGATCCCGCCGGCTATAGCAGTAACAGCAGTTCCAGCCCTACGGTCTTTTCCGTCGCCCATCGTGCGCTCAAAGTGATTGTGCCGCAGGAGGTGCCGGAGCATCTGTTTTCACGAGAATAACAGGCGGCCTGCATCTCAGGATAGGGCGATTTAAAAGTTGCGTATGGGAGGTCAGGGATCGTAGGGGCGCGGCGCCGCCCTGGCTGTGTTCCTCCTGTGGAAGTATTGCGGCGCAAGTCCGCGTCTTCCCATTGCCACAAACGAATAGTGGCAATGGGAAAGGATGGTGGGGACGTAGGGACGCAGCGCCGCCGTAGCCATGCACAATCGTGACCGGCCGGCGGCGCTGCGTCCCTACGTGCCTCGACCTTCCATCCGCTGCCCCGGCATGGCAGATTTTGAATGGAAAATTTCATTTTACTCATCTTCTCCCTCTTCATCATCCTTCACATAAATCCCTCCAACTGCGTCACGGGTGCATTGCTCACCTGTTAAGGCGGATAAGGCCCGCAGCGCCTTCTCAATGAATTTAATAGGATAGGGCACCCCGGCCTCCAGATAATAAATATCCTCTATCGGCACCTGCGCCGCCTCTGCCAGCGCCTCTAAGCTCAGATTGTGCATGGCGCGGATCTGCAAAAAAGTTCGTTTCTCGCTCATCCCTTACCTCTCGTTGACTATTGTGCGATACACCTTATCTGTCGTATTCCATCTCATTCCATTCCCCAGGAAATATGGTGAATTGCAGAAGTGTTTCTCTCCTTGTCTTTCGACATAGTAGCTTGTGGAGAACGTGATGAGAATAGATGCGCAGTATAGTTAAATTCAGATTTAAGTTTTTATTGGCAGAAAACGTAAATCTGATTTATACTACTGTCGGGTAGTAAAGACATTGGAGGTCCCTATAAACAAAATTATGGATAGATCCTCTTGTGAAGTCGCACATCGGCATTCTGCCTTTGAAAAAGGAAAAGATGGATTTCCTAAGCCTGGGCAAGTCATCTGCTATTACCGTCAACAGAAGCAAAAGGAAAATGGGCATGGCTGGACTCAGAAGGACCTTGCCGATGCATTGCATCTAACCGAACAAGCTGTATGCTTGATGGAGAGAAAAGATATTGGTCTGGAAAGCATTACCCGCCGACGCTTCATAATAGAACTGCTGGGCGTTCCATCAGCACTGCTCGGCTTAGCAGATCTTTCCCAGTTAAAATCAACTTCTAGCGATGCGCGCTGGTGGATAGGGCTTGGTTATGCTGAATTCGAGGCCGATAAGGATGGCTTTCCTCAATCTGGGCAGGTCATTCGTTACTACCGTCGGCGAAAGGTAAAAAGCAATGGGAAGTGCTGGACTCAGAAAGATCTGGCTCTGGTGTTGAATCTGAGCGAACAGGCGATGTGCTTATTGGAGAACAAAGGAAGCGGGCTAGAGAGTATCAAGCGTCGGCGACTCCTGGCAGAAATATTGGCTATTCCTCCTGTGTTGCTCGGATTGGCAGAGTTCCCCTTGTTCCAAACAGAACAACCTCCTGCCCCTACGGTAAGCAGTAAGATGGCAGTTGACATTGCCGCATATGAAATGGCGCTGCATGACTATTACAATACGCATCATCGGCGAGCATCGTATGAGCGTTTATCAGCGATCCAGGGAAAGATCGCAGAGTTGTATCAAGCCTTACCTTTTACTGAAGAGCAAAAAGGTCTCCACCTTTTGAGCCGGTATCATATCATGATTGCCAGTATTTTGCGCGACCAATGTCTGTTTCAAGAGGCCATCGATCATCTGAATCGAGCTATTCACCTCACCCGGCAGATCAGTGATAATGAGTTTCTGGCTGATGCGTTCTACAGGCTGGGGTGGGTGTACCTGGAGAATGAATTGTATGAAGCAATCCAGGGATAGAAAGCGTAAAGAATGTATGCTACTAGAGCATCCTCACGCTTATTCCTATCTAGGTTCGGCCAGGCTTCCGATTAGCCGCATCGGGATCGGGACCTGGGCTATTGGTGGGGGTTGGGGTCCACAGTCCGATGAAGATTCGCTCAAAGCATTACATGCAGCCTTTGATTCAGGCTGCC
>Ga0209810_1004869_pt1 | contig 12569 bp, 11 predicted proteins | sample Coa_R1_7_FD_187159 | JGI IMG/M metagenome (GOLD analysis project Ga0209810, IMG submission 187159) | Surface soil microbial communities from Centralia Pennsylvania, which are recovering from an underground coalmine fire - Coalmine... | ecosystem: Environmental > Terrestrial > Soil > Unclassified...
GGTTGTTCAATCCACGCTGTGCGAAGAATTCCTGCTCGCCCACACTGAAGGTGAAAGGGGAGTTGCAGTCGCGGCAATACAGCGTCTGGTCACTAAATGTCATGGTTCCTTCTTCCTGACTTTGTTCTTGTCTGGTTTTTCGTAAAAACTTGCTCGTGTATCGCGCGACTTGCAACAGGAAACAGCTAGCCGACTCCTCGTAACAATGCACTCTACAACGTCCCTCAGAGTATAACACACATTGTTCCCAAAATCACCATGTTCTTACCCCAATTTTCCCGCTTGAGCTTGAAATCTGGCTTCAAAGCTACCTGTCAGCCTGCTTTCCGCGTTGTGTTATAATATGCCGGTAGGTGATTGGTTCAACCGATGCACCTGAAAATATGATCCTGGAATGGAAGAGAGTGGAGTTGTATGCCGACACGTGAAGATGCGTATAAGCTGATGACCAGCCATGTGAAAAACGAGAACCTGCAAAAACATATGCTCGCAGTCGAAGCAGCCCTGCGTTTCTATGCGCGCAAATATGGCGAAGATAAGGAAATATGGGCTATGACCGGCCTGTTGCATGACTGCGATTACGAGGAATATCCCGATCTGCGCGAACATACCCGGGTCTCCGCGCGCTGGCTACGCGAGGGCGGCTATGATGAGCGCATTATCTATGCCATCCTGGCGCACAATGACCTGAACACAGACTATCCGCGCACCGACCTGCTTTCTAAAGCTCTCTATGCCTGCGACGAAATCACCGGCATGATTACGGCTACCGCGCTGGTGCGCCCGAACAAAAGCGTTATTGGCCTGGAAGTCTCCTCTGTGCGCAAGAAGATGAAGTCGAAAGGCTTCGCCGCCGGCGTCAATCGCGACGATCTCGTCAGAGGCGCGGCAGAACTGGGTGTCGACCTCGATGAGCATATCGCGTTTGTGATTGAAGCTATGTCCAGCGTCGCCGAGAGCCTCGGCCTGGCAGGCGTACAGGCGGCGGTCTAGCCTGCTTTCGGATCATTGATGGGTAAGGCGATGATACGACAGCAACAGCATAAAACAGGCCCGCAGGGCAATTTCTTCACCGCCAGCGAGATCGCGGAATACGAATACTGCCCCCTTGCCTGGTGGTTTGAACGCTACGACCCGCGCGCGCGGGCCGGGACGGAAGAACTCTTTGCGCGCCTGGTCGAACTGGAACACGATTCCGGCCAGCAGGCCCCCTTGCTGCCGGAATATCAAATGATCGAGCAACTTCTGCTGCGTCGGGGCGCGTTTGATGAGGGGCAGCAGCAGCATCACGACCACGCCGATGAGATTGAAGAGATCGAGGAGGAGCGGGCGAACGTTCCCGCCGCTTCTCCCGTATTCAGCCTGCGCCCTCTCGCCCTCGTCGCCGTCGCCCTGCTCGTGCTGGCGTTGCTGTTCATCGTTGCTGCCGTCTTTATAGGGCGATGAAATCTGGAAGGTGAGCCTGAGATGACAGGGAATATACTGCTTCCCGCCGGTGTTATTCTGCTGCTGCTGGCGCTCGCGCTGCTGCTTTTGCTGTTGAATGAGCGCCGGTCAAGGCGCGCGCGCCTGCTGGTGGATCGCCGCCGCGAACTGGGGTTGCCGGATGGCGAGCTTGTCTATGAGGATGCGGACGGGCAGGGGGAGCCGCTGTCTTCCAGCACGTTCCCGCTGATCGGCAAGCCGGATTATGTCGTGCAGGCTCCCGACGGGCGGCCCATCCCGGTTGAACTCAAGCTCAATGTGCAGAATGCCGCCGCGCCTTACAGCAACCATATGGTGCAGCTTGCCGCTTATTGCCTTATCCTGGAAGATTATTTTGAGCAACCGCCAACGCACGGCATCCTGCGCTACGCCGACCGCGAGTTCGTGGTCGAGTATACGCCCGCGCTGCGCAAAAAGGTCATTCGCCTGCTGGGTGAGATGGAGCGATGCAACGAGAAGCAGCCACCGCCCCTGGCGAAGCAGCGGGTGGCGAAGTGCCGTCCCTGCGCCTTCCAGCCTGTCTGCCCGGTTGGCACAAAAGTCGTGAAATAACAAAGGGGTTCTAAAGATAGATATGTTAAGCGAAACTATTGAATTGAGCGGTCATATCATTGACTCATGGACGCTGCCCCGCGCCTGGGATACCATCATGGATCGCGGCGGCAATTTTACGGTGGAGGAGATGCGCGTCGGCAAGCATAAGACGGAGACGAGCTATGCGCGCATCAGGGTTGAGGCGCCGGACGAGGAGACGCTGGAGCGCATCATGTCCGAGTTGCAGCAGCTGGGCGCAGTTCTCGTTAACGGTCATGACGTGCAGTCAGAGTCGGTCGAGCAGGACGGCGTGCTGCCCGCGAAATTCTATTCCACCACCAACCTGCCCACACAGGTGCGCCTGAACGGTCAGTGGGTCGATGTAGAAGATATCGAGATGGACGTGGTAGTTGTCGTTGATCGTGAGCGGCAGCGCGCTTACTGCAAACCCATGCACGAGGTGCGCGTCGGCGAGCAGGTGGTCGTGGGACATGGCGGCATCCGCGTCCAGCCCTTTGAGCGCGGGCGCGAGCGCGAGGCTTTTGCCTTCATGCAAAGTGATGTTTCCTCAGAGAAGTCCAAGATTCGCGCCATCCGTGAGATTGCGCAGCAGATGAAGGAGACAAGGGAGCGTGGAGGCAAAATTCTCTTTGTACTTGGCCCCGCCGTCATCCACACGGGCGCGGGCCGCTACGTGGCCGAACTGATTCGGCGCGGATACGTGCAGGTCATCTTTGGCGGCAATGCCATTGTCACCCACGATGTCGAGTCGGCGCTTTTTGGCACTTCGCTGGGTGTCGACCTGCATAGTGGGGAGCAGGTGGAGGGTGGGCATCGCAACCACCTGCGCGCTATCAATGCCATCCGCGCGGTCGGCTCGCTGGAGAAGGCGATGGATAGCGGCTTGCTGCGCGAGGGTATCACCTACGAGGCGCTGAAACACGATGTGAAGATGGTGCTGGCCGGCTCTATTCGCGACGATGGCCCCATGCCTGGCGTCATCAGCGATATGCAGGAGGCGCAGCGGCGCATGCGTGAGGCGCTGCGCGGCGTGGAGATGGCGATTATGGTCTCTTCCATGCTGCACGCCATCGCCACTGGCAATCTGTTGCCCTCGACCGTGCGCACCGTCGTTGTCGATATCAATCCCGCTGTCGTCACCAAGCTGGCAGATCGCGGCAGTTTCCAGGCGGCGGGTCTGGTCACTGACGCCGAACTTTTCCTGCGCGAGCTGGTCGAGGCGCTCAACCAGCTAGAGACCGCCCGGTGAGGGCCGCGACCGTTTCTCTTTGCGCTGGTACATCAACCGCACGGCCTTCTCATGAATGCGCCGTGCGGGCGCGTAGCTGCTATCCAGCCGCAAGGCGAGCTGGGCCGTTGCCGCCGCCTGCCGGTAATCTTCCAGCCGGTAGAGCGTATCCGCTTTGATCGTCAAATAATAAACGTTCTCCGGCTCAAATTCCAGTACGCGCTCGATGGCCTGCCGGGCTTCCGCGTAGCGACCCGTGCTGCGCAGCGCCCGCATATGGCTATCCCAGGCAAACTGGCTATCGGGCATCAATTGCGCCAGCTTCTCCGTGAGCGGCGGCAGAGCAGCATAGTCCTCGACGGCGCTGAACGCTTGAATGGCGAGCGTGAGCGCGTGCGGGTCGTCCGGGGCAATCGCCAGCGCGTGCCGGGCGATGGGGATAAGCTCCTTCATGCGTCTCAGCCTGCGCAGTGTTTCCCCTTTCATCTGCAGCGCGAAGAGGAAATTGGGATCGTGTGTCAGGCTTGTGTCAAAAGCGGCAAGGGCCTCCGACAGGTAATCGAGGTTGAGCAAGGCCATGCCTTTATTGGCCCATGCCCGTGCATCCTTCGGCGCGAGTACCACCGCCCGTTCGGCGCTGCGTAAGGCGTCCTGAAAGCGTTCCTGCAATAACTGCAAGCCGCTACGGTTCAGCCAGGCCAGGGGTAGGCCGCTGTCTAGCAGAAGGGCCTGGTCATTGGCAATTGTGGCCTCTGAGATACGCTGCAACTTCTGCAAGGCCCGCGCCTGGTAGGCCAACGCCAGCGCCGATGCCGGGTACAACCGGCTCGCCTGCTTTGCTATGTGCAGCATCTCTTCATAATTCCCCTGTTCTTCCAGAGCCAGTATTTGCTCAATCATCAGGGAGAACTGTTCGTCTTCCTCTGCTACCACGTGTGTACTGCTCTCGTCCTGCAAAGCGCGAGCCTGCGCGTCGCTCTGTGTGGCGAACAGTGGTATCGGTGCGTTCAACCCGGTCATAGACTCCACATGATCCTCGTCCAATCGCGACCTCCTGCTGTCTTTTCCGTCTGATAATGCACCTTATTATCTCATGATTGTCAGTCGCCGACAAGCCCTATCTGGCGGCTGCGCTGCTTTGCCGTATTTGTTCTTTGCTATGCCTGACCCGGCTCCATGGCCTGCTTCGTCTCCGGGGCCGGTTTGCGACTGCGGGCGGCGCTGGTGAGCAGGACGCCGCCGAAGAAGATGATCCAGCCCAGGGCCATGATGAGCCAGAAGCCGTTACCGAAGACGCGAGCCGTTGCCCCGGCCAGCCCGTTGAGCAGGTCGCCGACGACGATCAGGATGTTGGCCCAGAAGAGGTTGCCGGCATGGAAGCCTGCGACGGTGGCCTGCCGCCGTAGCAGCTTCCAGGCGGAGTAGAGGGCAACGCCGACCACCGCCAGCACGCCCAGTGTGTTGGCGATAATAATGGTCAGCGTCCACGCGCCAAAGGCGGGCAGCAGGATACTCGTGCCTGGAGTCCCGGCGACGCGGCCAAGCTGCTGCATGTCAATGCCTGCCATGCCGATGAAGATAATCGCCAGCACGCTCAAGACGCATAGCACTGCCAGGCAGATATTTCTGACGCGCTTGCTCGCTACCAGCGCGACGCTGCCCATGCCAAGCCAGGAGGGGGTGAGGCCCGCGCCGAGAATGTAGTACAGACGGAAGAAGACGACGCCCGCGCCGCTCGTCGGCCCGGCAGCGACCATCAGCACGTAGGCCAGCGTTCCCAGAAAGCCCATGCTTAGCGCCACCGACCAGAAAAGCTGGTAGATGCGATGCCTCTGCGCATACTGCCGCAGGATAGTCCCCGCGAACAGCGCCGTCACGACCACATTTATCAACGGAAAGATCAACAACCATGCGTTGCTCATAGTAATCGCCTGCCCATCTTTTCTATCGTAATCTGTAAAAACCTTCCTCACAACCACGAAAATATACCAGAATCTACAGCTATTATACGGCTGTCTTTGTCTGTGCGCAATTTCTACACCCTTATAGCATGACATGGAGGTGTAGGGTCTGGTCGTTCAATTTCGGCGTTGCACAGATGCACAGCTTGCTCTATAGTATGCAGTAGTTCTAATGCAATGTTTTTCTACGAAGGATTTCCGATATGGCACGCGAACTGAGTCAGAAGGAACAGGAGAAGCAGGAGCAGGCGCTGGCGCGCGAGCAGCGCAGGGAGTTTCAGGAGGAACTGGCTGCGCACAGCAAGGCTGCCGCCCGCGCACCGGCAAGCAGGAGTCGCGTGATTACTGTTATCGGGCTGGCCATCATCGCTGTATGCGCGGGTATTTTTGGCTGGCTCGTGTTGCTCCCCTCGGCCTCGCCAGCGCCGGTAGCCGCCATTGCCGTTGGCGCGCCCGCCCCCGATTTTACGCTGCCCGTTTACGGCGGTAGCGAGATCGGCAGTGTCATTCATCTGCGCGCGCTGCGCGGTCACCCGGTCGTGATCAATTTCTGGTCTGAAAGCTGCACGCCCTGCCTGTCGGAGGTTCCCTACCTGGAACAGGTCTACTCCCAGCACGGCCAGGGCCATTTTATCCTGCTGGGCATTGATCAGACCGACCCGAAGACGGATATCGCCCGCTTTGGCGCGGCCTATAAACTGACGTATCCCCTGCTTTTCGATCCGGGCGGCGCGGTCAACCAGTCCTATGGCGTGACCGCTATTCCCACCAGCTACTTCATCGACAGTCAGGGCATCGTCCGCGCCGCTTTCGTCACCCAGCTTTCGCCGCAGACAATGCGTCAGGGTCTGGCTTCCATCGGGGTGAATTTGCCATGAACGGTGAGCAGGCAAAGAACGTGTAAGGCAACCATGCCCGCAAGAGGTGGCCCGGAGGCGTTCACGAAAGGCTTCGTCGGTGCGGCCCCGCCAGCAGGCCACCACTCGTAAGTCCGCTCCAGACCCGCCGTCACAGGCCCACCGTCACAGGCCCACCGTCACAGGCCACCCGTCACAGGCCACCCGCCGACAGGCCACCCGCAAGGGGTGGCCCTACTCTACACGATGCATTCGTGCCGCCTGTGGAGGCGCCGTATATAGTAGGGCCACCCCTTGCGGGTGGCCTGGTGGGCTTGCCTGCCTGGCGCGCGCACGGGCTTAAGTTAACGCTTCTGGGGGTGGCCTTCATAGGCGTTAACTTAAGGCCGTCACAGGCCACCCGCAAGGGGTGGCCCTACTATACGCGATTCGCTCGCGAGCGAACGGCGCGGGGTGGAGACGTATATAGTAGGGCCACCCCTTGCGGGTGGCCTGTCGGCGGGTGGCCTGTGACGGGTGGCCTGTCGGCGGGTGGCCTGTGACGTCGTACCTGTGACGGGTGGCCTGTGACGTCGTACCTGTGACGGGTGGCCTGTGACGTCGTACCTGTGACGGTGGGTCTGTGACGGGTGGCCTGTGATGGGTGGTCTTTGGCAGCGGGTCTTTGGGGGGCCTGGGAGTGGTGATCTGCGGTGCGGGGGAGCGTGTTTTCAGGTCTGTCTGACTCGCCACCTTCTGGCGATCAGCAATCCAGCAAGGGCCAGGATGAGGAGTAGCAGGCCGTCGATGGCTCTGCCCCCTGCGCCGCCGGGGTTCAAAACGCTGAACACTTGCGCAAGGGCTGGCGGGAATACGGGGCCAGAGGACGTTGCGGGTTGATGCGTGCCTGTCTGAGAAGATGGGGCTGTTGGTTGTTGTGACGGTTGCGTGTTCTTTCCCGGACCGGTCGTCGTGTTCGGTGCCAGTCGCGTCTTTTGCGGACTGGGCGCAGGCGCAGGCGAAGAGGACATGCCCCCGCTCGTAGAACTAGCAGGTGCGTATGAGGAGCCGCTGGAGGCGCTGCCTGCTCCACCGGGATGGAAGGGGAGGGCTGAAAGCACGAAGAGCAGGCCCAGCACCGCGACCAGCGTACTCATAGCCCGCAGGGTGCGCGGCAGGATGTAGCGGCGCAACTGGCTTTGATTTTGCGCGCCTCGCTGCCCGTGTTGCCGCTGGCGTCGCCTTTCTTCTATCTGAATGGTCACCGGTACCGACGCAACCGGTTCCTCTACGGGCGCGGCTGCACGCAGCATCTCTGGCGTCAGAACGAATGAACGTGGCAAGGTTGGCTGCGGCAGGTCATGCAGCAGCGCGACCGCGTATCGCAGATCGTTGAGCAGCGTCTGGCACTGCTGGCAGGCGCGCAGGTGGGCCTCGTAACGCGCCTGCTCCTGTGAGGGAAGCTGCTTATCGAGCAATGCCGAAAGTTGTTCTGTTGTCAGATGCCGGTTCTGTTCCTGTGCCACGCTGCTACTCCGTTATGCCGTCAACTCTTCATTCATTGGATAAACGATAAGGACGGGGCAAAAGTTCCCTGTGCTGAATAAGATAGGCTCGCAGGCGCGCTCGCCCGCGCGCGATGCGTGAGCGCACCGTTCCCAGCGCCGCCTGGGTGCTTTCCGCGATCTCCTCATAAGAAAGGCCCTCTATATCACATAAGATGATGGCGATTCGCTGGTCGGGCGGCAACGCTTGCAGGCCGCGCTGGAGCAATGCCTGCAATTCCTGATTGAGCAGCCGCTCTTCGGGGTTCTGATCCAGACCCGTCGCCGCCAGCGTATTCAGCAGGTTGATTCCGCGCGACTCCTCTTCATCCGTCAGCTGATCTAACGACTCTGCGGGCCGTCTTTGCACGCGCCGCCAGTAGTCGTAGACCGTGTTGGAAGCAATGCGCAGCAGCCAGGCGCGAAAGGAGGAACCCTGGTGGAAGGAGGCAATGCCGCGAAAAGCGGCGATAAAGGTATCCTGCGTCACGTCGGCGGCCACATCCGGGTTGCCGAGCATGCGCAGGATGAAGCTGTAGGTCGTTTGCTGATAGCATAGTACCAGCTGGTTAAAGGCATGAACATCCCCATGCTGGCTGCGGGCGATCAGTTCTTCCTCATCGTCTCGCGTAGACTTTGCCATCTGGCTGCCTCGTTTCTCATCGTCCTGGCTTTGCATGACGCAAGTGTAGCATATTTTTGCTATCCCGGCTATATCAAATTACGCCATCTCATCCTCAAATTTACGCATGAACCTCATCCGCATTCAGTAATACTACTGAAATACTACCGATATCTGTTACCTCTTGTCTTCCAGCCCCGTTTCTGGTGAGTGTCCATCAATAGTGGCCGACATTTGTCTGCTTACTGCAAGGCTTAGCAGCGGTATGTGGACACACGATGAAAGAATATGGATTAGATTTCTTGAGAAAGTGGAGTAATGGAGAAACAGACAATTTACAGGTGGAAACCGGTACAGTGGGTGCGAGACCGGGACGTGTGGGGCTGGCTGACACGCGAACTGGAGGAGAACAAGCCGCGAGGAGCGATAGCAGTGCTGGATGGAGTGCGCGCTATCGCCATCATTCTGGTCATTGTCTACCATGTCAATCGTATGACGGGCGATCGGCTCTGGGATAAGTTTACCTACCCGTTTGCTTCCGTGCTTTCAACCTTCGGCTCGGCTGGTGTGATCCTCTTCTTTGTACTTTCGGGCTTCCTGCTCTTCATGCCGTTCGCGAAGGCTCTCCTGTTTGAAAGCAACTGGCCTTCTGCGCGCCTCTTTTACGTGCGTCGCATGCTGCGCATCCTGCCCGGCTATTATCTCTCCCTCTTCGTCATCATTCTGCTTTTCCAGCCGCAGTACCTGCAGCCCGATCACTGGAGTCAGTTGCTGCTCTTCCTCACCTTCTTTATGGATTCGTCGCCCGCGACCTTCAGGCAACTGAACGGTCCCTACTGGACGCTCGGCATTGAGTGGTGGTTCTACATGCTGCTGCCGTTCATTACCCTCGGCATCTATGCCATTGTGCGCCGCGTGCCGCGCCAGCGCCGTTTACCCGCTGTCGCCGCCTGTCTGTTCGGCTTGATCGCTCTCGGGTTGCTCGTGCGCCTCTGCGGCTTTTACCTGACCGCGCACCCCACGCAAACGTTTCTTGTGCCGCGCTCTGTTCTCAATGCTGTTCTTTTCTTCTGCTTCGGCGTGACCGGCAAATATCTGGAAGTGTTTGCTCTTGGCATGCTTGTCAGCCTCTGTTACATCTATGCTTCGCAGGCGGCGCAGAAGAATCGCCTGAAGTTGATTGCCCGGCGTGCCAGCCCCTGGTTCTTCGGTGTCGGCCTCGTGCTGCTCTACTTCGCGGCCATGTGGCACTTTATGCACGACTATCACTACTATGGCTGGCATTTTATCGACAGGCTGGCTCCCTACTATAACGAATTTTGTGATTTCACCTACGCCCTCGGCTTCGCCGCCTGTGTGGCCGCCATCCTGTTCGGCCCGCTCGCTCTGCAGCGCCCCTTTGCCTGGACGCCGCTGCGCTGGATCGGCCTCATCTCCTACGGCCTCTACATCTGGCACCTGCAACTCTTCATCATCTTGATGAACGACATTTTGCCGCGCATCCCCGGCCTGAATTACTATGTTGGTTACAGCCTCTACTGGGTCTGGGCTTTCCTCATCGTCATCCCCTTTGCCCTGCTCTTCTACGTTGTCATCGAAAAACGCTGGATGAGGCTCGGCAATGACCTGCGCCGTAAGTGGGAACCCGCCAGGGCCGCTTCCATCCCTGCGCCTGTTGCCGAAGCTGCACCTGGTCCCGTGCCTGAACGCGAACCCGCAACTGTAGGAGCGCGACGATGAAATTTACAATAACCTTCTGATATCGCGCTGCATCTCCTCGAAGCTCTGATAGCGCATATCGCGATCTTCCTGCAATGCGCGATTGAGGATGGCTTCCAGCGCGGGCGAGACCGCCGGGTTGAGCATACGCACGGGCAGGGGCGGAGCGGAAGCGGGGTAGGGTTCGGGCGCGCAGCCGGTCAACGCATGGTGCATGGTGGCAGCCAGCATGTAGATGCAGGTGCGCCGGTCGTAGGGGGCATCTCCAGGTGGGAGATAGGGCGAAGTTGGCAACTTGCGCGTGACATTGGATGGCAGCGGCACCTGAAAACCGGTCAGGTAGGCTCGTTCGCGCCCGCGTCCCCCGGCGATGATGATGTTGGCGGGCGAGATATCGAAGTGGCGCAGGGGCGGGCGTTGCTGCTCCAGCGCGATCAGGATGTTGAGCAGGTTATTCATATAACCCACCACGTCGCGCTCCGGCAGGGGGCGCAGCAGTTTCTGGAGCCGCTCTTCCAGGCTTTCGCCGTTGATGTATTCAAGCACCATGTAGTAGTATTTGCCTTCGGCGAAACGATCCAGTACACGGGGGAGCAGAGGATGGTGCAGGCGTGTCAGGGCTTCGGTGGCGCGTTCGTAATGGGCAAAATCTCTGGCGCGGCGCTGAAGCGGGGATTCGGTGCATTCCCAGCGTTTCAAAATCACGCGCCGGTTATTGTCGCGGCTATCCTCGGCGATGGCGACCGTCACTTTTGAGCCGCCGATGCGCTGCAATGTGCGCCTCTCTGCTACCGGCGGCTCCCCGGCTTTTTGCAGCACCTGCTTGATGATATAGCGTCCCTGCTGCACGGCCACCTCTGCCAGTGGGCTATGTTGCACCATGTTGGGCGGCAAGACCAGCCGCCCGCAGGTCGAGCAGCAGCGTTGCCCGAAGCGCGCCGGTGCGCCACAGAAGGGGCAGCGCCGCCCATCATTTTCTGCGCCACAGCCGCTGCACCGTTGCGCGCCCGTGCGGTTCTGCGTGCCGCATCGCTGACAGACGTAGCGCGCCTGCGCCTCACGTACCGCGCGCCCATAGTCCCCGGCAAATTCGAGAATCGTGCGATATCGCTGGTGATGATCTTTTGCCAGCGCGCGCTGCAGGACAGCCGCGACCTCGACAGGGATGCGCGGGTTCCAGCCCTGCGGTGAGGGCGGCGGCTCGTTGATGTGCGCGTTCCACATCTCCTCGATGCGCCGGTAGAGAAACGGAGCGCGACCGGCCAGCAACTCATACGCGCAGATCGCCAGCGCGTACTGGTCAGATTCGCGCCTGGGGGTGCCGCGCCACTGTTCCGGCGGCATGTAGACGGCAGTTCCCGTCGCTTCGTCCAGGGAGGCATGCGTCTGCTGGCCCAGGTAAAAGGCGGTGCCAAAGTCCGAGAGCAAAATCTGCCCGTTGCGCCCGATGAGCAGGTTACTTGGTTTGACATCCTGGTGAATCAGCCCATGCTCGTGCAGGTAGTTCAGCGCGGACGCGGTCTGCTCGATGTAGGGCGTCAGTTCCTCGGCCAGAGCCAGCCGCTTTGTGCCGTCGGCCCGGCGAAAGAGGTCGTTGATGGTACGTGGGGCGTACTCCATCACCAGGTATGGGCGACCGTCCTCTAGCTGGCCAAAGTTGAAGACGGGCAAGATGTTCGGGTGCTGCAGGTTGGCGATGCGCCGCGCCTCATCAAAAAAGCTGCCCAGCGTCTTCTCATTAAACTGGTCGATGCGCAGCACTTTGAGCGCCAGGATGCGTCCCAGCGGCGCAGGCTCTCGCACTTTATACACATTGCCATAGCTACCGGTGCCAATAAACGATAGCACCTCATAATGTCCGATGCGCGCTCCCTCTACCAGGAAGCCGCAGCGTTGGCAGCTCACGACAGAATTCAGATTTTCATGTCCACCATGTGGATTTAAACAACGAGCCACGTACCCTTCTTATCCTGCCTTACATCTCAATTGATATGATTTTTGCATAATGAACATTCTCTACTCCATTTACGTTCGGCAACAATGCTGGTTGCGCAACGCAAGCAGGTAGCCTGATTGTACACAATGCACGATAGAAAGGACAAGGGGGCCTGTCGAGAGGGCGGAAGATTCCGCTCGTAATGATCTACCGGAGCAGGGCAAGAAATCTCTAATCGCTTGCTGATGTGCTTACAGAAAACAAATCTTCTTCGGGCGAGCTGGCTTTCGTTGTCTGGTCTTTTGACTTTTTCTTACGTGGAGCAGTATTTCTTTTCTTTTTGAGAGGCCGATACGTAAATTCCTTATCACCCATGCCCGGAAGTTGTGGGCTTGCGTACTCGTGGCTACGAATATATGCTTTTATCTTTTGCGATGAGCTTTTAGCCAGCCCTTCTATCTGATCGATGTCACTCTGTGAAGTGAATTCCATCGACTCTCGCACCTTCAGTACCTTTTTAGCCTCTCGCGGACTCAGTTGGACTTCCTGGCATAAACTTTCCTGAGAGAGGGCCAGTTCGCTAAAATGTTTCCAGATGTTTCTCTCGCTATCTTCGTCATATTGATATTCAGCATCGCCATCAGCTATATAGATAGAGACCTCTATATCCAGTTGGCTAAGAT
>Ga0209810_1004871_pt1 | contig 12566 bp, 8 predicted proteins | sample Coa_R1_7_FD_187159 | JGI IMG/M metagenome (GOLD analysis project Ga0209810, IMG submission 187159) | Surface soil microbial communities from Centralia Pennsylvania, which are recovering from an underground coalmine fire - Coalmine... | ecosystem: Environmental > Terrestrial > Soil > Unclassified ...
AAGGGGCAATGATCGAGCCGAGCATTCACTACAAAAACCTCTATCTTGCCCTCACCGCGACCTTTGCGAAGCAGTGGCACGGTTAGTCAGCTCACAGCACATACCGGTACAACACATTCGTCACGGTATCGCTCGCCATCAGCCAGAGGGTGGCGCCGTTGCTGGCGGCGGGCGTCAGGGCGATGAGGACGCCCTGGGCGGGGGCGATTGTTACGTCGCTCCATTTGCCTGTGGCGGGATCATAGCTTTTGATCAGCGGGTAGGCAGGCGGGGGCGTGGTCGCGGGGGCCAGCGCCTGCATGGATTGGGCGGCATAGGCGGCGCTCGCGCTGCTCTGCTGGCCGTTGGGAACGGCGGTGCCGGAAACTGCCACTGGCGAGCTGTAGGGCATGACACCGTCCTGTGCCACCGCCAGGAAGGCGCGGCCATCCGGGCTGACAAACCAGCCTTTGATCAGCAGGGCCTGCGTGCTGGCGCTGGCCATCTTCCAGGTCCCGCCGCCATCGGTGCTGACGCGCAACTGGAAGAAGCCGTAGGCGGGAACGGGATAGGATGGCTCCGTTTTCGCGACGTAGGGTAATGGGCCAACCGAGCCGCCGAGGTAGAGAATGTGCGGGTTCGCGCTCGCCAGTTGTACCTGTGTGGCGAAGGGGAGATGGCCCAGCAGCAGGTGCCAGCTTGCCCCGCCGTCGCTCGTCTTATAGAGATCAACGGTATAGGAGAAGGCAGGCTGGGCGTGCGTATCGGAGGGCTGCGTGCCGGGCTGGTACGGCACATACGAGGTGCCAACCAGATCATAGATGGTCTGCGTATTCGTGGGGTCGACGGCATAGCCGCGCGCGCTCTGGTTGGCGCCGACGAAATGGCTATCGACAACCGTCCAGACGTGGCCGCCATCGACGCTCATCACCAGCCGTGTCTGCGCCTGTATCGTGCGCGGCTGGGCGACGCCGGAGGGCGCAGGGAAGGCCTGCAGGCCATACAGCCTGCCGCCCTCGATGGAGATTTGCTCTACCTGCCACATTGTGGTCGTGTGCAGGGAGGGCGCGCTTAAAGAGGGCAAAATGGCTGTCCAGCTCTGCCCGCCGTCGCTGCTGTGCCAGAGCATATAGGAAGCGGCGTTGCTTGCCGTTGGCTGCACGGCGGTATTACCCGCGACATAGAGATCATCGCTGTTGGCCGGGTTCACCGCCAGGTCGCAGCTTGTCCCCAGGCCAAAGGCATTGCCCATATCCTGCCAGTGCGTCCCGCTGTCGTTGCTGCGCAGGATGGTATAGTTTGCTCCTGTTCCGCTGTTCCCGCCGCTCTGGCGCAGCGCGCAGGCATACAGCGTATTCGGGTTGGCGGGAGAGGCCGCCAGCGAGGAGATTGCATACCCCTTCAACACGGCTGTCCACTGCCCTGTCGGCCCATTCGTAGCCGTACCCCCGCTGCCCTTCGTCGGAGGATTGCCGTGCCGTCCCGCCAGTTGCGCGAAGACGACGGCGCTGGCCCCGACGATCAGCGCCACGATCACCAGCGCGGCCAGCATTCCCAACCACCCTCTGCCCCTTTCACGCGCGGGCCTTTCCGATGATGGCGTGCTTTGTTGCTCTACATCATGTTCTGTCTTCATTGCGCGCTCCCTGTCAGTTGCTCTTCTGTGAATATCCGCAGGCGCACGATCAGCCACGCGCCTGCGGGCCTGGAAGGGCTTATTCCTTCATTTCATCTGCCTGATAGACGAAAATACGGGTTGAAAGGTTCCCGGATAGACAGGAAGATTGACACAACGCGCCAACAGGAATAAGATAAGCGCGGGTAATTTTTTCTACGCGGGGCGATCATGAGACGCTCAAGAGAAATCGTACTCTCATGAATGTATTGAGGCAGACAAGGATTGGATGCGATGGCGCAGATGGATGCGGTACCCGGCGATAGCAACGAGGAGGAACTGGAGCAACTGTTGTTGCAGGGGGTTCACCTCACGGATAAGGAAGAGACGCGAGCGGCGCAGCCAGCCCCTGCGGTCAATGACGACGAGGGGGAAGAGGATGAGAACGCGGAAGTTCCCACAGGCAGCGACGTGCAGGGGGCGTTCGGGCTGTTCGCGGAGGCCACACAGGATATGGCGACCGCGAACCTGGAACTGAGCCTGGGACGCCACTTCGCCTGTGTCGATTACTGCAATCAGGCGGTCGAGAAGGCCGCGCAGGCCGTCAGCCTGTTGCGTTTCGGGCGGCGTATGCCCTATAACCACGATCTGGGCGCGCTTGGCGCTGCCATCGGCGCGCCGGAAGCCATCCGGCGCGACATGGAGGCGCTGACCCCCTTTCACCCGGAGGCATTCTACGCCGATACGCCGCCGGAAGAGGCCGATGAAGTTATCAGCGCAGAGCAGGCCAGAGGCTACGTGCAGCAGGCCCGCCAGGTCTTACGCTGGGCAAGACAGATCGTATTGAATCCTTGAATGCGCGCGGAAAAGTACAGCATATCTTAGCACGCACGAAAACGGAATTTTGGAGGAATATCTGTGACACAACAGATCACACGTTCTGGCCTGGACGAGGCCGTGAAAAATTCGCCGCGCAAATGGGTCTACCTGTTCAGCGAGGGGAACGCGAAAATGCGCGACCTGCTGGGCGGCAAGGGCGCCGGCGTGGCCGAGATGACCAACGCCGGTCTGCCGGTTCCCCCCGGCTTTACCATCACCACCGAAGCCTGCAACGCTTATTACGATGCCAACAAGCAGTTCCCGGAAGGCATGTGGCAGCAGGCGCTGGCCGCATTGAAGATCGTGGAGCAGCAGACGGGCAAGGGCTTTGGCAGGAAGGAGAATCCCCTGCTGGTCTCTGTGCGCTCCGGCGCGAAATTCTCCATGCCCGGTATGATGGATACCGTCCTCAATCTGGGCCTCAACGACGAGACCGTACAGGGGCTGGTGGCGCTGACCGGCGACGAACGCTTCGCCTATGACGCCTACCGCCGCTTCATTCAGATGTTCAGCAAGATCGTCCTTGATATCGAGGCGAACAAGTTCGAGGAGGTGCTGGACGAGTATAAAAAACGGGCCGGGGTGGCAAGCGATGCCGAAATTCCGGCGGACGCGCTCAAACAGATGGTGCAGGACTTCAAGCAGATCGCCGAGCGTGAGTCCGGCGCGCCGTTCCCCACCGATGTCTACCAGCAGTTGAGCAAGGCCATCGAGGCCGTCTTCTCCTCGTGGAACAACAAACGCGCCATCGACTACCGCAACGCGCAGAAGATACCGCACGACCTGGGAACCGCCGTCAATGTGCAGAGCATGGTCTTTGGCAATATGGGCAACGATAGCGGCACAGGCGTGGCTTTCACGCGCGACCCCAACACGGGCGAGAAGCAGTTGTACGGCGAGTATCTGCTGAACGCGCAGGGCGAAGACGTGGTGGCCGGCATTCGCACGCCCTCGAAGATCAGCCGCCTGGCCGACGAACTGCCGCATGTCTACGAGCAGTTCCAGCAGATCGCACAGCGCCTCGAACAGCACTACCACGACATGCAGGACCTCGAATTCACGGTCGAGAAGGGCCGTCTCTACATGCTCCAGACGCGCTCCGGCAAGCGCACGGCGCAGGCCGCCGTTAAGGTCGCCGTCGATATGGTGGAAGAGGGCCTGATCAGCGAGCAAGAGGCGGTCAAGCGCGTCGAACCCAACCAGGTCTATCAGCTTCTGCTGCCACGCTTCGACGAAGAGGAGAAAAAACGCGCCGCCAGCGAGGGACGCCTGCTGGCAAAGGGCCTCAACGCCTCGCCCGGCGCCGCTTTCGGCAAGGCCGTTTTTGACGCTGACCGCGCCGAGCAACTGGGCAAATCCGGCGTGCAGGTCGTGCTGGTACGGCGGGAAACCAGCCCGGACGATGTGCATGGCATGCTGGCGGCGAAAGGCATCCTGACCTCGCGTGGAGGCGCGACCAGCCACGCGGCGGTGGTGGCACGCGGCCTCGGCCTGCCCTGCGTGGCCGGCTGCGAGGGCATTCAGGTCAGCGAGGAAGAAGCCCTCTTCCGCGTCGTTGGCTCCGATATCGTCATTCGCGAGGGCGACGATATCTCCATCGATGGCGCGAGCGGCGAGGTCTTCGCGGGCATCATCAAGACGGTCGCGCCGGACTATGAGAAGGAAGTTGACCTGCGCAAGCTGCTGGACTGGGCCGATCACTATCGTCGCCTGGGCGTGTGGGCCAACGCCGACTATCCGCGCGACGCGCAGCGCGCCGTCACCTTCGGCGCCGAAGGCATCGGTCTCTGCCGCACCGAACACATGTTTATGGAGCAGGAACGCCTGCCCATCGTGCAAAAGATGATCCTGGCGAAGACGAAAGAGGAACGCCAGCAGGCGCTCGACCAGCTTCTGCCCTTCCAGCGCAGCGACTTCAAAGGCATCTTCCAGGCAATGGTCAACCCGCAGACGGGCGAGGGCTACCCGGTCGTCATTCGCCTGATCGACCCGCCCCTGCACGAATTCCTGCCTTCCTACGAAGACCTGCTGGTCGAGGTGACGAAGCTGGAGACGCAGGGCGGTCATGAAGAGGAACTGGCGGGGAAAAGGGCCATGCTGGAAGCCGTCGGGGCCATGCGTGAGATGAACCCGATGCTCGGCCTGCGCGGTTGCCGCCTCGGCCTGCTCTTCCCGGAGATCAACGTCATGCAGACGCGCGCCATCCTGGAGGCCGCGATTGAACTGACGCAGCAGGGCATGAAATTGCAGCCCAAGATCATGATACCGCTCGTCGGGCATGTCAACGAATTGAAAGAGGTGCGCCGCCAGCTTGAGGCCGTCGCGCAGCAGATCACGGAGGAGGCCGGTGTCAGGGTCGATTACAAGTTCGGCACCATGATCGAACTGCCGCGCGCCGCCCTCACTGCCGGACAGATCGCGCAGGTCGCCGACTTCTTCAGCTTCGGCACCAACGACCTGACGCAGACCACCTTTGGTTTCAGCCGCGACGACGCCGAGGGCAAGTTCCTGCTACGCTACATCGACGGCCTTGAGGAGCCGGGCCTGAAGGAAAAGGTCAAGATTCTGCCCGTCAACCCCTTCCAGACGCTTGATCGCGAGGGCGTGGGCCAGCTCATCCGCATGGCAGTCGAAAATGGCCGCGCCGCCAACCCGAAGCTGGAGGTCGGCATCTGCGGCGAACACGGCGGCGACCCCGACAGCATCGAGTTCTGCAACGAAATCGGACTCGACTACGTCAGTTGCTCGCCCTACCGCGTCCCCGTCGCCCGCCTCGCCGCCGCCCAGGCCGCGCTGAGCATGGCGGAGAAAGATAAGTAATCTTCCAGTGAGCGAAAAGCCGGTCAAAGCTGAACCGGTTCAGCTTTGACCGGCTTTTCGCTTAAAGATTTTCCAGACCTGCTAGATGCGCACCAGCACCTTTAACACCCCTGGCTGCACGGCGCGCTCGAATGCCGCCAGCGCCTCATCCAGCGTATAGCGGTCGCTAATCAGCGAGCGCACATCGACGCGGCGCTGGCTGAGCGCGCGCAGGGCCGGGGCGAACGGCCCGCAGCGCGACCCCTGCACGCGAATCTCATCAATGACGATGGGCGCGAGGTGCAGGCTGCTGCGAGCCGCCACCGTGCTCTTCAAGATAACCGTCCCACGCGGGCGTACCAGGCGCAGCGCCATTTCCAACCCATCCTCCGACCCTGTGCATTCCACCACCAGATCGACGCGCTCGCCTCCGCGCGGCTCCGCATGCTCGCCCTCCACGCCAACCAGTTCGGTCAGAATACCCTGCTGACGGGCCAGCGCCAGCTTCTCCTCGTGCCTGCCCAGCATCATCACCTTGCAGCCGTTCAGCGCCAGCACCTGCGCCGCCAGCTGGCCCATCTTGCCATCGCCCAGTACCACCACCCTGTCCGTCGGCCTCACATGCATCTGCTCCAGTATCTCAAAATTCGCCGCCAGCGGCTCCACAAACACCGCCTCCTCATCGCTCACCTCATCCGGCACCAGATGCAAATTCTGCACCGGCAGCGTCAGGAAATCGGCAAATGCCCCGTCGCGCTCGCCAATGCCCAGCGTCGTGCGGCGCGGGCAATGGCTCGCCATCCCCTGCTGGCAATACCCGCAATCAGCCCGGTAACACGCCGCGTTAATCTCCCCCACCACGCGCCTGCCCGTGAACCGTTCGCGCGCCTGCATGTCCACCTCCCGCTCTCCAGAAACCTGCTCTACCACCCCCACGAACTCATGCCCTATCACCCCCTCAAACCCCAGATACCCGCGTACAATCTCCACATCCGTATTGCAAATCCCCACCTGCGACACGCGAATCAATGCCTCCCCCTCTCCGGGAGCAGGCTCAGGATACTCCTTTTCAAGTCTTAGCATTCCCCGCTCAAATATGAGCGCCCGCATAACACACCTCCCAGAATCACATACTTTCCTCGCCCTGCCTGCCAGCCTGGCGCACCACAAAATGAAATCAAAGCAAATTATACCCCTGCTTGTGAGGCGGAGCAAATCAGAAGAACTCTTCCTTCCACCAGGCCTTTCGTTTCTTACCAGATTGGCTACGGCGGCACTACGGCTAAATCAGAAAGCCCTGCCAGGTTGGGAAGCGCGCGTTTGTAGCAGTGTTTTCCCACCGGCATGTGAATTGTGGTATACATAAGGGAAGCATCAATTATCTTGAGTCCGGGCGGAAAAGCCGGTTATGATGAACTTGGGATCGTGAAACTGTACCAGAGGTAGGTATGGAGATGAACAGAAGGTTGCAGCAAATAAAAACGGTATGGGGCTGGATACAATTTCCGCTGCTGCTCCTGCTGCTGCTCGCCGCCATTTTCTGGCTGCACTGGCAACAGGATGCGCTGGCACGGCAATTGAGCCAGCAGCAGCGGGCGCTTGCCCTGCAAACAGCACACGCTCAGCAGCAGCAGCTATTGCTGACGAACTATATGGATACCATTACGGATTTGATGGTCCATGATAAGTTGCTGACCGCTACAACGCTGGACCCTGCGGCGGTGATCGCGCAGGCGCAAACGCAGGAGGTGCTGAGAGAACTTGATCCCGATTATAAAGCAAAGCTTATGCATTTTCTCTATAATACACGGCTCATCAATAACGATTATCATGTTATCAGCATGGCAAATGCCGATTTACGCGGCGCGCGTTTAAAAGGGCTTGATTTACGCGACACGAATCTGGCCGGGGCCGACCTTTCCGGGGCCGATTTGCGTGGCATCAATCTGAGCTACGCTACCCTGAGTTATGTTAATCTCTCAGGGGCCGACCTGACCGGGGCGAACCTGTACGGCAGCGAGATGCACAATGTCAACCTTGCGGGGGCAAATCTGACAAAAGCATACATGCAGGATGCCTTTAATCTTGGTGACACCAATTTCTCGCAGGCAAAGTCGCTTTCAGGCGCTATTCTGCCCGATGGGACAAAACATGCTTAGGGGATACATGCGGTCAACGGGCAAGAATTTGCGCCGGTCGATATCATCCAGGATGCGTCATTTCCCGTATATATGAGCGTTCCAACAAAGCAGGGCAGACATTCGTATTACACGGTACCGTGTGGTAAAGGATAGTAAAGCAAGTAAAATAGCCAGAAAGGCGGCTTAGCATGTATGACAACCCGAACCAGCCACCGTATGGACAGCCTCAACAGCCACCCTATCCCTATGGACAACCCCAACAGCCACCCTATCCCTATGGACAACCTCAACCACCCTATCCGCCCTATGGGGCGCCGAATTACGGGCAGCCCGTGCAGAAAAAACGAGGCAGGAGCCTGTGGAAGATTCTGGCCATTGTGGCCGGTGTTCTGGTACTGCTCTGCGTTGGCAGTATTGTCGCAGTTGTGCTGGTGCTGAATAACAGTCCGGCGAAGGCGACGGTGCAGCAGTATTATGACGCCATTCAGAGCCAGGATTACAACAAAGCCTACTCGTACCTCGACCCATCGAACATCACCGTTGACGGCCAGCCATTGTCGCAACAACTGTATAACGCGCAGGCGCGTATCCGCGATAGCCAGAAAGGGAAGGTCAGCAGCTACTCCATCGATAGCGTCAATCTGAGTTACTCAAGCAGTAGCGGCAATACGGCTGCGGTTGTCGTCCATGTCACGCGCAGCGGCAGTTCATACGATGTCCATCTTGAACTGCAACAGGAAGGGAGTGGCTGGAAAATTACGAGCATAGACGACATTTAGTCATGCTGAGAGGGAGCGAAGCATCTCTGGCCCGTTGCGATCTTGCGGCGAGCGATCGACCGGGGAGCCGGGCAAAGTGACGCTGGAGTGATTGTCGCGTCGGATGCGGGCAGTATTGCTAACGGTATGCGAGTACAGTACAAGCAGGTTGCTTCATCGCTCATGCTATCTCCTCCTTCCCGCTATCTCCCTGAAGGATCGCCACATAGTTTCGTGCGAGTGTCTTCACCTGCACATTATAGATAGTATCACCTGCAGCAAGTGCCATGCCGTGCAAGAGGGGGAAGCATCGGCGCAAATTTGGTGGCGCGCAGGGGTCAGGCTGCAGCTTTCTGCTTCTGGCCATTGCAACTGGCAGCAGATGACTCATAGCAGATTATGCTGTATCATAAAGTACCACGCGCCCCGAAACGATTGGTGGATGGCGTTGTATTGATGTAGCAAGACTATTCTGTAGACAGGCTAACGTAGCGTAGCGAAGCAGAAAGAAACAGGCTGTACTAGATTGGGGAGGCATAGCGATGTTTTCATTTCATTGTTCATTGAAGCGCATTGGGGCGCTGATGGCGTTCATGGCAATGAACGCGTTGCTGGTGGTGGGCTGCACGCCGCCCTGGCAACATACGACGGCGGCACTGGCATCTAAGCCGACGACACAGCAGTTGATCGCAGCAGTTGAGAAAAATTATAAGACGGTCACTTCCTTTCATGTGGTGTTGCAGGTGACCAACCCTGGCACGGCCAGCAGCAGCCAGGTACAGATTCGCAGCGCCAATGGGGACGTGGTGATGCCGGATAAGGTGAAGGCGCAGGCGACGGTCACGCTTTCCGGGCAGGCCGTTTCGGTCAACCTTGTCAGCATCGGCGACACACAGTATATCACCGACCCCATCACGGGGCAGTGGCGCGTCATCAAGGGCCTGCTCGACCCGCGCACGCTGACGAACCCGAATACGGGCATTATCTCGCTGCTGAACAAAGTGCAGAAGGTGACGCAGCCCACGGACGATACCGTTGGCGGCACGCCGTGCTGGCGCGTTTCTGGCCTGCTGGACGCGAAGTATCTGGCCTTCTTCACAGGTGGAGGAGTTCCCGCCGGAACTATGTTGCAAACCAGCGCCTGCGTTGGCAAGGCCGATGCCCTGCTCTACCAGGTCAAGGTAACGGGTCAGGCGGCCCCCAATGACACGCCGGATACCACCTACCTGTTCAATATCTCCAAATATAATGAGCATATTACGATTACTGCACCGCAGGTATAAGACTATCATGCCCCACTCAGGAGACGGATAATGTACACACTAGAGGACGACCAGGAAACCTCCTCAACCTTACGCAAGCGCGATTTTATCAAGGCGGCGAAGGGGACGGGCGCGGGTGAAGAGGCCGGAGCAGGAGCGGCTATGGACGCTGGAACGACGGGCCAGAAGCAACACAGTTTTCCACTGCCGCTGCCCCCGGCCCAACAGATTACCAATCAGTTTAAGAAGATTACGACGCCGGGGAAGGCGAATGCGGGCGGGCGGCACGTGGCGCTGGCCGCGCTGACCGTCGCCTGTATCTGCGTCTTCTTTACCGCCCTCGACCAGACGGTGGTGGTGACGGCGCTGCCGCAGATTGTCACCGACCTGCAAATCCCGTTCACGCAGCTTGACCATGCTGCCTGGATTGTCAGCGCCTACCTGCTCGGCTTTATCATCGCCATGCCGTTGATGGGCCGCGTCTCCGATATCTATGGGCGGCGCCGCATCTTTTTGCTCTGCCTGTCGATCTTCGGCATTGGCTCGCTCTTCTGCGGGCTGGCCCCCCTGCTGGCGCAGGTCTCCGATCTCAGCTTTCTGGGCGCGCTCGGCATCGATACCTCGACGCCGGGCCTGATGTGGCTGATCGGGGCGCGTTTCTTCCAGGCCATTGGCGGAGGCGCGATTGTGCCGGTAGCGATGGCGGTGGCCGGCGATTTCTATGGCGAAGAGCGACGCGGGCTGGCGCTGGGCATTATCGGCGCGGTGACAGAGGCGGGCGGCGTGCTTGGCCCGCTCTACGGGGCAGTGGTGGTCGAACATCTGGGCTGGCAGTATATCTTCTACCTGAATGTTCCCATCGTCGTTGGCCTCTTCGCCGCCGCGTGGTTCCTCATCCCGCGCGGCTCGCGCCTGCGTGAGGGCATCGACTGGCTCGGCGCTGTGCTGCTCGGTCTCGCTCTGACCTGTCTGAGCCTGGGTCTGGCGCAGCAGGGAACCGATCTCGGCCCTGTCAACGCCAGCAGCGCGCAACCGCAAAACAACCCCATCGCGCTGGCGCTGGCCGCCGTCTTCCTGATCGCCTTCATTCTGGTCGAACGCAAAGTGCGCTGGCCGGTGGTTGACCTCTCGCTCTTCAAGCGGCTGCCCTTCAGCGCCACCTCGCTGGTCAGTCTGTGCGTGGGCGCGGCCCTCATCATCGCCATGGCCGATATTCCCATCTTCGTGGATACCGTCCTGCAGCGTTCCGTGATGGACAGCGGCCTGGCGTTGATGCGTATGACGGTGATGATTCCCATCGGCGCGCTGCTGGGCGGCTGGCTCTGCGGGCGCATCACCTGCCGCTTCACGGCAGTCATTGGCCTGCTTTTCACGGCGGTCGGCTTCTACCTGATGAGTCGCTGGCCCATCGACGTGAACTGGACGCAAATTACCATCAGCACGGTCACTGCCGGGATGGGCTTCGGGCTGGTGATCGCCCCCATCGGCACAACGGCCATCAACGCGGTACGTTCGACGCAGGCGGGAACCGCCTCGGCGGTGGTGACGGCGCTGCGCATGCTGGGTATGACGCTGGGACTGGCCGCGCTGACCTCGTGGGCGCTGGCCTATTTCAAGCAACTGGCGGCGCAATATCCCTCGCTGCCCATCTCGGCCACAACAGAGCAGTTCGCGCAGTGGTCAAAGGGCTACGCCGCCCATCTGGTTAGCTCGGCCCACATCGTCTATAGCGCGGTCTTCTTCACGGCCATGATCCTCTGCCTGCTGGGCATCATCCCCGCCGTCTTCCTCTGGGGCCGCAGACCGGCGGTCGCGGAGCAGGAAGCGCCGGACGTCGTTCCCGTTCCCGATACGCCAACCTCGCCCATTCCGGTGATCGCGCCAGAGCCGCAACCGGCGACGCCTGGCACCGGCGCGCTGGCGATGACCACCACCATCCCCGCCGACGATGTGCTAGCGGGGCAGCCCCCGCTGCCGCCAGACGCCTTGCCAACACAGCCCGGCCCGCCGCCGGTGCCGCCAACCGGCAATGGCGGCAGCGGCAGGGGACGCAATGCAAAAAATCGTCGCCGTCGCCTGGTCGTGCTGATCAGCCTCGCCGCCATCCTGCTGCTGACAGGCGCGGGCGTCTTCGCGGCCCTTGCCTGGCAGACGCCCACCACAGGTTCCCCAACCTCAAGCTCGGGCGCTCCCAATGCGACAGGCGCGACGGATACGCCTGCTGTGCTTTCGGGGCCGCGTTACTTCCAGATCGCGCTCGATCAGGGGGCCTTGACCTCCATCTTCGCCTCCGAACTTGGTTCGCAGCAAAGCACCCTGACCGATCTGAAGGTCGTTCCCCTGCCCCATGACGGCATCGTCCTCAGCCTGAATTTGCATATCGATGCCAGCGGCATTCATCGCGTCATGCCGATTGAGCTGGACGGCACCGTCGGCGTCGACACGCACCAGAATATTCAGTTGCATATCCTGCATCTGAAACGCGACGGGCGAGACGCGGGGCCAGCGGCGGCGGCGAACATGCAGACTGCTATCAACCAGTTGCTCGTCAGTTCGTTGATGCCCACCCTGCGCGGCCAGCTCAAAGGCGTGCAGATCATTTCGGCGCACACCAGTACCACGATTGTCTGCGGGCAAAATACCGAGATGTTCGTACTGCTCATCAAAGCGCCGCCAGTCCAGGGGCTACCCGCGCAGCCCACCCCCGTTTCCTTCTGTTTCAAAGGCACGGTTGACCCAGGCAAACTGTTCCCGCATTAAAAGCGAATAGAGAGGCAATGATGAGACGAAAACGATATCTACAGATTGGATGGGTCCTGCTGCTGACGGCCCTGCTGCTGGCGCTGGCCGTCACGCCTGCCAGCGCAAACGGCCAGACGGCACGACAGCAGGCCCTGAACCAGGCGGGCGGCACCTCGATTAACGCGACGATCTACGTGACGAAAGATACGCTCGTGCCGATCTTTCAGAGCAATATGGAGGCGCAGGTGCCGTCAGCCTTCAACAGCGCCATCAACAACATGGTGAGCAAGCTGCCGCCGCAGGATCAGAGCTGGGCGCTGCTGATGGCGAATACGCTGCTCCAGCCCTCGGTCTCGCTGGTCAGCCTCTCGGCGCAGCCGAAAGGGCTGCT
>Ga0209810_1004872_pt1 | contig 12565 bp, 12 predicted proteins | sample Coa_R1_7_FD_187159 | JGI IMG/M metagenome (GOLD analysis project Ga0209810, IMG submission 187159) | Surface soil microbial communities from Centralia Pennsylvania, which are recovering from an underground coalmine fire - Coalmine... | ecosystem: Environmental > Terrestrial > Soil > Unclassified...
GCCCGAGCAGGGTCCCGTAGCGGACGTCGAAGGGCTCGTCGTCGACCAGCAGCCGGATGACCTTGCCGTCGGTGACGTTGACCACCGTCTGCCCCGACTCCGGGTAGCCGTAGCCGGCCTCGGCGTAGGGGAGCGGGTGCAGCTCGTAGCAGCCGTTGAGGTAGGTGCCCAGGATGGCCTGGGGCTCGCCCTCGTCCAGGTTGGCCCGCAGCCCGACGTGGCCGTTGGAGAGGGCGAAGATGGACTCGGACTGGCCCAGCACCTCCAGGTCGAGGCGGGTCTCCCGGAGCCGCCAGGGCTCCAACTCGATGACGGGATGGACGATCATGCGTCCTCGATCAGCTCGGCCAGGTCGGTGACGACCACGTCGGCGCCGTGCCGGCGCAGCTCCTCCGCCTGCCCCACCCGGTCCACACCCACCACGTGGCCGAAGCCACCGGCGCGCCCCGCCTCGACCCCGGCCAGGGCGTCCTCGAAGACCGCCGCCTGAGCGGGGGCGACGTGCAGGGCCTCGGCCGCGGCCAGGTAGGTGTCGGGGGCAGGCTTGCCCTTCAGCTGGCGCTGCTCGGCGACCACCCCGTCGATGCGCACCGGGAAGAGGTCGTCGATGCCGGCCGCCACCAGCACCGCCTGGCAGTTGGCGCTGGAGGAGACCACGGCCAGCCGCAGCCCCTCCTCCCGGGCCAGGCGGGCGAAGCGCACCGACCCCGGGTAGGGCTGCACCCCGTCGCGCTCCATCAACTGCAGCACCAGCCGGTTCTTGCGGTTGCCCAGTCCCGCCACCGTCTCCGCCTCCGGCGGGTCGTCGGGCGAGCCCTCGGGCAGCCGGATGCCGCGGGAGGCCAGGAAGGAGCGGACACCATCGTTGCGCGGCTTGCCGTCCACGTAGCGGTCGTAGTCGCTCACCTGGTCGAAGGGGACGAAGCGCTCCCCGGTGCGCTCCGCCCGCTCGCGCAGGTAGGCGTCGAAGGTCTGCTTCCAGGCGGCGGCGTGTACCTTCGCGGTCTGGGTCAGCACCCCGTCCAGGTCGAACAGGCAGGCGAGCACCTTCTCGGGAAGGCGAAGCCGGCTCATCGTCTACCGCCTTCCCACCGGCCCGACCGGACCTGGCCCGGTGACGCGGCCGGCCCACCGCCGGCGGCTGCGTTCCCTCCCAAGCCGAGCGCCCTGGGCATGGCGTGCACAGTGTAGATGGACGGCCCCGGCCCGCACGGCCGAGGCAGCACCGCCGGCGGCGAGACGGCCCGGCGCAACCGCGACCGGTCGCCCGGGCTGGAACGGCGATGGAGCCGTCGGGCATCCCGGCCGCCCGGCCCGGCAGGGTGCGGCGAGAGGCCGAGGCCCGCCGGCCGCGGTGGGGGCGGGGCCGTGCGCGCCCCTTCCCTGGCCTCCCCGAACGGGGGGGTCACCCCTACCTGCACGAGGGGTGGCCACCGCCCCGGTTCTCCGGTATGGGAGAGATGGGCCGCGTCCGGGCCGCGGCTTCGAGGTGGTGCCCCGGGCCGGTTCTCGAGGAGGAAAGCGATGGCCATCGACTTCACGCTCTCCCCGGAGCAGAAGAAGGTCCAGCTGGAGTCGCGACAGTTCGCCCAGAACGTCCTCGCCCCCATCGTCCGAGAGGCGGATCGAGAGCCCGATCCGCTGCGCGCCTTCCAGATGACCAAGCCAGCCTACATCGCCGCCTACCGGGCTGGCGTCGCCTTTTGCATGTTGCCCCGGGAGTACGGCGGCGGGGGCCTCAGCAACGTCGAGCTGGTGCTGGCGGCGGAGGAGCTGTGTGCCGTCGATCCCGGCTTCGCCTGCACCATCCTCGTCAACGGGCTGGGCCTCATGCCGGTGCTCTGGTACGGTTCCGAGGAGCAGAAGGACCGCTTCCTGCGCACGGCGACGGCGGACCCTCGGGGTGAGTACCTGGTCGGCTACGCGGTCAGCGAGCCACCGGGGACGCCGGGGGGCACGGCCAACTTCGACGCGCCCCTCCCCCACCCGGTGGGGATCGGCGTGACGGCCCGACGGGCAGGCGACGACTACGTCCTCAACGGGCGCAAGTACTGGCCCTGCAATGTGGCCGGCTGGGACGGCAAGGGGGCCGACGTCAGCATCGTGGTCGTGCGCACCGACCCCGACCGGTCGGGAACCGAGGGCCTGTCCGCCATCATGGTGGAGCGAGGGACTCGCGGCGTCGGCTACCGCCTCATCGACAAGGTCGGCCACCGACTCACCCCCAACGCCGAGATCACCTTCGAGGACGCCCACGTGCCCGCCCGTAACCTGGTCGAGGGCACGGCCGGCAACGGCGACCTCCTGATCAACCGCAACTTCGCCTGGTCCGGCCCCATCGCCGGCATCGCGGCCGTGGGCGTGGCCCGGGCGGCCTACGAAGATGCGCTTCGCTTCTGCAAGACCTACACTGCCGGCGGGCCTCGCCCCATCATCAACTACCAGAACGTGGGCTACCTCCTGGGCGACGTCGCGGCGCGCATCGAGGCGGCCCGGTACTTCTGCTGGCGTGCGGCCCACTACCTGGACCGTCACGACTACCACGGTGAGCTGATCGGCGCCATGTGCAAGATCTTTTGCACGGAGCTGATGTTCGACGCCGTCTACAAATGCATGCAGGTGGTGGGCGTGAACTCGGCCGACCGCACGCACAACTTCGAGAAGTACCTGCGTGAGGCCGCCATCTTCCCCATCTACGACGCCGGCAACATGGGCATGCAACGCCGCCGCGTCCACGGCGTGCTGGCGAGCCCGGACTTCAATCCGAGGGCGCTCATGGACGACGAGTTCGTGGAATTCAAGAAATCCATGGAGACCATCGACACCGTGCAGTCCCAGGAGCTGTCGGAGCCGGCCCGGGTGGGCTCGTAGCCCGGTGGGCGCCACCCGGTCGATCCCGGGTTGGGGTGCGGGAGGCGGCCGGCTTCCCGGAGGACGGCCCGCCTCCCGACGTCGAGGTCGTGACCAACGAGGGGAACGTTCGCCGGAAGCCCGAGGGCGACACCGTGAACCCGGGGCACCAGGGGGCGGCCCGGTCGGCGGGAGCAGCCGTCGGGGCACCGGGCGGGGCCGAGCAGCGGGCCACGCCGGCGCGCCAGGCCATCGAGGTCCGGCTCGCTCCCGAACCGGTCGAGACGTCGTGACGCGGTCGGCCCGGCCCCGCCTCGTGCCCACCGTCCTGGCAGGGCCAGATCGTCGGCGCTCCCGGCGAGGCGCTCGCCGATCCCGTACGCGCGCCGGGTGCCCGCGCCACCCCCCTTAGGATGGAACCGGGACGTGACCGTGATCAGGGTGGCCGTGGTCGACGACCACCCGGTGGTCCGAGCCGGGATGATCACCCTGCTGGAGAGGTCGGGGACCTGCCGGGTGGTGGGCGAGGCGGGCAGCGCCCGGGCTGCCTTCCGCGTCCTGCCCGAGGTCGAACCCGACGTCGTGGTCCTCGACCTGAAGCTCCCCGACAGCCAGGGTTGCGCCCTGGTGCGCGAGCTGCGGCAACGTCTGCCCCGGAGCCAGGTGCTGGTCCTGACCGCCTACGAGGAGGTGGGGGTGGCCCGAGAGGCGCTCCACCTGGGCGCTCGGGGCTACCTTCTCAAGGGGGTCGCGGCGAGGGAGCTGCTGCGGGCGATCAACCAGGTGGCGGCGGGCCGACGGGTCATCGATCCGGCGCTGGTGGGCCAGCTCTGGGACCTCCAGGACGAGCCCCACCTGCCCACCGAGCGCGAGATCGAGGTGCTGCGACTGCTCGCTCGCGGTCGCAGCAACAAGGAGATCGCCCGCCACCTCCACATCTCCCAGGAGACGGTCAAGTTCCACCTCAAGAACCTGTTCCGGCGCTTCGACGTGCACACCCGGACCGAGGCCGTGGTCGCCGCCACCCGTCGCGGCTACCTCGACCTGCAGCGGTGACGGGGATGGCGCGGGCGGAGACCGTGTTCCGCGTCGGCAGCAGGACCGGCGGCCCCCTCCTCCTGGCCGGGCGGCCCCTGCGACGGCTCCTCCAGTCCAGCCTCACCACCATCGGCCACGTGGCCGGAACCCGCATGGCCTCCCTGCACGCGGTCAGCGGCGACGACCTGGTGCACATCGGCTCGACCGGCCTGAGCCCCGACTACGTGCGGGCGATGGCCCGCATCCCGGTGGGGGTGGGGTGTTGCGGCGTGGCCGTGGCCGAGGCCCGGCCGGTGGTGGTGGAGGACGTCCCCTGCTCGCGCGTGATGGCCGCCTTCCAGTGCCTGTGCGAGAGGCACGGCCTGCGGTCGGTCTGGTGCCTACCGCTGCTGGCCGGCGACAACCGCGTGCTGGGCGGCCTCGCCGTCTACCACGACCGCCCCTTCCGGCCCAGCCTGGAGGTGGCCCGGGAGGTCGAGGTCTACGCCGAGACGGTGGCCGCGGCCCTGGAGTTCGGGCTCGACCCCGCCCAGGGCCACGCTCCGCCGGCGCCGTTCCCCGAGGGCACGCGCCGGATGGCGGCCCGCTTCCTCGACGTCCAGGAGGCGGAACGGCAGCGCGTGGCGGAAGAGCTGCACGACGAGCTGATCCAGGACCTGGTGGGCGTCCAGCTCATGCTGGCGTGCGCGCCAGGGGCCGAGGTCGACCCCTCCCTGTTGCAGGCGGCCACCTCCCTGGGCGCCCTGGTGGCCCGGCTCCGGGAGCTGATCTTCGAGCTGCACCCCTTGACCCTGGAGTCGGACGGGCTGCCGGGCACGGTGGGGGCGTTGCTGGCCCGGCTGGAGGCGCAGACGGGCATCGAGACCCAGTTCAATTGCCGGCTGACGGGCCGGGTGCCGACGGTCTGCGAGCGCCTGGCCTACCGGGTCGTCCGCGAGGGCGTCCAGAACGTGAGGCGTCATGCCGCGGCCAGCCGGCTGACCCTGGGCCTGGCCTGTCGGGCCGGCTACCTCGAGGTCACGCTGACCGACGACGGGGTGGGGTTCGACCCCCGGCTCTCGGCCGGCCTCAACCACTTCGGCCTGGCCTCCATCCGCCACCAGGTGGCCAGCGTGGGCGGCACCCTGGAGACGATCAGCGCCCCGGGACGGGGAACCACGCTCGCGGCCAGGATCCCCACCTCGCTGGAGGTGGGGACGCGCGCCGAGCCGCGGCGTCGCCGCCGCACCACCGGGGCCGGGGGGTGAGCCCCGCAGAACCCCGATCGAGCCGGAGCGGGCCCGACCTGGTGGGCCTCTCGGCCGAACGGGAGCCCCCTGCTGGCCGGCGGCCAGGTCAGGCGAGGTGGGCGATCAGTCGTGGCGGCTCGGTGGGACGAGGTGACCCGTCGGGTCCGGGCTCGACGGTGATCGCCAGCAAGCGGGCGTCCGAGAGGTCGTGGCTCAGCACGAGCAACCGGGAGCCGGCGGCGTCGGGGAGGAACACCCCGGCCCCGCGGACGTCCTCCAGGGAGGCGCCCACCCAGATCTCGTAGACGCGTCCCGGGGGAGGTGACGGCAGGTGCTGTAGCTCGACCAGGGCCACCTCCTGCCCGGGCATCACCACCACCTGCCCTTCGGCCCCGTCGGCCCCCTGGGCGCCGATGGCCAGGATCGGGTAACTGCGAGCCTGAGCCTGCTGGAGTTGCTGGACACGGACCGTCAGGAACCCCGACCAGGCGGCCAACAGGACGGCGGCGGCGAGGACGGCGATCAGGCTCGGCCGCTGGAGGCGGAAGGAGAGGTGGCGCCGACTCGACCTCTCCATGGCGAGGCGGGACAGGATGCGGCCGCGGAGCCGAGGGGGAGCGGTCCGCTCCTCGACGGCGAACGGGAGCAGGGCCATCGTCCCCCGCAGCCGCCGCTCGAGCGCGGCACAGTCGGGGCAGCCGCGCAGATGGCGCCGAACCGCCTCCTCCTCTTCGGGCTCGAGCCCGCCCATGACGTACGCTGCGACCGAGTCCGCCATGAGCTGGTGCTCAGCCATCGAGATCCAGCTCCTGCCCAGCGAAGTGGGCATGGAGTTTCTCCATACCCAGGCGCAGGCGGCTCTTCACCGTTCCCAGGGGTAGCTCGAGCATGTCCCCGATCTCCCGACAGGTCAGACCGCCGAAGTAGCTCAGCTCGACTACCCGCCGTTGCTCGGTCGGGAGGGCGCAGAGTGCCGCCCGTACCCGGGAACGGAGCAACGATGCCGACACGTGAGGCCAGGGGTCGCAGGCCCACGTGCTCGGGCTCACCCCGTCGAGGTCCAGCTCGCGACGCTCGCGTCCGGGCCGGCCGCGGTAGACGTCGAGCGCCTGGTTGCGTACCACCGCCATCACCCACGCGCGTAGCGAGCCACGTTGCGGATCGAACCGTGAGGCCTGGCGCCAGATCTTGACGAAGGCTTCCTGAACCACGTCCTCCGATTGAGCCGCATCCCCGGTGATGCGGAGCGCCAGGCCGTAGGCCAGGTCGCCATAGCGATCGTAGAGCTCGGCCACCGCCTCCGGCTGCCCGGCGGCCAGTCGATGAGCCAGCTGCTCGTCGCTCAGCTCTGCCATCGACGTACGGGCGCTGGTTCCGTCACCGTGCCCCGACCCCTGGCTGGGCCATGCCCACAGCGTACCCCGAGGGTCGGTGATCCCACCCCGGCCGCTCGTCCGTAGTACCTGCGAGTGCGCCTGCCCTCGCCAGCAAGCGGGCGCGCTCGCTCTGACAGGTCAGGAGGTGCCAAGCTCATGGAATTGGAGCGACTCGAATACGTCGAACGGGTCAACCAGGAGCGGTTTCGGGACGGGGTCTCACGGCGACGGTTCATGGCCCAATTGATCGCGGCCGGCGGCGGGGCGGCGGGCATCGCCGCCCTGGCTTCGACGACCACCGCGCTGGCCGACTCCACCGCGACCATCATCAACACGGCCATCACCGCAGAGGCCCTGGCCGTCACCTACCTGGGTGCCGTGATCACCGGGGCCTACGCCAACGCCTCCGGCACCGACGCCACGGTCAAGGCCGTGCTCCAGGCGGCGAGGGCGGCAGAGCAAGACCACTACAACTACCTGCAGGCGGCGGGCGCCAAGCCCCTGACGCTCACCTTCACCGTCCCCAGCTCGGCGAACCCCAACGACAAGACCGCCGCCCTCAAGACCATCGCTGCCGCCGAGGGGCTTTTTGTCAACGCCTACCTGGCGGCGGTGAACCAGTTCGCCGCCGGCGGCAACTACAAGCTGGCCACCGTCGCCGCCTCCATCCTGGGCGTCGAGGCGGAGCACCGGGCCCTGGCCCGGACAGCGCTGGTCCTGGGCGGCGACTCGTCCTACGCCCCACCCAACGACGTCGCCTTCGAGCAGGCCCCGCTGCCCTCGGTGTCGGCCGTCGGCCAACAGCTCCAACAGCTGGGGTTCATCGGCGGGAGCGGCAGCCAGGCCCAGTACCCTGGCCCCGGAAGCATCGACAGCACGGGGGTCAGCGGCACCACGCCGCCGAGCCTCAGCCCTGAGCGCACGCCGGGCATGCCCAACACCGGGGTCCGCCCGGGAAGCGACGCGGGCCCGGAGCTGGGGGTGGCGAGCGGGCTCGCCGGGCTCGTCCTGGGCGGAGGCGTGGTCGCCGCCGCCACCGCCCTGCGTCGGCGAGCCAGTCGGGGCTGATCCTGACCCCGACGAGCGACGAGGTCCACGCCCCACGACCTCGAGCCTGGGATGGGGGCTCGCGGCGGCGCCGCGGGCTCCCTCCTGGGCCGATGGCGCACAACGAAGGCCGGGGTGAGAACCCCAGCGAAACGTGAGCATGTCGGCAAAGTCAACAAGCCCACACTGACGTTTCGCACAACGAAGGCCGGGGTGAGAACCCCGGCGAAACGCTCAAGCCGCAGCTGATCCGTGGCGCGTAGGTCGGCGCCGCACAACGAAGGCCGGGGTGAGAACCCCGGCGAAACCTCCTGCGCCGCTCGAGGCAGCGCGTCATACACGGCGCGCACAACGAAGGCCGGGGTGAGAACCCCGGCGAAACCCGCCCCTGGTCCTCAGGAGGAACGACATGAGCGACGCACAACGAAGGCCGGGGTGAGAACCCCGGCGAAACGCTGTTGAGCTGCCCGATGACATCGTTGAGGGTCGCACAACGAAGGCCGGGGTGAGAACCCCGGCGAAACGTTGCGCACGCGCAGTTTCGTCCAGGGCACGTGGCGCGCACAACGAAGGCCGGGGTGAGAACCCCGGCGAAACGTGGAGCTGCCGGCTCAGGCCCGCCTTCTCGGCCGTGGGCTGCGCACAACGAAGGCCGGGGTGAGAACCCCGGCGAAACGCTCCCACCGCGCGGAGGATGATACTCCATCAGCGCTGCGCACAACGAAGGCCGGGGTGAGAACCCCGGCGAAACTTACCGGGCAACGGCTTAGCGCGCAAATGCCCGGCACCGCACAACGAAGGCCGGGGTGAGAACCCCGGCGAAACGTTCCAGCTCAATAGCTCGTATCTGCAAAACATCGCACAACGAAGGCCGGGGTGAGAACCCCGGCGAAACCGTCTGATATTGCTGGCGAGCGAGTGGGTTCTCCATGCGCACAACGAAGGCCGGGGTGAGAACCCCGGCGAAACGTCCCACTGGAAGGAGGCCCGGAGGCCGTGCCACCCACCGCACAACGAAGGCCGGGGTGAGAACCCCGGCGAAACGCCCAGATCCCGCGCTGGATCAAGTCCACCGCCGCATTGCGCACAACGAAGGCCGGGGTGAGAACCCCGGCGAAACCATGACCGAGACCCTGGTGACACTCGGCTGTCTCAGCCGCACAACGAAGGCCGGGGTGAGAACCCCGGCGAAACTCTCGGCGGTGACCTCCTCCGCCGGCGTCGCCTCCGCACAACGAAGGCCGGGGTGAGAACCCCGGCGAAACTCAGCTGTACACCGCCGAACCGTACACCGCCCGGCCCCGCACAACGAAGGCCGGGGTGAGAACCCCGGCGAAACCGGCCTCTGGGGCCTGGCCCTTCGCGGCGATCAAGCACGCACAACGAAGGCCGGGGTGAGAACCCCGGCGAAACCCACTGCGGCCTTGCCACCACATAGCGCCTCATCGCGCGCACAACGAAGGCCGGGGTGAGAACCCCGGCGAAACGATGGCAACCTCACCCCACAATTGGACGAGGCCCAGACGCACAACGAAGGCCGGGGTGAGAACCCCGGCGAAACCGGCGACCACACCCCACAATTGGACGAGGCCGAGGACCGCACAACGAAGGCCGGGGTGAGAACCCCGGCGAAACAGGCAGACGGGCCTGGACCGCCGGCGACTGGCCGGCCAGGCGCACAACGAAGGCCGGGGTGAGAACCCCGGCGAAACCTTCAAGCCGCTGATCTACATGAGCCAGAACGAGCTCGCACAACGAAGGCCGGGGTGAGAACCCCGGCGAAACTGGCGGAGTAGAGCGCGTCCTTGCAGCCCATGGAGACGCACAACGAAGGCCGGGGTGAGAACCCCGGCGAAACCTGCATCCAGGAGGCATGCCAGCGCCCGCAGAATCGCACAACGAAGGCCGGGGTGAGAACCCCGGCGAAACCGCCGGCAGCGCGCGCCCCCTTGACAATCGCCGTCGACGCACAACGAAGGCCGGGGTGAGAACCCCGGCGAAACCATCTGGTAGTGGCCGTTGGCGTCGACGTCGGCATCCGCACAACGAAGGCCGGGGTGAGAACCCCGGCGAAACCCGGTTGAACTGGGGATCGGGGCCCGACCTGTGGATTTCTCGGCCCGGCCGCCCCGCCCCCGAACTCGCGGCGGGGGTCGGAAGTTTTCCACAGCCCCGGATCACCGGAGGTTCGGGGACGACACTACAGGATCCACGGCCGTCCCAGCTCGTGCTCCACGCGACGGCCCAACGAGATGCGCGCCGCGGCCAGTGAGCCCTCGAAACGGTAGAGGTTGGCGCTGTCCGTCCCCACGTCGATCCTTGACCTCAGCTCCACCATCAGCCGCTGCAGCGCGGCCGGGCTCAGCCGGCACTCGAACACCGAGTCCTGGACCCGCTGCCCGTAGCTCTCGCAGACGTGTGCCACCCTGAGCAGGCGCCGGACCCCCGCCGGGGTGGTGGTGTCGATGTCGTAGGTGACCAGCACGTCCATCAGGCAGTGGCCACGAACGGCGGGTACGCCGGCAGGTCGCCCCGCAGATGGCGGGCCATGAGGATGGCCTGGATCGTGGGCAGCGCACCGCGCGGGACCTCGCGCCCGAGCAGGGTGTGCGTGACTTCCTCCATCTTGTACCCCTCGTAGGTCTCGATCACCTTCCGCCGTCCCGATTCGGAGAGGTAGCAGGCCCCGCCAGTGGTGGAGACGAAGTCCTCGGCGGCGAGCGCCCGGCGCGCGACCAGTCCGACCACGAAGCGGTCGGCGTGCGCGGGCCGGAACTCCTCCATCAGATCCAGGGCCAGCGAGGGACGTCCCGGGCGGAGCCCGTGCAGATACCCGACCTGAGGATCGAGCCCGACCGCTTCCAGCGCCCCGGTGATCTCGGTCAGCAGCAAGCCGTAGACGAAGCTCAGGGCGGCATTGACCGGGTCCCGGGGCGGCCGCCGGCTGCGCGCCTCGAAGGCCAGCTCGCAACCGGTGCCCGTCAGGTGCTCTCGCAGCCCCTCGAAGTAGAGGCGGGTCCCCTCGCCCTCGAACCCGCGCGCCGTGTCGCTGTCCCCCACCTCAGGAAGCCAGGAGAGCCGCTCTGCGATCGACGCCTCCAGCTGCTCCAGGCGGTGGCGTCGCCCGGGTGAGGCGTCCCAGGCCCAGCGCCGCAGCATGCGCCGCGCGTTCTGCAGCTTGCCGGCCACGATCCATCGGGCGATGCTCAGGCACCGCCCGGGATCGTCGGCCGCGCGGTACTGGGCCAGGCGCAGGTGCACGTTCCCGCTCAGACCGCCTCCCAGCACGTAGCGCACCCTGCCATTGCCCTGGAGCGAGGCCACCCGCACGCGCCTGGCCGCGCAGGCCGCGAGCGCCTCGCTGGTCATCTGGGCGTGCCCGACCAGCACCACCGCCTCCAGCGCCTCCAGAGGCACCCGCGAACGCGACCCGTCGCCGTTGACGATCAGGAGTGAACCGTGCCGGGCGGAGAGGCGAGCCCGGTGGTCGGCGACGTACAGGCTGGTCAACAGACGCATCCCACCACCTCCGCCAGATAGGCACGCACCCGATCGGGGTCGGCGCACAGCTCGGGCTGACAGTGGTCGAGGAGCTGGCACTGGCGGCAGCGGGTGTCGTTCACCGGCGGGGGAAGCCGGCCGGCCCTCAGCCAGGCCCGCACCTCCTCGATCGCGACCAGGGTGCGGGCACGGAGGCCGGGGTCGAGATCGACGCGCAGCCGCCGGCGCGAGGCCGCGAACCAGAGGAAGCCCACCGGCACGGGGTGTCCGGTCATCTCCTCCAGGCAGAGCCCCTGGGCGCAGAGTTGAACGTGGGCCGCCTCCCCGTGCCGGCTGCCAATCTTGTACTCGACCGGGGCCAGCGTGCCGTCGGCGCCGACCTCGACCACGTCGGCCCGGCCGCTCAGCCCCAGCGACTCGGACCAGAGCGGGATGGCGCGCAGCACCCGGCGTCCCCGTTCCTTCCGATCGGCCCCGGAGTCGGCGCGAACGTGCCCGGCCGTGCCCCTGACCGTGTGCTCGTTGTCGAACCAGAGCCCGTCCACGTGGACCAGGGCGCACTGGCGGGGGCAGTAGAGGTGGTGCTCCAGGGCCGAGATCGGCACCGTCGGCTCGGGCTCCACCACGGCCGTCACGCCAGCCTCCGGGAAGCGAAGCCGGCCGTCCGGTCGTCGCCCGAGGCCCGGTAGCGCACCGTCTCGTAGACGGCGTGGATGCCGAGGCCCAGACGCCTCCAGCGCTTCGGGTCCTCGCGGAAGGCGAGGCCGAGCAGGGCGTCGACGGCCCAGCGGTCGAGCCAGGGCGTCCAGGCCGGCCAGCGCAGCGCCGACGGCGTCGCCTGCCAGCCTCGGGGGCGGAGGTTCCTCCCGTCCCCCCGGATGGGGAAGAAGGCCAGGCCCCAGAAGGCCAGGTACTCGATCACCGGGTCGACGTACTTGTCGGGGACATCGGCGTCGCCGATCCGGGTGACGTCGAAGCCGAGGCCGTTGATCCCGAACCGCTCCCCGACGCCCTCCAGGCTGCGACGGACCAGCTCCTCCACCCGCCCCGTACCGTCCAGGGTCTCCCGGCAGCGGTGCAGGCGGTCCCACAGGGTCTCCCCGCGGGGCACGGCCGGGTCGAAGGGGCCGTGGGGCAGCACCCCCGAGTCGTCCGGCGGCACCAGGTCGGTCAGCGAGGCGGCGAGCGAGAAGTCGTGCCCCGAGCGGGCGAGGGCGGCCGCGGCCCGGTACCGCTGCCGCGGCACCCGCCGCTCCAGGTGGGGCCGGGCGATGGCCAGGCGGTCCAGCCGCTCCAGCGGGGGCAGCGCCCCGGCCACGGCCAGGGCCACGTCGTCGGCCGAGGGCACCTCCAGCACCGCCACCGGCACGCCCTCGTCGGTCCAGCGCAGCCGCGCCCCCTCGATCAGCACCGTCACCCCGAGCGCGGCCAGCCAGGCGTTCAGCCAGTTGGCCCGCAGCCCGGGCGCGCGCAGCTCCCCCATTCAGATCACCTCCACGGCTCGGGACACAACGTGGTCGGCCT
>Ga0209810_1004874_pt1 | contig 12559 bp, 8 predicted proteins | sample Coa_R1_7_FD_187159 | JGI IMG/M metagenome (GOLD analysis project Ga0209810, IMG submission 187159) | Surface soil microbial communities from Centralia Pennsylvania, which are recovering from an underground coalmine fire - Coalmine... | ecosystem: Environmental > Terrestrial > Soil > Unclassified ...
AATCTGCACTAACTCACCGGAATGACGCCGGAGTAACAGCTCTCCATCATCATTCACATCCTCAGCCACACCGCTGAGTACAGTTGACCCTTGCTGCACCTGCACGGTGCGGCCAAGAGTGATTAAGTGACTCCGCCATCGCTCTCGCATCTTGCGAGCGGCGGACTCATATGCCGGAGGAGAGGGGTCCATCGCCTCCTGTTGCAGAGCAAAATATCCCTTTTCAAGGGCGTGCAACAGGTGAGCAATAAACGCCTCGCGGCTCACTGCATGCCCACATTCCATTTCCAATGTCGTCGCTGTCGCGCTCAGCGAGGACACCGCGCGCTGTACCGGCTCTACCGCCGTCTCCACTTCTGCTATACTCGAAGGATAGGTTGCGGAAATGGATGGAAGCTGCCCATTCACATTCACGCCAATACCGAGAACTGCCACCAGTCGACCATGTTGATCGTGGCCGGTCTCAATCAGGATGCCACATACTTTGCGATCTCTGATGAGAACATCATTGGGCCACTTGATGCCAGCCTGCAAGCCGCAGGTGCGTTCAATGGCGCCGACGACGGCAAGAGAAGCAAGCATCACGAGCAGATGAGGCGGAAAAAGAGGCCGGAGTAATGTAGAAGAGAGTACATTACACCCCGGAATATCCACCCAGCGCCGACCTTGCCTGCCCTTACCAGCGGTCTGGTTATCGGTAAGAACCACCACTCCTTCTTCTGGACGTTCGTGAGCCAGTTGCATCGCCAGAGTATTCGTCGAACCTACAACCGGTATGTAAAGTAAACGATCACCGACCCCAAAGATGCGTGTGTCCAGTTGATTCTGTAAGGCCTCAATATTCAGTTTCAACCTGCTCCGCTTCCAAACTTTCGACGTACTCTTTAATTACCTGATCTATTCTTATTCCAGTCCTTTTGAGGAGGACGAGAAGCCTGTGAGATGAAGAAGCCCTGACGGGTTGCACTGACTGCAACGTCGGTCGGGCCGGGCGCGAAGTGGGCAACAAACAAAACTGCCAGCCAGGTTAAGTAAGTAGGAAAAATCCCAGAGTGAGGGCAAGGTCTATTTTACCCATCACTCTGGGAAAAGCTGCACAGGCAGGAGTAAGGCACCCCTACCAGTGAGCATCAATCAGCTTACCGCTGATCACCTCTCATCTGGAAGGTGTGAGGACGTACCGCGCTGCCTGTGCAGCATTTACAATCTGTCATTGCACACCACCTCCTTTCATTGGGCTTATTGTAACGTGGATTTTTCATTCTGTCAAGCTTTGCCATAAAATTCATGAATAGCAAGCGGGCTTATATATATCTTACACGGGCCTGGGAAGCCAGCGCAGGTGTATCTCAGCTTTGTGAAAATTTTGTGAAAGCTCATTCATAATAGCCTGTTCAGTAGCGTAAACAATCTCTTCCATCCTGGAAAAACATTTCCGATCTGCGTTATACTATAAAATATATAGTAATGTATCGAGCGTTCACGGGGAACGCTCGTTTTGTAACCGCTGTGGTAAGGAGGACAGTACAGATGCAGGAATATTATATGGACTTGCTTGTCGACGCCCTCCTGGATGAGGGTTTCACGGTAAAAGAGGCCAGCCAATTGATCGCACTGCGCGAACGCTTTGAGGAAGAAGAGCAAAGAGCGCGCAAACTCCGGGAGACGAATTATCACCGTTTCATTCGCTGGCTTGTCGAGCAGGGACGCTTGAGTGACTGGTAGCAGGTTGTAGAGGGTAGTGAAGAGCGTCCAGGTGGAGATCAGGACAGAGAGAGGGGACAAACCGCCCGTCAGGCAGGGTAGTTTGCCCTCTCTGTTCGTTTCTCCAGACAACTCTCTGATTACCGTGAAAAGTTGCAGATGCATTGTGTTCTAAAAGTACCCCGGAATGTTGTACAATAAACGTGCGAGAAGCGTTTTTTTTGTTCCCTTTTTTCCCGGCATTGTATGAGCTGGAAACTCACAGGAGGCCTCCCAATGAAAGCAGTTGTAATGGCAGGCGGGGAGGGATCGAGGCTGAGACCTCTGACGATCAGACGACCGAAGCCGATGGTTCCCATTGCAGGCAAACCCGTCATGGAACATATCTTGAACCTGTTGAAACGCAACGGTATCACCGAGATTATCGTGACCGTACAGTACCTGGCAAGCAATATTGAGGATTATTTTGGCAATGGTTCTCAATTTGGCATGCATATCATCTACTCGCGCGAAGATGTGCCGCTGGGAACGGCGGGCAGCGTGAAAAATGCCGAGGAGCAGCTAACGGAGCCATTTCTGGTCATCAGTGGCGACGCGCTGACCGACTATAATTTGCGAGACATCATCCGCTTTCATGAGGAGAAGCACGCGCTGGCCACGCTGACGCTGGCGCACGTGCATAACCCGCTGGAATACGGGGTGATTATCACCAACCAGGAAGGCCACATCACGCAGTTTCTGGAGAAGCCAAGCTGGGGCGAGGTCTTCAGCGATACCATCAATACGGGTATCTACGTGCTTGACCCGAAAATTTTCTCGTACTTCGAGAAGGATAAGCCGTTTGACTTCAGCCAGGAACTCTTCCCCATGATGCTCAGGAAAGGCGACCCGATTTATGGCTATATTGCCAGCGGCTACTGGTGCGATGTGGGCAATCTGGCCGAATATATGCGAGCCAACGCGGATGCGTTGACGGGCAAGGTCGAAATCGAGATTCCGGCAAAGAATATCGGCGGCAATATCTGGGTTGAAGAGGGCGTGCAGGTCGACGAGGAGGCGCAACTCTACGGCCCTATCTATCTCAGCCACGACAGCAAGGTCAAAGCGGGGGCCATCATTCACGGACCAAGCGCGATTGGACACTATACGATCATCGACGAGCGCGCGCAGGTTGATCGCAGTATTGTATGGAACAACTCCTACATCGGCGAGCGAGCCGAACTGCGTGGGGCCATCGTAGGTTCTTCGACCAGCATCAAGAGCAAGGCGGTGATGTTTGAAGGCTCGGTCATCGGCGATAACTCGATCATTCAGGAAGGGGCCATTATCCAGCCCAACGTCAAAATCTGGCCGGATAAGGAGATTGAGGCGGGCGCGGTAGTCAATACCAGCATCATCTGGGGTTCGCAGGGGCGGCGCGGCCTCTTCGGGCGTTTTGGTGTGACGGGCCTGGTCAATGTCGATATTACGCCGGAGTTTGCCACACGGCTCAGCGCGGCCTATGGCGCAATCCTGCCTAAAGGTTCGACCGTGTGCATGAACCGCGACGCGCACCGCAGTTCGCGGATGATTAAGCGCGCCATGGTGGCCGGGCTACCCTCTGCCGGCATCAACGTCGATGACATCAACCAGGTGCCTGTTCCGGTGGCGCGCTACTTCATTCGCAACACAGATGCCATCGGCGGCGTGCATGTGCGCACCTCGCCTTTCGACCAGCGTATCATCGACATCAAGTTCTTTGATCAGAATGGGCTGGATATCAACAAGACGACGGAGCGCAAAATCGAGAACCTGTTCTTTCGCGAGGATTACCGCCGCGTCTACATCGACGATATCGGCGCGATTGAGGTGTTGCCCAACGATGAGGTTCTCAACCGCTATCTGGAAGGCTTCTACAGAGTCATCGATGTCAACCTGATCCGGCAGCGTAAGTTCCAGCTGGTGATTGATTACGCCCACAGCAGCGCCGATCAGTTGCTGCCCGGCATCTTCAACCGGCTGGGTTGCGAAGTCATTGTGCTGAACACCAGCGCCAGCCAGTCGAGCAATACGCTGACGCTGGACGAGATCGACAAAGAGCTGAACCGGCTGGCAACCATTACGGTGACATCGAATAACAATATGGGTATCCGCATCGATCCCAGCGGGGAGCGCATCTCGGTGGTGGATGATCGCGGGCGCATTCTGGACGGGACGCAGTTGATGGCGGTGATGACCAGCCTGTTTTTGCGCAAATATCGAGGCGGCACCGTCGCCGTGCCGGTAACGGCCCCCAACGCGCTGCAACACATTGCGCAGCGGTACGAGGGCCACATCCTGCATACAAAGGTACTCCCTCACGCACTGATGACGGCGGCCAGCCGCGAGGGCGTGGTGCTGGCTGCTAACGATCTGGGGGGCTTCGTCTTCCCCGCCATGCAGCCGGCCTTCGACGGCATGCTTGCCATCGCCAGCCTGCTGGAACTGCTGGCGACCTTCAACATGCGTCTCTCAGAGGTGGTAGATGACCTGCCGCAGTATTATCTGAGCCGCACGACGGTCAACTGTCCCTGGGAAAATAAAGGGAAGGTTATGCGCATCCTCAGCGAGCAATACCGCGAGCGCCGCGCCCGGCCAATCGACGGCATCAAGATCGATCTGGGCAAGGAGTGGGTGCTGGTGCTGCCCGATGCCGACCGCCCGCTCTTCCACATCGTGGCCGAATCGGTCTCGCACGATCAGGCGCAGGCCCTTGCCGAAAAGTATGCCCGCGTGGTGAGTGGATTGCAACAATAATCACCGGCGCAATCCCTGCTAATGGCACTTCCTAAACGAAATCGGTAAGTTGCTGTAGGGACAGGCGGTGGGTGACCTGTTCTCGATGAAGGAGAGGCTCTTATGTCGCCGGTCGCGTTGGGGTTGCTGCTGCTGGCGGCGGCCATGCATGCTGGCTGGAATTTGCTGGTGAAACGCGCCGGCGAGAAGCAGATCTTTACATGGTGGGCAATGGTGGTTGGCACGCTCTGCTTCGCGCCGCTGCTCTTGCTGAGCCAGCCATTGCCCCTGCGCGTCTGGCCCTACGCGCTCGGCAGCGCGGCGGTCGAGGCGCTGTATTATCTGGCATTGACACGCGCTTACACGATCGGCGATTTTTCGCTGGTCTACCCGCTGGCGCGCGGCTCCGCGCCAGCTTTTCTGCTGCTGTGGACAACGCTGTTCCTGGGCGAACATCCCCGCCCCCTGGGTTATGCGGGCCTTGCGCTGCTGATCGCGGGCCTCATTACTGTCGGTGGCAGCACACTGTGGGCGCAACGCAAGACGGCCACGCTCAAGACGGTCAGCAGGAAAGCTATTCTGGTGGCGCTGGCCGTCGCCTGCTGCATCTCCATCTACACCACCATCGATGGTGCTGCTGTGCAGTTTGCCCCCACCATCCCCTACACCATCTGCATTCTCGGCCTGACCGCCATTTTCATAGCCCCCGGCGTGCTGTTCTACTACGGCAGGCGCAGCGTGGTCACGGAGTTACGTGTCAACTGGCGACCCATTCTTGTCGTGGGCCTCGCCACACAGCTCACCTACCTGCTCGTCCTCTACGCCTACACGCTTTCACCGGTCAACTACGCCGGTTCTGTGCGCGAGATCAGCGTTGTCTTTGCTGCCCTCGTCGGCTGGCTCTGGCTCGGGGAAAAATTCGGCCCCCTGCGCATCACCGGCTCCGCCATCATCTTCACCGGCATCCTGCTTCTCGCCCTCGCGGGCTGAGAACGAGGGAAGTTAAGCGGCAGGCTGCACACTGAGGATCGCTCGCGCCGCAGCTTCATCGAATGTGTCAGCGATAGCATTGATCGTTTCATTGAGCGTGGCCAGTTGCGCAGTGCGCTCCGCCTTTTGTTGAGCCAATGTCACCAGCGCGGGAAAACGTCTGCGAACGAGATTTATCAATATTTGCTGCGCTTCTTCGGTTTTTCCCTCATTTCGACCTTCTTCTCGACCTTCTTCGCGGCCCAGTGCCCGTTGCTGCTGGATAAACTCATCTTCTTCAATGAGCTGGTCGAAAGCATCGAGACGCTGCTGAACTTTGCTTTTGTCTTCGGGTGTAATCATTTCACTCCTCCTGAGAAACAGGTTTAACCAGAACATGCGTCGGGCTAACTTGCGTTCATCGTCTCCATAACATTGTACCATCTCGTCGATAGCCTGCAGGAGAACCCGTGCATCGACGTTTTTCATGGTGGGCAACAGCGTGTACATGCTGATGGCATGTTCTTCGACACACTGCCGCCCATCCATGTGCCACAGCGCGATCACGCGAAAACGGAAGTTGAGCAGTTCCTCATCTCCGCTCATTTCTTTCAACACTGGCTCGACGATATCGGTTTTGAAGAGGTAGACCACCATGGAGATAACGGGACGAAGGTATTCTTTAATGATTTATACCCCCACAGCAACCATCTCTGGCTGCTCGACACTAACTGGCACCTTGATCCCCATGCGCTCGCTGATGCGATCGATGGTGGCCTGGATGCCCTGGGCGAAGCTGACCTGTGGGCGCCAGCCGAGGTGCTGCTTTGCCAGGGAGTTGTCCAGAGTGATGGCGTTTGGCCTGGGCGGAAGACCGAAGACAAGGGAGTTGGTGATGTAGACTGGCTCGATGTCGCTGTTCAGCGTTGCGGCGACGATCTGGTAGAACTGGCTGAGGGTGTGGCCCTCGCCCGTGCTGATGTTGAAGGTCTGGTTGTGGCCACGTTCGAGCGCGCACAGGTTGGCGCGGGCTACATCATCGATGAAGATGTGGTCGCGCAATTCGTCGCCGGAGCGGCGGATAGTCGGGCGGCGTTCCTCCAGCAGCATGCGAATGATGTAGCTGAGGGGATGGTGGAGGTGTTCGCGCTCCGTCTCGCCGTAGACATCGGCGTAGCGAAAGATAGTGTGGGTCAGGCCATACTGGCGCGTGTAGTAGCGAATGTACCATTCGGCGGCCTGCTTGCTGATCTCCTGCGGCTGACGTGGGCAAAGGGCGGCGTTTTCCGTCAGGGGCAAGCTTTCAGGGCGGTCGTAGAGGTCGTTGCCGCCAGAAGCAAAGATGATTTTCTCGACCGAGGCGCTGACACAGCTATCCAGCACGTTGAGCAGGCCGCGCACCTGGATATCGGCATCCAGCAGCGATTGCTCTGCGGGCAGGTCTCTCTGCTCGCGCTGGGCCGCGTGATGACTGACAATCTCTGGACGCTCTGCCTGCAAAAGCGCACGCAGCTGCGGGTCGCGCAGATCAAGCTGGTAGAAACGCGCGCGCCGGTCGAGCGGCTGGCGCGTGCCATTGATGAGCGTATCAACTACAAATACATCATGCCCGGCTTCGAGATAGGTGTTGACAACATGCGATCCGATAAAACCTGCGCCGCCAATGACTGCAATTTTCATGTGGATATCCTTCCTCTCGCTCCAGAAAAAATTATGGTTCTGTAGGGCAAGGGAGAGCGTGATGCATACTGTGTGTGTATCCCTGCCTCCTTTAAAATCAGTATAGGTATCCACTAAATAGACGCATTTCTCGTCGTCGGTATAAAAAAGAAGCCAGAAAGAGGTGCAGCCCCGGCTGCACCTCTTTCTGGCTTTCTCTCTATCCTACAAGGCCTGGGGATCAGTTGATCTGGCTTCTACCTGTTTTGCTCATACCTGTGGCAGGGGGCTTCTGAGCAATTTATCGAGCGTGGATTTCTTGATACGATACGCCTGACGCTTGCCGCGATGAGGCAGCGTGATAGCCTCCAGCGCACCGCTTTTAATCCATCGCCTGACGGTAGTATCATCTACGCGCAGTCGTCGAGCAACTTCTCGCACGGTCAACAGTTCCTCAATCTCCTCAGCCATATACGCACCTCCTGCACCATTCGAATCGATAGTAGCACTGCTACGGCGAACCATGACATCACCTCTATGAAACTAAAAAACGAACGACAATGGACATTTCCCCCAGAACGTCCCGAACGTTGGGAGAAGTATGTTGCAACACGATGTGTACCAGCATTCCCTCAGTACCTTCCTGCCACGCAGGAATTACTGATGTCCAGAACATCCTGTACTGTATATGACGATGAAACCGCCAAAAAGGTACATGTCCCTGTGCCATTTTACTATACTATACATTTCGCCACAAACGTACTAAAATTAAGCAAATGGCTGCCAGCACGGCCATCATCTTTTATTTCCGCTTCCGTGAGACAGAAACGGAATAGGATTGGGAAAGGGTTCTTCATGTCGCTTATTACATTAGTCGTGAGTGATCTTCACCTTGCCGATGGAAACGCCATCCTGGATGGGTGGGGCGAATACCAGCAGGCCGCACTGGAAGGGCTATTGCTGGCGACTCATCCTGGCGGACCACTGGGTCAGGCCGACGACATCGAGTTGATTATCAATGGCGATTGCTTTGACTTTCTGGTCACGCCGCCCTATGAGTCGCATGGCATGAGCGATATTCCTACGGCGCTGGGCAAACTGGAAAAGATCATCGCGGCGCATGGCCCTTTCTTTGCGACCCTACGCCAGTTTCTTGCTGTGCAGGGACGCCGTATTACCTTCATTACGGGTAACCATGATATAGAGTTGCGTTTTAAGCCGGTGAGAGAGCGCATTCTCGAAGCGATTGGCGGCTCACAGGGAGCAGAAGCTATTACATTCTGCCCGACGCGCTTTTACCGGCCACTACCAGATGTCTATATTGAACACGGCAATTACTATGATTTCTGGAATCATGCTGCCGCCGGTCTCTGGGATGAGGCGGGCCAGCCGCTGAGCGACGACCCGCAGCAAATTACGCTGCCCGTCGGCTCGTACTATTATCAGCAAGCGGCCCATCTCATGAGCGAGAGCTATCCGTACTTTGATCATTTTGAGCCGGCGATGGGAACGGTGCGGGCGATGGCGTTGCTGTGCGTGCTGAACCCTGAACTGGTAGTCGAGGTGACGCGGCGTATCTGCGCGCTGATGTCGCATCCCTACACACCATTAGCCGGGCTGAGACCGGGCGAGGAGCGCGACGCGGCGAAACTGTTCAGCGCAGCGATGATGGACTTTGCCGCCTTCCAGCAGGAGATGCAGGAGCGCAAGACCGACTGGACGCCGGTCGTGGGGCTGGATATCGCGCAGGCACAGACCAACGCGCTGGTGGAGTTTTCCATGTTGCGCCAGACACTGACGCAACCGGCAGCCGAGGCCATTGCCGCCATCTGCACGCCCGCCACCTATCAAATGGCCGAGGAAGTGGCGACAGGCATGCACAATGTGTTGCAAAACGACCCGACCTTACGCTATGCGATCGCCGGGCATACCCACATGGTGCGCATCGACCCGCTCAATCAGGGCAGGCAGGCCTATCTGAATACGGCAAGCTGGACAACGCGCGTGGCCCAGCCCGCGCCCGGCGAAATCACCCCAACGCTGATCGAGTGGCTGCGCGCGCCCGACTGGCAACATATTCCGTTGAGAGATGTCACTCAGTTAGTCTTCGCCATGATAACTGCCGCGCCCGGCGGTGAGGTGCCAGCCGCCAGCGCCAGCCTGTGCGTCTGGGAGGGCGGCGCAAAGGGTCACTACCGCGTCCTGGCCTGATTTGATGAGATGATCCGATCCATAAAGGAAATAAAAGATGACACAGATAGATAAAAAGCGCAAGAAGCTTGTTTTGATTGATGGGCATGCCATGATTCACCGCGCCTTCCACGCCGTGCCGGAAGACATGTCGACGCGCAGTGGCGAGGTCGTCAACGCCACTTTTGGTTTCACCATGCTGCTCATGAAGGCGCTGAATGATGAGAAGCCGGACTATATCGCCATGACATTTGACCGGCCCGTGCCAACCTTTCGGCACGAGCAGTTCATCGAATATAAGGCGCACCGGCCCACGATGCCGGAGATTATGCGCCCGCAATTTGGCCGCATTCGCGAGGTGGTGGAAGCCTTTGGCATCCCCATCTACGAGAAGGATGGCTTCGAGGCCGATGACGTGCTGGGAACGCTTGCCGCTCAAGCCACCGCTCAGGGTGTGGAAACCATTATCTTCACCGGCGATATGGACACGCTGCAACTGGTGGATGACCACGTGACCGTCAAGGTGGCCAAGCGCGGCATCAGCGAGGTCGAGACGTATGACGAGGAAGCCGTCAGGAAACGCTATGGCATCGAGCCACAACAACTGCCGGACTTCAAGGGGCTGGTGGGCGACAAATCGGATAATATTCCGGGTGTTCCCGGAATCGGTGAGAAGACGGCCAGCAAGCTGATTGCCGAGTATGGCAGCCTGGAAAATATTCTGGAACACGTTGACGAACTTAAACCAAAGGAGCAGCGCCTGCTGCGCGAATACGCCGAGCAGGCCCGGCAGAGTAAATATCTGGCAACGATAGTGCGCAACGCGCCCGTCCAGCTTGATCTGGAAGGCGCGCGCAACGGGCAGGCCAACCGCGAGAGGGTGCTGACCGTTTTCCGCCAGCTCGAGTTCCGCTCGCTTATCGACCGCGCGCTCAAGCTCTTCCAGCAGGAAGAAGGCGGGGAGAGCGAGGCAGGCATGGCAGTCGAAGCAAACACAGAGGAGGCAGCAGAAAGCATCACCGCACAGCAGGAAGCGGTTCCCGACGAGACCGTTTCGCTGGTGGATGTTAAGGAAGAAAATTTGCTATTGGCCCCGCCTGTGGGCATCGTGCCGATTATGATGCCGCCCCCGCCGCCATCGACAGCCGCCAGCACGATGGATCAGTTGCCGTTCGCCGTCGCTGCCGTTCAGCAGGTGGCGGCACAGCCAACCAGAGAGGTCGCGGAGGAAGAGAGCGAAGGCGGGCCAACGCAGTTGAGCCTGTTTGAAACGGCTCTGCCCGAACCGGAAAAGGTACATCGCCTGCGCCTGCCAGCCGTCCCCACGCCTGCCGCACCGCTACCTAAAGAGCAAAGCGGGCTGCTCACCACGAATACCATGATTGTGAATAGCGAGGAAGCCCTGCACACGCTCATCCAGAGCATGTATCAGGCGGGTGGCTTTTCCTTCGACACGGAAACTACATCGGAAGACCCCTGGCACGCCGAACTGGTCGGCATGTCGATGGCAACGGCCCCCGGCGAGGCTTATTATATCCCGCTGGGACACGTGCCACCGCTGAACGGGGAAGAGATCGGTCGCCAGTTGCCGCTCCGGTACGTGCTAGACGCGCTCAGGCCGATCATGGAAGACGCGAACATCAAGAAGTACATGCACAATGCCAAGTATGATATGCTCGTGCTGGCACGCAACGGCGTCAACGTGCGCGGGCTGGCCTTCGATACCATGCTGGGGGCATACCTCACCGAACCGGGGCGGCGCGGGCTGGGCCTCAAGGACCAGGTCTTCCAGCGCCTGGGCCACGTGATGACGCCGATTTCGGAGTTGATCGGCACGGGCAGCAAGGCCATTAGCATGGCACAGGTGCCGGTGCGCGTGGCGGCAGATTACGCCGGGGCCGATGCCGACATGACGCTGCGCCTGGTCGAGCCAATTCGCGCCGAACTGGAAAAACACGGCCTGCTGAACCTCTACAACAACGTCGAACTGCCGCTTTTGCCGGTGCTGATGCAGATGGAAATGTACGGCGTCGCGCTGGATGCCGCCTTCCTGCATGAATTCGATATGACGCTGAGCGAGCAGATCGGCGAGCTGGAACGCAAGATTTATGAGTCCGTCGGCCATCACTTCAACATCAACTCGACGAAGCAACTGGGCGAAATCCTCTTCGGCGAGTTGAAGCTCCCGGCAGGCAAGAAGACAAAAACGGGCTATTCGGTCAGCGCCGACATCATCGAGGGGCTGCGCGGCAAGCATCCCATGATCGATTACCTGCTGGAATACCGCCAGCTTGCTAAACTCAAATCGACCTACGTTGATGGCCTGCTGGCGCTGATGGACCCGCAGACGGGGCGCGTGCATACGTCGTTTAACCAGACGGTGGCTTCCAGCGGTCGTCTCTCGTCGAGCAACCCGAACCTGCAAAACATTCCGGTGCGTACCGAACTGGGCCGCCAGATTCGCCGCGCCTTCGTCGCCGATCCCAGCTACGTGCTGCTGACCGCTGACTATTCGCAGTTCGAGCTGCGTATCCTGGCACATATCACACACGAGCCGCGCCTGGTCGAAGCCTTCAGCAAAGGTGAGGATATTCACACCATCACGGCCTCAACGCTCTTTGGCGTCCCCGTCTCGCAGGTGACGAAGGATCAGCGCAGGCTGGCGAAAACCGTTGTCTACGCCGTTCTCTACGGGCAATCGGCTTTCGGGCTGGCGCAGATCACGGGCATGAGCAATCAGGAAGCGTCAAGTTTCATCAAGCACTATCACGAGACCTTCCCATCGATCAAGAACTACGTGGATCAGACGCTCAACCAGGCCCGCACGCAGGGCTATGTGAATACGCTGTTCGGGCGCAAGCGTTTCTTCCCCGATATGCTCTCGCTGCCCGTGACCGAGCGGCAGGCGCTCGAACGTGAAGCGATCAACATGCCCATTCAGGGGGCCAACGCCGACCTGATTAAGATTGCTATGATTCGCATCCAGCACGCCCTCAAAGCCAACGGATTGAAGGCACGCATGATCTTGCAGGTACATGACGAACTGGTCTTCGAGGTTCCCGTTGAGGAGCTTGAGCGCACCAAACGCCTCGTCACGTCGCTGATGGAAGGCGTCTATAAGCTGGATGTCCCCATCAAAGTCGAACTCAAAGTCGGCAAAAACTGGTACGAGGCCGAACCTGCTGAATAAGGGGTATCTTGCAAGCAGTGGCACTGAAAAGAGATGTATAATAATGGGTGGGAAGTTTCAGGCTTCCAACATCTCTTTTCAGGAGCAAATTGT
>Ga0209810_1004876_pt1 | contig 12556 bp, 9 predicted proteins | sample Coa_R1_7_FD_187159 | JGI IMG/M metagenome (GOLD analysis project Ga0209810, IMG submission 187159) | Surface soil microbial communities from Centralia Pennsylvania, which are recovering from an underground coalmine fire - Coalmine... | ecosystem: Environmental > Terrestrial > Soil > Unclassified ...
TCTTCCGCCTGTTCGAACCTCAAGAGAAGGAAAGCCAGAATGTTTGATCCATCTCTATTTGCCTATGACCGGCAGGCCCCGCTGAATCTCTCGCTCCTTGCCGAGCGAGAGCAGGATGACGCGCTTGTGCAGGATATCATCTATGCCAGTCCTCATGGAGGCAGCGTCCCCGCCTATCTCGTACTTCCCAGAGAGAAGTCTCCACAGGCGGGTCTGGTCTTTGGACACTGGGGAGAAGGCAACCGCGAGGAGTTTGTGCCCGAAGCCGCTGTGCTGGCACGGCTGGGCTTTGCCTCGCTGTGCCTGGATTCCCCCTATCGCCGTCCTCGTCCTGCCCGGCAGAATCAGTCGCGCCAACCGCCCCCGGCGGAACTTCAGTGGATCGTCGATATGCGGCGCGGCGTCGATCTCTTGCTAGAGCACTGTGGAACAGCCCCTGACCGCCTGGGCTATGTAGGGCACAGCTTTAGTGCCAGCTACGGAGGGGTGCTGGCCGGCATTGAGCACCGTCTGCGCGCCTTTGTCCTGATGGCTGGCTGGTATGCAGTTTCCGAGTTGATGCGCACCTCTTCGCACCCTGCCCTTGTCGAGCAGCGCAAGCGCATCGCCCCGGAGGTCTTAAATGCTTACCTCACGGCCATCGCCCCCCTCGATGCCCGCTATTATATCGGGCACGCCGCACCGGCATCGCTCCTGTTTCAGTACGCGCGCCATGATCCCTTTGTGACTGTCGAGGAGGGAGAGCGCTACTTTGAGCTGGCAAGCGAGCCGAAGGAGATCCGCTGGTATGAGGGCTGCGGCCATGAGTTGAGCGCTCAGGCATGTGTAGACCGGGCCATCTGGCTTTGTGAGAAGCTACATCTGGACCCGCCTGCACAGGAGATCCTCAAGCTGTTGGAGCAAGTCCCCGCACCGATACCACTGGAGCAGTAAGCGGGCATAATGGAGTAAGTTTTCACCCCCTTCATGTCGCGCTCCTCTGGAACGATGGACCTGATATCTACTCTACGATGCCGGTCTATGGTCCGTACTGTGTGTATCTTATGCGCGCTACTCATTTGAGCCTGTAGCTGCTCCCTGATTCGCCAGGCTCTCTTCCGTTCTATTAGCGGGGATGGTATAGTAGTGACGTTGGTATGATGAACTGTTGGCAGGACGAACCGGAGCGAAGAAAGGCGAGGGCAACGTGACGATTCGCATTGTGATCGCGGACGATCACAAGGTTGTGCGCCAGGGACTACGCCTCTTTCTGCATGTGGACCCGGAACTTGCGGTTGTCGGCGAGGCGGGCAACGGTGCGGAGGCGCTGGCCCTGGCCCGTGAGCTGCGCCCCGATGTGGTGCTGATGGATGTGCTTATGCCCGTGATGGACGGCATCGCGGCTACCGAGGCAATTCGCCGCGAACTGCCCGATACGGAGGTCCTGGCGTTAACCAGCGTGCTCGGGGATTCGCCGGTCATCGAGGTTATGCGCGCCGGAGCGATTGGCTACCTGCTCAAAGATGTCGATGGCGACGAACTGTGCAGGGCTATTCATGCCGCCGCCGCTGGCAAGGTGCAGCTCGCGCCCGAGGCCGCGGCATTTCTGCTGCGCGAACTACGCACCACGGATCAGGTCGAGCCGCTTACCGCGCGCGAAACCGAGGTGTTGCGCCTGCTCGGTCAGGGACAGTCGAACCGCGAAATCGCCCGCTCCTTGCATCTCAAGGAAGAGACGGTCAAGACGCATGTAAGCAAGATACTCTCCAAATTAGGTGTGCGCAGCCGCACCCAGGCGGCTATTTACGCGCTTCGTAGTGGTTTGCTCACTCATAAATAACTGTTCTCTAATAACATTAGTGGAGTTAAACAAACGCCATGTGCAATGACTGCTGGCAGCTCACCGCTGCGCGGTTCGCCGGGAGAAGAAGTCTGCGGGCTGAGCGCCGCAGGCGCCCAGCCCGCAGACTTCTTCTCCCGGGGCTGCGCCACAGGCGCACAAAAACATGCACATTGGTTATGGTAAACTGCCATTAGCAGGGAGGATTTACATGAGCATGCCCGGTCCTGACAATGCGTTGGAAGCTCTCAGCGCCGCCAGTTTACAGCCAACGACTGGCGCGCACGCGTTTCGCCTTGAGAGCCTTGATTCGGCGCTGCTGGCTTCGGTGCTGGAGGCGTCGCTCGATGGCTTTCTGCTCTTTAATAGCGACCTGCGCTGCTTCTCCGCTAACCGCGCGGCATGTGACCTTCTTGGCCTTCCTCTGGAGACTATTCGGGGTAAACATATCTTCGAGCTTTGCGCGGGCGGAAATCATGAGGCGCGACTGCTGGCGCAGACGGATCGCTGGTCCTCGATGATCGTGCGTCCCAACGGCGAGAGGCGCGAGGTCGAGTGCATGCAGGTGTTGATCGAGCAGGGAGGGGATGCGCAGTACGTCGTGATGATGCGCGATGTCACCAATGTCCGGCAGGCGCTGCGCGAAGTGACGATTTTGAAGCAACTAACCACCGGCATCACCTATTCCGATTCGCTGGAGTCAATACTGGCGAAGCTGGCCCGCGATGTCGTCCAGATGCTTGGTATCCCGGCCTGCTTTATCACTCTGGTCAGCGGGTCCCCGCCCCAGTTTCGCGTGCTCAGCGACTATGGCCTCCCCTCCGGCTTTACTGCCACGATGAAAGAGCTGGCGCAGGTGGGCGCGCGACTGCCCACGCTCTATGCTTTCCAGGAAAACCGCGTCGTCCTGCACAACTTCCCGCCAACCGATGCCTTCTATACCCGTCTTTTCCCGCAGAGGCGGTGGTCGTCCGAGGCCGATGCCCTGCTGCGTCACTTTCTCGATCTGCGCCTGCAATTTTCCGGGGGTAATATCGTCTCCGTTCCCCTGCTTTATAATGGTACCGCTCTCGGTGTCTTCAATGCCTACTACCCCCTGACCTCGCCGCCCGATATCGCGGATCTGAGCCTCTTCACCTCGATTGCCGAACTTACGGCTGTCACCATTCACAACGCGCGACTCTTCATGGCGGCTCAGGATAGGGCCGCGCTGGAAGAGCGGCAGCGATTGGCGCGCGAACTGCATGATTCGGTTTCGCAGCAGATTTACGGCATTACTCTGGGCGTACAGTCGGCGCGCCACTTCATCGAGACCGATCCGCCTTATGCGGTGGAATCGCTGGATTATGCTCTCTCCCTGTCAAGGGCTTGCCAGGCGGATATGCGCGCCCTGCTCTTTATGCTGCATCCAGAGGCGCTGGAGTCTGCCGGGCTGGTCGAGGCTCTGATGCGCCACGTCTCGGCCCTGGGTACGCGGCACGGCCTTGCCGTCGAGGTCCATTTCTGTGCGGAGCCACCGCTTGCACTCGATGCGAAGGAGGCGCTTTATCGCATCGCGCAGGAAGCGCTCTACAATATCGTCAAACATGCCCACGCGCGGCATGTCATGCTGCGCCTGGCTGAAATGGCCGGAAAAGTGATTCTGGAGATCGAAGACGACGGAACAGGCTTTAATCCGGCAGAAGCTTTCCCCGGCCACCTGGGCCTGCGTTCAATGCGCGAGCGCGCCCAGCGACTCGGTGGAACCCTGGAAATCAAGAGCGCACCGGGGGGGACATGTGTGCATGTCGCGCTGCCAGCGTAACATCTCATCCCTGAGCGCCATTATGTCATCCTGAATGGCAAAGTGTCATCCTGAGCGCGAGCGAAGGATGACAGCCTGAAGCCGTAAGTTTACGCCTATGGTGGTCTCCCCCAAAAGGGGGAGGCCGCTATCCCTCTAAAGTGAGCGCCAAAAACATATCCTTTCTGGGATGTAGAATGGATGCTTCTATGGTATATCCTGGATATGGATGCAAGGTTTCCAGATCAACGAAAAGATCAACCCTCACCCGCTCCTGGCGCTGCGGAGAACCCTGATGTTTCTACCGTCGTAATTGAGGATCTCGATTCCGCCAGCCGGACCGTGAGCGTCGGCGCTAAAGTACCCTCCGCGCGTTCGCTGCTGCCTGCCAGCCTGCGGGCCGTGACCTCGCGCGACTACATCGGTGTGCTGATCGCTACTGTGATGCTGACGCTTGGCATCGGTATCCTTCACCCCGATTTTCTGGCTTTCAGCCAGATCATGGACATTCTCAGCCAGGCTGCCTTCGTCGCCATCCTGGCCTGTGGCATGGCCTTCCTGCTCTCGATGCGAGAACTGGATCTCTCGGTTGGCTCGATCTATGGGCTGACCTCTATGTGCGCGGCATTATTGATCCATGCGGGCATGCCCTCCTGGTTTGGCGCACTCACCGGGCTGGTGATCGGTGCGCTGCTCGGCCTGACCAACGCGCTGCTGATCCAGATCTTTCGCCTGCCGTCGATTATCGCGACCCTGGCGACGCTCTCGATCTATCGCGGGCTGGTGTACGCGCTGAGCAATGGCAAGCAGGTTGTCTCGCTCCCTCTGACCGATCCCTTCGCGGTCTTCGTTGGCGGCTCGCTCTTTGGCGTCCCCACCAATGTCTGGGTAATGGTAGTCGTGGTGGCCCTGTTCACAGTTATTTTAAACACCACGCCCTTTGGTTACAGGGTGCGCTCAATCGGCTCCAATCCAGAGGCCGCGCAGTTCAGCGGGCTGCCGATACGCCAGGTACGATTGATCGCGTTTGTGCTGATGGGCGCGCTGGGGGGGCTGGCTGGCATGCTCTCCCTGGGCTATTTTGGCTCGTCGGATCCCAACCTGGGCGTCGGTTATGAACTGCTGGCGATTGCCGCCGCGATCATTGGCGGCACTCCCTTGCGTGGGGGCAAGGCGACGATTATTGGTGCCGCGCTCGGCTCTATCCTGCTCGGCGTTGTTGCCAGCGGCCTTGCATATTTTAATGTGCCGATCAACTGGACCGACTTCGCGACAGGTGTGGTAATTCTGCTCGCAGTCGCGCTCGATAGCACGCTGCGCCGCGCGCGCTGGCCCCACCGCTGACGCACAAGGCTCGCTTACGAGCCTCAATACTCACAGTGGTCAGTATGTGGCATGCGCGTGGATTCGCCACGCGCATGCCACACTCCCTCACCTGATGCGATGAAGTCGCGATGCGTGTTGCATTCATTGAGGAGGAATCTATGCAAACGGAACGTCGGCCCTTGAACATCCTTTCCGTCCTGTGCAGTGGCGTCCTGGCGCTGGGACTCCTGTTCTTCATGGTGGCCTGTGGTGGCTCATCCGGCTCCACAACTACAACTGGTGGCGGCGGCAAAAAAGCGTCGGACATCCATGTCGGGTTCGTGAGCGAGACCACCAGCCTGAACTTCGCCACCGAAATGGCGGATGGCGCGCGCTATGCCGCGCAGCAATTTCACGTCAATGCCCAGATCGTCGCTCCACCCAACATCGACGACGAAGCTGCGGTCAAGCTCTTCCAGGATCTCACCAGAACCGCAAGAGATGGGATCGCCGTAGAGACGCTGGCCCCGAACCTTTTTGTGCGGCCAGAGAGCCTGGCCGTGCGGCAGGGCATCCCCGTGATCGCGGTAGATACTATCGCGGATCCCTCCACTGGCATCACCACCTACGTAGGCAATGATAACCTCGCCGCCGGTGCGCTGCTGGCCGACGAGGCCATGAAGCACCTGCCCGCCAACGCCTCCGGCCAGGTAATTGTGGGCATCGACACCCCCGGCGTGCCAGTGCTGGTCTATCGCTTCCAGGGCATCCAGCAGGAGTTCGCGCGTAAGATGCCCAACGTTCAGGTGCTCGGCCCTTTCGATTCAAAGCAGGAGCCGCAGGAGAATTATAACGCCTGGGTCAGTCTGATCAAGGCCCACCCGGGCGCACTGGCGTACCTGGGCGTTGGCGACGCGGACAACGCCTCGCTGGCTCGCATCCGCCAGGCTCAGCATGGCAAGTATCTGACGGCCGCCTTCGACCTCAACCCGACCGGTCTCCAGGCTGTGCAGAACGGCGTCAACTTCGCGCTGGTCGATCCCGAACACTTCCTGAAGGGCTACGTTGCTATGCGCCTGCTGATCGAGCATGCCATGCACGGGACACCCATCCCCAAAGGCTGGTGGAACCCCGGCGCGCAGATCGTAAACCAGTCCAATGTGGCAAGCATTATCGCCCGGCAGGCATCGCTTGAGACGAAGGGCGCCTATTATCAGCCAATCATCGATAAAGAATTCGCCAATCCATCGGCCCAGATCAAACCATACGATCAGGCCAAATAGAGGGAAGCTTTATGGCAGGCTCTGACTACATGCTTGAGGCCGAACGGATCCGCAAGTCGTATGGCGGCATCGCGGCGCTCAAAGGCGTGGACTTCCGCGTGCGCGCCGGCTCTGTGCATGCGCTTGTAGGCGAGAATGGCGCGGGCAAGTCAACGCTGGTCAGGATCCTGGCCGGGGCCACATCCCCGGACGCAGGCACTCTGCGCCTGGCCGGCCATGAGATCCGCTTTGCCAGTACCGCCGCCGCTGCTGCCCACGGGGTTGCCGTCGTCTCTCAGGAGCTGAGCCTTTTCCCTGATCTCGATGTGCTATCGAATCTCTTTCCCGTCCATGCGCCGGCAATCGGGCCGTTCGTGGCGCGGGGGCGCATCTGGGAGCAGGCCAGGCCCGTCTTTCAAGAACTGGGCCTGGAGGTCGATCCAGATGCGCCCGTCGAAACACTGAAGCTGGAACAGCGCCAGTTGCTTGAGATCGCGCGCGCCCTGATGATTCGCCCACGCGTATTGATCCTTGACGAACCAACCTCGGCGCTGCACGCGCGCGAGACCGAGCGCTTGCACGAGGTCCTGCGTGTGTTGCGCCAGCGGGAGGTCGCGGTAGTCTATGTCTCGCATATTCTTGAGGATGTGCTGAACCTGTGCGACGAGGTGACGGTGCTGCGCGATGGCTCATGCGTCGTGGATGCGCAACCGGCGGCCGCGCTCTCGATTGACGAAATTGTGCGCGCCATGCTGGGCAACAAGGCGCCGGCTCAGGTCCAGGGCGCGCAGGCCAGGCGCTCCGCGACGGGCAGAGGCGCTCTGCGTCTGGAACATGTGAGCGTAGCGGGTTATCTGGAAGATGTCACTCTGGAGGCCCCTGCTGGTGCGATCATCGGCGTGGCTGGACTCTCCGGTTCAGGGCATCGCGAGGCGCTGGAGGTCACGGCGGGGGCGCTGCGACTCACGCAGGGACGCATTGTATTGCCGGGCGGGACTGAACTGCGTCCAGGCCAGCGCAATGCTATCCGGCAAGGTGTCGCGCTGGTCCCCGGAGACCGGCAGCGCATCGGCCTGATGCTTGATAAGCCCGTCTGGGATAATATCGCGCAGGTGCGAGCGGTGGCCCTCAACCGCGCCGGCATGTTTCTGCGCGCCAGCCGGCTGCGCGCTCGTGCTCGCGTGCATGTGGACCGGCTCGGCATCAGGACGCCCTCCGTTGACCAGGAGGTGGGCTATCTATCGGGCGGGAATCAGCAGAAGGTGGTCTTTGCGAAATGGCTTGAAGCGGAGCCGTCGGTCCTGCTGCTCGACGACCCGACGCGGGGCATCGATGTCGGGGCCAGGGCGGAGATCTACGCTCTGATGAATACGCTGGCCGAGCGAGGAACGATTCAAATACTGGCTTCCACGGATCCACGCGAACTGGCGCTGATCTGTGATCGCGTCTTTGTCTTTTACCGGGGACGCGTCTGCGCCGTGCTGGAGCCTCCGCGCCTGGATGCTCACACCATCCTGCAAGTCGTTAACACGGGAACCCTTCCGTAGAAATTCTTGAAAGGTCTTTTTAATGAAAAACGGATCATTTGTGATCGACGCGCACACAGGTTTCTGGGACGCCAGCCGCGAGAATTGCAGGAACCGTTTCGGAGAAGTGTTCATTGAATCATTCTACGGCATCCATAACGCGCTCAATCCGCCCGACGCGAAATGGACGATGGATTACGAAAGCGTCTTTCGTAAGGTTGATCCCGACTGGTATATCGAAGAGGTCTTTATCAAGGGCGACGCGGACATGGCTATCCTCTCGACGCAGGTATTAAAAGAATTTTACTATACCGGCTTCTGTTCCGCTGATCGCAATATGATCCTGCGCGCTCGTGCTCCTGAGCGCATTATCTCGCTGGGCGGCCTGGATCCGCGCATGCCCAATGCGGTAGAGGAGGTCGAGCGCCAGGTCAAAGAGTGCGGCGTGCTGGGTTTCAAGTGGTATACCGCCGAGTGGCGTGGTCAGTCGCGCGGCTGGCGCGCGAACGATCCGATGGTCTTCCCGCTCTACGAGAAGTGTATCGAACTGGGCGTAAAAAACATGCATTTTCACAAGGGGCCGGGCGTCGAACCGCTCTCGCTGGCGAAGTTCGATGTTCGCGATATCGATGAGCCGGCCTGCCTCTACCCCGAGCTAAATTTCATCATCGATCATGTTGGCCTGCCCCGGCTCGATGATTTCTGCTGGATCGCCGCGAGCTGTCCGAATGTGTACGGCTCGCTGGCGGTGGCGCTGGCCTTTGTTCACAGGCGCCCGCGCTACTTCGCGGAGATCATGGCGAACCTGCTGTTCTGGCTCGGCCCGGATCGTATTATTTACGGGACGGACTTTCCCATCTGGTATCCGCACTGGCAGCTCGATGAGTTTATGGCGTTCCAGTTGCCGGAGGACCTGAAAGCTGAATATGACGTTGATCTGACCGATGAGATCAAGCAGAAGATCATCGGTGGCAATATCGCGCGGCTCTACGGCATCGATATTGAAAGCAAACTCAAGGCCATCGAAAACGACGAGATCGCGCGGCGCAAACGCGAGTACCTGGAGGAAATATATCGATGAAAGCTGTGCGTTTGCATGCATATGGGCAGCCGCCGGTAGTGGAAGAGGTCGCGGAACCTGCGATTACCGGCCCGCATGATGTGATCGTGCGTATCGGCGGCGCTGGCCTGTGCCGCACTGACCTGCACATTATAGAGGGACAGTTCCGCGATAAATCGGGGATTACCCTGCCCTATATTCTGGGGCACGAGAACGCTGGCCGGGTTCAGGCCGTCGGCTCCGCCGTCAGCAATGTCGTGGTTGGCGACACGGTGATCGTGCATCCGCAAATTTCCTGCGGCTTCTGTCGCGCCTGTCGCGCCGGAGACGACATGCACTGTAGCCACGCGGCCTTTCCGGGCATGGATACCGATGGCGGCATGGCCGAGTTCTTGAAGACCAGCGCGCGATCAGTAATCAAGCTGGATGCGAGCATGGATCCCGCGGATATCGCCGCGCTGGCCGACGCCGGAATCACCGCCTATCACGCCGTTAAGAAGGCCGCGCCGCATCTCTACCCGGGCGCGCGAGCGGTGGTCATCGGCGCGGGCGGCCTGGGCCACATCGGCATTCAATGCCTCAAGGCGCTGACGCCAGCAGAGATCATTGTCGTGGATCGTTCCCGCGCTGCGCTTGACCTGTGTCGCAAGTGGGGCGCCGATTACACGGTGCTCGCGGAGGGCAGCCAGGTAGCGACGGTGCGCGAGATTACCGGTGGTCGGGGCGCCGAGGTCGTTCTGGATTTCGTCGGCGAGGGAAATTCGCTTGTGGATGGCGTTGGCATGCTCAAGCGCGCCGGCAGCTACTATCTGGTCGGCTACGGCGGACAGCTGGTCGTGCCCACAATTGACATTATCGCCAGCGAGATCAGCTTTGTCGGCAATCTGGTTGGCACGTATAATGATCTGGTGGAGTTGATGACGCTGACCAGCCAGGGCAAGGTCACGTTGTATACCAGGCGCTATCCGCTGGAGGCTGCCAACGAGGCTATTCACGATCTGGAGAGCGGCCAGCTTCGCGGGCGCGGCATTCTGGTTCCGTAGAAGGGATCTTCGCTGCGCGGCGCAGGCGCGAGAATGAAAGGGAGATAATGGACAATCTTCAATCAGCAGAGACAAAGTGTACGGTGCGCGACGTAACGATTCGCCTGCTGCGCGATCTCGGATTGACCACCGTCTTCGGCAATCCCGGTTCCACGGAGCTGCCATTTTTCAAAAACTGGCCCGCGGATTTCCGCTATATTCTGGGTTTGCAGGAGGCTTCAGTTGTGGCGATGGCCGATGGCTACGCTCAGGCCACGCGTAACGCCGCCTTTGTGAATCTGCACTCGGCGGTTGGCGTCGGCCATGCTCAGGGCAGCATCTTTACCGCTTATCGCAATCAGACGCCGCTGCTGATTACGGCGGGCCAGCAGGCGCGGCCAATGTTGCTGGATGAACCCTATCTCTGGGCAACGCAGGCCACCGAGTTCCCCAAACCCTACATCAAATGGAGCTGCGAGCCAGCACGCGCGCAGGATGTGCCCGCCGCGCTGGCTCGCGCCTACTACTTTGCTATGCAGAAGCCATGCGGCCCGACCTTTGTCTCCATTCCGGTTGACGATTGGGACGTTGAGGCCGAACCGCTTGCCGCGCGCCATATGAGTACCGAATTCGCGCCTGACCCGGCGGCCCTCCAGCGCGTAGCCGATGCCCTGAACTCCAGCCAGCGCCCGGCGCTGATCGTTGGCCCCGCTGTGGACCGCGACAGCGCATGGGACGAGGCTGTCGAGCTTGCCGAACGCACGCGCGCCGCCGTCTGGGTCAGCCCCATGTCCGCCCGCTGTAGCTTCCCTGAGGATCATCCCCTCTTCGCCGGCTTTTTGCCGCCCGTGCGTCGCCTGCTCGCCTCGAAGCTGGCCCGCTACGATGTCGTGCTCGTGCTCGGCGCACCAATCTTCACCTACCATGTGCATAGCGAAGGGCCGTTTGTGCCGGAGGGCGTGCAGCTCTATCAGATCATCGACGATCCAGAAGCCGCTGCGTGGGCGCCGGTGGGTACGAGCCTGCTCGCGACGCTGCGCCTCGGGCTGAGCCGCCTGCTCGAACTGGTCGAGACCTCCGCGCGGCCAGCGCCACCTCCGCTTGTGCGCCCGCCGCTGCCGGATAAGCTGGATCCCATACCGGCGGCGTTTGTAATGCATACTATCGCCGAAGTGATGCCCGAAGATGCGGTGATCGTCGAGGAGGCGCCGTCGCATCGCAACGACCTGCATGACTACCTGCCCATCCGCCATCGCAACGGCTTCTACACCGGGGCCAGCGGCGGACTTGGCTACAGCCTGCCCGCCGCCGCCGGGATTGCACTGGCCGATCCCACCCGTCGCGTCATCTGCCTGCTCGGCGACGGCTCAAGCATGTACTCGGTGCAGGGCCTGTGGAGCGCCGCACAGCATCGCCTGCCCATCACCTTTGTCATCTTCAACAACCAGGAGTACGCGGCGCTGAAATCTTTCAGCCGCATGTTCAATACTCCCGAACTTCCCGGAGTAGACCTGCCCGGTATCGATATCTGCGCCATCGCCCGTGGCTTCGGCTGCGAGACCGTGCGCGTCGAAACATCCTGCGATCTCGTCCCGGCCTTAACCCGCTCCTTCGCCAGCGCGGGGCCGGTGGTAATCGACGTGATTCTTGATCGCCCGGAGGCCGAGTTATATTGATGGCTGCCCCGTCGCTCTGGAGCGTGAGCCTGGGCCTTAATGGTCCATCAATGCTTCGGCCAGCTCCAGAATCTGCGGCTCGCTGCCCCAGACCTTTTTGGCGGCCTTCCAGTTCTCGACAGCCTCTTGCTTGCGCTTCTGGCTGTTCAATGCCTGTGCGCCTCGGACGCCTTCGAGGAAGTAGTGGCGGAACTTTTCCAGGTCCCGCTGCGCTAATGCCGTCGCTGCCTGGTGATTGGCTATCTCTACCCGGAATCGCTCACTTATCCTCATCTGAGAATGCTCAGTAACATACGTGTACGCATTTAAAGCACGGTCAAGATACATCTTGTTCGGAGATGCATCCTTACTATCTGATCCGCTTAACGCGAAGTAGGTCCAACCTCCGAAGAGATACGTTGTACACTCAGCGAACGAAAAGCCAGAATCATCTTCCGGGTGATCGGGGAAAATCGTGTGAGCAGCTTCAAGAGAAGAGAGCGCTTTTTGCTCCTCGCCGAGTTGAGCATAGGTGAAAGCCGCCTTACTATAAAGGGCGCTTCTTATAAGAGGAGAAACAGCTTTCTCAAACTGCAATGCCTCTTGCATGTAGGGCATAGCCTGTGCAGGATCTTTGAGTTGAGAATAGGTGTCACTCAGGTCTGAGAGTGTGTAAGCTTGGAGATTTGGATCCTGCGTCAAGCGGCTATATTCCATGGCTTTACTAAAATGTTGAATGCGTCCTTGCACGTCAAGCCGATGCCAGGCCAGAATAGCAAGGATTCTTCTTCCTTGCGCTGCCAGGCGTGCCGCCGTCTGCTGGTACAGAGAAGGCCGTTTAGCCACAGCTTCGAGCACAGGAAGATACTGCATTAGCGGCTTCTCAACTGCAAACAGGTTGTTGCCTTGCATCAGATGGGTACAGGCAGTGATGCTGGCGGCGCACCGGGGCAAGAACTGTTCGAGCAGTTTGAGCGAGGTGGGCTGCTCACGCACGGCGCCGATCAGGCCCGCCGAGAGCGAGGCCAGCGCCAGCAGCGCCTTGCGCCGCGAGAGCGAAAAATCTTCAAAAAGGGAGTGAACCAGATCGGACATAGCAAGCTCCTGGTTGAGGATCGCCTGAA
>Ga0209810_1004878_pt1 | contig 12549 bp, 10 predicted proteins | sample Coa_R1_7_FD_187159 | JGI IMG/M metagenome (GOLD analysis project Ga0209810, IMG submission 187159) | Surface soil microbial communities from Centralia Pennsylvania, which are recovering from an underground coalmine fire - Coalmine... | ecosystem: Environmental > Terrestrial > Soil > Unclassified...
GTGCGCATCATTCCCTGCTGGTTGCCGACCAGGAGTCCCTGGCTCAATCGCATTGAGCCGCACCGGGTGCATGGCAAACGGGCCATCGTAGAACCGGCCCGTCTGCTCACCGCTCAGGAAGTGGAACATCGTGTCTGTGATTACTTTGGCTGTCCGGTGGTCGACCATCTCGCACAACAGGTCTCTTGAAGTTGCACTAGCCATGCGGGAAACAACCGTACATGACGCTCTTCAGGAGGCTGCCAAACTTTCCGAGGGCGTCATGGCTCTTTTCTACAGGTAAGCGGGAGACAAAATACAGGCTAGCTCAAGGTGCATACACTCCCTTGATACAATGCAAACAGGTTCTTCTTCAGAAAAAAGGACAACGAATCAAGGCAACAGCACATCTAACGCAGGTAAAGCACGTAGGGACACAAGAACAAGTTGCGAGTTCCCTTTCTCGCAATACTTGTACAATCAGAAGATACCAGCGGGAACCGGATATCTTCAAACACCTCTTGTATAAGATATGCCATATTTTCTTAGAAAAGTCAAGCATTTCTACGACGAAAATATGGAAAAGAAAGCAAGCTATATAAAATATCTCCTGTGAGGTATGGAGCATTCAGGCAACTGTAAGGAAAAGGGCTGGCTCTGCAAGGAAGGTATCAGGACAGGCGCGGAAAATAGGGCGTGGATTATGTATTTTTCCGGGAAGGGTTGCTCATAATTATGGAGCTTGTAGAGATTGAGACGAAGGAGATGGCACAGGTCAGGGCAAAGAAATCGCCGGGGCCTGTTCGGCAGACTCTTTCTAATTATATCGACCTGATGAAGCCGCATGTGACGGTGCTGCTGCTGGGTGTCACCGCCGCTGCAATGACGATTGCGAAGGGCGCGCTGCCACCGCTCGGCCTGGTGATTCCCACGCTGCTGGGCGGCGCGATGGCGGCGGGCAGCGCCAACTGCCTCAACTGTTATATCGACCGCGATATTGACCAGCTTATGGGGCGCACCCAGCGCCGTTCGCTGCCCTCCGGCAAGGTGCAGCCGCGACAGGCGCTCGTCTTCGGTTTCGCGCTCGGCATCGGCTCGTTCATCGTTCTGAGCGTGTTTGTCAACTTGCTGAGCGCGCTACTTGCCTGTTCGGCCATTCTGTTTTATATTTTCGTCTATACGCTGTGGCTCAAGCGATCCTCGGCGCAGAATATCGTCATCGGCGGCGCGGCGGGCGCGGTGCCGGTACTGGTGGGCTGGGCTGCCGTCACCAACAGCGTCGGGCTGGCCGCTATCTGGCTCTTCGCCATCATTTTTTACTGGACGCCGCCGCACTTCTGGGCGCTCTCGCTGCTCATTCAGAAAGACTATGAGAAGGCGAAGATTCCGATGTTGCCCCTGGTGATGGGCGAGCAGGAAACACGCAAGCAGATTTTCCTCTACTCGCTGCTGCTGCTGGCGGTGACGCTTGTGCTCTTCGGCATGCACACGATGGGCTACTTTTACCTGGTAATGGCCGTCGTACTGGGTGGGGTGCTGGTTTATATGGCGGTGCGCCTGCTGCGCGAGAAAACGAAACGCTGGGCGCGTACCCTTTTCTGGTATTCGAATTGCTATCTCGCGCTGATCTTCACCGTCATGGTGCTTGATCGCGTGATACACTGAATTGAACTGAACTGAACTGAACTGAACTGACAGGGAGTTAGGCTATGAAGATGAGCTGGCGTCTGGCTTCACGGCTCTCGGTGCTGGTGCTGGCGCTGCTGGTTGTGATTGTCGTTGCCGTCATCGGCTCGCGCGGAGATACTATCACCTCCAATGCTTCCGGCACGACTCCATCCGGCCTGCAGGGAACCAACCTGGGTGGGACGCCCGCGCCCGATTTTCGCCTGACCGATCAATTTGGCAAGCAGATTTCGCTCTCGCAGTTCAGGGGCGAGCCGGTTGTGCTGACCTTCCTCTACACGCACTGCCCCGATGTCTGCCCGCTGACGGCAGAAAAGCTGCACGCGACGTTGAATGCCCTGGGTAGCCAGGCGCAGCACGTGACAATTCTTGCAGTGAGCGTCGACCCGAAGGGAGATACGCGCACCTCGGTCATCAACTTCTCGAATGTCCACCACATGCTCAATTCCTGGCACTATCTGACGGGGACGGAGCAGCAATTGTCGCCCGTCTGGTCGGCCTACAGCATGTATGCCTCGGTGGCAAGCGCCAACACGGTCGATCACTCGACGGGCCTCTATGTCATCGACAAGCAGGGCAAGGAGCAGGTCTTCCTCAGCGATACCTTCGCCCCTTCACAGTTGGAGACCGACCTGAAGATTTTGCTGAAGTAGCAGCCGAGCGCGCACCGCAGACACATCTCCGCACGCAGGCCACCCAGACCAGCACTCAGGCGCACCGCAGACACCATCTCCGCACGCAGGCGCACCGCAGACACATCTCCGCACGCAGGCCACCCAGACCAGCACTCAGGCGCACCGCAGACACATCTCCGCACGCAGGCCACCCGCAAGGGGTGGCCCTACTATATACGGCGGCTCCACCAGCCGCGTGAACCATATCGCGTATAGTAGGGCCACCCCTTGCGGGTGGCCTGCGGCGCGCAGGCACGGACTCCCGTTACCGCTTCTGGGGCTGGCCTGCGGCGCGCAGGCACGGACTCCCGTTACCGCTTCTGGGGCTGGCCTGCGGCGCGCAGGCACGGCGAACGTGACGTGTAGAGTAGGGCCACCCCTTGCGGGTGGCCTGCGGCGGGTGGATTGCTCGGACTTGTCCACCCCTGGCGGCTGCCCTGCCCTGCGTTGGCACGGCCTTCAGTTAACGCTTCTGGGGGTGGCCTGCTCGGACTTGTCCACCCCTGGCGGCTGGCCTGCTCGCATGGCCTGTGCTTCTGGCTATTCCCATGTTCTCCTTTCATTGATTTGCTCTTTAGCGCGGAAGGCCTGTTCGAGGTCGATGTGAAAGTAGTTGGCGAGATCGAGCAGGTAGCTGAGGACATCGGCAAATTCTTCTTCCAGATTTGCCGGTTCTGGCTTTGCCTTCTCGTCATAGAGGCCCGCCGCTTTGCGAATGGCCTTTGCCAGTTCGCCAATTTCTTCCATGAAAAGCAAAAATTTTTCTGCGTAGGTATCCTTCGTCCAGCCGCGCTCCTGGCAGACCTGCTCTACGTAGCGTTGCAGGTCTGCCAGCGTGGGCCGGTCTGGCAGGTACGCCATAGGGCCTCCTGATGTTTGCCGGTCAGGTAATCAAGGGACGCCCGCCTGCCACCGCGACCAGCAGCGTCACACGGTCTCCATCGCGCAGCGGAGTGGCAAGGGTGGCATCGGGCTGCGGGCGCGCATCGTTGATAAGGACACGAATATGGCTTTGCAGCGTGTCGGCTGCGGTGAGCAGGTAAGGACGCGCGCGGGGATTGGCGGCGCACAGAGCCGCCAGCGCCCGACCCAGCGTGACAGGGCCGGAAGCTTCGTCCAGGGCAATATCGACCTGTGCTTTGCCGGTGACGACGCGAGCCGCCCCGTAGAGCGCGATGCTTACCTGCATGGAAACCGTCCCTTATGCCTGGCCGGGGTTGCCCTCACCCTGGCCCTGCTCGCCGCGCGTTCTCAGTTCGGTGAGAATGCTGTTGGTGGTATCGCGCAGGCGCTTATTCGCCTCCTCCAGATCGAGGGCGGCCTGCATAAAGTTGTTATAGAGCCGTCTGAACAGCAGAAACATGATGACGAGCGTGGCAATCCACCAGACCGTTTCGATGACCATGATGACCGGGAATGAAATGTTGCGTCCCAACGGGGAAAGGGTGAAGGTCGACTGGACGATAATCCAGCCGATGAGCGCGATGAGTTGAACCGTGACGAACCAACTGACTCTTTGCGCATGCTGGCGCATGCTTAGTGGCGCGATTGCTGCCATGAGAAATATCCTCCTCTCAAACTACATACCTTCTTCACAGGTTCCACAGGTTCCGTTATGAATGCGCCCGGCCTGCAAGCCAGTCGCCGGCAGGCCACCCGCTTGCAAGCCACCCGCTTGCAGGCCACCCGCCAGGGGTGGCCCTACTATACTACGGATCAGCAGCCCCAGGCCAGCCGCCAGGGGTGGCCCCAGAAGCGTTCACTTCAGGTCGCCTCAGGCCACCCGCCAGGGGCGGCCCTACTATATACGGACGTGTCGTAGGGCTTGTGGAGCCGCCGCGTAGAGTAGGGCCGCCCCTGGCGGGTGGCCTGCCTGGCGCTCGCACGGGCTTCAGGTAACGCTTATGGGGATGGCCCTACTATATACGCGCCGCTCACCGGTACCCCGGAGACGCTCGCCCACTATGAGGCGAGCGAACCGTATATAGTAGGGCCACCCCTGGCGGGTGGCCTGCAAGCGGCTGGCCTGCAAGCGGCTGGCCTGGGCGTCGGCGTGGCCTGCAATCAAACATCATTACAAATTATACTGAGCGCGCACGTACTGGCCGAGGCCAACGGCATCCAGGCGGTCCATGGGGGCGAGCATGGTGAGCTGGACGACGCCGGGAAGGCGACCGATCTCAACGCCGCCGGTGATGGTGCAGCGATTGCGCACCTCGGCCTGGGTCATGCGCAGGACTTCTCCGGCGCGCTGGATGGCGTTGTCGGTGGCCTCGTTGATGGTGGGGCCGGTGCCAATGAACTGGACGGGTCCCATGTTGCGCTGCAAGGAAACGTGGTAACGCTGCGCGAGCCGCTCACCGGCCTCGATCTCCGCCTGCGTATAGGGGCGGGCGATGAAGGGCAGGTCTTCGGCGACGGGCAGCAGGATAGGGCCATCGAGGGCGAGACCCTTGATGACGTTGACGCGCACCGAGGCTTCGGCGGTGATGTCAGTGGTGTGCAGGGAAAGTTCGCCGTCGCCCTGGTTGGCGTGGCAGTCGCCGATGTAGATGCCGCCGCCCTCAATCTTGACGGGGCAGATGAGGACGGCGCCGGGCCGCACTTCGTTGGTGTCGAGGTGCGCGTCGGTTTTGGCGCGGTTGAGTTCCTCCAGCGTCAGGCCATAGGGGTGGTGCGCGCCGACGAGGAAGTTGCCGAAGTCGCCGGCGTTGTGCGAATCAGGCAGATCGATGCTCGGCGTGGTGCCGATGTTGCCGATGAAGGGGCGCAGGCGGGCCAGCACGCCGGGGATGGTTCCCGGCTCAAAAAGCAGGATGGGATGCTGGCGCGCATTGGGCGGCAGCGCGGCCACTTCGCGAGCGCGCAACGCGAAATCATGGGCAGCCCTGCCATCGACGGTGAGGCCAACCCGGTCGTCGTGGTCAAAGACAATAGTGTAGCCTTCCTCGAAGCCGAAGGGGGCGACGACGGCGCCGCAGTTGGCGCAGCGAATGCTGCTCTCGCCCGTGCCTTCAACGCGGCTGGCAGGCCACGCCGTGCCGCAGCCGGGGCATTTCTTGTCCACGAAGGGATCATCGCCAAAGGCGGCGGCATTCGTAACCATCGTGCCGGAAGAGGTCGCCAGCGAAAGCACGCGCATAGATTCGATGGTGATGGCGATAGCGTCGCCCACCTGCGCTCCCGCGACGGCAACGGGCCGCGTCACTTCATGCCCGCCGCGAAAATCGGGCGTAATCATTGGCCCCCAGCAGCCGGGCGGCACCACACAGCGGATGCGACCGCCATCCCTGACGGTCGCGGCAAAGCCCAGGCCGGGGCCAACCAGCCCGCCCGTGTACTGATCTACAAAGACATCATCCCTGACTTCGCTGTCCATGGTCTGCATCGAATTGTCTCCTTTCGCTCAGACAGACACCACGCGCCATCCCGGACACGCCCGCGCCTGCCGAACAGCCTCAAATAACAGTTGCGCCGGGACGCTGCACCTTATAAACAGGCCAGCGTCCACCGACAGGCAAAATATCCTGTCTTAATCAACCGGGAAAGGACTTACCACTACCTCTCAATAGATCAGGTTAAAGTACACGACGAAATACAGGACGGGTATCCGCTCATTCCACATACACTGTACCGCAGAGCAGGTAGAGCCGTCAATGCTCTCTATTTCAAATGGCGAAACACTGCACCTGCACGTGAACAGGCCCGGACCTCTCATGCAATGGCAAACCACCGCCAATGGTGTCATGCTTCGCTCTCGCTCAGCATGACACCTCCGGGGCCGACCCAGATGCTTCGCTCTCGCTCAGCATGACACGTTGGATGTCGGCGCATGCTCAAGAACGCGGGCCAACGGTGAAATAGCCTGTATTCGAATCACAGGTGCCTGTCGTGCTATTGCAAAAGTTTCCATGCAGGTAAACGCTGTTCTGGACGGAGCCGTAGAAGACGAGCGGCTGTTGCCCCTGCCCTTGCTGCACGGAAAAGGAAAAGTTGCCCTGCTTATCCACCGTTCCACTGAGTGATCTGGTGGTGGGCGAAGATGTTTTGAAGGTAACTGATCCGTTCAATATGCCACTGCCCTGCGTTTGCCGGATAAAAACGGTGATGAAGGTGGTCTGGTTCGTCGTCGAGTTGAACATCGAGCCGTTGTACGTACCGGCAATATAGAGGCCCGGTGGGGGAGTCGGCGTTGGCGTCGCGGTTGGCACGCTCTTTGTCGCCTGTGCCTGCGCAGTAGCCGTTTGCGAGTGAGAGAGGGCCGCGAGATTGGCCTGCTGCTGGTCGCTGTAGAGGCGGGTGCCATAAACGGCGGCGGTGGCTACCAGCGCCAGCAGGACAATTACGCCGATAATGGCAAATACTCTCGCGCCGGAGCGAGGCTTTTGCGGGGCGGTGGTCTGCGGTACCGGCGACACAACTTGAGCCGACTTTGACAGGCCAACACTTGCCACCTGCTGGCTGGCGACCGTCGGAGCGTCGTGTTCCGTAAAATGAGCCGAGGGCTGCGAGAGGCGGCTCTGTGACGGTTCCAGCATTGTTGGCAGGGAACTTACCGGGTCTGGGGAGACGCGATTCTGCGATGCCTCCTGGGTTGGCAGCGCGCTTACCATATCCGGGGACAAAGGCGGTGTGCCAGCCTGGGCGGAAGAAGAAAAAACCGTTGGCGCGGCGCTCAGCGAGGCGGCGCTATCGGCATTGCCCTGTCCAGGCGACGCGGATTGAAGCAGCGCCTCCTCCAATGCGGAGGCAAAGGCAGTGATGGACGGGTGGCGATCTTCCGGCTTCTTGGCAAGCGCGCGCAGCAACACCTGGTCGACGGCGGGCGAGAGCTGAGGGTTGAGCTTGCTGGGCGGGCCGGGCTGGGCAGTGAAGTGCTGGTACATCAACTGCTCCATGCTGCCGACAAATGGCGGGCGACCGGTCAACAGTTCATAGGCCATGACCGCCAGCGAATACTGGTCGCTGGCCGCTACCGGCTTGCTGCTCCAGTGTTCGGGCGCCATCGCCGTCGGGGTGCCGCGAATGGTACGGCTGGAACTGGACGTGGTGGTGCTGCTGCGCGCCACGCCGAAGTCCGCCAGCAAGAGCGTCGGGCGATTGGAATTCTTCTGGTTGGTGCGCAGGAGAAAGTTCGAGGTCTTGACATCCAGGTGAATCATCTGGTGATCGTGCGCATACTGAAGAGCGTCTGCCGCCTGCGTAATGAGATAGGCAACGTCGCGCAGCGAGAGGGAAGAGGAGGCTGCCGGGTCCCGTTTCTGCCGCAGCCAGTCGGTTAGCGAGCCATCGGGGCAGAAGGGCATGACCATATAGGTGATGCTGTTGCCTTCAAGCTTCTCTTCTCCAAAATCATAGAGGGGTAAGATATTGGAGTGTTCGAGCGCGGCAATGGCACGGGCCTCGCGCTGGAAAAGACGGGCGGCGTCTTTAGAAACGTCGCTGTCAGGATAGGGGTCAACTTCGGCACGCAGCACTTTGATAGCCACCAGTCGATTGACCCGTGTATCATTCATCAAATAGACTTCACCCATGCCGCCGCTTCCGAGCAGGCGTACCCGGCGGTAGCGCCCACTTTGCAATTCTTCTACCGGCATCGTTTCCCTCACAGTCATTCAGAGAAGAAAGCCTCTTTCCCTCTGCTAATGCTCAATCTCATCCAAGTATAACATGATTATGACAGGATGCAAAGTAGATACGCTCCCTTGCTCCCCTGAAGCTGATGCTTGAGACTTGCAAGTCTGCGCGATACCTGTTATTCTTAATATATGAAAGCTACGGTGGCATAGCCATAGCTGTGCATGTCCCGGAGCAGCGTTTGTTAGGATAAAATCGCGGTGGAAAGCGAGAAGATGAACTCATGGAAACTCCTCTTCAAAGCGTGCAGATGGCGGAGGTAGAGCAGCCATCGCAGGCACTGGCAGAGCAAGAAGATGAATATGGTTTCGGTGGCGAACACCACATCCATATGCCGAACCCCAGTTTGTGGCCGCTTCTCACGGCTATTCCGATTGCGCTGTGTATCGCGGCGTTTCTCACGTGGTCGATCGGCTCTGTACCCTGGCTGAGTTTTATTTTTGGCGTTCTCGTCCTGGTCGCCATTATCGGCTGGGCGCTACAGAACCCGTTTGCGGAGCGTCACGCCCGCCGCAAAACGTCGCAGTTTGCCACCACCTACGCGGAAGTGGAGACAACGGGCGAGATCACCTATGCCGCCTACCAGACGCTGCAAGAGGCGCGCCGCATCGCCGACCAGATGGTGACGATCAGCAGCACAGAGTGGAGCGCGCATCCTGTCAACGTGGAAGTCGAGAAAGAGGGCGTGATCCTGGCGCTCTATGGGAAGGTCGAGCTGGAAGCGCAGCGCGAGGCGCTGGAGAAGGCCTTGCTGCAACTGCCGGGCGTGCTGGATGTCCGAAACTTCCTCGTCGCCGAAGACGCGCTGCTCAACGCCGTCGAGGCGAAGATCGCGAGCCTTCAGGAAGCGGGCAAGCTCAACGGGGCGAAAGACCTGCGCGTCCAGGTCGAAAACTACATTGTGAATCTCTACGGCTACACACCGACGCCTGAGATGAAGTATATGCTGGAACGCGAGATTGTCGCCATTCCCGGCGTGCGCGTCGTGGTGAACCATATCGGCCTGGATGAGAATATCCCGGGCTACCTGGGCAAAACCAACAATAAAGTCGGAAAGTAAAGCACACCCTTCAAATAAAGAGGAGACTCGATATGCGATATCGAGCCTCCTCTTTATTTTTGATGTAATGCCTCCTGAACGACTCTGCCTGCTGGCCGATGAACTGAGCGTAAAGCGTTGAACTTCGATCTTCTTTATGCTATAATGCTCTCAACTCCCAGGATGGTTGAAAATGAAAACGTCAATTGTATAGTAGCCTGTGGCCCTATGGAGTGAGGAACGTTAAAGCGTACCACTGTAAGTAGAACGCGCCAGCATCTGAGAAGGAGATTGGTCATGGATCCTCGTTTTAACCCCAACCAGCAGCCCTACCAGCCGTATAATCCTGATCCGTATCAACAGGGACAGAACCCATACCAGCAGGGGCAGAGTACTCCTCCTCCGCCTCCTTATGGCCCCACCAATCCCGACCCGTATAATCCATATATAGCACCCCCAACGGTTCCTGACCCGTACACTCCCTATGCGCCTCCTCAGCAACAACCGCCACAGCCGCCGGTGCAGCCAACATACAGCAGGCCGCCCACGCGCTCAAAAGGAAGACTGTGGCTCATACTGTCGGTTGTACTGATCGTGATCGTGATAGCCGCTCTGGCTATTTTCATTCCATATCAGAATACACAGAACGAGCATGCCACCGCCACCAGTACCGCGCAGACGAAGGCCACCAACGTCGCCAGGGCGGCAACAGGCACAGCGAACGCCAGCAATGCGACGGCCACCGCCGTCGCTCAGGCGCAGGCGGCACAGACGGCCACCGCCGTTGTCCTGAACCAGAATCCCTATCCCCCTCACACAGGGACGCTCACCCTTTCTGATCCGCTGGCAGACAATAGCAAGGGCAATAACTGGCCTGACAGCGTGGACCAGAACGGCAGCGGCTGCACATTCAAAGATGGGGCCTATCACCTCATCCAGCCGGTCAAAGGGTACATTCAGTCCTGCACAACGGGAACCTTCAGCAACCTGGCGGCGCAGGTCGAGATGACCATTCTCAAAGGCGATTGTGGGGCGTTGATCTTCCGGCAGGGGGACTCGTACTATACCTTCAGCGTGTGCCAGAACGGCAGTTACTTTCTGGACATCTATGGCAAAGTTTCGAAGAACCTGGTGACCAGTTCCAGCACGGCCATCAAAACCGGTCTCAACCAGATGAATCTGATCGCGGTCGTCGCCAACGGTAGCAGCATTACACTCTATGTGAACGGACACGATCTGAGCAGCTTGAACGATGGCACGCTCCATTCCGGCGGCGTCGGCTTCGGAGCGAATGCGTTCACCGGCGCGACCGAGGTGGCCTATACGAACGTGAAGGTGTGGACCCTGTGATATCAAATCCGATGATGAATTTGAACAACCAGAATCGGTAATCGCTCCTGGCAGAACCCGATCAGAGCTGCCATTCTGGCGCAGAGGTGAAACCTCTTCACCGATCTTGTTTGTTCAATTTCATCATCGCTGCTCATTCACAGAACGGAACGGCAGTTTGCTTCTCAAGCCGGTTGCGTCAGCCAAATGTATGGGAAGCAACCGGATTTGATAGAAAACGCTGACAGAAGCCAGAGCAAGCTCCACAGGCAGAGATGGAAGAGGGTGCAAGGGCGAACTAGCCATCGGTCGGCTACCCACAGCCCACCCAGGCCACCCGCCAGGGGTGGCCTGCCTGGCGCTCGCACGGGCTTAAGTGAACGCCTATGGAGGTGGCCCTCCTCTAGACGGACGTATCGTAGGGCTTGTGGAGCCGCCGCGTAGAGTAGGGCCACCCCTGGCGGGTGGCCTGCCCGCCGCCGCGTCGGTGCCCTGCCCGCCGCCGCGTCGGTGCCCTGCCCGCCGCCGCGTCGGTGGTCTGCGTCGCGCTCGCACGGCCTGAAGTGAACGCTTCTGTGGTCACCCCTTGCCGCTGGCCTGTCCGGGCCGCGCCAGATCATGGGTTCACGCTCTGGGGCCACCCCTGGCGGCTGGCCTGCTCCCTTCCCCTTAATGCCTGTGAGATCGCTCTGGTTTTATGTTGCCTTTGCTCTCGCTATTTCACCGTTTGCGCAGGAAGGCGGGGATGTCGATGACATCGCCGATGGGGGCGTTGCGGTTGCCGCGTGGCAGGCCCAGCACTTTGGGATCCGGGCGGCGAATGGGCCGCTGCTGGCGCTGGTCGCCGGACGGGCGCGGCGCGGGCTGCTCCTCCGGCTGCGGCGCGGGAACGCTGCCGCGCGGGCTGGCGCTCACCGGCTCCTCCTCCAGATCATACTCATCGTAGGCATCGTCTTCGACATCGTCCATACCCTGCGCGGCAGGCTGAGAAAGGCGGGGATCGTGGCCGTCACCGCGCGCCGGAGTCAGAGGCGGCATCGGAGCGGATGGCGACGGGGGCAGAGGCGAGCGCATCGGCTCCTGCATCGGCTGGGCCAGCGGGCGCGGACGCAGCGAAGCCAGTGACGAATCTGCCTGCGCGGACGAAGGCGCCGGCCCGGTTGGACGATTCGCCATGCTGTTCATAGGCGGCGGCGTGACCGGCAGCGCGCTGTAGCTGTTGGACGAAATGCCCTGCGAAGCCGAGGACGAGCGCGCAAAACTGCCGTTGCCGCCAACCGGAACAGACGGGTAGTACGAACTGCGGTCGTAGCGGCCCGACTGCTGCGGTTGCTGCCCCTGGCTGTCAAAGCCGGTGGCGATGACGGTAATCTTGACCTTGCCATCATAGGACGGGTCCTGCACCGCGCCGAAGATGATGTTGGCCTCTGGATGCGCCGCCTTGCTGATAATATCAGCTGCCTCGTTGACCTCGTAGAGCGTCAGGTCGGTGCCGCCGGTAATATTGAAGAGTACACCGCGCGCCCCGCTGATATCGATGTCGAGCAACGGGCTGGCAATCGCCAGCTGGGCGGCATCAATGGCACGCGACTCGCCGCTGCCCTCACCGATGGCCATGAGGGCAGAACCGGCCTGCGACATGATCGTCTTCACGTCAGCGAAGTCAAGGTTGATGAGGCCGGGGACGGTAATCAGGTCGCTGATGCCCTGAATGCCCTGACGCAGCACATCATCGGCCAGCCGGAAGGCTTCTGAAAGCGGCATGCGCTTATCGGCCACCTGCAAGAGGCGGTCGTTGGGGACGGTGATGAGCGTATCCACGTGCTGCTTCAGGTTGGCGATGCCCTCCTCGGCGGCGAGGCGGCGCTTGTTGCCCTCGAAGGTAAAGGGCCGGGTGACGACGCCGACGGTCAGCGCGCCGACCTCGCGGGCAATCTGCGCCACGACGGGGCTGGCCCCCGTGCCGGTGCCGCCGCCCATTCCGGCGGTAATAAAGACCATATCGGAGCCTTTGAGGGCCTCGTAGATCTCCTCCGCGTTCTCCTCCGCAGCCTTCGCGCCAATAGAGGGGTTGCCGCCGGCGCCGAGGCCACGAGTCAGCTTGTCGCCGATACGGATCCAGTGTGGGGCCTCCGTTTGCAGCAACGCCTGTGCATCGGTGTTGATGGCGATAAATTCAATCCCTACCATACTGGCACGAATCAT